>Ga0181583_10001585_pt1 | contig 16792 bp, 14 predicted proteins | sample 071ome_31_FD_132461 | JGI IMG/M metagenome (GOLD analysis project Ga0181583, IMG submission 132461) | Coastal salt marsh microbial communities from the Groves Creek Marsh, Skidaway Island, Georgia - 071405CT metaG (megahit assembly) | ecosystem: Environmental > Aquatic > Marine > Intertidal... | reverse complement strand
TCGCTTCCGGTTGCTTCCCACCCCGCCTCACGGCGACGCAGTTACCTTCAGTTATCGGGTGCAGGTCTCACCCGAGTCAGGACTTTCACCCGACTGTTTGTGTGCACTCGCAGGCGCACTAGACCGTGCCGTCTCGGCGCGCAAACCTTAGGGCATACCTCACCCATGTTGCCCTCCGTTTTGGGAAGCCCACGATTTACGAACACCCCACATCCGAATAGCTGACGCTGGCGGGCGGGCCGTTATCCCAATATGATCGGGAATTTACCGTCATGCCTTCATTCTGCATCGATTTGAGAATGTTTTTTTTCGGGGGATTAAGATTAAGATTAAGAGCGGTGCATACACCATTTACTGCGCCGCTAACTCTCGCAATTTCCTTGGATTCCCATGAATCCAAGCCACCTCTTCCGCATTTAATGCGCGTTGAAAACAACTCACCTCATCCAACAACCCGATATAGTTCAACCCAAGATAAAGCCGAACAGACTCATCATCCTTCCAGGTAAAAGTCTGGTTCCAATTCTCAACAGCTCCCTTGAATTGCCCATTCATGTAAAGCTTGGCCACTCCGTTCTTTTCACCGGTATTGAAGTTTTCCCAGGTGAACAACACATGCGTCCATTGATCCCGGCCAAACGGCGGAGCCTGCACCGGAAATAGTGGCCTTTGATCTTCGGGCACTTCCTTGTTCTCCGGATTCCATACTTTCAAATCAGCAAAGGCGCCGAGACGAAAATCCCTGGGATCACCATCTTTATTAAAATCCACGAAAAAAGAGCCATCATTCCAGGCGCGGGTTGTCAGTTGTAATGGATCCGCAAATCCTGGCTCCAAATCAGTTTCAGGATCCAGCTTCAACCAAAGCGATACCGAGCCCCCCCAACGATCTTTACGGTAATCCACATTTTTCTCCCCGCGGTAGAAGATCCAGGGAGCATTGCGCTCATTGAATTTGAGTGCCGCACCACCCTCCATGCCCTCCCCCCTGACCCATTCCGTCTGTCCCTGGGCATGCAGTCCGCGCCGGATGGTTTCCTTGGGGTTCCTGGTGGTAATGGTATGAAGACTGGGATTCCCTTTTGAAACATCCGCCTCGATTCCTTTGTCAAAGGATGCATGGAAGGTCATGGCTGATCGAATGGATTTCTCGACTGACTGGGCTTTACCCGAAATATCCATCGTCAAAACAAAAGACAATACTCCGAACAAGATGGAACATGAGTGCAGCTTCGCTTGGCTTTTCATGACGGATGTTTTAGCCTCCTGACCGCCGATTGAAAACTCAAATCGCATGGATTCGTCACAAAGAAAGATCAAATTGAAAATGACCATCGCCTACCACGGGGGTCATTATCAGGGCTGGCAAACCCAGAAAATAGGAACGGGTGTTCAGAGTCTGGTGGAAAGCTGTTTGAAACGCTTCTTTCCTGATGCCGGCCCACTGTGCGGATCAAGTCGAACTGACACAGGGGTGCACGCTCTGGGAATGGTGGCACATGTTGAAATCCCGGCGGCATCGTTTCACATGGAACCACGCAAGTTGCGATTGGCCATGAACGCCCATCTCCCGAACGACATCCGGATCATCACCGTCACCAGAGTGCCCATCAGGTTTCATGCGCGTTTTGATGCCAGGGGCAAGCAATACCGGTACATCATCTGGAATCATCCCTCGATGAACCCCCTTTTGACGGGACTGGGTTGGCATGTTCCTGTGGCTTTGAACCTGAAAGCCATGCAGGAAGCTTCGACCCATTTCCTCGGCAAACGTGATTTCAAATCGGTCGCCTCCAATCGCAATTATGCGTATGAGAGCACCGTCCGTACATTGACCCGTTGTGATGTTCGGAAAAAAGGGTCCGAATTTACGGTCATCATCGAAGGAGACGGTTTTCTTTACAAAATGTGTCGTGGCATCGTGGGCACACTCGTCGCCGTAGGCAAAGGAAAATGGACTCCCGAGGACATCCCGCCTCTACTCACGGAAAAAAACAGGGAGGTCACCGGCATGAACGCACCGGCATGCGGATTGACACTGCACAAAGTCTTCTATTGACCATTCACATCCCTATCGGATTCACCCCATTTCCCCGACGCATCCCGCAGGTAGACCGTGCCGTCCCTGGCGCGGAACCTTATGGCTTCAACCAACCAGGATGCTCCTCGTTTTGGGAAGCCCTCGGCATCCAAACTCCCCACATCCGCATCGCTGGGAATCACACGCATATTGTCTGCGATAATGCCATCAGGCGCTGCTTTAGGTTGTGAAAGTTTTTTGGGGGATTAAGATTAAGATTAGGATTAGGAGAGCAGTTGGATCGCATTCTCTATTCACTATTTAACCGGCAAGCCAACGGACCCAATGTTTCATTCAATTTTGTCGCATACGACATCAAAGCCTCCGGAGACTCCTTGATCACCACGTCACACCGGCGCGACACAGCCGCCAGACTTTCTGTCAGTTGGGTCACCTTCATGATGTTGAGATAATCCGGGGCCTCCTTGAGCGAAACAGGAAGTTCGGACAAATACAGTTTGATGGGATGACGTGCTGAAGGCATTTGCTCCAACATGAGGGTCGCATAAAGCAAATTCACAGCCATAGCCCCTTTGGCCTCCAGCGCGACTTCTTTTTCCCTGGAAAGCTGATCTATCAATCGCATCATTTCATAAACACGCATGGAATCCAGGGTTTGTCCAATCAACATGTATCGACGCCGAATCTGGTTTTGTTTGTGATGGCTTGCCTGGTAATACCCCTTACCAGCATCCCCTTCCTCAAACACCAGATGTCCGGATTTATTACCGGACGTTTTCCAGAAAGTAAATCCGCGCCTCACTTCTGCTTTTGTCCCTTCAGCAGGCCAACCGGCAAATACTTCATGCTTGAGCGCCGCCCGCAATTGCTCAATCATCCTATCCCACTCAGCAACAGATTTGGGGTGGGCCAGCGCTTTTGCTTCAGGAACAAACACCTCATCAACGGTCGTGACGATTTCATCCTGGGGAAGTTGATCAAACACCTTCAAATCTTTCGGCTCTATCTCTTTGACGGCAGCACGTTCAATGAGATCACTGCTATCTGTGAGCCAACGCTGGAACCAACGAAAAGAAGGCACTTGCAGGTCCTGTGTATCCTTATGCGGCCCTTCGGTGATCAATAATCCCAATCGATCTCCTGCTCCCAAAAGATCATAAACATCTCTCACCTGACGATGCGTCCGCACCACACCATCCAAAGGAAAAATGGAATCCTTGTCCGAATTGGAGATCAACAAAGCACGTGGAGCAATGAGGGAGGCGATCAAAGGATAATCCCATCGATATCGATTCACCATGAACATGCAGTCACAATGCCCTTCCACCGCACCGTCGATCACATAATTTCTCAAATCCGTGATCCCCGCAACCGGCACCACCGCTTTCACCCGTTCATCCAAGGCTCCAACCCACCAGGAATACACACCGCCCCCCGAACGACCGGTGATCCCCAGTCGGCCTCCGTCCACCTCCGGTCTGGATTGAAGGTAATCCAGAGCCCGAATCCCATTCCAAGCCTCTACACCGGCCGAGGTATAACCCCGCGAATTCCACCACCAACGGTTCTCGCGATAAGTGCCGTGGTGAATCCCTTCAATTTCACCCAACTGAATGGTATCAATGGTCAAACAGGCAAAACCATGTCGGGCGTACCAAATCCCGTGATGTTGATAAGCAGTCTTGTTTCCAAAACTCACTCCGTTTTCCTTCACGTGCGCATGACCGCACACGTACAGAATGGCAGGCACCTCTCCTACGGGTTCTTTGGGAAGGTAAAAATTCCCCGTTACATACAGCCCGGGCATGGACTGAAAATGCAGGTTCTCCACCACATAATCGTCCTTCACAATCCGACCGGTCACCACCGGCTGCAGTGGAGTCCGCTCCGGCATGGGATCCAGTCCCAGCATCTCGGCCAACTGCCTTTTCAACTCAGGTTTATAACGATCCCAGGCAGCAGCGTCAGTAGGATGCATCAACCGATGTGTATGCGATTCAATGCTTCTGACTTCTGTCTCGAAATAATCTTTCAGATCCGGGTGAATGGACCAATCGGCAGCAAATGACGAAAAGTTTATCAGGGCGGATAACACCAGCCAAACAACACCCCGACCGAAGACAAAAGTACAATGTTTCATGACGCTCATGGAATTGGTATGGCTGATAATAACCGTTTCCCAACGATCAGTGCAAGCGCCCAAGGTTGGTGAACACCCATCAGGCATCCAGGAACTCAACTCGTCCCGTGCTGACGTCGTAGATGCCCCCAACCAGCAAAATTGTCCCCTGATCCACCAGTTTTTTGAGAGTCGGGCTGTTCTCTGTGATCTGCTCCATGGTTTGCAAAACGTTCAGCTTGGCGACACGATCCACAAAAGCCTCATTCTGCGAGGTGCGTTGACCAGATGTTTCGGTTTCTGATTGGACGGAACGGGTGATCACTTCAGTGACCGAGTCCAGATTCTCACATCCTGTTGCTTCCAGAGCTGTTTTACCTTGATCAACGAGATCGATGGTGGCTTTGACGGCTCCGCATTTAGTGTGTCCGAGTACAACAAGCACCTTGGCTCCAGCAACGGCACAACCAAACTCCAGACTGCCAATGGATTTGTTGAAAGCAATATTACCGGCAACACGCACACTGAAGAGATCACCAATTCCCAAATCAAACACCAATTCCGTTGGCACGCGCGAGTCCATACAAGCCAACACTGTGGCCAGGGGAAACTGCCCCGAAGATGTGGCATCCCGTTGTTTAATGAGATCGCGCGATAACTTCTCCCCACGCGCAAATCGCTCGTTGCCTTTTTTCAAAAGATTCAGCACCTGCTGTGGTGTCGCCTTTTCCTGAATATCACGTGTCGAGACATCAATGTAATGCTCCTTGTCTTCCAGTTTGTATCGATCTTTGAAGCCAATCAAACTCAGTTTCAAATCATGGGCGGGAGCTGTCTGTTGTTCAAAATCCGATAGAAGGTCGAGAATATCCGGATCAATGTAGTCCGAGTCCCTGGCATCAATGACCACCTGGCTGCCATGCGGAATTTCGTTCAAGGTCAGCAACAAGGACGCGCGATTAAGGAAGCTCACCTGATTGGACAACTGAATGCGCAAAACATCGCCGCCAACATGTTTTTCATGAATCTTCCTAAGTGGACGTTTCAAGTTGCTGTTCAAAATGAAACAAATGGAAATGACCATTCCCAGCATGATACCGATCAGCAAATCGGTCAAAACAATCGCGACGATTGTGATGACAAAGGGAGCAAATTGCAGGACTCCCTCCTTCCACATTTGACGGAACAACTTCGGATTCGCCAATTTGAATCCTGTGACCATCAGGATGGCCGCCAAGCAGGACAATGGGATTTGGTTCAGCACCGACGGAATGAAGAGAACCGTCAAACACAGAAACACACCATGAAAGAAACAGGACAGACGCGTCTGCCCCCCTGATGCGATGTTCACGGAACTGCGGATGATCACCGATGTGATAGGCAAACCACCGAGCAGACCTGAAACCATATTCCCGGCACCTTGAGCCACCAATTCACGGTTCGGTGGAGAAACACGCTGCTTGGTGTCCAGTTTGTCGACTGCTTCCAAATTGAGCAAGGTTTCCAGAGTGGCGACGATGGCGATGGTCAACCCCGCCACCAGCACATTGACACTCAGAAATGCCTTAAAATCCGGAAATGTTAAGGAATCTGCCACGGCTCCAATGGAACCAGATACAGGCACCTGAACCAGATGGGACGCACCAATGGTCATCAATTGCCCCGCAGGCGAAATCAACTTGGCAAGCACCGTTCCAAACACCACCACAGCCAACGGAGCGGGAACCGGGAGTTTCTTGAGAGGGGTCTTATCCCAAACCACAAGCAACACCAGGGAAAGCAACCCGACAACGGTCGCTCCCGGATGAATATCAAACGTGGTGGCCAAGATCTCAGTAAAGGTGTTCCTTCCATCTTCTTGAAGAAAGGAAAGATCCCCCATCCAGTCCGGGTCATGCCCAAACAAGTGAGGTATTTGTTTCAAAATAAGGATAATCCCAATGGCAGCCAGCAATCCCTTGATCACACTCGAAGGAAAAAAAGCGGCAAGTGAACCGGCTTTGATCCAGCCGAGCAGGATTTGGAACACGCCAGCCAGCACCACGGCACACAAGAACGTTTCGTAGGATCCCAACTTGGTGATCTGTGCGAATACGATCGCCGTCAAACCCGCCGCCGGACCACTCACACTGGTGTGGGAACCGCTCAACCAGGCAACAAGCAATCCGCCGACGATCCCGGCAACGAGGCCACTGATCAAAGGTGCGTTGGAAGCCAGAGCAATCCCGAGGCATAAAGGAAGCGCCACCAAAAACACCACCAGACCTGCTGTCAGATCTTTCCAAAGATGATCCTTGTAACCCACTTGTTGCATATATCAATCGTTTCGTCGCTGTTATCCTTTTTGGAACGCCGGAAACTAGCATCGAAATGCTGTCTGTCCAAATGTATTTGCGAGAAAGTAAAGAAATAGACCTCCCCGACCCATTAGTGCCTAATTCGAATTCCATTGGACATACTATTCCAATCATAAGAATGTGCTGATTTAATTTCCCACTTAAAATGAGCAATTCAGTCAGCCCTATCCCGGATGGATACCCAGCGGTCATCCCTTATCTTATCGTTCGAAACGGCAAAAAAGCGCTCGAATACTACCAAAACACCTTTGGAGCCGTCGAAAAAGAGAGACTGGAGATGCCCGATGGAACCATTGGACACGCAGAAATCCTGATCGGCGAATCCATGATCGTGCTGGCCGATGAATCCCCAGCGTGTGGCGCGGTCTCTCCCGATTCGGTTGGCGGCACCCCTGTCACCATCGCACTCTACATTGAGGACGTGGATACGGTCATTCAAAGGGCCCTCGATGGCGGAGCCATCTTGGAACAACCCATTAAAAACCAGTTTTACGGAGATCGCAGTGGTTCAATCAAGGATCCTTTCGGTCACAAGCGGACGATCATGACGCACATCGAAGACGTTTCTCCTGAAGAAATCAGCCGCCGGGCCGCAGAGCTTTTCGGGACCAAATAAACTTAGGTTCATATGGCTATAATGTTAGCCATGTGCCCTTTTGGACTGCGGTGATCACGGCACCGCTCTGGATACGACAGGGAAACGCAACAGTCCCCTCCTCAAGCCGAAACCTCCTCACGTAAATGTTCAAGCTGGTGAAATATGAACACGGCTCGAGCAGGCGGATCGTATCCAGAGCGGTGCTGCACACCGCACTCCAGAGGCGCGACCTTTGCCTCGAAAGTTTTAACACGGCCCCGATAATCAGGTTCGGAAAGGAGTATGCTCCGGCTCGTCCAGCTCGTCATTTTCCAGAACCAAACGGGCTTCCGGCGTGCCAACCCAGTGCACACCTGCTTTCAAAAATCCCAACACCTCACTCTGGCGCACGAAAGGACCGGTCACCTTGAATTGCATGCCTTCGGGACAATGTTTCTTCAGCTTTAGAAATTCTTCAGGAATCAAGGGTTCAGGCCGAACTCCGCCGAGCAATTCAATGGTTCGGATGCCGGATTCCCTCACCAATTCGATGGCATCCTTTGCTTCCTGTTCTGAGAACAAGCCCTGGCAGAAAACGGCCTTCACCGGTCTTACTTCCGCGGCTTCCACCACATCACGCAATTCCCGGAAAAACACTTTTGGGCGCCCGTCTTTGAGCATGGCCGGATTGACCACGATCGCAAATTCCTGAGCCCCCATGTCGGCGGCGGCTTCGGTCTCGTAACGTTTGACATCCGAATCCATGGCTCCAAACGGAAAACCAATCACGCAGGTCACCTTGACCGACGTTTCTTCCAGCGCCATGGAAGCGGCAACGATCCGGGAACTATGGACAGTGACGCCATAGACCCCAAGCTCCGCTGCCTCCTGGCAGCGGGCTCGGATTTCCTTCAGGGTGGCATCCGGCTTCAGCAGAGTGTAATCCAGATGCTTCGCCAATTCGGAAACAGGATCGTCAAAATCTGACATGCTTAGGCTCCGGGCAAGAGATCGGCCACCATGGCCTTCTCTTCCTTCAATTCATTGACGGTTGCGTCAATTTTGGATTGGCTGAACGCATTGATTTCCAATCCGGTGACCACATCGAGTTTCTGATCACGACTGCGAACAGGGAACGAGCTGATCAAACCTTCTTCCACGCCGTAACTACCATCCGAACACAGACACACACTGTGCCAATCTCCGTTCAGGGTCGGGTTAATGATGGAAGCCACCGTGTCCACCACTGCATTGGCGGCGCTGGCGGCGCTGGAAGCGCCACGGGCTTTGATAATCGCCGCTCCGCGCTGTTGCACGGTGGAGAGAAATTCGCCTTCCAACCATGCCTGATCCGTAATGACATCGGTCGCGGGTTTGCCTTGAATCCGCGCATTGGTGAAATCCGGATACTGAGTAGCGGAATGGTTCCCCCAAACACCCAGGTTGGAAACTTCAGTGATGTCCACTCCGGCTTTCTTGGCCAGTTGGGATTTGCCCCGGTTTTCGTCCAATCGTGTCATGGCAAACCAACGGTCACGAGGAACATCCGGAGCGTTGTTCATGGCGATCAGGCAGTTGGTATTGCAAGGATTGCCCACCACAACGGTGCGCACATCAGAGGCTGCGTTGTTTTGAATGGCTTGCCCCTGCCCGATGAAAATCTTGCCGTTGATACCGAGAAGGTCCTGACGTTCCATGCCTTGCTTGCGTGGCACGCTGCCAACGAGAAGCGCCCAATTGACGCCATTGAATCCCTCGTTGAGGTCGGCTGTGGGGACAATCCCTTTCAACAGAGGAAATGCGCAGTCATCCAGTTCCATGCAAACACCTTGCAGAGCCGGAAGCGCCGGTTCGATTTCAAGCAGGTGTAAGATAACGGGTTGCTTAGGACCAAACATCGCACCGGAAGCAATCCGGAAAAGCAGCGAGTAACCGATCTGACCAGCAGCGCCGGTGACCGCAACACGAATGGGAGTTGTATTCATAGATTATACTTTCAATTTCAGGTTCACGGTTCAAGGGATGGCCCCTGAGACCATCCGAGAGCGGGTATTGTTAAGATTTCATGCCGTTAAGGCAAGCGAAGAAGAAACAAAGGATCCAGAATGGGCGTAGTTCAATATTTAAACACGGAGGGAAGAGTTCCACCTCGTTCCCAAACTTCTCCCTCATAAGTGTTCCTGAGCAAAAAAGACGGAACGAGAGAAGACTGAGGGCAGTCGAACGACAGGGGCGATTCCATTGCAGCAAGAAAATAGTTCCAATACCCAGAGGTTTGAAGTGGGTGTAAGACGGAGCTTACCCCTCCGATAATGGGGTCTATTTTTTGGCCTGCGCCCGGGGAGAATGATTCCCTACAATGAAAAGAGGGACGCACGCACATGCATCCCTCTTTCAGTCAATAAGATGATATCAGTAACACATCAGAGTCCGAGCAAGTGTTTATCCATGCGTTCCCCGACTTCCTTGATGCGGTTTCGGTCTCCGCCGGAAACTTCAGCTGTCGCCCAACCGGTGTATCCGATTTCATGCAAAGCAGCTCTCACATCGGCCCAATCGACATCTCCATCACCGATTTTGCAGAAACCATTGGAAACACCCCAATCTTTCACATCCAGTTTCGCAATACGCGAACCCAAGGTGCGAATCCACTCGGCTGGCTTACCAAATCGCTGGTGATTTCCTATGTCAAAATATGAGCCCACCCATGGACTGTTGATTTCGTCAATGTAGGCAGCCAACAGATAGGCGGACTGATTGTTGTCTCCTTTCGGGTCGTATAGAAAGTTGTTCCAGACATTTTCAATGAGGATCCGGATTCCCAACTTGGATGCCGTTGGCAGTGCTTTGCGGATTTGCTCGATCGAACGTGTCCAGACATGCCCGTGAGATTCCTTCTCCGGATCACGTGCAGCGCCTGGAACCAGCAACACCGCATTGCCCCCCACATAGTGTGAATCGCGGATGGCTTTCAAGAGCCCCTGCAATCCTTTTTCCCTGACTTCGGGGTTCGGATCGGACAGGCGCGTTCCCCAATGAATGGAATCCACAACCCCGTGAATAGGGAAATCCAGCTCCCGGCTGGCCTTGAGCGCTTCCTCTTTGTCCACACCGCCAGGACTGTTCAATTCCGCTCCATCAAACCCCATCTCTTTCATGAGACGGAATTTTTCGATCAACGGAATCTTTTCATTGAACATGCCCATTTTAACGGATTTATAAATCCGCTTTTCACCCCCCAGGTGATGATCGGCTTTGAGCTTCACAAACGGAAAACCGGACAACCCGGCCACAAACGAACCTGCCACCGTTCGGGATGAAACGGACAGGAAGGAACGTCGATCTAAAGGTGCATTCAATTTCATACGAAACAACTTTCTATGGAGGCCGAGGCCATTAAAAAACAAATCCCCTTGTGACTATACAAAAGGAGTGACACCGGGCATGGACATCGGACGAATCGGAAGATCCATGTTCGGTTCAAAGAAATCCGGCACCAGTTTTTCCTGCGAGTTCATCGCCTGTTCCCAGGTGATTTCCTTGCCGGTATAGGCCGCCATGCGTCCCATCAATCCCATCATCGTGCTGCTGGTCATCCATTCGCCATCGTTGATGGGGTTACCCTTTCGGATGGATTCAAACAATTCGTCATGTTCCGTTTGATACATGTCGTTGTTTTTACCACGGAAGCGCCAGTTTTCCTGGCCCCGTATCTGAACACGCGTCCATCCCAGGATTTCACCAATACCGGTGGCTCCGTGAATGTAATCACTGTTTTCATTATGACAGCCGGCAATCTGACGGCTTCCCAAGTAGGCACGCAAGCCGTTGGCGTATTCGTAATAAACCGCAAAATGATCGAAAATATTGCCGCTGTTGTTGGGGGTCTGGCGTCCGCCGGTGGCCACGGCTTTAATGGGGGGTTCGTCTTTCATACACCAGGCAATCTTGTCAACACTATGAATCGCCTGCTCGACCAGACTGTCACCGCTGAGCCAGGTGAAGTTATACCAGTTGCGTACCTGCCAGTCCAAATCGGACATTCCGGCCGCGCGGGTATCATCCGCAGGCATGGGCTTCACCGGTCCGGTGTAATACGTTGCATAAATGGACCGGACATCGCCAATGGCTCCGTTATGGATTCTGTCGTAAAGTTCGCGGCGGGCATAATTGTAGCGCCAGCAGAACCCGGCCACCAAAGCGAGTTTTTTGGCCTTGGCATCCGCTGCCGAAGCAATGACGGAACGAAGCCCCGGGGCGTCGGTTGCCATGGGTTTTTCACAAAAGATGTGCTTACCGGCATCGACGGCCGCTCTCAAATGCATCGGACGGAATCCGGGAGGGGTCGCCAGAATGACCAGGTCCACGCCACTTTCCAACACTTTCTTATAAGCATCAAAACCGGTAAATTTATTTTCAGGCGTCACCTGAATCTTGTCTTCAGCGGCTTTCTTCAAAGCATTGTGGCTGACATCCAGACGATCCGCATACATGTCGCCCATGGCTGTCAGCATGACGTTGGAATCGGCTTTCATGGCCTGACTGGCAGCACCCGTCCCACGGCCACCACAACCGATCAAACCAACCCGAATGGTGTCGTCATTGGCGGCAAAACCCTTTTCCTTGACGATGAACTGGGGAACGACTATTCCCGCAGCCATGGCGGTCGAAGAGGATTGAATAAAACGTCGGCGGGTGGATTTCACCTGCTGGTCCTTGCGGTTCGAAGCTTTATCCGAACCCGACTGATTATTGGATGGATGACTCATGTCTTTAGATTTCTGATTGGAAGGCCGCATTATGAAACAGAAGCGCCTTGCTTGTCGAGCATGGATTATGGACGTCAGACGAGTTGAAATCATTCATTTCAACGACCGACAAAATTAAAGTGGGAGCCGAATGCGAAAGAGGGCTCCTTTGCCCTGATTGGGCATGGCGGTGATTTCTCCGTGGTGGTCGTGAACGATTTTCTGACAAATTGACAAGCCTAGTCCGGTCCCCTGTTTTTTGCCGTAGGTGGCAAAGGCATCGAATAATTTGGTGGCGATGTCCGGGTGAACACCCGGGCCGGTGTCTTCTATATCCGTCTCCAGGTATCCATCTGCTTTGCGAACAGAAAACGTCACCATACCTCCATTTTCGGACATGGCATCGACTGCGTTGGCCACCAGGTTGTGGAAGACATGTTTCAAACGCCGGGGATCGAAGTTCAATTCCACGTCCGGCAATTCACCCTCAAGCTCGAGTTGAACTCCCTTGGAACTTGTTTCAGGCCCGAGTTCTTCGATGACTTTCTGGATGAATCGCCCGTAATTGGAGGGTGAGAGAACGATTTCCGCCCGATCACCCCGTGTAAATTCGAGCAATTCATTAATCATGTCACTCAGCCGATCCACCTGGGCTGAAATGCGATCATGCACCCCGCGTCGAGCGGTTTCATCCGAACCGGCATGAATGCCAAACTCCGATGCAAGCCGGATCACGTTGAGAGGGTTCTTGAAATCATGCACAATGGATCGCGCAAACCGTCCGACCAGGGACAGACGTTCGGCCTGAAGTAATTCCTCAACATACTTGCGATTGAACTCTCGCAGCCGGGCGCTGGTTTCGTTGAACAATCTCAGGGCGAATTCCGATGACGCATGAAAAAGGTCCAGGATGACCTGACGGGGAATGAACACGACTTCGGTGGGTTTCAGAGCGGTGACCGTTGCAGATCTCGGTCCCTGATCCAGCACGGCCATCTCCCCGAAGAAATCACCCGTCTCAATGGTGGCCAACAGACAGGTCTGCTGGTTGGGCATTTTGACGGTGATACTGACTTCTCCTTCGGCAATCAGATAAATCCCATCCCCCGGATCCCCTTCCTTGAAAATGGTTGTCTCCACCTGAAAGTGACGCGATTGACAACTGGTGACCAGACTGGACAGTTGTTCATCGGAAAGGTCTTCGAAAAGCCGAATACTTTTGGGATCTAAAGCCATATTGGGACTGTTGAGCGGCTGTCTGTTGATGATTCCATTGTCGAGTGACTGAACCTTGAGCCAATGGTCTTGAATTCGTTTACGGTCTTCATTGACTATTTATACTGCCAAGAATATGCCCCATTGAACTTCAGCCATACATGGCGCAGCAAGATTAATCGCAGGAACCCCGGATTCCGGAATGTTGTCACACTTTATCCAGAGCTCCGCCGCACGGAGCACTCCAGAGAAGCGACGTCGATTCAATCAGCTCTGGAAAAATTAGGATGCTCAATTCAAAACTGAGGCTTTCCCCGCGCGAACTGTTGGAATAGGCTCGGAACTTAAACACATCGAAAGTATCCGCGCAACATGACGTCACAAGTCCAAAAACCCCCTCAAATCTGGATGGACGGCACCTACCCATGGTGCTGGCTGCAAGGCGAGATCGTGGAGACATCATCCGCTTCGGTGTCCGTCATGGATCGTGGATTCCTCTACGGGGATGGACTTTTCGAAACCATTCGCATCCATCAAGGCAAGCTGTTCCAATGGGACCGGCACTGGGACAGACTGCAGATTGGATGCGATGCTCTGACCATGCCTGTCCTCCCGAACAAAAGCGAATGGACGGAACACCTTCAAACTTTACTGAAGAAGAACCAAACCGAACAAGGCCTGGCCCGCATCCACATATCCCGCGGCCCGGGACCCCGAGGATATGCGCCTTCCAACTCAGCGGCCCCCACCCGCTTGATCACCCTGCACCGAGCCCCGACACTACCGCAGGATGAACCTGTCAGCTGGAGTCTCCATTCATCAGGTTTCCGCACCCCGTCCTTTTCGGCCATCCCAAAATGGAAAACCGGGAACAAACTGTTTCAAATCATGGTCAAGAAAGAAGCCATGGATGCGGGATTTGACGACGGAATTGTCCTCAACGAAAAAAATCATCTCACGGAAACCAGTTCCGCCAACCTGTTCCTGATCCGGGACAATCACCTTTTCACACCGACAACAGCATGCGGCATACTGAACGGCACCACCCGCCAACTCATGTTGAGATTGGCCCATGCTCTCGGTCTGGAATGCAAAGAAACGCCCTGCGACGTGGAACAACTTAAAAGTGCGGATTCGGTGTTTGTGACCTTGTGTTCCTATGGCCTGGTGCACGTTCAACGAATTGACGACCGATCCGTCCCCCTGCACCCCCTGGAAGTGGCGTTGTATCAGGCATATCTCAAGGCATTGAAAGCGGGTTGACCATTCAAGCCATTCAGGGCAAAACCAGACACATCCATTTCAAAACCACCATGCACATCATGAAACGAACTATTCTCATCCTCACACTGCTTTTCACCTTGGAAACGCTGCAGGCTGCCAAGCCGAACATCATCCTGGTGTTCATTGACGACATGGGTTGGGGTGACTTTTCCTGTTTTGGCAACCAAGCGGCGCAAACCCCCAACGTGGACAAGATGGCGAGTGAAGGGATTCGGTTTGAACAGTTTTATGTCAACTCCCCCATTTGTTCGCCCTCACGCACCGCCATCTCCACCGGACAATACCCTCAACGATGGAAGATCACTTCTTATCTCGCCCATCGAGCCATGAATGAAAAGCGCGGCATGGCGCAGTGGTTGGATCCGTCCGCCCCCATGTTGGCGCGCTCCCTGAAACAAGCCGGTTACGCCACCGGGCACTTCGGAAAGTGGCACATGGGTGGCCAACGCGACGTGGACGAAGCACCTGCCATCACGGAGTATGGATTCGACGCCTCCCTGACCAATTTCGAAGGCATGGGCCCCAAGCTCCTGCCATTGACCCTGAAACCGGGCGACAAGGAACCCGGAAAAATCTGGGGCAATGCGGAACGCCTGGGCGAAGGTTTTCGCTGGATGCAACGGTCAAAGATCACCAGCGGATTCATCGACGAAGCCATCCCGTTCATGGAAAAAGCCGCCTCCGAAGACAAACCATTCTATGTCAACGTCTGGCCGGACGATGTCCACAGCCCCTTTTGGCCGCCCGTGGACAAATGGGGCAATGGTAAAAGGGAACTATATTTGTCGGTGCTGCAGGAGATGGATCGACAATTCGGACGACTGTTTAATTTTGTCAGAAACAACCCCAAACTCCGGGACAACACACTCATCCTCATCTGCTCCGACAACGGGCCTGAGAAAGGAGCGGGAGTGGCGGGCCCCTTCCGAGGTTTCAAAACCCATCTTTATGAAGGAGGCTTACGCTCGTCCTTGATCGCATGGGGCCCCTCCCTGGTTCAAAAAAGCAATGCTGTCAATCAAGCCTCGGTCTTCTCAGCCATCGACCTGGTTCCAACCCTCTTGAATATTGTCGGGGTGGAAGCACCAGCCGGGGTGGCTTATGATGGAGAGCCATTGCCATCCGTGCTTTTAGGACTCACGGAAGATTCACGCAAAGCCCCCATATTCTTCAGACGCCCCCCGGATCGCGACTCCTTTTACGATGTGGATGATTTACCTGATTTGGCCGTTCGGAGCGGTAAATGGAAATTATTATGCGAATACGACGGCAGCGGCGTGGAACTTTACGATATGGAATCCGACCGGGGTGAAACCACCAACGTGGCGCGAAAAAACCTCGAAATCGCGAGAAAACTCACCGTCCAACTCCTCGACTGGCATCGTTCCATGCCCCCCGACAACGGCCCAACCTATTCCAGGTAATCATAAATATCCCCAGCCAATTCGAAGTGAGCAAATAACGATCAAACACCTTAAACGCGTTCACGGCCCCGCAGCAGTGGTGCCCTACCGGTAGGGACTTGCTGCCGCAAGTCCGCGACGTCCATTAAATCAAACAAAACCCCGGAACAAACACCGCGCGCCAAACCATCCAACTTGGCAGGCATACAACTGTCTGATGAAACCACAGCCATTCAAGAAGCCTTGAGTCATCGTCGGCTTTATGTTCCAATCCCGTTCGAACGATCATGCGTCTACTGGACAGATATTTAACCAAAGAATTATTGATCCCGCTGAGCTATTGCCTGGTGGGCTTTCTCATCTTTTGGATTGCGTTCGATTGGCTGGGCACCGCAGAAGATTTCCAGGACGCCAACATGGGGTTTGGAGATGTGCTGACCTATTACTGGATCAAGATCCCCGAGTTCCTGTCGACCATCCTCCCGGTGACGCTTCTACTCGCCATGCTGTATGCCCTCACCCACCTGGCTCGTTATAACGAACTGATCGCCATGCGGGCAGCCGGCGTCAGTTGGTTCCGTTTGTGTGCGCCTTATTTCGCAGTCGGTATCAGCATGAGTTTGCTTCTCTTTTTCATCAATGAGACATGGGGAACCAAAAGCGCCAACGCATCAGAAGCGCTGATGCAAAAACACAGGGAGGGAAGCACCAACTCTTTGGATTACGCCTGGCACGATCAAGCCATCTTTCAAAACGTACGTGATGGACGTGAATGGATTGCCAAACGCTACAATACCGAGACGTCCGAAATGCGGGGGGTTTACGTCAGTGACAAAAGCTCCGATCTGCCACAGTACCACATCGAAGCCAAGTCGGCCGTTTGGACCAATTCCATGTGGGTCTTCTATGAGGTGAACGAAATCTATGTCGCTCCCACCAACGAGGATGACGGCACCATAAACAAACCCTCGAAAATCCTGGAAAAACCCGAATACACCGAAACACCCGAGCAGTTTAAAAGCGAGCTGAAAATCGCCATGCTCAGCAG
>Ga0181583_10001574_pt1 | contig 16829 bp, 25 predicted proteins | sample 071ome_31_FD_132461 | JGI IMG/M metagenome (GOLD analysis project Ga0181583, IMG submission 132461) | Coastal salt marsh microbial communities from the Groves Creek Marsh, Skidaway Island, Georgia - 071405CT metaG (megahit assembly) | ecosystem: Environmental > Aquatic > Marine > Intertidal... | reverse complement strand
TAAAGTTAACAGAACTTCCTATTGGTGATGCCAGTATAAAACCTGATTGGGAGTCATTAAGACAATACAATATCACAACCGTAGGGGATTTACTGCCTTACATGATACCGGCTATCGAAATTTTAGATGCGATGTGGGCAAATAAGTTCCATTATCATGCTATTAACAATCGCAAGTTAGGAAAACTCCTTGAGTAACCTTTATAAGGGTCCCAACAATAAGGGACTATTATGAGCGAAGGAAAAGACCGACAACAAATGGCATTGGGCATTCTCCGTAGTGGCGGAGTTATCATGGTAAACAAGGATTACTTCCGTGTTACCGGCAATTCAGGACGAGATTGGAAAGTAGCCGTCTGGTCTGACGATAACATCCAATGTTCTTGTCCTGTGAGCAAAATGAAGAAGCAAGAGTGTCATCATGTTAAGGCTGTGCAAATGTATCTTACCGCCCAGCGAACTGGTTGGAGGATGTGGTGATTATGAATCGTTGGGAACGCAAACTACAACAACTTAAGGCACGTTTTCCTAAAGCCCGTAATCCTCGGGTGCAAGAAAAGATGGAACGGCTGGAACAAAAAATCGCTGAAATCGGGGTTTAATGACGAAAATAACCGGCAGGTTTATATACTATGACTTATCTACGATACATGAGGGGGCAACAAAAATGAAGAAAATTACTGACCTATTGCAAATTGGAACTATGACTTTGGTATTCAGCATCTTAATGGTGTTGGATCCTATCGCAAACGCACAACTAACTGGACTGGCTCTGGTAGGTTGGATTGGCGAAACTGTCTGGGGCTGATACTATGCAAGACCAACTTAAGGTTCGCATTGAAGACGAGGCCAACGGCACCGTTTACGAAGAATGGATTATCGAGGGCTGGAATCCCGGCTCTCTGCCAAGTCAGGAGGCTTGAGCAAACCACAAAGTTTATATACTATAACTTGTTGGAAGGGATTAGAAACCACAATGGAGGAATAAAATATGGGACGACACGCATGGAAAGATAAGCGACGAGTGAATGCACTGGACTTGTTGAACGACAAGGCTATGACCACAGTAGATTTGGCTGAAAGGCTGAGCGAGGGGTATCAAAACGATGTAGACCCTCGCACCGTCTACGCTGTGCTCAAGGCTGACAAGCGATTTCGCAAGATTCGAAAGGTAATGGTTAATTCCATTTCCCGCACTAACAGCCACGATGTTTGGCTCTTTGGACGCTCTGACCGCACCTACGATGAAAACCACCCTTGGATGGCTAAGGGGGAGTGAACATGAAATGCAAATGCGGTAACAAGGGGGTAATGACCCTGAGTATAGGAAAACAGGACTACGATTATTGTGTGCCTTGTTTGAAGCAAGCCTATGCTGAACCATATCGTATTGGAGGGAACCACAATGGCCTATAAGAAAGATCAGAAGATGAGTGCAACTGCTGTTAAGAAGTTGGTAACTAACCACACCCAAAAGATGTGGAATAAAGAAGAAGCCCAATGGGAACAGATCGCTTTGACTACTTTTATTCAAGGACCTGCAGTTATTACCGAGGTTATCGAAATGAAGCCTTACTTGTTAATGACCGCTGAAACCGAAACCCACCGTCTGCGATGGAACTGGAAGAAGGACTACGGGGATTTTAACTTCCGTGCTACTACTTTGGAGAAGTTAGCCGAGTTTGAGGAACGTCGGTTGGAAAACCAAAAGAAGAGAAAGGAAACTCAGGAGGAATAACTTTGAGTAAGCGTAAGTGTTCCAACTGTGGTAAGCCCGGTCATCGGGCACCCACCTGTCCCGAAGGAGAAGTGGACAAAGAGGAACTCAAGCGTCAAAAGGCACTACCTGATCCAAAAACCATTCATATGGCTGACTCTAATGGCTATCTGTGCAAGGGAGACCGAGTAGAGTGGCCTAACCGATGTGATGATGCTTTTGCTCAGACCTTGCCCCGTTGTGAGAAGTGTGAGCAAGCCTACCGTGAACGCTGGGATCAAGACCCACCTGCTTGGCCACCAGTATAGTTATCGAAAAGTATAAATAGGTGATTGAACTAAATAAGAGGGATTAAGATGTCATGGAACATAGATTGTGCTGATTGTGGTTGTGCTGGCGAACGTATTTTGGAGAATAACATTGGAGAATATGAATGCCCTGACTGTGGCTTGATTCAAGCACAGGCTATCGATATGGGTAAAGATTATCGTGTCTTTGCTGATGGCAAGGGTGCTGATAGCGAACGCCACGGAATGAAGTCTTCTTATTTGCTACATGATAAGGGTTTGACTACTGATATCGGCAAGGGATGGAAAGACCATGCTGGTGCACCTATTAAGGGAGATTTCCGTCGTCGGTTGAGCCGACTCCGCCGTCAGCAACAACGAACCCGTATCCGCAATTCTACTGAGCGTAATCTGGTGCAAGCCCTTTACGAACTTCAGCGTTTGGCTTCTCGTATGGATCTTAGTGAGTCTATCCGTGAACAGGCTGCATTTATCTATCGCAAGGCTGCTGAAGCCAAGTTAGTGCAAGGACGTTCTATTGAAGGAGTCGTCGCTGCCAGTATCCATGCTGCTTGCCGATTGAATGGTATTCACCGCACTTTGGATGAAATTGGTCGCCATAGTCGTATTGGTCGTAAGGAAATTGGACGCACTTACCGTAAGGTTAAGCAACATCTTTCACTACAAATCAAACCCAGCACTCCCGACGGTTTCGTCCCTGCTTTCTGTTCCAAGTTGCAGGTCGATAACAAGATTCAGGCTGAGGCTTTGACTATTCTGGAGAACCCTATGGTTCGTCGTATCACTACTGGTCGTAGCCCTACTGGTATCGCTGCTGCCGTAGTCTATCTGGCTTGTATGAAGAACCCCGAAAGTTATCGCACTCAGCGTGATGTGGCTGCCGCCGCAGGTGTTACCGAAGTAACTATCCGCAACCGCTACAATGATATTTGCGATGCTCTGGGCATTGACCGAAACTCTATCGGTAATTGATCGTGATTGGCTCTATGGTGTAGCGGATAGCATCGGAGGCTTCGAACCTCTTGATCCCGGGTAGGGCCGCCAACCGAAGATACATATAGGTGATAACGAGATAAACTTCGTATGTGGGAGTTAGCCACGGCGTTTTTGGGTATATTGATAGTCTTGTTGGCTTTCGAACTTTGGAAGGTATCTTGCCGTCCGCCCGAAATCCAGATTGAAACGGTAGTGGAAACTATTGAAGATACGGAAAGGTTGTTAGCCTTAACGCAAGAGTTAGCCACCGCCCAACAATCGGTTCGCTTTCATGAAGGTGCTATCGATGAACTTAGTCATCAAGTAGCCCGCCTGCAGTTAGACCTTGAGGCTACCCAAGCCGAAGCCAAGAAACAAAAAGGTCGAGCGGCTTCCGCCCATACCTCCAAAGGACAAATCTTAGAAAAGTGGGCACCCTTTGTAGAACACCCGCAAATAGATCCGGAGTGGAAGGCAGAAAACTGGAACTTCATGGGTAACCCCATTGATTATATTGTCTGGGATTATCGGGATAACAAAGACCTTAATTTAGAAGAAGGCATGATTTACATTATGGATGTCAAGTCTGCAAAAGCCCAATTGTCTACCAAACAACGCCGAATTAGGGATTTGGTAAAAGCCGGTAGGGTTGAATGGAGAGAGATCCGCTTAGAATAACTATAAATAACGGGGGAGGCTAACCTTAATTATGCTCCAGTGGTCACGTTCTGAGGCGTTCTCTTACCTGAAGAAGGTGTTTTCAGATTTAGGTTACGAATATCTAATCGTGGATGAATTGCAAGGATATGCACCTGCAGGGATAGAGCCCAGCAGGATTCGGATCTTCAAAATCCAAAACAAGCCGACTTATTTAATATTGGAACGTCACGTTGATAAAGGGGAGGCCTTTGGCTTCAAACGGTTTTTGGAACTCTTTTCGTTAGGGCGACACCACCGTCGCCATCCTTTCAGAGGTCGCATTTGGGAAATCAAAGATCCTGATAATCTTATTGAACGAGGGTATGTTAATAACAGTTTAGAAGCCCAAATTTTTACATTGGATATGGGAAGGACTTATGAAAAACTCAATGGAAAATTTCACATTGGGAGTGGATATTTGGCGGTTTATCCTGATGGATTTAGCAACATGATTTTGTTGGAATGGTTTGAAGGGGATGCCAGTGGAATTAAAGGCCCGAAGTGGGTCGAAGGGATTGGTGGAGAACTATTATATGGTGAAAACGCTTACCAGAGATTACTGGAATTACGAACTTCTGAATGGTCATTTTATCCCAGTATTAACCGAACGGTGATACCATAAATGCTAATTGGAAACAGATTACGAAAACATAACTTCGTGGCTACCATCATCAAAGAGTTGACGCAGGCGTTCAACTTCTTCAGTAACCCGACGTCGCAAGTTCTTTTCATCGATATCTACGACGGTATCCTCTCTCCAAGAACGACCTCCAAAAGTAACCCAAATTTCTCCAACCCACCATTCACATATGTGGTCGGGATTCATAATAACAGTTCGGATTCGAGCCTTTGAAGGCATATAATATATCAGTTTCTTGACTACTTATATTTTTGGTGCCCTGTCTCCAAGACCGAAAGGTAACTATAAGTAGTCGGTATCATAAATCTATGGTATGCAAGAATTAGTTGACACCAAACTTTCATTTTTGGAATTGGTGCCTCGAACACGGTTTTGCAATCGTTGTGGTAATCCCAACATTGTTAGAATGTCTCTTCAAATGTTTTACTATATCAAAAACCACAATCATGACAGCGAAGAAATGATGGGGATAATTTCCGATATGAACAAGATCTCTGCTGGTGAATGGAAGGAGGTTTGCCTTTGTCCACCAGTTTTTGCCGCTATTAACCTCCCTTTTCGTTAACTATATAAGGGTGGTGTGACACACTACCTATTGCGAACAACCGCATGAGGTTTTAGACATGGTAAAAATTGACATTAAATGTGCAGATGGGTATTCAGCCCGAGAATGGAGTAAAGATGATGGAACACTGGCCTTTTTCATTAAGGGTCCCAACGACGTAGCCAACGACCAAGGCGAAGTCGGACGTTTTGACGTTCGAGGACGCTACGCTGGTAAGTTCAAGACTGCTACTGGTAGTCGTCGCCGCTTCGGACTTCTTGACGGCAACCGTGTCAAGTATGCTAAAGTAACTCTCACCACTCCCGATGGAAACAGTATTCACATCGGAGACCTTGATGAAGGCGTTATGAGCACTCAAGACCGAATTACTCTCGGTATGTGCATCAACAACGCTACTAACCTTCTCGCCTCCAGAGGTGTAGAAAACCTTGATGGAATTGAGTCTCGGGTTTATGACCTTGCAGACCGACTCTACGAGGAATATCGTGCTCGGTATATTACCGAGTAAGCACAGTCCTACCCTTCACGGAGGGCAGGGGAGCAACGCATTAGCGTAAATGGAAAGAAACTACCCAGTAAGTAATGAAAGGTGGCGGGCGTCAACGCTGAAACGGTTGGACAGCGATTAGATATATTCTCTTTGCAGGAGAAATATTTGATTAGCAAGTATAGAAGTCTCCCCTGCTCTCTAAAGGAGAACTTATAAGTAAGTAGAATCACAAGGTGATTGTATGAGAATCGCTTTAGATCTGGGTTCTAATCGTATTTTAGTCTTTGAAGACTATGGGGACACTGATTATATGAAGGTCACCGTAGAAGAAAACGGTGGGGCTTCCTCTATCACTTTGGGTCTGGTTAAAAGAGAAGACCTTAAGCGAATGGGCAGGTCAGTGTGAGAACCATGGGTTGGGAATTGCACGATAACAATCCGCCCCGTCCCAGCAACACAGGATCACAGGTCGTAGTTTGGTTGGCTTGTGTCACCATCATTATTCTTTGGTTCTTCAATTGACCCCAGTTCAAATCTGGGCGGACCCACCAATATAAATAGTCGATAGGTCAAGAGAGTATTATGTGGAAGTTCAAACGACATCTGGGGGCTGATATCGGTAAAAATAGTTCCCAAATTAAGCGTGTGGGAACTATAGATTTATTCGGTCGGATTTGGAAATTAGAGCCTGCTAACTCTGATGCAGGTTTTCTAATTGTTTACAGAGATGGAAGCAACTCTCGTTATGTTCCTCGTTGGGCTGATTTAGAGGATGCCTTGTCGTTAAGAGGTGACGAAGAAGACCGGTTCAAAAAGGCTAATGTAATTACGAGTGTCTTTGTGGTGCCTGAGGTTGTTGGTCATGTAGAATCCGATTTTGGATTTTTGTATGATGAAGGGAGTAACCAACGAGTTTATTTACACCCTTGGACGGATTGGACTATTACTCAAGAATGGATCCCAGATAACGAAGAATCTGCCCCGAATAAAAACCAAAATGAACAATATCTTAAAAAGTTGCTGGATAATTACGAAACATCAGGTAGGCTCGACTCACAAGGAAGGGTAGTCACAGACGGAAAAGGACCTTCAGCATGGGTCTGGAACCCATCAAGCCCCCGAAGATGGAAGAACATTAACATCAATGGTGACGATTGGGCAATAGTTGTAGACCAAGAAGGCGAAAAAAGGATGCTACTCAATATAGGAGAAATTAGTTATTTCCATGCGGCTATCAACCGAAGAGCATCTCCAAACTTGTAGGTGGGTTCGGATCACGAACGGCAGTTAGTTCTGGTTTGGGGAAGCAATCATAGATTACAGTAAGTTCACCTTCTTGTTTTGAAACAATGTGGTAAATAGTAATGTCGATTCCCATCGCTATTCGATAAGGTTCAATATTAAGACCATTCCATTGGGGAAGATATTGGTTAATTAGGTAATCCTCACGCTTATACATGGTATCAATGATACCTTTTCTGAGTCCCTCATCAACGGCTAAAGCAAAATCTTGGTAGCCATAAAAAGAAAAGGCTTCTCCAAGAGCATCACGAAGCATACTGGTGACTACGGCAGGTTCGGTAAAATCGGTATCTCCTCCACGATGATACTTACTATTGGGCATCCGCTTTAGTGTTACTCCTTTCAGACGCTTTTGGTCTTTTGTAGTAGTGACGGTTAACATATAACGTCCGTTGCACCCTACCTTTTTGAGGGCATCACGATAACCTTTATTAACTAAGATATCGATAACTTCGGGGCCATCAGATTGATTGATAGCGAAATAACCCATACAAAGATTCTATCCTTGCTGCTACTTATATTTATCAGAAAAGATCGTCGTCTTCGGAAGGTCGATGAATAAAGTGCACGGCTTGTGAGATTCCGGAAATAAACTCCATCTCTCGGGATTGCTTGATAACATCATGCAAGATAGCATCAGTTTCCTTCATTTCGGCTTCCATAGTAGAAAATGGAACATAAGCAACAATATCGTAAACGTGATAGAGAGTATTATCTTTTTCAAAGTTAGCAGTGTTGAGTTCGTAACCTCGGGAAACAGTTAGTCCGTAAACTGAAGTAGAAAAGGGTTGCAAGTCACCGGCTGCACCTTCGGTAGCAATCAACCGAATCAAAAACCCATCAGGTCGTTGTCCTGCTTTATCCATGGCCTTTAGAGCCTCTCCAAGTTCCACACTATCAGCCATATCGAGCCACCATTTCCTTATGAAAAGATTCATAGTCAAAGTTTTCCCAGTTCTTGATAACCTCTAACATGATGTTGAGGTCACGAGACATATCCTTTGTAGGGACATCTTGAATCTTAATATCTGGTTCAGAAGCCCCGGGAATGTTATAGATAGTTACTTGCTTGAAATAGCCTTTGGCTAACATAGTAGCAACTACCAAACGGGCTTGGTCAGCATTTTGTTGAGTTGCCAAAGGAATACGAATCCTTTCGGTAGCATTAGCCATAATGTCGGCTTGATGTTTCACTACGACCTTAAGATACTGTTGGATATCGTTGGCTAACCAAGACTTGATATCGTTTTCTCGATAGCCTTGAGAAACTAAGAAATCGGCAAAGTTAGAAGCCACGGCAACTACCAAGCGAAGAGGGTCATCCAAGATGTTGAACATAACAAAGTAAAGATCATCTCGGTCATCTTCTGCTTTCATGTCGACAGTAGCAGTAACGACTACATCACCGTCTTTGATACCCAATTTTACATCTCTAACTTCTTTCAGGCTCTCACCTCTTGTAGACAATCATGACAGCAGTAGTATATACCTTGTTGTTCGATATCAAATTCCGTGTTACAGGCTCGACAACGACGAAACTTCCAACGCAACACCCAAACCGGGGAGAGGAAACGGGCTTCTGCCAAGGTTAATGCCGAGGGATTGTAAATTAGGTGTCCGTCAGTTTCCAGACCTTGTTCTTCACAGAAGTCGAGTAAACCCACAGGCATAGCAACATTTTGTGAGCCCTACCTACTTATAAGTTCGCATGGGAAAAGGTATAAAAGGGTAGTGGCATACAAGAAGATTGTAACTGCTACAACAAGCAGCATAAACGGTGATATAATGACTAACTTTGACCCCATGCAAAACTACATTTACAGCAAGCGAAACGGTGGACTGAGAGTCTCTTTGGGTGGACTTAACCCAACAGGGGCTTCCTGTAATATCGTTAACGAACACGGTAATTCTCAACTGATTGGAAAGTGTCATCGTCAAGTTTGGTATTCCAAGAAGCGAGTTCCTCGGACTAACGAATCCGATGACTTAAGCATGGTTCGCTTCGGTATCGGTGATGCTTACGAAGAAGAACTGCAAAAGCATTGGGAGAAGCAAGGTATCCTCTTGGCTTCCAACCTCAAACTCAAGGCTCCTATCGGTGTCTGTTCCGAGGGTGAACAAATTGACCTTAGTGGTGAAATTGACGCTGTGCTAAGAATGGCTGAAATGGATGAGTTCGGAAAGATTACTAACATCAAGATGGACGAGGCTGTGGCTATTGAAGTTAAGTCTACTCGGGGATACTTTAGTGAAAAGGGTATCTTGGGCAAGGCTAACAAGATGTATCCTGTGGGATTCCCCAAGATGGAACACTTGATGCAAACCGGAATGTATCTACATACTCGTAAGGTGGTAGAAGATACTTATGGAGTCAAGATTCCTTATGCCGTTATCGTTTATGGTTTGATGGATGCTTGTAAGACTAACCAATTCCGAATTGAACTCAGTAATGACTATGATGGTGAAATCTTGGTTAAGACTATGGATGGTCGTTTGATTACTCCAGTAACTGACCCTATGAGTATGTTGGAGGGGTCTAACTACCAAGCCATTCAAGGCTTGACTATCCAAAACATTTTGGATCGATATGTAGAATGCTATGAAAAACTCAAGGCTGATAGCCCACCTGACCGAGATTTCAGCCTTCGATACTCTGATGAACTATTTGAATCTCTGGTAGAACAAGGAGAATTGACTAAGACCAAGATTGCTGCTTTCCAAAAGAGTGATTTGGCTTCTGTGGGTGATTGGCAGTGCTCTTATTGTGATTGGAAGGATGAATGCTATCCTTTCGGAGTCATGACTGAGTTAGTGGAATCTGGTGGAATTACCAAAGAAGATGCTATGCGTGAACTGGGATTCTGAGACCAAGGCTTCACAGCCACTGGGGAAAGAAGTGACTTATTGTCGTGTTCCGAAGGCTTTGAAAAACCAATTAATAGCCTTGATATTGGTATCAGTAGGCAAGTTAACCTTGACAACAAAGATATTGGGATCGTCGCCTAAATTACTGAGAAAACTTTTTAGTGTATCTTTGATATTGCCCTGATCGGGACCGTAGAGAAAATCTCCGTCATCATCATACCACAAATCCAACTCCACGTCCTCATCGGAAATATCGGAAGAAGGCTTAGCCGGAATCTTACCGAGGCTGGCAACCATGTTTTTGGCAGGGTCGACCGAGACCTTGATACCATAATTGAAAGTCTGAGCATCTAATTCCGCAAACTGATTTGTGCTGCTTATTGAAACTAACCAATCTTTTTGCTTATCATGGGTTAGTGCCGATACCGTAAAACGACCACTATCGCCATTAGGAATTGCTAACAGTGACCACCCTCTATTAATAACCATTTCAGTTATTAAATAAAATAATTTCCATGCTTTTAAACGGTGAACAACAGAATCTTTCAAATTACCACTTAACTCAGTTGAAGGGGCTACCATCATGGGTTGACCCTGCTTCTTCACCCAGAGATAAGCGGATCTAAAGGATGGGAATGCTGGTTCTGATTGGTTCATGATAACCTACCCACCAAAACCGTAATATCGTCTGGTTTACCACCCAGATACTCAATTAGCGGTGGTGGTCCGGGGTCGTTATCCAAAGTATCAGAAAAGGGATTTTTCTGTCCATATAGTTTTTCGACATACTTCTGTCCGAAAGGTGCCCAACGTTTTGGATCGTCAGAAGCAAAAAACGCCGCTACTGTTAAGTCTGTGGCAATTTCTTCAGGAGTGTGTTCATCATTTAACAACAAAGCAATTTCTTTAGGATACAAGTTATCCCACAAACCATCAGAGGCTAAGACTACATAATCTCCAGATTTAAGTTTAGTAAGCATATGACGGTCGGCATCAGAAGGAGAAGCATCTCGGTCACTACTTAAAGAATAGGGAAAGTTAAACTCATACTGTTGTTCTTCCGTCTGGAAAATCATTTTACCATCTCTAAAGACCGCTACTCCGGAATCTCCTAAGTTAGCCACGGTAAGTTGTCGAGGTCCTGTTTTGAGAACAATAGTGGCTGTGCAAGAACCTTGGTTACCTCGATTCAAAGCATTCTTGTATCCGGAATTAAGAATAGAAATAACTCCTCGATCACCAGACTCTACGGCTTCCCAACAACCGTTAGCGATATCACGAGTAAAGGGGGCAGGATTGATACCCTCATCTCTCCAACCACCAACACCATCAAAGACGCCGGCAGCAACACCTTGCACAATAAACCATGTGTCTTCGGGTTCAGGCTTATCGGGGCCTGCAGTTTGGGAAACACCCCAATCAACGACGAGTTCCATAAAAATGGATTGTCTGCCCGACTACTTATAGTTGACTATGCAAAGTATAAGAGGGTGACCACACTAAGAAGGACTATGTTCGTTAACGTAGTCGTGCGAGGCAATTGCTATCCTTATCGAGACATTCTTAATCAAACATATGGTTTGCGGTGGAACAAGACTCGAAAAGCCTATGTCGGTGAAGTTGATATTAGGGGTCGCAAGATTAAGAATCTGGAGAAGTTCTGTGCTACCTTTAATCTTAAACTATGGGTCAATGGACAAATTGCTGTCGACGATAGTCACGAAGAAGAAGAAAACGATTTCGTAGAACAACAAGCCTTTGACGATACCCAATTAGGCAAGTTAGGCGATCGTGCTCTCGGCATCAAACAAGAGCCCGGATGGAAAAAGATAGTAGTAACTCAAGAAACTGAGCCTTTGGAATCTGTGGATGAGTTCTTTACAGGAACCAGATTCAACCAACCTCGTAGACAACAGCAACAAGTCGTGCCTTTGATTAACCAAGCCTTAGATGCAGGATATGAAAATATTGTGGTAGAGTGTCCTGTGGGTTCAGGCAAGTCTGCTATGGCTATGGTAGTTCCCAAGATGTATAACGCTAACGCCTATATTGTAACTCCGCTTAAGGGCTTGCAGAAACAATATCTAAAAGAAATGCCTTTTATGCGATCTGTAATGGGTAAGGGTAACTACGATTGTGCTTTGGATTTGGAACCTAACTGTCGTAGCCAAGCCGAGGCTGAAAAAGCAGTTGAGGCTGCTAAGATGAAAAGGTCTCCTCAAACCAGTGGATGCACTGCTGATACTGCACCTTGTTCTAACATTGGTTTTAAATGTGCTTTCAAATTACCTGTGGAAAAGGGAAGCGTTCAATGGGGTGTAGAAGGTAGTTCTCTTTGTGATTACTTTGGGGCTCTTCGTGAAGCCCACCATAACCGCTATTTCGTAGGAAACACTTCTTACTTAATGGGTATGAACCAGAGTGGTCGTTATCTGACTCAGCGTGATTTACTGATTGTTGATGAAGCCCATACTCTACCCGGTAGCATGGCTGATTTCTATTCCTTCGATTTGAGTGTCAAAAAGTTAGAACGTTTGGTAGGTATTCCCACCTTTAATGAAATTATGGATGCTGTGAGTGCCGAGGCTGTGCGTTTGCAAGGAGTTCGTGATAAGATGTTGGGGGCATGGAGTCCTACCAATGACGCATGGGGATTCCCTAAAATTGGAAGTATTGATGTCGATACTGAAGTTAGTCGTCATCAGATGGGTGCAAAAGTTTGGATTGCTTATTTGACTCAACTTCGTGATACTGTGGCTCAGCGAGTAGAATCCAAGGCTTATGATGACAAGACCTTGCGATACGCTCAAAACAGTCTCAACCATATTGCTAACATGATGGAACAATTGGCTAATAATCCTATGAATGTCATTTGGCAATACGATAATGATAACGAACCTGTGTATCTTAATTTTAAACCACTTAACATAAATCATCTGAGCAAAGATTTGTTGTTGGGATTGGGTAGCCGTCGTATCTTTATGAGTGGAACTATTGCTGACCAAGATATCTTTGTGGATGAACTGGGGTTAGATCGCAAATCTACTTGTTTCATTAAAGTAGACTACTCTTCATTCCCTGTGGATAACCGACCTATCTATACCACCTTGCGTGGAGGTAACCTTAATCGTTCTCGACGAAATCAAGAACAGTTCCACATTACTGCTGAACAGATTATTACTATCGCCAAACAGTTCCCTGACCAAAAAGGATTGGTGCTACCATTTACTGATGAAATTGAACGCAACTTAGTGGAGGCTATTCAACAATTAGACCGTAGCGTAGCCGATAGAATCGTGCAACATAGCAAAGGAGCCCGAGAAAGAGAAGCCGTCTTTGAAGATTTCGATAAATCCAAGGGCAACCAAATCCTGTTTTCTACTTATGCTAATCAAGGTTATGATGGCGGTAGCGTAGGTTTCTGTGTGATTCCTAAATTACCATTCCCTTCTTTGGGTGATGTCAGAATTGTTAAGAAGACTAAGGCTAACCCTGATTGGTATAAAGTTCAGACTGGAGTTATGCTAACTCAAATGTTGGGAAGAATTGTGCGAAGTCCTACTGATAAAGGCAAGACCTATATCTTGGATCCTACCTTGGATTTCCATATGAGAGCAGGTTTTGAGGGTAGCCGACCCTTGTCTGAGTTTATGCCTAACTACATGAATGAGGCTATGGATGGTAAGCAAGCCGCTGGAGCATATCAATCACGTTTGTGGTAAGATACATATAGGTAGTGGGAGAGTAAGTTATTATGGTGTGCTTGTATTATGAACCGCCCCAACCAGTAGGAAGTGAATAACTTGAAAATTGCTATCTGTGGAAAAATGGCTTCTGGTAAGACTACTATGGCTGATTGGTTGGTGACTCAACACGGATACAAAAAAGCATCTTTGGCTGGTAAAGTTAAGGAAATCGCTCGTGATCTTTTTGAAATGAAGGAAAAGGATCGTCCCTTGCTACAAAAGATTGGTATGAAAATGCGAGAAGTTCGGGCTTCTGTGTGGATTGATTACATTATTGGTGTAGGAGATAGATATGAAGATATAGTTATTGATGATGTCCGTTTTGTTAACGAGGCCAAAGCCTTGCACGAAGCCGGATGGACTGTTATTCGACTAAATATTGATGAGGATATCCAAAAAGAACGATTGCAGAAAACTTATGCTGATTGGGAAGTGCACTGGAATAACCGTGATGATCCTTCAGAGTTAGAAGTAGACCAGATTCCTGCCGAGTATCTGGATATGGAATTGAATGCTGATTTTTCTGATTATGGTAGCCTTATTCGATCTGTTTGATTTGTGCCTCTAATTTGAGACATAGTTGGTTTTAATCGTCCGGTGTTAGAACACCCTTCCGGAATGTCGGCATAGATCATATCTCGATAACCACATTTACTACATCTAAAAGCAATTTCTCCTAATCGGATGCCATCATATGATTCAGAATTAGAAAGGTAGCGAGTAATTCTGAGATCGTGATTAACACAAGGTTCTTCATCATAATCTTCCCATTCTTCATTCCATGTTTTGATGGTGTGTCTTCGAGCACTACGGTAGTCAGAAAAAAGATCGGTTTTTTCGGGAATATCTTCTACTAAATGAAGGGGGCAATTGGCACAATCAATAGTAAGTTTGGATTCTCGCCCGTCGTCATAATAATCAGATTCTCGGCCTTGATCATACTTAGTAATCTTTAATTGGTGTTCTAATTTAGGACTATCATAATCACCATAGTCGACACCTTCGTAATATCCCCGACATTTATTGCTACAAAAGTTACGCATTCCTACGGCAGTCATGACCTCAAGTTTAGCAGGTAAACCACAAAGATAGCAAGAGGGATAAGATTCGGCTTTAAAGCGTTCTCGATTCATATCATAAATGTGGGAACTAACTCCTAAAGCAGTATAAAATTTTTGAATCTGGTGGGGGTCTTGGGTGTTTCGAACTGGCTTGGGAGTTGCCACGATTTCATAGTTCTTGCTACCGTCAGGATAATACATCCACTTAACAATACTATGTAATTTGCCATCAAGGGTATTGATAACCATAACTTTAGTTTCTCTTTCACTCATCATAATCAACTCATCGTCATCATCATAAAAGTCATTAAACTCTTCAGCCCAAATAAAATCTTTGTTAGTCAGGTTTCCCACATCATCGGTGTAAAGGGTTATCAAAACTCGTTCATAGGAAAACTGGGTGTGAGCAGTATGCTTTAATTTATTGTTAAGGTCATCGATAATTTCAATTAGTTCCCAAACAGCATCATAGGGGTTACCATCAAAATCAGAGAAATCAAATTGTCTTTGCAATCCTTTTCCAAAAGAATTGGTTTGGGTATCTGCAATAGTAACTAATCGCCAATTATCAGGAACATCACTTTCGGTAACTTGCTCGGATTGGTAAGAATCCCAAAAACCGGGCCTCTCCATTACTTCATCGAACCTCGTGGTCCAAGAACGATCTCTTTTCACTTCTGGCAATTTATCATAACTTTGGGTTTTCGAGCGAGGAATGTATTTGCTAACTTCGCCAATTCCCAGTTCGGAGTCATAAGGAGTGACTTTTTCAATAGGTATATCTTGCATGATTTGAATGTTGGTGTGTCGGGGTTGATTCCATTGTAGGTTTCCTGATTTAGCATATTTCAGACCTTCCATGTCAATCTCAAACATTGGATATCCTCTCCAATGTATCTGAAAAGTAGCGGGTGTTTTCCCCAACATGGCATAGTGTCCCCACCCACCCATAGTTTTATCCAAAGTGAGATAACCTGATTCCAAACCTAAGGCATAATCGTTGGGATTCATGGCCCTCCATGCTACCTCACCCGGCTTACCAATCAGTATCTCCTGCTCCGATTCGTAACGACGGGTTTCCTTGTAGGCAGGATAATCCCGAGAACCCCAGAACTTGTTAGCACCTTTAGTTCGTAAAGTCATGGGTTGACCACGCTTATCCCTGACGACATTAATATCTGCAGAGATAATTTCATCCAGACGATTCTGCAAGTTAGTTTTCCAGTTAGCAACACGGTGCACCCGTTTAGGTTGATAAAGTAAAACTTCGCCTTGGTCATCTTGATAGAGAACTTGGACACGGATAGCATCTTTACCTACTTTGCGACCCCTACCTCTTTTTTGACCAAAACGGTTGATAGTGGTGTAAACTCTGACAATATGATTGGGTTTGCCCGGTAGCGTTCGCTCGTAAACAATTTCTTTAATGGGTCGACCACGATAAGTTAGATTATTGTTACGACGAAACCGTAAGGGAGATAAGAAAGCATCCATCTCGGGAAGCGAAATATCTACAAAATTAGCCATTAGGGTGTCCTCCCGAGGAAAACGGGGGGCATTTGATCTTTAGCGTTAGCCATAATGTAGCACCAAATTTCCCACGGGTCATCAGTAAACTCTTGTGCTTCGTCACGCAAAACATAAATTTCATCCCCTAAAATCATGGGGGCAACGGCTTCAGTAGTTCCACAAGCCGAACAAATCTCAGTTTTGTTATCGTAACGACTGGTAGCACCGGGGTAAGCACCCGGACGTTCGTTGTTGGGAATATAACCTTCACAAATGGGACAAATAGGAAGTTGTGATTCAGCCTCTTTAAACTCGTGGTAGCCCCCATAATTTGTAAAAATCTGAAAATTATTTAGGGATGACATAAAATTAGTATCCTCATCACCAAAATCTGTCCATTCACCGAAAACAGGAACAGGAACCTTTCCAGTAAGTTTCTTATAGAGTTTGAAAAACTCATCTTTGGAAAATCCCTCGGCACGATAGTCGTCTTCGGCATCAAAGGTTCTTCCTTGAGTCCACCCATCAATTACACCCTGATTTTGCATTTTTTTCCAAAAACCGATAGCATGGTTGTCCACATCAATGGCTTGAACAGGATAATGCCCAAAATTAGAATGTAAGTCATCAATCATTTCATGTAAGTATTGCGAAGCCATTCCCTGTCCTCGCACACGCAAGGAAACTTCAAAATTAGGAATGATAATAACTTCATTTTCTTCATCAAATGCTACCGTAGCCCGAGAGTTTTCATCATCAGAAATCCAATAATAAGACTCATCATAATCTGGTAAGGTGATGTAAGCCAAGTTGGACATAGAAGTAAAACTATCATCAGTTTCATTAGGAGCATATTCTTCCATTTCGCCTCGAAGAACCGTAGGTCCAAAACCATACTTGAGAGAATCAGTTGTAAAATCTCCGGTAACAGCAGAAGAAGTCATTAGATCTTG
>Ga0181583_10001564_pt1 | contig 16888 bp, 13 predicted proteins | sample 071ome_31_FD_132461 | JGI IMG/M metagenome (GOLD analysis project Ga0181583, IMG submission 132461) | Coastal salt marsh microbial communities from the Groves Creek Marsh, Skidaway Island, Georgia - 071405CT metaG (megahit assembly) | ecosystem: Environmental > Aquatic > Marine > Intertidal... | reverse complement strand
CCAATAGTTACTCCTTTACAAACTATCGCGCTGTCTCCGATCCAAACATTTTTTTCGAGCACAACTTCTTTAGGCGAGCCAACGACTTCGGTACGATCATAAATTCCATGCCAGTCCGAATCAGTGATATATGCCCCATGTCCAAACATGCAAGCATCCCCAATAGAAACTCTTTTAGCGGCAAGTATTCTTACTCCTGGTGATATCAACGCATAATCTCCAATAGCAATTTCGCCCTCCCATTCACCTACATCCCAAGAGGTAAGCTGAATTAATGCATCCTGCTCACCAATAATGGTAGGAAAATTTCCAATTGAAACATTTGCACCAAAAACTTTTATAAATCTTGGTTTAAATACTGCGGAGCCCTTGCCAAAACTCTTAAACTGAGGAGATAAAAAATGATTTACATAAAATCTGTTAATTCTTTTATCGAGTTTTTTTATCCAATATGGTCGATTATCTTGTCTAATATGCTTCTCCCATTACCAACATATGAGTATCATACAATTCATATTTTTATGAGCAAACTGATTTGAAAGATTACCTAAAAGAATTAAAACAATTTCTTAAACTGGGTATTCCAATTTATGGGAGTCAGGCTTCCTATGCTGCAATGGGTCTCACAGATACCATTGTTGCTGGGCGAGCAGGAGCGGTAGAGTTATCCGGTGTAGCCATTGGATCTTCTGTAGCAAATCCACTTTTTTTTTCGCTTAGCGGATTAATGTTTGCAATTACACCGATAGTTGCGCATTTATTTGGTGCCAAACGATTAAAAGATATTTCATTAAAAATGAAAGAGGTGATTTGGATAGCATTGGGAGTTGGATTAATTCTTACGCTTGCTTATCCACTGGCTGGATCATTGCTAAGGTTCTCATCAATTGATAAGGAGATCCTTGAGGTAACTTTTGGATATTTAAGTGCATTGTCGATTGGGGCAACAGCCATCGTATTATTTACTGCTCTTAGGTGTTTTAGTGAGGGAATAACACAAACGAGACCAGTTTTTTGGGTCGCTTTCATTGGGATGTTAGTTAATATTCCATTAGATATTATTTTGGTCAATGGCTATTTTGGTTTACCGAAACTGGGTGGTGTTGGATGTGGGTTAGCAACTTCATTTGTTTCTATTGTGATGTTGATTTGTATGACGATCGTGATTCAAAAAGGTAATCCATTCAAGGAAATTAAAATTTTTAATGAAATAAAGTTTCCCAAACTTTCCACACTTAAAGAACTGATGGCTCTTGGTATTCCTATTGGTATAGGAATTTTTGTTGAACTCAGTATGTTCTCTGGAGCTGCAATTATTCTGGGTCCCTTAGGTGATGTGGTGGTCGCAAGCCATGCTGTAGCTCTTTCTATTGCAAGCTTTTTCTTCATGATGCCTCTATCTATTGGATTAGCATCTGCGACAAGGGTTGGAAACCTTCTTGGAGCTAATAATTTTAATGGAGCGAAAATTGCCTCATTCTTTTCTGTGGGACTTTGTTTGGTTGGTGCCTTAATAAATGTTTCATTAATCTTGTTATTTACAGATGTCTTGGTAAACCTTTTCACTACTGAAAAGGCAGTATTTGCTGCAGCAGTTAACCTATTGATATTTGCTGCCATATTTCAATTGCCTGATGGGATCCAGATGGGTGCACTTGGAAGCTTGAGGGGATATAAAGATACTTTTATCCCAATGATATTTCTAGGTGTTGCTTATTGGATATTTGGATTACCCATTGGGTACTACCTGACTTATTACGGTGTTAATGAGCCTATGGGAGCTGGAGGTGTATGGATAGGAATGATAGTTGGTTTAACTATTGCAGCAGTCTTATTGATTAATCGACTAAGAAAAATTTCTTAGCCAATTACCTTTTTGACAGTCTCGCCTATGTGCAACAAACTCTCAGCAATATGGACGCCACTTTCTTGAAGTTTAGAAATCTTATCTGCAGCTGTTCCTTTGCCGCCTGCAATTATGGCGCCAGCATGTCCCATCCTTTTTCCAGCAGGAGCTGTCTGACCAGCAATGTATGAAATAACCGGTTTGCTAACATTATCTTTAATATAATCTGCTGCATCCTCTTCAGCCGATCCTCCGATTTCACCTACCATGACTATTGCTTCTGTTTCCTCATCGTCATTGAATAATTCCAACATATCAATAAAGGAAGATCCTGGAATGGGGTCACCACCGATCCCTACGCAAGAGCTTTGTCCAAAACCAAGGTCTGTTGTTTGTTTTACGGCCTCATAGGTTAAAGTTCCAGACCTTGAAATGATGCCAACTTTACCCTTTTTATGGATGCTGCCCGGCATAATTCCAAGCTTTGCCTCATTGGGAGTGATGATACCTGGGCAATTAGGTCCAATTAATCGCAATCCAAGCTCATCAATTTTTTTCTTCACAATCAACATATCAAGCGTTGGCACACCTTCAGTAATGCAAATGATCAACTCTATACCTGAATCGGCTGCTTCTAAAATAGAATCCTTGCAAAAAGGAGCTGGTACAAAAATTAATGCTGCATTTGGTTCCTCGGCTTTGACTGCATCTGCAACACTATTGAATACTGGCTTGTTTAAATGGGTCGTTCCTCCTTTGCCAGGGGTTACCCCACCAACTATGTTGGTCCCATATTCAATGGACTGTTCTGAGTGTAATGTAGCCTGGGAGCCGGTAAATCCTTGAACTAATACCCTTGTCTGATCATTTACTAAAATACTCATTTTGCTAACTCAACTGATTTTTTTGCTGCAGATTCTAGATCATTTAAGCTTTCGACCTCAACGCCGGAATCTGCCAGTATTTGACTGCCAAGCTCAGCATTATTTCCTTCAAGCCTTACTACAACTGGGACATTTACACCCACATCTTTAATAGCTGCAACTATACCTTCGGCAATTAAATCACACCTGACAATACCGCCAAAAATATTTACAAGCACAACTTTTACTTCAGGATCTGCCAAAATAATTTTAAATGCATTTGAAACTCTTTCTTGAGTTGCAGTTCCACCCACATCAAGAAAATTAGCCGGCGCTCCACCAAAATATTTTATTGTATCCATGGTTCCCATAGCCAAGCCTGCACCGTTGACCATGCATCCAATATTTCCATCCAAAGAAACATAACTTAAATCATGTTTTGCTGCCTCTGATTCTCTTGGATCTTCTTGCGTAGGATCTTGCATTTCAACTAAAGATGGATGTCTGTAGAGAGCATTTGAATCAAGATTAATTTTTGCATCCAAACAGTGAAGCTTGCCCTCACTATTAATAACCAAAGGATTGACCTCCAATAAACTTAAATCAAGCTCATTAAAAAGTTTTACAAAATTTTGAAACATCCCGCTGAATTGTTTTGCTTGATTTGAGTCTAAACCTAAAACCGAAGATATTCTTCTCGCTTGAAAAGGTTGTGGACCGGTCAGAGGATCTACATTTTCATATATTATTTTCTCAGGAGTTTTTGAAGCAACCTCCTCAATATTAACTCCACCCTCACTGGATGCAATAAATGTAACCGATTGACTGGAGCGATCTATAACTGCACTCAAGTAAAGCTCTTTATCAATATCTGTACAAGATTCAATTAAAATTGCACTAACTAATTGTCCATTTTCATCTGTTTGATAAGTTTTTAATCTTTTACCCAGCCACTGATCAGCAAAATCCCTAGCTTCTTCAGGAGATTCAATTAATTTAACGCCGCCGGCCTTACCTCTTCCTCCAGCATGAACTTGTGCTTTAACAACCCACTTTGTTCCACCAATTTTATTGCATGCCTGAATAGCTTCGTCAGCATTAAAAATAACCTCATGCTTAGATACTGGTAGCCCAAACTCTGCAAACAACTGTTTGCCTTGATACTCATGAAGATTCACTTTCTTTTATTTCCTATATGTATGGCTTGGTTGTTCACAGACATTGCAGCCTCGTGCAGCGCCTCTGATACAGTAGGATGACTAAAGATGGTCATACCAAGATCTTCTGCGCTTGAACCAAATTCCATTGCTATGACACCTTGTTGAACAATCTCAGCTGCAGCAGGACCAAAAGCATGAACACCTAAAATCGTATCATTTGCTTTATCTGCTAAAACTTTTACAAAACCCACTGCGTCATCGGCAGCAAGCGCTCTTCCACTTGCTGCAAATGGGAATGAACCAGATTTGTAATCGATACCTTCTTCTTTTAGTTCTTGCTCATTCTTCCCAACCCACGCAACTTCAGGATGTGTGTAAATTACTGATGGAACAAGCTCATACTCCATTTGAGCCTTTTTGCCTGCAATTCTTTCAGCAACCATTATTCCTTCTTCTGAACCCTTATGAGCTAACATTGGCCCCCTTACAACATCACCTACCGCCCAGATTGTTTCCACAGAAGTTTGGCAAAAATCATCTACCTTAATAAATCCTTTTTCATCTATCTCAATACCTAGTTCGGAACCAATAATATCTTCAGAATTAGGCCGCCTTCCAACTGCAACAATCAACTTATCAAACGAATCCTTTTGCTCTCCTTCGCTGCTTTGATAAGTTACATTAACTTTTTTTGCTGTTGATTTAGCATCCGTAAGATTGCAACCCAGTTTAATATTTAAACCTTGATTACTGAATTCTTTTAAAACATCACGGGCAATTTGTTTGTCTGCCATGAATAAAAAATCTTCCATTGCTTCAATTACAGTAACCTCTGATCCGAGTCGCGCCCAAACACTTCCAAGCTCCAAACCAATTACACCAGCTCCAATAACACCTAGTTTTTTTGGTACTGAATCAAATTCTAGTGCGCCCGTGCTATCAACAATATTTTGATCCCATTTTGCAGATGGGATTTCGATAGGTCGTGACCCTGATGCAATAATGATATTTTTTCCTTCGATAATTTCTTTATTATCCCCATTTGTTACTTCTACCTGATTAGCAGACACTACTTTTGCAGTGCCTTGTATGCTTTTTACTTTATTAAGTTTAAAAAGACCCTGAATTCCAGAAGTTAATTTATTTACTATTCCTTCCTTCCTCTCCATCATCTTTGGAAGATCAAGTTTAAGGTTAGTTACAGAAATACCATGCTCTTGGTAGTGATTTTTTGTAGCATAAAATTTATGTGAAGAATCAAGCAATGCTTTTGAGGGGATGCAGCCTACGTTGAGACATGTGCCACCAAGCACCTCTTTGCCGTCACTGGAAGATTCTTTTTCAATACAAATTGTTTCAAGTCCAAGCTGTGCACATCTAATGGCTGCAACATAACCTGCAGGACCACTTCCGATAACTATTACATCTGTCATAAATTTACCTATAAGTTAAGCAATAACCTCTCTGGAGATTCAAGCATCTCTTTAATAGCAACTAAAAATGTCACAGCTTCTTTTCCATCTAAAAGCCTGTGATCATAACTCATCGCAAGGTACATCATAGGCCTAATAACAACCTCGCCATTTAAGGCAATTGGGCGGTCTTGAATCTTATGCATACCTAAAATTGCAGTCTGAGGCGCGTTTAAAATTGGTGTTGATAATAAAGAACCAAATATCCCTCCGTTTGAAATGGTAAAGGTTCCTCCCTGCATTTCTTCAATTGATAATTTGCCTTCCCTAGCTTTTTCAGAATACTCAGTAATTTTTAATTCAATATCAGCAATTGAGAGATTTCCAGCATCTCTAACCACAGGAACAACAAGACCTCGATCGGTAGAAACAGCAACACCAATATCTTGGAAACCATGGTAAACAATGTCTTCCTTATCGATTGACGCATTAACAATAGGAAATTTTCTAAGTGCCTGAACTGCAGCCGAAACAAAGAATCCCATGAAACCAAGTTTGGTTCCATGCTCTGCAAAAAACTCTTCACCATACTTTGCTCTTAAATCTTTAATTGGCTGCATATCCACTTCATTAAAAGTAGTAAGCATGGCAGTTTCTTGCTTAACTTTAACAAGCCTTTTAGCTATGGTAGATCTCAGACGACTCATAGGAACACGCTCTTCTTCCCCTGAAGACTGCAATTCACTATGAGCAGTTGAAGGAGTTACTTCTCCATCCGGATTCATATGAGCAATAACGTCTGCTTTAGTTATTCTTCCACCCTTTCCAGTTGGCTTCACATCTTTTGGATCAATGGATTCCTCGCTCATAAGTCTCTTAGCAGCTGGACCAGCCTTTGCTTTTGAGGTTTCAGTGATTGATTCTGGTTCTGGCTCCAAAGTTTCTCTAGGAATGTTTTCTTCTGGAACTTCCTGAAGTGGTGTTTCACTCTGATCTTCATTTTGAGCAGATTTGGTAGTTTCGACTGAGGCATCAACATCTTTTGAGGATGCATCTCCTCTTTCAAATTCAGCAATAACTTCAGCAGAAGTTACAGTATCACCTGCATTTTTTACAATTTTTTTAAGCTCACCATCAAAAGGTGCTACAACTTCTAGCACAACTTTATCTGTTTCAATTTCAGCGATAACTTCATCTTGTGAGACTGTATCGCCTTCCTGTTTAATCCAGTTTGCAATTGTTCCATCAATTACAGATTCTGGGAAAGTAGGTGATTTGATTTCTGTACTCATTTTATTTTCTCCGAAACACTAAATACTTGATTTACTAGTTCTTGTTGCTGCTTAACATGTAATTTATTTAAACCTACTGCAGGTGCTGCAGCAGCTGGCCTGCTTTTTAAATCAATGACAAAATTTTTCTTCAATCTATCAAGAACTCTTTGTATGCGATGGCGATGACTAAACCATGCTCCTTGATTGGCTGGCTCTTCTTGAGCCCAGATAAATTCAGATACATTAGGATATTTCTTTATAGCATCCTCAAGCTCGTCGTATGGAAATGGATAAAGCTGTTCAATCCTTATGAGAGCAGTAGTTTTGTCTTCAAGTTCTCGTTGCTTTGTCTTTAAATCGTAGTAAAGTTTTCCTGAGCACATAACCACCCTTTTGATTTCCGACTCTTCATCATCACCATCATTAATAACAAGCTCATAAGTGCCATTCGTTAGATCCTCAAGGGTAGAAACAGCATCTGGATTTCGAAGTAAGCTTTTGGGGGAAAAAATTACAAGAGGTTTCCTCAAGTTTCTTTTTGCCTGTTGTCTTAGTAGGTGAAATATTTGTGACGGAGTGCTTGGAACACAAACTTGAATATTTTTGAAGGCACAAAGCTGAAGAAATCTTTCAAGTCTAGCTGAACTATGCTCAGGACCTTGACCTTCATATCCATGAGGTAGAAGCATAACCAAACCAGATAATCTTTCCCACTTATGCTCAGCAGATACTATGAATTGATCTATAACTACTTGAGCTCCATTAGCAAAGTCACCAAATTGAGCTTCCCAAATTACTAGTCCTGATGGCCACGTTGCAGAATATCCATACTCAAACCCCAAAACAGCTTCCTCAGATAATAAAGAATCGTAGATTTCTAAATTTGTTTTTGACTGTTGAGCAATTTGCAGTAATGGCATCTCAGCATTTCCATCTATTTTATTGTGAACAACAGCATGACGATGAGAAAAAGTGCCCCTCCTAACATCCTGACCAGTCAGTCTTACTGGATAGCCCTCATAGAGTAGAGTTGCATACGCCATTATTTCAGCAAAACCCCAGTTAATCTTAGCTTCTCCGTTATTCATTTTTTGCCTATCTTCAAAAAGTTTTGTTACGGGTTTTTGGAGTTCAAAGCCTTCGGGAATTGATGAAATTATGGAGCCAAGTTTAGCGAATTCTTTAGGATTAAATGTGGTATCAGCAAAATCCCACCATTCTTGATTCATGTAGGGATTCCAATCAAACCACATTGATTCATTAGGCTTTGTAGCAAGATTATGTGCAACAGATTCTCCTTGCTCAATAGTTTCTCTATATTTTTTTTCAAAATTTTTACATTCATCAAGACTTATTACGTTATCCTCAATGAGTCGATCTTGATAGAGCTTTTTAATTCCAGGATGTGACGCAACAGCTTGATACATTTGTGGTTGAGTCTGAGATGGATCATCGGTTTCGTTATGACCTCTTCGTCTGAAACAGACCATGTCTATAACAATATCCTTTTTAAAAGTATGTCTGTACTCACAAGCGAGTTTTGCTGCAAATACAACCATCTCAGGATCATCAGCATTGACATGCAGAATTGGAGCCTCAATCATTTTAGCTACGTCAGTTGAATAATGCGTTGATCTTGCATCTTCTTTGTTGGAAGTGGTGAAACCGATCTGATTGTTAACAATTACGTGAATGGCTCCACCGACCCCATATGCTCTGGTTTGAGACATTTGCAGCGATTCCATCACCACGCCTTGACCTGAAAAAGATGCATCTCCATGTATTAATATTGGTATTACTTTTTCTCTTTCAGTATCCCCCAAGCGATCTTGTCTTGCCCTCACTGAGCCAAGTATTACAGGATTCACTATTTCCAAGTGAGATGGATTATTGTTTAGAGAAACATGGACCTCACCATTAGGGGTCAATATATTGGATGAAACACCTAAGTGATATTTTACATCACCAGTATTATCTCCAGTTAGCTCATAACCTTCCTCAAACTCGATGAATAGATCTTTAGGTGATTTTCCTAAAACGTTGACCAATAAGTTAAGTCTACCTCTATGAGCCATCCCAAAACATATTTGTTGAGCACCAAAAATTCCAGTATTCTGTATGAGGCTATCGATGAGAGGTATTAATGATTCTGCTCCCTCAATTCCAAACCTTTTCATTCCCGGATACCTTGATGCCAAAAACTTTGCTAGTCCATCAGCAGCCCCAAGTCGTTTAAGAATGTAAATTCTTTCTTCATTTGAGAACTTATTTTTTCCAACGCCTGGCTCTAATCTGGATTGAAACCACTTCCTCTCGACTTCACTAGTAATATAGTTGTATTCAATGCCTAACGTATTACAGTAAATTCTTTCGAGCGATTGAATTATCTCAGATAAAGACGCGCTTTCTTTTCCAATATTAAGGGTATCTGTTTGAAAAATGCTTCCTAGATCTTCTTGATTAAGGCCATGATATTCAAGAGTTAAGTCATCACATTGAACATGCTCTTGAAGGTTTAAAGGATCTAAAGAGGATTTCATATGACCTCTATTCCTATAAGACTGAATTAACTGAAGAACTCTTATTTGTTTTTCATTGATCGGTTTTACAGATGAAGGCGCTTTACTTTTATAGTTTCTAAACCTTTCAATGACTTTTGCATGTGAGGTATCTGTTCCTGAGGGATTGCTTGGAAGACTATCAAAATAGTTTTTCCAATCTTCTGGAACGCTAGCTGGGTCATCTAAGTAAGATTCAAATAGGCCTTCTAAATAGGAGCCATTTCCTCCTGCAGTATGCGAACTTGACCAAAACTCCCCCATGCTGCTCATCTAACTGCTGCCACCTCCATCGGATGCAATAATCTCAACCTCATGACGTTTATTGGTTAGAAGCATTGATTTAATTTCTCCAATAGCTTTGTTGGGATTGAGGCCTTTTGGACAGACACTTACACAGTTCATAATTCCATGACATCGATAAACACTAAACGGATCAGATAATGACTCTAATCTTTCTTCGGTTCGAGTATCTCGGGTATCAGCTATAAATCGATAAGCTTGAAGTAATGCAGCAGGACCAACAAACTTATCTGGATTCCACCAAAATGAAGGACAGCTGGTTGAACAACATGCACATAAAATACATTCATATAAACCATCTAGCTTGTCACGATCACTTGGAGATTGAAGACGCTCTTGATTGGGTGGAGGTGTATCATTCTGTAAAAAGGGTTTTATCTTTTCGTATTGCGCGTAAAACTCTGTCATATCAACCACCAGATCTCTAACAACAGGGAGTCCTGGCAAAGGTCTTAACTCAAGCTTATTGCCTCTAGCGACCTCTGAAACTGGTGTAATACAAGCGAGTCCATTTTTGCCATTAATACTCATGCCATCTGAGCCACACACACCCTCTCGACAGGATCTTCTGTACGAAATAGTGGGATCAGATTCTTTGAGAGAGTTTAATAATTCAAGAACCATGATGTCTCGATCAGGCATCTCAAAGTTAAACTTCTGCATGTAAGGGAATTTATCAGTCTCAGGATTGTATCTATAAATATTTACTTCAATCATCTCTAATCCTCTATGCTAATAGGCCCTAACCTTCGGAGGGAATGCTTCCATTGTTTTAGGTTCAAAATTAACTTGTCTCTTTTTTAAATCTTTCTGAATAGGATCATAAAGAGAATGACAGAGCCAATTTTCATCATCTCTTTCAGGAAAATCATCTCTGGCATGTGCTCCACGGCTCTCATTTCGCTTAAGGGAGGATATTGCGGTGGCTTCAGCAACCTCAAGTAAATTCTGCAGCTCTAATGCCTCTACTCGGTTTGTATTAAAGGAGTCACTCTTGTCATGTAGATGTAAGTTGTCACACTTATTTCTTATTTCTTCAAGAGCCTGAACTCCTTTTTCCATAAACTCACCGCGCCTGAAGACTCCAAAGTAATTCTGCATTACTTCTTGAAGTTCCCTTTTAACTTCAGCTACTTCAAAGCCAGAATTGGATTCATTAAGCTTATTAAGCCTGTGAAGAGCTGATTCAATATCATCGCTATTCGCTTCTTCTACACCACCACCGGATTTTAAATCCTCGTTAATATGAAGTCCCGCAGCTCTTCCAAAAACGACAAGATCCAGTAATGAGTTGCCACCCAGTCTATTTGCACCATGTACGCTTACACAGGCAGCTTCGCCGACTGAGAATAAACCAGGAATCTCATTATCAATTTCATTTTCAGATGTAAATGCTTGACCATGAATATTCGTTGGAGTTCCTCCCATCATGTAGTGACAGGTTGGTACAACTGGAATGGGTTTGTAGACAGGGTCTACTCCAGCAAAGGTTTTTGAGAGTTCACAAATACCTGGAAGCTTCGCATTTAAAACCTCCTCACCTAAATGATCCAGTTTTAACAAAACATGATCCTTATTGGGACCGCATCCCCTGCCTTCAAGTATTTCGAGCACCATCGATCGAGCAACAACATCTCGACCTGCTAGATCTTTTGCATTAGGAGCATATCTTTCCATGAATCTTTCTCCGTCAGCATTTATTAGATAGCCACCCTCTCCTCTGCAACCCTCTGTGACGAGAGAGCCTGCACCGTGAATACCTGTTGGATGGAATTGCCACATCTCCATATCTTGAGCTGGAAAACCTGCTCTTAATGACATTCCCAATCCATCACCTGTGTTAATCAAAGCATTTGTAGTTGAAGCGTAAATCCTTCCAGCCCCACCTGTCGCAAGAACAGTTGCACGAGACTTAAGATACGCAACTTCACCTGACTCTATTGAAAAAGCAATTACGCCCGTTACCTCATTAAATTTGTTTTTAACCAAGTCAACAGCAAACCATTCATTTAAAAAATTTGCTCCTTCCTTAACATTATTTTGATAAAGAGTATGAAGAAGAGCATGGCCTGTTCTATCTGCTGCAGCACAGGTTCTTGATGCCTGTCCCCCATTTCCAAAATCCTTTGACTGCCCTCCAAATGGTCTTTGATAGATACGTCCATTTTCAAACCTTGAGAAAGGTAAGCCCATATGTTCTAACTCAAAAACAGCCTTTGGTCCTTCCGAACACATATATTCAATCGCATCTTGGTCACCGATGTAGTCGGAGCCTTTTACAGTATCAAACATATGCCATCTCCAATCATCATTTGGATCAGCGCTTTGGATCGCACATGTAATTCCACCCTGAGCAGAAACTGTATGAGATCGTGTTGGAAAAACTTTTGATACTACAGCTGTCTTAAGTCCAGATTTAGCAAGCTCAAGTGAAGTGCGCATTCCAGAACCACCGCCCCCAACAATTAAGGCATCAAATTCTAATGTTTGAATATTATCTTTGTTTAAATGACCTACCATTTTATGACCACCAGATTAGAAATAAAGTTATGAGCGTTAGAGTTACTGAAAGAGTAATGAAAAATAATTGATACATTACTCTGAAGTGGTTGGCATAACCTCCAAGACGACCTGAAATAAATCCAAGTGTTCTTGGTGTTAGATAGTCAGTTCCAACTGTCCAGAGACCAATAACAGAGTGGATGATAATAGAAGCAATTACCAAAGTAGTTAGGGTCTTAAACATCAATGCTGACGAAAAAACAGACCAAACCTCAAATGTTATTTCGTTGAAAACAAAAAAACTTCCAAGCCACAACACATATATTAGATTTAACAGAGCAGAAAATCTTTGAAGGTACCATATTGAAGCGCCGCTCATATTTGAAATCCAAATAAAACAAAAATTGAAACAACCAACCAGAAACTTATTACAAAGACAGCACTCATATTTGAAGCTTTTAGATTTTCGCCTATGTGTACATCCATCAGTAAATGCCTAAAACCAGTCAAGATATGATAGAGAAAAACAAGAAAACTAAAATAGACAAATGTTGAGAAAATACCATTTGTTTGAATTAATAAGGACATGGAATCGTATGATAATTCTGTTAATGCTTTTTGGAATAGAATTATGGCTAATGGAAGAGTAACAAAAAAAACATAAATTCCGGAAAGCCTATGTGTAATAGAAATAAGGGCTGACATGGGCAGCTTTATTTTAAATAAGTTAATATTTACAGGTCTATCAACAATTTTTTGGGACATTTGTTTACTTATTAGTAGATCTTATAACTAATTATACGTCTTATTTATAAAATAATCGCTACTTTTTTGACTTTTTCGCAAACTTCATAAGTCTTTTCTTCTTCTTGATTTGCCGATCTGTTAGCTTGTTCTTTTTACCCTCAAATGGATTATTGCCTTTTTTGAAGAGCAGGCTTAATTCAATGCCTTTAAGATCTAATTTTTCATAAAAGAAGTTAATTAAGTATCTTCTTAAATGATTAGGTATTTGTGAATTAGAAAAGTTAGAGTGGATTATGAATGTGGTTGGGTATTTGCCTCCAAAATTAATGTATCTTAATTTTATAGACTTACCTTTCTTTGAAGGTTGATTAATTTTTGAAATCGCTTCATCTAATAATTTATTTAGCCTTGAAGTCGTGAATGAAGATTCAGCTCTAATATTGGTTTCGTTGACAACCTTAAATAGATAATGAAGTCCTTTTGAATGCAGTGCGGATATTTTTACTATCTGGATGTTTTTTAAAATAGGATTTTTATAATTTAAATCCTCAAATAATTTTTTTTCATTAGATTTTGAAATTAAATCTATTTTATTTATTACCAATATGATTGGCTTGCCTTCGAGTTTAGCTAAATTTAAGATTTTAAAATCTTGATCAACCAAATTTTGATCTGCATCAATGAATACTAGAACAATATGAGATCTAGAAATTGCCTCAATAGTTTTTACGTATGAGAAAAATTCAATGTTGCTTCCTTTTTTATTCTTTTTTCGGATACCTGCAGTATCTATCAGGGTAAAATTTTGATCGTCTAGCTTGAAGGGAACGTCGATACTATCAATGGTAGTTCCCGGTGTATTTGAAACAATAACTCTATTGTCTTTGGTTACAGAATTTATAAAAGTAGACTTACCACTATTAGGCCTTCCAATTACAGCAACTTGAATGCTGTCACTTTCACTAAGAGTTTCAATAGTTGGTTTAATAGAAGATTTAATTGTATTTATTAACTCGTTAAAACCAATGGAGTGTTCCGCACTCACATGAATAAATTCTTTGATCCCTTTTTTAGTTAAGTCATTTTTTGCAGCAGATTGTTTTTTTATATCTACTTTATTGATTACAACTCTAAAATCTATGTTGGTTTTTCTTAGCTTGGAGAGAATTTCAAGATCTTCTGATGATAGCTCTATAGATCCATCAATAACAAAAAGAACTAGATCACTATCTTCTGCAGCAAACCAAGCTTGTGCAGAAATTGAGTTTTGAAGATCATCTTCCGTTTCGCCAATTCCTCCGGTGTCGATAATGAGGTATTTTTTTTTAGTTGATGTTTTTAGGTAGCCAATGTTTCGGTCTTTAGTAACACCAGAAAAATTTGAAACAATTGCTGACCTACTGGCGGTAAGTTTGTTAAATATTGAAGATTTGCCTACGTTGGGCTTTCCAATTATTGCTACCGAAGAAATCATGATTACAGTTCATTCTAATTTAAAGCAAACATTCTTAATTCGCTATCTAATGCGAATAATTGATTTCCTCTGCTGGAAACATATCGAATTGGATTACCTGAAATTTTTTCTCTGCCAACTGTTCTTCCGGTTAGAGGATTTATTACATGAAGATATCCTTCAATGTCACCAAACACAACATTTCCATCATGCTCAGTAGCATTACTTAGGCCTCGTCTTAGATATTCTTCATTGGTCCATGACTCTGATAGGGTTTGACCTGAGAATGAAATAATTGATCCATCATTATTCAAAACAATAATTAATCCTTTAATAATCAAAGGAGAATGAAAAGATGATGCATCTGTACTCCAAACAGCCCTTCTTTGAGAGGGATCAAATGCTGTTAAGTTTCCCTGAAAGTTTGTTGCAAAAACTAATCCTCCCTCAATAACTGGTGATGAATCTGCATCAATTAAATTTTCTAATTCTGAAGTTCCCTCTTTGTATGAGATTGGGCCGTCCCAAATAGAAAAACCACTTCCAATATCAAAAACGCCGATTCTTCCATTATCAAATGTTGCGTAAACTAAATTATCTGCAACTACGGGAATACTGTTACCTCTAACTGTTAAGGAGGGTAATTGAGATCGGTATGTCCAGATCTTTTCACCTGAACTAGGGTTCAGGGCAACCAACTCACCGCCCGATGTATGAACAATAACTGCTTTCGCATCAATGGCAGGTAAGGCTAGTATCTCCGAGCCTACATTGCTTGACCATAGAAATGATGAATCTTCCAACGAATAGGCATGAACAGAACCCTTTGAATCAGCAAATACAATTTTTCCAAAGCCAACAGCATTGGAAACAGAAACGCTATGATTTAATTTATCTTTTTGAAGAATATTTCCTCTATTGGCATCAACTCTGAAAAGCTCGCCCTCTTCTGAAGTAATTAAAATGGTTTCACCACTAAAACCTGGTCGGTAATTACCTAATTCATTATCAGAGTTAAAATTTCTTGACCATGACCTATCCAGTTCCACTGATGGCTGAATATCCACTAAAGGCCTAGGCTCCTCTAAGTTCTCCTCATCATCTGCCCAAAAATTCAATATTGAGCAACTGGATATAACTAAAAATAGAGCTAAATTAAGAATTATTTTTATCATTGACTAATAAGTTTTAGTTTATATTCTGCAACAGCTCGCTCCTCTGCTATCTGAGAAAGGTCGATAGCTTTTGTATATTGAGCTTCGGCTAATTCAAGTCGCCCAAGACCACGCAAGGCATCCCCTTTGAGAGATGCAACTGTGGCATTTTCTTTATCTAAAGAGATTGCATCAAGCGCTTTTAAAGCAAGATCAAAGTTACCATTCACAATTTCTATTCTTCCAATATTTAAATTGGCAATTAAATTAAATAAGTTGCCTCTGCTTGTTTTATTTTTTAACTTATAAAGTAGATCCAATGCATCATCAAGGTTTTTCTCTTCTGCAAGCCTTGAAGATTCAATTACTAAGGCTAAGTTTGAAAACCCTGTTGATGAGTAATCATCTTGAAGCAAATTAAAAAGGCCATCTGCCTCCATAGCTTTGCTTTCATCAGAAAAATCAATTTCTGACCACTTTGAATACACTGAGTAAGCTGCAGAATCTTGATTTGCACGGAAATTAGATACAGAAATAAAGACTAATACTATAAGGAAAAGGCCAACACTGCCCCACACAAAAAATTTCTTATAATCATTAAAGAAATTAATTATTGCTGAAAGCCTCTCTTCGTCAGTTCTATATTCAACCATATTTAAGCCTATAACTTTTTAAACTTATTTATCAATTCATCCAATGAAAGAGATTGTTGCTCAATTTTATCGTCTAAATCTTTCCAAATAACTTCGTTTTTAGAAACTTCATCGTCCCCTATAATCAATGCAGCTGAAGCACCAGCTTTATTTGCACGTCTTAATTGCGACTTAGCGCTTGAAGTTAGTAATGGGTCTTCAACAACAATATTTGTATCTAATGAACGCAAATTTTGGGCTATTTTATATGGATATCTTGATTTATTACTAGTTAAATTAACAATAAATACTTTCTTATTTGCTTTGGCAGACTCGGGCATAATATCAATCATTCTCTCTAAACCAATTGCAAACCCTATTGCAGGAATATCTTTGCCTCCCAAAGATGAGAATAAACTATCATACCTTCCTCCTCCAATGAACGAATCTTGAGATCCTAATTCTTTTGAAGTTACCTCAAATATGAATCCAGTGTAATAATCTAAACCCCTTACTAATTTTGGATTTATAGTAATGTTTGATTCGCCAAAATCATCCAATAAGTTATTTAATATAGATAGATGATCGGGTTCAAGATAATCAGTATAAGACGGAGATTTTTCAAGAATTTTAAGAGTTTTTGGGTCTTTTGAATCAAGAATTCTAAGTGGGTTAGTGCTAAGCCTTGTTAGCTCAAGATCAGATAGTTCACCTTCAAATTGTTGCAAAAATTTAACTAGAGCATTTGTAAACTTTTGTTTTACTTTACTGTTACCAAGATGATTTATTTTAATGTTGTAATGTTTGATTTTGACTGAATTAATCAAAGCAATAACTAGAGACATTATTTCAAATTCTGCATGACCCTCTTCAAATCCAACATACTCGACACCGACTTGATGAAATTGTCTCAGTCGGCCTTTCTGAGGTCTCTCATATCTAAACATTGGACCCTGATACCAATATTTTCCAGTATCATTATCT
>Ga0181583_10001563_pt1 | contig 16897 bp, 7 predicted proteins | sample 071ome_31_FD_132461 | JGI IMG/M metagenome (GOLD analysis project Ga0181583, IMG submission 132461) | Coastal salt marsh microbial communities from the Groves Creek Marsh, Skidaway Island, Georgia - 071405CT metaG (megahit assembly) | ecosystem: Environmental > Aquatic > Marine > Intertidal zone... | reverse complement strand
GCCGCTCCTCCTCCGTGTACATCCCGTCGAGGACCACCACGTGGCTGCCGTCCTCCCGCGCGCCCCCCTCGGGCGTCGGCACCGTCCCCTGGTCCAGCACCAGGTTCATCGCCACCCGCGCCCCGGCCAGCGGCGGCGTCCCCCCGGCCCCGGCCACCCGCACGTGCAGCCCGTGCGCGGCCGCGAAGCGCGCCGCCACGGCGTCCACGGCGGCGGCGGCGGGGGCCCCGGCCATGGAGCCGGCCGCGGCCGCGACGACCGCCGGGCCCATCCCGCGGTCCAGGCACGCGGCCTCGAGGTGCGCGAGCCGACTCACGACGCCCTCGCCCGCCCCGATCACCACCCGCCGCGCCCCCGTCCAGGGGGGGGCGGCCCACTCGCCCCCGTCCCCAGGGGGCGCCGCGGCCTCGTCGGCGGTCGCCCCGGCCAGATCCCCCACGGTGGCGCCCGCGACGGCGTCCAGGGTCAGGACCTCCGCGCCGGGCATCAGGTCCGCGGCTGCGCCGCGCAGGACCCTGCGGGGGGAGTGTTCGAAGGGCCGGGGTCGGATCCAGGGGGGACGCCGTCGCGCGGGCCGGGGGGCCGGGCGCGGGGGCGGGCGGGGGATGGGGGCACGCACTCGACCTCCTCTGGCTCGAGGCCCGGGCCGACGATGAGTACGTCGCGCTCGCAGTCGAGGTGCTTGAACGCGGCGGCGCGCGCGCGGCGGGCAAAGGGGTGGGTGGGGCCTGGAGGGGCCCTCCGCGGCACACCCGCTGCCCTGAAGGGGGGCGGCCGGCGCATCGTCGAGGTCGTGGCCACGGCGCGAGCTCGCTGGCGTAGACCGGGGAGCGCGCACCACAAATCTACGGGGAGGAACTGGCCTATTGTTGCGGGGGCGCGCCAGGGAAAGGGCTCGCCATAGGCAGCGGTCGAGCAGGGGGGGTAGGGCCTCCGGACACGCGGGTGAGGAGATGCCCGGCGCACGCAGGTAGCAAGTGATGGTGCGGTGTGGAGTACCTCTGTATATGTATGTGTCGATCCACGCAAAGGGCGCACCTGGAAAAAAATCGCGGTCCGACCAGGCAGTGTGGCACTGTGCCACACAGAAATCAGGCTGATTCAGCCGAAAACCCCGTCTGCCTCCCACCTACTCCCTGCGATGCCTATCAGAGAGTTTCCCCGCCGCCCTCAGGTCCCCACTTCCATCACAAAAGGTTGGAAATCATGGCGTCCGTTTCGGCGATGAGCTCGACCCTCAGGGTCGCTGGTCTCGGCAGGGCCTCTGCCCCCCGCGTGGGCGGCGTTTCCCTCGCCAGGCCCATGGTCAAGCCCGGTATGAGGACCGTGCACGTCGTGGAGCCTGTCAAGCCCGTGCAGCAGGTGCGCAGACGCCCACGAGGCGGAAAGATGCCGTTCCCCCGCCCCAACAACCCTGGGGGGACCACCCACGCATTGGATCATTCTCCCCGTTACCGCGCTGCGTCTCTGCTCGGCGCTTTCTATAACTTTCGTTTTCGCGCCCCCGCCGCCCCTGGCGGCGTGCGTAGGTGGACATGCGAGGGCGGAGCCTTCGCCGAGGACCCCTTTCCTCCTCGGTCCCGCCGGGGTTGCTCCCGCGCCAGTCAATGCCCTTTCACACACTCATAACGTATCGCGACCGAGATCGCGTACCCGGGGCCGTCGACTCGACCGCACTGGCCGCTTGGCACAGTCCCAAAAGCAAATCCTGGGACCTTCCGGCGATCCGATCTCGCCCCCTCTTACGATAATTTGCACGTGCGGCCTAGATTCGCCGTGAACATTGGACTGGAGTGCCATCGGACCTGTCTTGGTGGGTTCCGCGAGGAAGAGGCGCACCGATATCGGCGCGAAAGGGTTTAGGAGGGAACTCTCCCCCTCCTCTCCCGGCAACGCCCCCCCCTGTTGCGCCGCCCGCGTGCCCCTGGGGGAAGTTGGTCTCTTGATGCGAACGGTTTGCGCGGGTCGGGGGTCGGATCGAGGGGCCTTTCGTCCATCCGTCACCGGTGAAGTCGCTCACAATCCCAACAACCATCTGGGGAGACGGAAGTGACGAGGGGCGCCCCCCGTTCCCCGGGCAGGCCCCCCACCTCCCCACCCGGGCGCCTGCGCCCACCCCCGCGCCCCCGCTCCGTTCCCCGCAGGAGGTGCGCCCCGTGGCCACCCACGCTGCCGCCGGCGCCGTGCCCGCCAAGACGGAGGAGCCCTTCAAGTGGGGCGCCGACATGAAGAACCTGAGCCTGTCCGTCGGGATCGGCGTCCTGCTGTGGTTCCTGCCCCACCCTGCGGGCATCACCGACCAGGCGTGGCACGTGCTCGCCTGCTTCCTCGGCACCATCGTGGGCATCATCACCAAGCCCCTGCCCCTCGGCGCCGTGGCGATGCTGGGCCTGGGCGCGGCGGTGATCACCAACTCGCTGACCTTCGGGCAGGCCTTCTCCGCCTTCGCGTCCGAGATCCCGTGGCTGATCGCCATCGCCTTCTGGCTCTCGGCGGGGTTCATCAAGTCGGGCCTCGGCAACCGCATCGCCTACAACATCGTGGCGGCCTTTGGCAAGTCCACCCTCGGCCTGACCTACTCGCTCGTGGCCGCCGAGGCGCTCCTCGCCCCGGCCATCCCCTCCCTGGCCGCCCGCGGCGGTGGGATCTGCTTCCCCCTCGCCAAGGCCCTCTGCATGGCCTGCGGCTCCGACCCCGAGAAGGGCACGGAGAAGAAGCTCGGCGCCTACATCATCAAGACTTGCTTCCAGTGCACCTGCGTCACCTCGGCCATGTTCATCACCGCCATGGCCGCCAACCCGCTCGCTGTGAACCTCGCGTCGGAGGCCATCGGCGCGAGCATCTCGTGGGGCACCTGGGCCATGGGCGCCATCGTGCCCGGGATCCTCTCGCTGATCGCCGTGCCCCTCGTCCTCTACGTCATCTACCCCCCCGAGGTCAAGGACACCCCCGACGCCCCGGCCATCGCCAAGGAGGAGCTCGCCAAGCTCGGGCCCATGTCCCGGGACGAGAAGATCACCGCCGGCGCCCTCGGCCTCACGGTGGCCCTCTGGGTGCTCGGGGGCTCCTACGGCGTGAACGCCGTCGGCGCCGCCATCGTCGGCCTGTCCATCATGCTCGTGACCAACGTGGTGACCTGGAAGCAGTGCCTCAACCAGAACGAGGCCTGGGACACGCTCACGTGGTTCGCCGCCCTCATCGCCATGGCCGCCTACCTCAACAAGTTCGGTCTAATCCCCTGGTTCTCCGCCCAGGTGGCCAACGTGATCGGCGGCCTCGGCCTGACGTGGCAGGTGTCCCTGGGGGTGCTGTGCCTGGTGTACTTCTACTCGCACTACCTCTTCGCCTCGGCCGCCGCCCACATCGGCGCCATGTACACGGCCCTCCTCTCGGTGGCCGTCGCCGCCGGCGCCCCCCCGCTCCTCTCGGCCCTGTCCCTCGGGTACCTCTCCTCCCTCATGGGGTGCCTCACCAACTACGGCATCGGGTCCGCCCCCTCCTACTACGGGTCCAACTACGTGTCCCAGGCCGACTGGTACAAGATGGGCCTCATCCTCTCCTTCGTGTACATCGCGATCTGGGGCGGCGTCGGCTCCATCTGGTGGAAGGTCCTCGGCTTCTGGTGAGCACGGGGTGACGCGCGACGGGCGGGCCGTGACCCATTGGCCCCTCCCGCCCGCGCCGAGGCGTCTCCGTGCGCAGAGATAGTGTTGAAGTCTTGTTGTCGCGGGCCGTACCGGAGGGGGGCTGGGTGGTCAGGGTGCGCTGGCAAGGTCGACGGCTGACTGCCAGCCGCGGGGCCCACAAGCGTACCCGCCCCCTCATGTCCCCTGCCACCCCCCGCCGCGCCGCCAGCCCTGTTACTCCTTGAATCTTGCACTATGTTCCGCCTCACTATGACTCGCATGGCCTCGGCTGCCCGCCAGGCGACCCGCTCCGCTCGTCTTTGCCGCCCCCAGGTGCGCCGGGGGGTCGCGCCGAGGGGTCGCGGATGTCTAGCAGGATGTGTGGGCCACAGCATTGTTTCCACCGAACGAACGCGCCGTTACTGCTCGCAGGCTATGAGGTCTCTCGGCAACGCCTCCGCTGCCTTCCAGGCTGCCCCCACCCACAAGGCCATGGTTGGTGAGAGATTGGGCGCGGTCCGTGGAAATCTCGCCACATGAGCCTGCCGCGAAGTCTATATCCCCGGTTTCATCCCATCGCCCTGGGAAATTACGTGCCATCGCCCATGTCGGGTCGGGGCTCCGATGGTCCCTCCCACCTCAACATCCCCCTGCCTCCCCCGCGCAGGGTCCTCCGCCATGACTCGCAACTTCCGGTCCTCCGTCGTCGCCGCCGCCGAGCGCGCCCAGGGCATGGAGGTCACCGCATCCCACATCCTCTTTGTGGGCGACGACGCGGACGACCAGGCCGCCAAGGTCCTCGAGAAGATCAAGGGGGACGTTGTGTCGTTCGAGGACGCCGCGTCCGAGCACTCCCAGTGCCCGTCCCGCGCCAACGGCGGGTCCCTCGGGTGGTTCGGCCGCGGCATGATGGTGCCTGAGTTCGACAAGGTCTCCTTCGAGGCCGACATCGGGGCCATCGAGACGGTCAAGACCCAGTTCGGCACCCACCTCCTCCGGGTGGACGGCGAGCGCATGCCGCCCACGGTGGCCCAGATGCAGGTGTCGGAGCTCAAGGAGATCCTGGACAACCCCGCGATGCTCGAGGAGGTGGAGCTGATCGACGTCCGCGAGGAGGACGAGGTCAAGCTCGCCTCCCTCCCCCAGTTCAGCGTCTACTCCCTCTCCAAGGCCCAGGAGTGGGGCGAGGAGTTCTTCAAGACCAAGGACCCGAAGAAGAAGACGGTCGTCATGTGCCACCACGGCCAGCGCTCCATGTCCCTCGCCATGTTCCTCCTCGAGCGGGGCTGGGAGGACGTCAACAACGTCGTGGGCGGCATCGACGCCTACGCGTCCATGGACAACTCGGTGCCCAAGTACTGACCCCGTAGCGCCCCCCCGCGAATCTTTCAAACGACGACCCGGCCTCCGGTCACGCCGAGCCCCCCTCGCGGGCGCTGTCGGCCTGAAGGACGCGGTCCGCCTTGCCCTGCGCCCCCGGCGAGTTCCGCTGCACGCTCTGCGCCATGTCGAGCAGCTGCCGCTCCAGCTCCCCGAGCCGCCCCTCGAGGGCCGAGCGGAGCTCGACGCTCCGGCCGAGGTGCTCGCGGAACACGGACGCCGCGTCGGGCCCCCCGACCCGCGGGGTCCCCATGGGCGTGGGACCCAGCGGGGACAGGGGCACCGCGGGGACCGTCGCCGTCTCCGCGTGCACCTCCAGCAGCTGCTTCTTGTACTGGTGCGCCTTCTGCAACGCCTCCTGCACCCGCCGGCTCTCCTGCGCCAGGCTGTACCGGAGCCCCTCCACCTCGACGCGCTTGGTGGCCTCCGCGTCCTCCAGCGCGGCCCGGGCCTCGGCCAGGGCCTGCTCCGTCCCGGCCGCCTCGGCGCACCGCCCGCACCCCGCGCCGCCGGCCCTCTCCCGCAGCGCCCGGGCCTCCTCCTGCAGCCGGGCGACCTCCCCCGCCGCCGCCGCCGCCGCTGCCGTGGCGAGGTCCTGGACGCCCGCGAGCTCGGCCCGGAGGGCGCCGGCCACCGCCTCCGCCGACGCGAGCTTCTCCTGCGCCTCCACGGCGGCCGCCTGCCCCCTCGCCTCCGCCTGCGCCAGGCGCTCCCGCAGAGACAGGGCCTCGTGGGTCGCGTCCCGCAGGGCCCGGCCGGCGCGGTCCGTCTCGGCCCCCGCCGCGGCGGCCCGCGACTCGAACTCCTCCCGGGCCCTCGCGAGCGCCTCCTCGGCCGCCCGCTCCCGCCTTGCCACCTCGGCCTGCGCCTCGGCGAGCTCCGCCTCGAGCCGCGCCAACTCCGCCCCCTGGGCCTGCTCCTGGGCCCTGGCCCGTGCCGCCTCCCCCCGGGCCTCCGCGAGCTGGGACTCGAGGGCCGCGGTGCGCTCGCCGAGCTGGGACTCGAGGGCCGTAGCGCGCTCGCGCAGCGCCCGGGCCTCCGCCTGGGCGTCCCGCAGGGCCCGGCCGGCGCGGTCCGTCTCGGCCCCCGCCGCGGCGGCCCGCGACTCGAGCTCCTCCCGGGCCCTCGCGAGCGCCTCCTCGGCCGCCCGCTCCCGCTCGGCCGCCTCGGCCCGGGCCCTCTCCAGCTGCGACTCGAGGGCCGCGGCGCGCTCGTCGGCGGCGAAGGCGGCCCGGGACAGGCCCTCCTTCTCGCCCGAGAGGGCCTGGACCTGGTCGGCGAGGGCGCGGTTGCGCTCGGCGAGCGCCCCGGCCTGCTGCTCGGCGGCGGCCATCTTGAGCTGCCACTCGGCCTCGAGGCCCGCCTGCTCCTGGCCGCGCTCCTGTGCCTCCTGGACGGCCGCGGACGCCTCCACAAGCTCCCGCTCGCGCATCTCGAGGTCGCTCCGGAGCGCCTCCGCCTCCTCCTCCATCTCGGCCGACTCCCGGGCCCGGGCGGCGAGCTCCTCGCGGAGGGCGTGGGCCCGCTGCTCCGCCTCGGCCTCGTTCTCACGGGCCTCCTCCTCGCGGGCGCGGGCCTGCTCCAGGTCCCGCTGGGCCGCCTCGAGGCCCGCGCGGAGGGCCGCCACCTCCCGCGCCACCTCCCCGCGCTCCCCCATGTGCGCCCGCAGCTGCTCCTGCGCGGCACGCACGGTCGCCGCCGCCTCCCCCAGCTTGCTCTGCGTCTCCATGTGCTCCACCTCGAGCCTGCGGAGGGCCTCCTCGAGCTGCTCCTCGCGGCGGGTGGCGGCCGCGAGCTGCGCTTCCGCGGCCATCTTGGCGCTGAGCGTGCCGGCGTGCTGCTCCTTGAGGAGGGCGAGTTCCTGGGTCAGGACCGACACCCTGTTGCTGGTGTCGCCGGCGAGGTCGGAGGCCTCCATGTCCGCCATGGAGACGTCCCCGTCGCCAAGGCTGGGGTCGCCCCTGGCCTTCGCAAGCGCGTCGCGCGCCTCGAGCGTCTCGGCGAGGCGCTCCCGGAGATCCCCAACCTCCGACACGATCTTCTGACGCTCGGCCAGGTCGGCGACCAACGCCAGCTCCCGCACCTCCTCCGCGAGGCGCCGGTTCTCCGATACGACCTTCAGGTAGTCCTCCTGGCTCACGCCCTCCTGCTTCGCCCGGACCAGCTCCTCGCGCAGCATGCGAATCTCCCTCGCCTCGAGCGGGTCCTTGCCCTTGGCGGGGCTGGCCATAGGGGAGGTGGGGCGGCTCGCCCGGCCCTTGTACGACTCGATGTCGAGGCGGCGGATCTTCTCCTCGCGGAGCTTTATGACCATGCGGCCCTGCTGGAGCTCCCGATCTTTGGCCGCAAGCTGTTCCTCGAGCCCCCGGACGCGCTCCCGGGCGAGGTGGAGGGACTCCATCGCGCGCCCCTCCCGCCGCAGGGCTCCGGCGAGGGTGAGGTCAGCGACAGGGCCAGGGGGGAGCGACAGGGGGGAAGGGGAGACCCCTGGCGCCGGGCTGCCGTCGCCGCGCTTCATGGCCATGATCTCCGACGTTAGCATCTTGATCTGCCGCTTCAGCGCGGCCGTGTCCTCCGAAGACTCCTCGTTGACGACGGCACGGTTCTTGATGGACTTCGCGTTCCGAGCGAAGTGGAGCGTCGACAGGGTCTCGCCCACGTTGGCGTACGAGGGGGACACGCAGGCGACCATGACCGTCTTGGAGTTGCCGCCGAGCGAGTCCTGGAGGAGGAACGTGAGCCGCGAGTCGCGGTACGGGACATGCCTCTGGCGCCCCTTGGAGACCTCAACGAGGGCCATGATCACGTGCCCCAGCGCCGACAGGGACCGGTTGATGTTGCAGGCCTCCCGCAACTGCCCGCCCGTGGCGCCCGTATCCTTCTGCCGCTCACTCCCGGCGAGGTCCACGAGGTTCAGCCTCGACGTGATGAGCCCCTGGTGGCCCGTGCTGCCCCCCTTCTGCTCCACCGTGCAGGTGAAGACGGTGTGCGAGCGGGAGGACTCGGAGTTCATGCGTGTGGACCCCACCCGGCGGTTCCCGTTGGCCACCTCGATCAGTGCCATGACGTCGGCGAGCCCAAAGACCGAGTGCTCCGAGAGCCCCTCCACGTGCACCCCCTTCCGGGCGTCCTCCCGCAGGTTGAGCGTGGCGTCCGACTCCACCAGCAGGTCCCGCAGCTGCTCGTTGTAGATCTCCAGGAAGCTGCACCGGATGAAGCACTTGCGGCCGTGGCGCTCGAGCTCGCCGACCTTCTCGAAAAGCATCTCGAAGACGCGGGGGGTGATCCCGCGGTCCTTGCTCTGCGAGTCGGGCCCCATCATCGTGTACGTCTTCCCCGCGCCCGTCTGCCCGTAGGCAAAGATGCACGAGTTGTACCCCTGGAGCACGTTGTTGACCATGGGGCGGCCGGCGAGCTTGAAGATGCGCTCCTGGGAGGCGGCCTCGCCGCTGACGTTGTCGAAGGCGAACGTGTGGGGGAACGGGTGCGCCGCCACGGAGACGTCCTGCTTGCTGGTGGCCCGGACACAGACCTTGGTGCCGGCCTCGACGCCCTGGACGTTCTGGGGGCGCACGCGCACCATCACCTTGATGTTCTCGTCCTGCTCTTCGAGGAGCGTGTCGGGGGTGGACAGGCGGGTCCCCGAGCGGGACCTCGACCGGGCCCCGCGCACGCGCAGCGAGGGCGACCCGGGGGAGTGGGCGGCCGGGGACGGTGAGGCGTGAGGGGAGCCAGGGGAGGAGACCTGGCGCAGGGGCGAGGTGGCGGCCGCGGCGGCCTTTTGAGCGGCGGCAGCAGCGCCCATCTCGCGGAGGATCTTCAGGCTGGTCACGGACTCCCGGAAGGTCATCTCGCCAGCCACCTGGACGGAGGAGGACGGGGATGACTGGCGGGACGCAGCCGAGGCCCGAGAAGCGGGTGCATTGCGGGAGAGGGCGTTTGAGTTTGTGCTGGAGGGGGGGCCAAGGTCGACCGCAGCGCCGCGCTCCTCGGCATCGCCGAGCTCGATGGTTTCCATCAGCGCCATGATGCGGCCTGCGGTCACGGGGAAGGCAGTGTTGAGGCCGGGGGTGCCCTCCCCGGGGGGTCCGGGGAGGAAGCCGAGGCGCGGCCGGGGGGCGCGCCCGTTCTGGCGACGACCTGATCCCTTAAGCTCGGAGCCGCAACTCACCGTGTAGGCCGTTGGCGGTCCCCGTGGGGTTCGTGCCGGACGCAGCGTCGGAGGCTGGCTCGCTGGCCTGTTTCGTCGATTTGTTCGTCGACCTTTTCAGCGTCTCAGGGACGACGACCGACCGCAACGGCGATGGTTCTTTGTTCTCAGCATCTTCATCAAACTGCACGGTGGGTAAAGGTGCCGGTTAGTCGTGGATATGATGAAGCGGGGGCCGGAGACGCTGAGTGGTGATTTTCGTAACTTGGACCACTCACGTGAAGGCTCGTGGGGCCACGGAGCCCCGATTGCCGCAGATTCTGCATCTTTGGTTCCAATTACGTCCGGAAGTATACAGTTTGTCCCCCACAGAAGCCCCGGTGGGGTTGCGTCGCCGAGAAGCACAAAGCAACAACGAGATAACCCGAAGTGCGTCGACGCTAGCGTCTCAATTATGTGTTCAACTATGTGTTCAACTATGCGGCAGCGACCGGCCCATTTGACCCCAGGCAAGCGCTGTCGACGACGCCCCGCGACGGGTGCCCGGTAGACCAGGCACCGGTAAGGGCCACTGGCAGGCAGTAGCCCTACTGTAGGGCTGCTGAAACTCGAGTCGTGCATCGTGTACTGAGGCGTGCGGTAAATGACAGCTCTATCGGCGATGAATACGCAGTTTTTCGACGAAGACGGATCGCATCTTTCAAAACGGCGGCCGCTCAGAGCATGACGAGACCGACTTCGGAGGGCTGAAGCGGCGGCGTGTCCTTGGTCCCCCCGCTCATGAACCAGTTGTACAGGTAGTAGTGCAGCGAGCCGTCCCCAACGGCGAACTTGAGCTCCTTGAGGAAGGCCTGGTTCTCGAGGATGTCGAGGGCGTTGAAGACGTCGAAGCCGTTCTTGCGCGCGGCGATGAGGGCGTCCTGCATGAGATCTTGCAGGGGCGTGTGGTTGGCACAGCTGTAGAACATGAAGGCTGCGTTGAGGGTGTCGTGAGCCTCATTCCCGAGCACCGTGCTCGGGAGGCTGTAAAAGGAGCACACGTCCTTGATCTCCCCCTCCACCTCCACCACGTAGCTGTACACCACGCCCTCCCTGGGCATCACCCAGTGCACCACCTCCTCCTCGCTCATCACCGGCGCCAACTGGTACTTGCTCAAGTGCTGCCGCAGCACCTCGGTCACCCGCGGGGCATCCGCGGGAGTCATCTCCCGCCACCCAGCAACGCACTGGCTCTCGGGGAGCTTGTAGAGCTTGATGGTGCGGGCCATGGTCATGTTCCTGGCCAGGCGAGAGAATCCCACCTCGATGAGCTTCTTGGGCTCCAGGGACCGGTGCCAGTACCGCGCCGTCGCCACGGGCTTCGGGATCACCACCCCGGCCGTGTAGACCGCCTGCCACTGATCACAGAGGTTCACCCTCCGCGTGATTTCCTTGATCAGCACTGCGGGTGGCGCCGGGGGGGCGGGGGGGGGACGGTCAGCGGGGGCGGCTGTACGCGTCATGGCCCCACGAAGCGGCCGCGATGCGCGTCGGGGCGGCGGTACCGCGTTCGGTGTCCCAGTGCCGCCCTGGCCACCCCCACTCACCGGGCGCCAGGCGGCGGGACCGGAGCTTCTTGTGGACACAGAGGAAGTTGACCTCGGCCATAGGCACCGTCTTGTCCCTCGCGCGGATGTGCACCGGCACCGCGGAGATGAAGGCGAAGAGCTTCCCGTTCCGGCTGTCGACCACGCCCAGCAGCCAGTCCTCCTTCCACCCGGGGGGGCACATGGCCCACTTCAGGAAGGCCGGCGAGTAGTCGAAGCGGAACATGTTGTCATCGTCCTCCACGTAGTTGCGCGTCAGCAGCTCGTACACCTGGTTCAGCATGTCGTCGTCCGTCAGGTCGCAGTTCTTCCACTCAAAGGGCGCGGGGAGCTTCCACGGCTCCTGCCGCACGTCCTGCAGGGGGTTCGCGGGGGGGGGCGGGCCGTGTCAGGGGGCGCGGGCGTGCGGCTGGGGCCCGCCCGCCTGGGTGGGCAAGGGGGTCCCCACCTCGGGCTTCTTCACGGCGTCGATCGGCCCATCGGCCTTGGAGCTGCCGGCGTCGGAGAACTGAGCAACGGGCTGCGTCTCCCAAAAGGCGTACTTGTCCTTGTTGCCGCGCCCGTGCCTGCGCGAGTGGTCGGTGATCTCCGCCGGTATAGGGGGGCCAGAGGGGGGTCGGATGGGGGAAGCGCGATTGCGGCCGCAGGAGGGAGATGGGGGATCCAATTCATCGGATGAGATGATACCAACGTCCCAATCCGCCCCATGGACTGCTACTAGTGCCCCAACTCATCGTATTTCGACGGGTTTCGGCGGGTCATGAGTGGGGGCAGGCTCACCTGGCCTGCAGCTCGAGCGCCTTGAGCGCATCCGAAGGGGCATCCGACCGCTCCTCCATCGCGATCTCCGAGGTGCTACTGGGGGTCAGGAGCCTGCGCTTGTGGAGAATGTCGGGCGGTCGGGGGCTGCGCCGCAAAGTGCGGCGCCTGCCGCCTCAAGTGCGGGACTTGAGGCCCCCCGGCGGGCCGCCTGGAACCTCATTCGGACTGACGGACTTCGCGGCAGGAAAAAATCCGGCGCCTCGGGGCACCCGTGCCGGGGACGGGATGGCCACGCGGTGCCGCTCCGCTCGCCCCACTCTCCATCCGTGCGAGCGGGTCGGCCCTTTGATCCGCGAGGGGGGCAGGGAAAACGAAAACCCCCTCAGCAACTTCAAAAAGGAGCAGCCCCGCTGCCATCACAGTAGGCACAGCGGGCGCTGAACGCCCGCCGTCGACGCGACATGGCCTCGAACGAGTCCAGCTGCGCGGAGGTCGCGGGCATCAGCGGGAATGAATCGTCCCTCAGCGACGTCTCGAGGGCGCCCCTGGCCACGAGGGGCGACTTCGACATCGTCATCCCCGGCCTCCTGGTACGTCCACGGCAGCGCGACGGCGCGGTGTCCGGGTCCCTCGCGTAGAGTCGGCGCAGAATAGCACCGCCGGCTCGCCTTCGTCCCATCTTTCCCCGCGGTCCCACCGGTTCCGGCGCCCAGAAGGACCGCTGCCCCGGACCAACAACCGGGCTGTGGCACCTGCAGACCCCCACTGTCCCCTCCCGGCCCCCCCCGCAGAAGCGCCGGAATGCGGACGCCGCGACGTCCGCCCTGGGTGCCATCCACCGGTACCAGCTCGCCGAGGTGGAGAAAAAGTACCAGAGGAGGCTCAAGGAGGCGCGCATGGTCGAGGCCGAGGCGCGGGTCGAGTACAAGCGCATGCAGTCCGACCTGAGCGGCGTCACCAAGGACCACGGGGCGCTCCGGGGGGCGCTGCTCGAGGCGCGGGAGCAGCTTCAGAAGGTCCTCGTCCAGCGCGACGCCGCGGTGAGCCCCCCGTCGGGCCTGCCCCCTGCCGGGGGACCCCCCTCCCTGCCCCGAGGCACCCCCTGCCGTGCCCCCCCCCCGCCCGAGAGGCCGAGCGCCCCCCGCCGCCGCCCGCGCGCAGGTCAAGGAGAACCGGGAGCTGCGGGACGCCCTGGGCGAGGCCGGGGAGGCCCTCGAGGAGGCCCGGCGGAGGGAGGACTCGGTGCTGAACCAACACCGCGCCGCGACGGCCGCCCTCAAGGGGGAGGTGGCCAGCGCCCACCGGGGGCGCGAGGCCGCCGAGGCCGACCGGCGCGAGGTGGCGGCGGTGCGCGAGTCGCTGCTGGCGGAGCTGGCCGAGAAGGACGCGGCGTGCCGGGAGCTGGCCGACCAGCTCCGTTCCATGGAGCGCGCCGCCGAGGCACTCCAGGGGGAGGTGGAGGACGAGCGGGCCCAGCGGCTGCTGGCCGTGGAGCAGTGCGCGCGCCTGCAGGGCCTGCTCGAGGGGAAGGAGGACCAGCTCGACGAGATGCGGGAGAGCGTGGTGCCCCTGGCCGACGCCGTCCGCGCCACGGTCAGCGAGCAGTCGGAGCGCGGGGCCGCCGGCCTGGAGCAGGTGGTCCGGGCTGTCCAGGACTTGGTGCAGACCTCCCTGCGGGGCGGGGGGGCCGAGAGGGCGGGGGGGTCCCCGCTGCAGCGCCTCGGGACGCTGGGGCGGGCCGCGTCGCTGCGGGCCGGGGCGGACGACTGGAGGGGCGCGGCGACGTCGTCGCTGGACGCCAGCCTCGCGGACAGCGAGCGGGGCCGCGCGGCGGCCGAGGTGGAGGCGTCGGGGCTCCGGGCGCAGGTGGCGGCGCTGGAGGAGAAGCTGCGCGTGGAGCGGGAGCGCGGGAGCCTGCTCGAGGGCCAGGTCCGGTCGAGCCAGGGCGGGGACCGCTCCTTCTCCCGGTCCCCCTCGCGCCTGCGGTCGTCCGCCCCCGGCGTCGGGTGGTCTGTGGCGATCGCCGAGGCCAGCCGGCTGCTCCGGGGCGGCCAGGAGGCCCCGTCGCGCCGGGGGAGCGGGGTGGGACTCGGCCCCGGGCCGGACGCGGGGGCGCCCGGGGCCGCCAACGACGAGGCGGAGGCCGAGGACGCCTCCCCGCGCCCCAAGCCGCCCCCGGCGGACGCTGCCCCGCGGGCGCCCCCGGCGGACGCGGCGGACGACGACGTGCGCCACCTCCTGAAGCAGCTCGGGGCGCGCGAGAAGGAGCTTGACGACGCCCGCGGCGAGGCGGCCGCCCTGCGCGACCGGGCCGCGGAGCTCGAGGCGCGCCTGTCGGAGGCGGAGGCCCGCCAGACAGCGCTCGAGGCGGCGGGGGCCGAGGGGGGCGTGGACCCCGCCGAGCACCTGGCCCTGCGGGCGGAGGCCAAGGAGCTGGCGGGGCTCCTGGACAAGGCGCACGCGGACCTGGCGGGCGAGCGCGCCGAGGCAGAGGAGGCGCTGCGGGTGGCCGGGGACCTGCGGGCGGCCGGGGCGGAGCTCCGCGTCCGCGCGGAGACGGCCGAGGCGGCGGCGGACGGGCTGCAGCAGGCCGTGGCGTCGCTCGAGGGGCAGGTGCACGTGCTGAGCGCCACGGCCGGGGAGCTCCGGGCCCGCGGGAGCGGGGACGCCGCGCGCATCCGGTCCCTCGAGGAGGCGCTCAAGCGAGAGCAGGTCCGGGCGGCGGAGGCCACGGCGCGCAAGCTTGCGCTGGAGCGGGCGGTGGACATCGTGCGCGGGGTCCCGGACCAGATGCTGGCGGACTACCGGAGGCTCGAGTCGCGGCACCGGGAGCTGGAACTCGACCACGCCGCCGCGCGCGACCGGCACGTGCGCGCCGTCGACACGGTCGTCGCCCGGCTGGCGGCGGAGCGGGGGGCGGCGCTGCTGGCGCGGGCCTTCGCGTCCTGGCGCCGGGCGTCCGGCCCGCGCCCGCGGAGGGGGGACCCCGCGCGCCGCTCGTCCGACGCCGCGCCGCACCTGGACGCGACCACCACGGGGTCCCGCGCGAGGTACGTCCCGTCCCCCAGCGTCGTGGCCCTCATCGAGCGGGTGGGCGACCTCGAGCGGTCCCTCGACTCGGAGCGGGCCCGGTCGGGCGCCCTGACGGAGCGCGCCGCGCGGGCCGAGGCCGCCGCCGCGCTGCTCGAGGGCCGCGCGCACAGCGTCGCCCGCAAGATGGCCGGCCGGGTGCGCGACTTCCGGCGCCTGGCCGGGGTGTGGCGGGTCCTCTGCACGTGGATGAGGCGGTGCCGGGACGCGTCCAAGCGGGACGCGGCCGCGGCGAGGGCGCGGGAGGAGGCGGCCGAGGCCGAGGCGGCCCGCGTGGTCGACGAGCTCCGGGCCGTGCCCGCCGACGTGGCCGGGCTCCTCCGCGACGTCGAGACGCTGGGGGCGGAGGACGCCCAGCGGCGGGTGTTCCAGTGGGCCAAGAGGGCGGAGCTGCGGGCCGCGGAGCTGACGGCGCGGTGCAACGGCGTCGTGGCCGCGGGGGGGTACCTGCTGCGGAGGAACCTGCTGCGCGCGGCCATGGCGCGCTGGCGGGCGGCGGCCCGGGGGGGGCGGGCCCGGCCGACCCGGGGCGCGGGGGGGGCCGCGCCCGCGCGGCCGGCGCTGACGGGGGCCAAGGCGGTGGAGGGCGTCGCGCGGCTGCCCCGGACCTCCGTGTCCCCGACCCGCCTCGCGCACCGCCTCGCGGCGCACGCCGAGAACGACGAGGCGGAGCTCGCGCTGCCCCCGACCAAGCCCCGCGCCACGGCCGACGCCGCCGTGCAGGCCGGGGGCGAGGACGTGGAGCCGCTGGTCGGCCCGCGGCTGCCCGCGGCGGTCGCCGTGGAGGACGCCATCGGGCAGCTCGCCAAGAGCGACGTCACGGAGCTCCGCGGCAAGCTCCACGACGAGGTCCTCGCCCTGCGGCACGTGCTCGGGAGGTACGGGGACATGCTGGGCTTCGGGGACCACTCCCAGTCGTCGGCGGTGCCGCGGGCGCCGGCGACGAGCGGGGTGGCCGGGGGCGGGCACGGGGCGCCGGCCGCGGGGCCGGGGGGGAGCCGGATCCTCGCGAGCCCCCGGAAGGGCGCGCGGCCCGCCTCGCTGGCCCGGCGGCTCGAGCGGCTGGGGCAGATGAGCGCGGCCCTCGAGCTGAGCACGTCGCACATGAAGCAGTGGCTGGGCACGAGCCGCGAGCTCGGGAGCCTGCACTTCGTGCCCCGGGCGGCGGAGGAGGAGCACGAGGCCCTCGAGGCCGACGTGCGCAGGACGGAGCGGCTGGTCGCCGAGTAGGCCGAGTGGGCCGAGTGAGCCGAGTGAGCCGAGTCGCCATTGAACGGGAGCCCCCCCCCGCGCGCGCTCCCCCGCGCCCCCGGGGATCAGACGTCGTCGCAGGCGGCGAGGCGCTCCTCGATCAGCCGGATGCAGTCCCCCACGCTGTCCCCCCTCTTCATGGCCCTGGCGAGGTCCACGTGCAGCGCGCGGTGCCGCCTGAGCAGGTCCGCCGTGGCCACCACGCTCCACCGCACCTGGTCGTCCGCCTTGCGCTGCGTCCAGCCCATGGCGCGCAGGAGGTTGTCGAGCTGCATGATGTCCCCCAGGCCCCCCTCGGCGGTCCCGAAGCACTGGTACTCGGTGACCACCCCGGCCAGCGCCACCATGGCGTACCGGTCCACGCTCGTGCTCGCGATGCGCCCCGACGCGACCTCGGCCTGGAACTCGGCGTCGCAGAAGGAGCAGCCCGCCTGCACGTTGAGGGTCCGGGCGCGGAGGTAGGCGTCGAGGGAGCTGAGGGAGTAGCCCTTGGGGAGCAGCCCCACCAGGTAGGCCGTGAGGAAGTGGCCCGCCTCGTGCAGCGCCACGCGGTCCGCGTAGTCGCTGGCCAGGGCCCGCCCGGCCGTGTCGAGGACCAGCGCCCCCACGCCCCCCCGGCAGGCGACCTGGTCCAGCACCACGCCGAAGGCGTACAGCGCGGCGCCGTACAGCACCGACGCCGGGGGCAGGTGCGCCGCGTACACCGTCCCCAGCGCCGCCGCGGCCGCCCCCAGCTGCAGCTTGGCCCGCACCGCGTCGAGCGTCGTGTCCTTCGGGGACAGCAGCTTCTCCGGCTCGATCTTGTTCAGCCGCACCTCCTCCAGCGTGAACTGGCGCTTGGGCACCAGCCGGCCCCGCCCGAAGTTCAGGCGCCCGCTCTCGGCGAGCTCCCGGGCCAGGGACACGGCGCCGGCCTCGCCTCCCGGGCCCTGCGGGGGTCGGGGGACGAAGGGGTGGGGGCGGTGGGGGGGGGGGGGCCCCGTCCCCCCCCCCCCCGGGGAAAGGGGGGGGGGGGGGGCGACCCGGGGCAGCGGGGCGGACGTGGGGGGGGG
>Ga0181583_10001544_pt1 | contig 17006 bp, 17 predicted proteins | sample 071ome_31_FD_132461 | JGI IMG/M metagenome (GOLD analysis project Ga0181583, IMG submission 132461) | Coastal salt marsh microbial communities from the Groves Creek Marsh, Skidaway Island, Georgia - 071405CT metaG (megahit assembly) | ecosystem: Environmental > Aquatic > Marine > Intertidal... | reverse complement strand
GTCGCTCAAGTTGTCCAGCTACCACATCACGGACGCCGGGCTCGAGCACCTGGCCTGCCTCACCGGCCTGACGTCGCTCAAGCTGACCGGGTGCGAGGTCATCACGGACGCCGGGCTCGAGCACCTGGCCCGGCTCACTGGGCTGACGTCACTCGACCTGTCCTCGGCCATCTCCATCACGGACGCCGGGCTCAAGCACCTGGCCCAGCTCACCGGTCTGACGTCGCTCGACCTGGGCGCGTGCCAGTACATCACGGACACCGGGCTCGAGCACCTGGCCCCGCTCACCAGCCTGACGTCGCTCGACCTGACCGAGATCTACGGCATCACGGACGCCGGGCTCAAGCACCTGACCCGGTTCACCGGCCTGACGTCGCTCGAGCTGCACGCGTGCAAGAGCATCACGGACGCCGGGCTCGAGCACCTGGCCCAGCTCACCGGCCTGAAGTCGCTCAACCTGTCCTGGTGCCGCGGCATCACGGACGCCGGGCTCGAGCACCTCGTCACGCTTACCGGGCTGACGTCGCTCGACCTGTCATTCGATGATATGAGCATCTACGACGGCATCACGGACGCCGGGCTCGAGCACCTGGCCCGGCTCACCGGCCTGACGTCGCTCGACCTCTACGGGTGCGACTGCATTACGGACACCGGGCTCGCGCACCTGGCTCAGCTCACCGGCCTGACGTCGCTCAAGCTGTGCAGCTACGACATCACGGACGCCGGGCTCAAGGACCTGGTCGCCGGGCTCACCGGCCTGACGTCGATCGACCTGGAAGGGTGCGACAACATCACGGACGCCGGGATCGAGCACCTGGCCAAGCTCACCAGCCTGACGAAGTTCGTCCTGCCCGGCCGCAGCATCACGGATTCTGCCCGCGAGCAACTGTGGAGGAGGCTATCTATGACTTGATCCCGCCGCCTCCGCCCGTGTGCACGTGCCCGCGCTGGCACACGTTTTTCACGGGCGCACGCGCTGTAGGGCCCACCATGCGGACCACGTGCTGCCGCATCCTTTGGTTGAAACCTCTGGATGACCGGCTTCGCTCGCTGGACATGTTTTTCACGGGCGCACGCGCTGCAGGATCTCGGCCACGTCGAGGTCGCGCAGACGGACCGTCAGCTGCGTGCTCCCCACCATGCGGACCACGTGCAGCTGCCGCGTCCTCGTCCCCGCGTCCCAGTCCTCGATCAGGTACAGGTACCGCCGGATCTCCTCGGAGGGGACCGCCGAGACCAGGCGCGGCGGCGGCGGCCGCGACGTACCCGTCCGGGGGAGGACCAGCGCCGCCACGGAGCCGGTCGCGGAGGAGTAGACGTGCAGGTCCGCGTCCGTCGACGGGCGGACGCCGCCGTAGGCCTCGATCAGCTCCGCCTCGAACTCGGCCACGGCCTCCAGCGCCTTTGGCTCCCGCCCCTCGAGCGCGTCCTCCGGGACGCGGCGGTGGAACCGGGGGTCGCGCCAGAGCTCGCGGAGGGACTCCCCCGGGAGCTCCGTGAGCGGCGGCGGCGCGTCGCCGGCGGGCGCCCCGGCCAGCGCGCGCAGGAAGAGGCACTCGTCCCCCGCGCGGAGCGCCCCCGGGATGGCCCGCGCGCGGATGCGCGACGACAGGACCACATTGGTCTTCCGAACGAACCGCGAGGCCGCGGCGACCAGGTCGTGTGCGGTCTCCGTCGAGGACTCCGCCAGGACGTGGATTCCCTGGACGTGCCCGAGGACGCGCTCCGAGACGCGCTCGGGGGCGAACCACGGGAAGATCGCGTACGGCGTCGCCTGCGGGAGGTAGGCGTCGTCGCGCGTCCACGGGACGCGCGACACCAGGGGGCTCCCGGAGAGCCCGAGGATCGCCGCGGGGAAGAGGGGGACCTCCGGGACGCGGTCCCCGGCGTCGAGCGCCAGCCGGACCCGCGCCTTCTCCGGGAGGAACGGGAGGACCTCCGCGGCGGGGCGCCCCGAGGGCAGGACGTGGCCGGAGAGGTCCACCGCGGCGGCGGCGGCGCCCTCCGGCGCGACTGGGGCGTGCCCGTCGGTCGGGACGGAGGAGATCCGGAGGATCGATTGGACCAGCGCGTGGCCTGGGCCGAGCAGGACGCTGTCATCCGTCCGTTGGCGGGTCACAGAGACGAGCGAGGGGGGGCGGGGGCGCTGGGGGAAGTACACGATGCCGGTGCGGCGCCGCTTCCAGTGCGTCTCCGGCGTCGAGAGGATGCCCTCCTCCGAGAGCGCGTACAGGTTCAGCCCGAGGAGGTCCCCCAGGACGGACACGTTCTCCGGGGTCAGGTCGTGCAGGACGGCCCGGGAGATCTCCTTGGCCGCGCCGTCGACGATCGCCTCCGGTCCGGGGCGCTTCCCCTGCTCGAGGAGGGCGTGGCATGCCGCCGCGACGAAGCGCGCGCGCGTGCCGGGGGAGGCCACGGACCAAAGCACGCGCGCCGGGGAGCCGCGCAGGATCGCCGCGAGGTCCTTCCCGGCGATGCCCGCGAGGTCCTCCGCGAGGCGCGCCCCGCCGTCCGCGTCCCTGATCCCCTGGATGTAGAGCGCCCGCCGGAGGACGGTGGTCACCGGGACCTCCCCGACCTCGCCGGCGTCCAGGGCCCTCTTGCGCTTGGCGTACTTTGTGGCCCCCCCGAAGAGCCCCTCGGACTCGGGCTCCTCCGACGGGGGCGCCTCCTCGACGGCCGCGAGGAACGGGGAGTTGTCGTCGTCGTCCGCGGCGGGGCGCGTCTCCTCCCGGAGGCTGGAGCCCTCGTCCGCGGCCTTCCGCGGCGCCCGGGAGACGGTCTTGGGCCGGGGCGCGGCCTTCCCGAAGCGGTACGCGAGGACCTCCTTCGCGGCGGAGGTCGCGAGGACCCGCCGGGGGACCTCGTGCGCCTGGAGGACCCGCGCGGCCGCGCAGACGCACGCGCCGACGCTCGGCATCGCGCGCAGCGAGGCCGCCGGGTCGCCGCGGCCCGTGCGGAAGACGCTGACCGAGCTCCTGGCGCGCCCGTCCGGATCCGCCGCGTAGACCCCAGTGCGCCCGATGGCCTCGAAGGCCCCGGGGAACTCGGCGGCCAGGCACTGGACGGAGCAGGTCGGGGCGGAGGGGATGGCCAGCGTCGCCGTGACCCTCGTCTCCGCGAACTCCCCGAGGTCGCGGGGGGGGACGCCCGCCGCCGCGCAGACCTCCCCAGCGAGCGCCCGCAGGAGCGCGCGGGCCTCGGGGAGGCGCACCGGGCGGTCGTCGCGCGTGCGGGTCAGCATCAACGAGACGGTGACGGACCCGGAATCGAGCGAGATCTGCGCCTGGACCTCGCGGCCGCCGACGTCGCGGTGCATGTTGACGACGTGCACGCCCGGACGCAGCGAGTCCCCCCGGTACCGCTCCGAGACTTCGGACGGGGTGACCTCGCGGAGCCGGACGCGCCTGCGCGGGAGCGCGAAGCAGACCATGTCGGGCGGGCGCGGGGCTCCGATGACGACCTCCGCGTCGCGCGTGGCGCCCGCGCCGGCCGGGGTGGTCGCGAGGCGCTCGAAGGCCGCCGCGAACGCGTCCCCGTCCAGCGGGTGCGCCAGGGGCGCCTCGCCGCGGAGGTACTGGACGTCGAGGGCCTCCTCCGGGTCGCGCGCGGGCGGGACGTCGAAGCCCCGCGCGTACTCGACGATGGCGGCGGCGACCGCGGGGCGCTCCGCGTCCCCGGAGTCGCGGACCCGGAGCTCCCGTCCGGCGAGGGTCCAGGTCGGCGCGTCGCCGTCGACGCCGTCGAGGGCGAGCGCGGCGTCGTGGCGCTCCTGGAGGAGGCGGAGGACGTGACGGAGGGGGTCGTCGGGGAGGACCCAGAGGTGGCCCCGGACGGCCCCTCCGTACGCGAGTCTCCGCCAGCCGAAGGGGGGGTCCATATGATGCCCCCACGGCGGTTTTTAATCGCAATCTACTCCCCGCGGCAGCGGGGGAACCCGGTTCTCCAGTCCTCCAGCGGCGGGCGAGTCGTGCAGAAGCAGTCCTCGACGCTGCTCATGTCGATGCACGGCGCGGCGCTCTCGGTGATGTGGTCTGTCAGGGGCGCGGGGCCCCATTTGAGCGCCCGCGACACCGAGACCTTCCCGTTGGCGACCAGGAGGACGCAGACTGCCTCGCCGTCTCCGCTGACCTGGTACAGGAGCGCCACGAGCCGCATGCGGGCGACGGCCCCAATGAAGTCCGTGAGGTGCTCGCGCAGGACGACCCGCCCCCCCTCCGGGAGGACCGGGAGCGTCCCGTGCCGGGCCGCGCCCGCGAGCTCGTCGGCGCGCGCCTGTCGCGCGAAGACGGTCGTCCACCACGGGCGCGGGGCGTCCATCTCTTCGAGGACCGTCCGGTAGACGCTGGCGAGCAGGACGGAGGCGCGGGTGGCGTCGTCCATGGCCATCGCGATCGACAGGTGCGCGTAGCGCGTGCAGGCCGCTCCGATCACGCCCCGCGCGACCTCGAGGGTCGTGTCCCGCAGCGCGGCCGCGGCGGAGAGCGCGCGGTTGCCGCGCGGGGGGTCCTCGAGGAGCCAGTAGAGCTGGAGGAAGGAGCGCGGGGGGGGCGTCTGCCGGCGGAAGCGTCCCAGGACGGACGCCGACACGCCCTCCATGCAGTCCTCGGCGGCCTTGGCGACCGTCCGGACCCCGGCGCCGGGGAAGCCCGCGTCCTCCAGGCGGCGGCGGGTGCCGCGCACGACCGAGTCGGCGAAGCGGCGGAGGGCCTGGGAGACCCGGGCGGGCGGGGGCGCCGGCGGGGAGAGCGCCTCGAGCCAGCGCCGCTGCTCGGCCTCGTTGCGCGCGCGCTGCTCGGCCAGCTGCGCGGCGTCGCGTGCCTCGGCGAGGGCGGCCTCGGCGGCGCGCAGGGTCGCGTTCACCCCCTTGCGCAGCCGGTCCGGTGGGGACTCGACCCCGCGCCAGCTCTCCCGGAGGCGCTCCGCGTCGCGGGCGACCTCCGCGGTCCCCGCGCGGAGCGCGTCGAGGTCCGTCCCCGCGCCCCGCAGCCGGCGGACGGACTCGCGCGCGGCGACCCACCGCTCGCGGGCGGCGGCCTCGCGGGTCCGCCGCCGGAGCTGGGCGACGGCCCCCGCGAGCCTCTCCGAGTCGCTGCGGAAGCGTTCCTGGTCGCGCCGGAGGCGCTCGCGGTAGGGCGTGGTCAGGTGGAGGTCCCGGCGCAGGTCCTCGGCGCGCATCGTCCAGTACGCGGCCTCCCGCGGCGTGACGGCCCGCTCCACGCGGCGGAGGGCGAAGTGGACCGCGCACGGCGTCGGGCCGACCCAGGCGACGGGCAGGGCGAGCGCGGTCATCTGGTCCGGATCCGGGTTCCGGCGGTGGGGCAGCCTAGCCAGCATTCTTTCCCGGGAAGGGGCATGTCGCTCGTGCTTGACAACTACCGCGACCCGGCCAACGTCGCGCCCCTGACGCGGTACCTGGCCCGCGACGGGCCGGTCCGCGTCTTCCGGACGGAGCGCGAGATCATCGCCGCGGCGCGGGGCGGGGGCTGGCGCGTGGTCCTCTCCGGCTCGGAGCGGGACCCCCGGCCGCGCTTCCTGGGGCTGCTGGCGCGTCTCCCCCCAGGGACGGAGGTCCTGGCGATCTGCTACGGGATGCAGTGTCTCGCGATGGCGCGCGGCGCGCGGATCACCCGCGTCGCGCTGTCGGCGACGCTCCGCAGACACGTCCTCCTCCAGAGCGGGGAGGAGGTCGTCGCGCGGCACGAGTGGGGCGTCCTCGCGCGGTCCCTCGCCGTGCGCGCGGACGACACCTACCGCGTCGGGGACGCGGAGGTCGTCGCGTCCTTCTCGTGGGAGACCCCGCGGGGGGTGCGCGTCCGGGCCGTCCAGTACCACCCGGAGTACGCCCAGCTCGGGGGGGGGGATGCGCCGGAGGCCCTGGACGAGGCGCTGGCGGACCACCTCCGGGTCGCCCGGTGGTTCGACCTGGAGGAGACGGCGGCGGCGGACCTCCGCGCGGTCCTCTCCGTCGGACCGGACCGGGTCGCCTTCCTCGGCCACAGGCCGGAGGACGACCCCGGGTTCCTCCCGGGGCTGCGCGAGGCGATGGAGCGCCTCCGCGCGCGCGCCGGAGGCGGGGGGCCGCTGCTGTTTGTCAAGTCGTGGTCCGTCCGCCCGCGGACGCTCCCGCCGGAGGGCCACTTCCCGCGCCCGCGGGACGTCAACGGGGGCGCGCACGTCCCCGGCCGGGCGGTGGCACACGTCTACCGGCGGGAGGGCGCGCTCAAGGTGGCCGTCCACGAGGCCGTCCACGCGCTCGGCATCGAGGCCCGCGTCCTCGCCCCGGCGCGCGTCCCGGGGTGCGTCGCGGGGTACGCCTCTCCGCGCGAGGCCTGGGTGGAGACGATGGCGCTCTGCGTGCTGCACGGGGGCAACGCGGAGAAGATGCGGCGTGAGACGGAGCACGTCCTCCGCATGTGCGGGCGGATCCTGTGGAACGCGGGGGTGCTCCGCGCGGGGGAGTTCCTGCGGTGCGACGCGTCCCATTGCGCACGCGTCTTCCGCCAGGACTCGGACGTCCTGGCGTACTTCTTCCTGCGCGCGGCGCTCCTCCTGGACGGGGCGCCCCTGGACGACCCCCGGTGCCTGTGCCGCGCGGCGGCGGCGCTCACGAAGCCGGCCTTCGCGGCGGCGGTGCAGCGGAGGATGGGCCCGGGGAAGGACCGGGGCCTCCGCATGACGACGGTCGGCTAGCGTTCAAAAGCAAATTCTCTGGAGAACGGCATGTCGCCCCCGACCCCCGAGGGACGCCGGCTGCTCGGCCTCGTGTTCCAGTCGATCCGCGGCGGCGACGTGACGCCCGCGGCCTTCCCCTCCGCGGCGCCGCAGGACGTCGCGACGCTCGTGCGGATGGCCGAGCGGACGCCTGTCTCGGTGTCGTCCGCCTCGGCGTCCCCCCAAACGGCCGTGCGTGTGCTCGAGGTCGCCCTCGCGCGCGCCGAGGAGATCGCCCGCGCGGAGCGGCGCCCCCTCGGTGCGGTTCTGTTCGGCGACTTCGAGGCCCTCGACCCGGAGAACGCGCGGTCCCTCGCCGCGCTGCAGAGCATCCTCGCGGACGCCGCGCGCCGGAAGCGGGCCCGGACCTGGCGGACGGGGTTCCTGGGCGCGCTCGCGGGGGCCGCGCTGGCCGCCGGGGGCGTGACCCTGCTCTCCGTCTACGCCCACGTCACACTTCTCTGATGAAGGACGGGGAGATGGGGAAGCGCTCGCGGATCCACTGCACAGCATCCCGCGGGTCGAGCGTCTCTGTCCCGTCCCCGGCGCCCTCGACGCATTCCCAGCAGAGGGGGGGCTCCCGCACCGCCGGGAGGCGGCCTGCGAGCACGCCGTCGAAGTCCCGGTCGAGGTCCCGCGCGAAGGCACGGTCGATGCAGAAGCACGGGGCGTCCGCGTAGGCCACGAGCGCGAGCGAGACCCGCGCGAGCGGGTGGCGGAGGACCCACTCCGCGACCCGTTCCACGGGGGGCGCCGATTGCTCCCCGAACATCTGGAAGACGTATTCCGCGACGACATGCGGGACGTCCCGCCGCCCGCGCGCGAGCTCCTTCGCGAACCCGGGGATCGCGCCGGGGGGGACGCCCCCCTCGCCGCGCCGCACCGCGGCGAGGAGCTCCGCGGTGCGCGTCAGCCCGTAGACCCGGTCCTCGTCGGAGGCCCCCTGGAGTCGCGGGACGTCCCCCTCGGTGGCGAACGCGACGAGCCTCTCCCCCACACCCAGGTCCACGGCCGAGGGCGGGGAGCACCGGCGGTGGTCGTCGCACGCGATGCTGCCCTCCGCGGCGGGCCGCAGGCACCGGAGCGGGAGGGCCGGCTCCGGACCGACCGGGATGCAGCAAAACATGGGCTGTCGTTTTTCCTGCGCGTCGGAAGAGAGCTGCCCTCTAGAGCAGAGCCCCGATGGACGTCCCGGCCCGCATCGCCCTCCGCGCCCTGACCGCGGTGACCACCCTCTCCGTCCTCCTGACGGTCGCCCTGACCTCGCGCCGCACCCCGGTCGTCCGCTCGGCCGCCGCGCTCGCCGCCGCGCTGGTCCTGGTCGTCCTGGTCGCGGACCGCGACTTCCACCTGCGGTTCCTCGCGCGCGCCGCGTTCCCGACGGGGATCCTCGACGGCGCCCCGGGCGAGGGGGGCGAGGAGGTCCCCGTGCGGTTCCCGCCCGACGTCGCGCCGGGCACGCGCGTGGTCTACTGGGCGGCGGAGCCGGGGGACCACGCATCCCCCGGGGCCGCCTACGCCGGGGCCCGCAACGGCGGGGTGGCGACCGTCGCCCCCGCGGGGGAGCCCACGCTTCTGCGCGTGCGCCCGCCGGGGACGTACCCGGTCCCCTGGCGGGGGCGCCTCCCCGCGCACGTGCACTTCCGCGCGATCGAGCGGCCGGGGATGCTCGGGCCGGTGGGGACGGTGGTGCTCTCCGCGTGACCGACACCCGGGCCCTCGGCGACCTGGGCACACGCTAAAAAACGACGGGGTCTTCCTACCAATCCAATCCGGACAAAGCTACAATGTCGTCGTCCACCATCACGGACTCGAAGGACGAGGCCGTCCGGGCCGCCATGGACGACCTGACGGCGGCCCAGGTCCTGGAGTTCGTCCCGGACGACGTCCTCCGAGCGGTGAAGGAGGAGGCGCGGACGAACTTCCTCAGCGGGCGCTTTCTGCACCTGACGATCTATCAGAATGACCCGCAGTGTGGGATTGGGAGATTATTCAGCTGGTGGTTCACCCCCGAATTCTTCAAGATGACCTACCCCGCGAAGGGCGACCTGGTCGAGCTCACCGACGAGTCGGCGGCGGACCTGGTCCGCATCATCGACGCCAGTGTGCGGGCAGCGGGGGCCCAAGTCGAGGACATGTGCGTCTGGTGGTATGAGATGTACCTGGCCGCGACGAACCCCGTCGATGACCCCAAAAAGCTGTGGGACAAGAAAACGGCCAAGACCGAGGGGTGGCTCGAGGTCCAGGACACGCTCCTGCCGCACAATTCTGTCAATGACGACGACTACTGCCACTTCCCCGCCTCTCCCCTCCCGTCCGGGAGGGCCTTCCGGGAGAATCTCCGGGCCTTCATCTCGGTGCTGGGCCGGCGGCCCCCTCCCCAGGGGCTGTTCGACTAGGCAAGCTCGCTGATATTGGAGGGCGGGGCCCGGTAGGGGCCCTGTGCCCTGTTTTCACCCCCCCTCTACTTGACGACCACCTCGTAGACGGTCCCCGTGGCCGCCTCTGCACAGCCCGCCTCGACGTCGCGGAAGTACGCGAAGACGGCCTCCTGCACGTCGTCGACGCGGACGGAGCATCTTCCGGGCCTGGCGCCGGCGGAAGGCCAGGGTCTTGCCCGTCCCGACGGGGCCGACGCGCAGCGGAAGCTCTGCGCGGCCGTGCGGGGGCTCGTGCGGGCCTAGCCCGACGTCATGGCGAGGGTAACCCCCTCGAGGATCTGCTTCCGGCAGTAGAGGTAGTCCTCCCCGCGCTCCCGGGCGCTCTTCCCCCCGGGCGCGGCGGCGACGAGCTCCTCCATGCAGCGCACGTGGTGGTCCTCGATCCAGGCGTCGGAGTCGGACGCCGACTTGGTCCGCCGCTTGCGTTCCTCCTCGCGGTCCTTCTCCGTCATGTTATCCTCCTCGGGGACCTCCTTCGGCTCGATCCCCTGCACGATTTTCAGGACGGGGGGCTCGAGGAAGAGCACGATGGCCTCCGCGATCTGGCGGAGGCCCTCCAGGGCCTGGCCCTGGGAGACCTTCGGGATGAGGTCGGCGAGAGCGTCGAATAGCCGGAAGAGCCCGCGCTTCGCGGGGACCCGGAAGATGGGGATTCTGAGAAGCGGCTTCTTGATGGGCCACGGGAAGACGGCGCGGATGATGTTGTAGACGATCCAGATGATGAGCCAGACGACTGCGACGGCCGCCGCCACGTAGTGCGAGACCGTGTACATGGACCCCCACAGCGGGATGAAGAACCCCTCCGGGTCCATCCGTCGGAACAGGATCTGGTGGTCGAACGGGATGACCGGGAAGAGGACCCAGAACAGGATGTACCCGACGAGGTAGAGACAGGGGAGGTCGATCAGCCAGAAGACGAGTCCCATGCCTCCCTTTTTCTCCGGCGTTGAAAAGAACAGAACACCGAGATGACAGCAGCCGCGAACGCTATCCGCAACCAGAAGCTCATCTCCGACCTCCAGGCGGAGGTCGCAGGCCTCCGCAAGAGGTTCGAGGAGGAGCTCGAGGAGATCCGCATGCGCTTCACGATCCTGGAGCAAGTGGTCCAGAAGTCCCTAGTCAAGCGGTAGGGGCGCCCCCCCCGCGCCCGTTTTTCCCCAGTCGTCGATCGCCTGCTGCGCGAACGAGAGTCGCGTCGCCTCCTCGATGACCGTCATCCAGTCCTCGTCCGGGACCGAGCGGAGCTCCCCGGCGCGCACCTTCTTGGTGTACCACGCCACGACGGCGTCTCCGTCGAACACGCGTGGCGGGGGGTAGGCCTTCTCGTGGCCGCGGCGGATCCGGGTGGCGCGCTCGGCCCCGCGCCGCAGCGTCTCGGCGAGCTCGGGGTGGCGCAGGTGCATGCCGTACGGGGGCGGGCGCGGCACCGGGGTCATGCACATGAGCTCGGCGAGCGTCTGGGTCCGGGGATCCATGTCCGGCCGGCTCCGGGTCCTCAGGGCACCGACCGCCACGAGAGCGTCAGCGCGGAGTGCCTGCGCGAGGGGCTCATCGCGTGCATGTGGGCGGGGCGGCGCGTGCGCATGCTGCGCGCGTTGGGACTGGGACCGTCGGGGCCGAGCTCGCACTCGGCGATGGCGTCGACGGCGTTTAGCAGGAGTCTCTTCCCGTAGTCGGGGTGCATCCGCCGCAGCAGTGCCCCGGGGTCCCGCAGGAGCTCGAGGAAGCGGTCCGCATCGAGGACGTCGTGCTCCCTCCCGCGCATGCGGAGGTAGTACGGGGCGTCGAGGGCCGTGTCGACCGGGAACCCGTCACGGACGATGCGGGCCCCGAGGTGGAATCGAAGGGGGTCTTTGGCGGTGCCGTCTCCGAAGCTCGCGACCGCGAACTTCTCCGCGGCGTCGAGGACCTCCCCGAAGATGTTGTTCGGGGAGACGTGGGGGAGGGGGAGGGGGAGCAAGGGGTCGCGGGGCGTCTCGGGCAGGAGCGTCAGGACCCGCGCGAGCTCCGCGACGTCCGCCGGGGACGCCTTCAGGGGGTACCCCACGGCCCGCCGCGTCCGCTTGATGGCCTCCGCGACGTAGTCCCGCATCCCTCCTGACCATCGCGCGAGAGTTTCGGTGGGCCCCCCAGGCCGGGGCAGAAAACAACGGCGGAGCCCGCCCATCAGGACAGGGCCATCTTCTCGAGTATCTCCCGCATCTGCCGGTCGAGTTCCCTGTCCAGGTAATCGTACTCATAGCGCGCACGCCTGAACGGCGTGAAGTCCTCTGGGTAGTCAATCGCGGGGGGTCCGTAGGAGAAGACCCCGTCGTCCCCATCGCCCCACAACCACGCCCAGTGCATGGGGCGCACCGTGAGCCTACGGAGTTCTTCGCGCGAGTAGAAGGTGCGGTCCATGTTCGGGGGAGATGCCGATGGGAGGTCGATCCGTCCGGTCGTTACATTGACCGGAAAGTACCACCCCGAGTCACGCGCGTTGCTCACCATCGGGATCTTTTTGGGGAGGGCAACCGGCCAGTGGATCTCCGACGGGGAAGTGAACACCGAGGTGAAGCAACACGGCGCCTCACGTCCACATCTGTTCTGCTTGGAGTAATGGGGAGGCACCAACTCGGAGGAAAGCAAGTCCTTGAAACTTTCATCGAGGGCGTACTTGCCACTCAAGCGGAGAAATCGGGATACCCCGGTGTGCGACACCCATAAACTGGAGCTGTAGGTGCGATGGCGGCGCGGCGCGGCACATCCCAGGAGGCACTTCGGGATGAGGGGGTCGTAGACGGCGAGGCCGAGCCGCACCGCCCACTTCATGAGGCGCACGAAGTACCTCTTCGTTCGCATCATGGTCGCGTCCGCGAGCATAAACCCCGCGGAGATCGCCGCGAGGAAGCTGCGGTGGACGTGGAAGTTCGTCCCGTCGAACGCCGCACGGCATGCGGCGATGTCGAAGTGGTTCAGGAGGCCGGCGACGCCCTCGGGCACGTTGGCGATGACCTGGATGGGTTTCTCCTCTCCATAGGTGGCAGGGTTGGTGACGAACGTGTACGTCGTCCCCCGGTAGTCGTGGATCTGGTGGGGCTGTTCCCCAAAGCTGCGGTGGATCGCATCGATGAGGTTCTTGACGTCTTCCACCGTGCACGTCGGAGAGCAGAAGACGTCGATGTCGCCCTTGTAGCCCTTGAAGCTCCCCCTCAGGAGGAGCTGGACCACGAACCCTCCGGCGATCCAGAACTTCCCCGGGCGGGCCTTCATCGCGGCCAGGACGGCCTGGAGGTACGGGGTCTTCTTAGCGTGTTTCTCCAGCGCCGGGATCACGACGTTCTTGGGGAGAACGCTCTGGGACACGCCGACCCCCTCTCGGAGGCAGGCCCAGTCCTTGCGCTTCTCCGGATCCCCCAGATTGGGAACGTACCCCCCTTCGTGGGGGTCGACGATGTTGACGGGGTCGCTCAGGGCTTTCCTCAGTTCCGGGCCGGGGCGGACATCCTCGAGGAGGTGCCACAGCGGGCCGCGGTGGTCCCCGGCGCCCTCCAGGACGTCGGCGAAGGGATCCTTGCGGCAGATCTGCTCCCACATCTTGTTCTCGTAGTCGTCGACTTTGGGCCGGTATATGGCCAGCTGCGGGCCGCCCATGTATTGGATGGCCGCTCCGAGATCGTCGGACGGGTTGACCACGACCGCGGGGACGGCGTCCATGTTGAACTTCAGCATCTCGATGCAGAAGCGGACGGCCTCGAGCGTGAAGTGCCTGGGGAGGCGGAGCTCCCCGTTGTAGACAGCCGCGAAGGCGTACGGGTTGGGGCTCTCGATCGTGTCGACGAGTTCATCGCCGTGAAATACCTTCAGCACCTTCACCATGGTGATGTTATCCAAGGCTAGGCCTTCTCTCTCCGACACCCCCCCCGTTTTCTCCCTTCTCGCGACGTAAGACATGCGCGCCGTTTTTCCCCGCATAGGGCAATGGCGACGACGACGGTGAGCCAGCGGATCCTCCAGCTCGCGCTGAGCGGCGCTGGCTCCGCGCTGCGCTGGGTCGCGCGGCGCGGGGACGGGGCGCCCGTCTCCGTGCACGTCGTCCGCCTCAACGCCGAGCGCCTGCTGTGGCGCTGGCCGTACCCCGCCGGCAAGTCCGTCGTCGTGACCGAGGCCCTCCTGGCCGACGCGGAGACCTCCGTGTTGGCCGTCCGCACGTGGGACGCCGCCGGGGCTCGGACGCGCGTCCGCGTCCTGTCCCTGAGGGACCTCCCCGTCGGCGCCACCGTCGCGGACCTCGCCGCGCGCCTCGCCAAGGGCGCCGCCGCGCCCCGCGGGGCGGACCCGGGCATCCTCTCGTTCGCGGTCGGGGACCACCCCCCCGTCACGGACCCCGCACTGCTGGCGGACGTCGCGCGCGTCCGCCCGCACGCCGTCACCCTCGCGACAGCTCTGGGCCTCGCGGGTCCGATGGTCCTCACGGACGCGGAGGAGCTGGACGATCACCCGATCGGACCGCTGGTGCGCGTGGGCCTACCCGGTGCCGTCGAGCTTGAGGTCGCGGACGACCCCGACGTTGGCGTCCCACCCGTCCCGGACGCCCGTCCGGTCGAGGCGCTCCTGGTAGAACGCGGCGCCCTTGGTCCAGCGCTCGGGGCGGTCGACGAGCGTGCGGAGGGGGGCGAGGCGCGGGAGGGCGACCTCGGCGGTGGCGACGGGGCCTCCCACGGCACGGACGCCCTGGAGGAAGAGGGTGGGGGGCACGAGGCGCATGCGCCAGTCGTAGAAGGACCCCGGGTAGGCGAGCGGGACCTGTCCGCTCTCTCCTCCGCGTAGGACGACGCGGTTCGGTTCCCCGTCGAAGGCGTGTGAGGGGTTCGGGTACGGCATCCCCGACCCGGCGTAGCTGTACCCGCGCTGGAGGGGGGCGGCCGCCTGCACGACGACGCGGTCCCAGTCGGGCGTGACGCGGTACGTCAGCGTGACGGTCCGCCCGGAGGCGTCGGGCTGCGGCAAGATCGTGACCCCGGGGAGCGGCATCCTTCCTACGGGCGCAACTTTTTCTTCGGCGGGGCATGTCCTCGGCGGCAAGCTACGAGAGCCCGTACGGGCGGATGCCCGCGGCGGAGAGCGTGGCCACGCGGACCGCGGCCGGGATGTGCGCCCCCGCGCTCGCCCGCAGCGACGTCGTCAACGGCATGATCTACACCTCGCGCGTCCTGCCCCTCGTGCACGAGCACCCCGCGGGGCGCCCGCAGGGCGCGCTCCCCGCGCGCACCGGCGAGGACCGGTTCGCCATCGAGGACTACGTCACCGGGCGGACGCGCGTGCTGTCGTGGGGGGAGGAGGGGGACTCGTGTCGGCAGTGATCCGTTTTTTGCGCCGGGGGGAAGATGCCGAAGAACCCGTCGACAACCGGAAAACGAAACATCACCGTAGGCAGCCTCGAGGCCGCCCGGCGCTTCCTGGGCGCGTGCTCCGGGACCTGGGTCTTCCTCGTCTACGCAGACTGGTGCCCGCACTGCAAGGTCTTCCTCCCCGAGTGGCGGCGCTTCTCCGAGGCGACCCGCCACCGCGCCGCCGCGATCGACTCGGACATCGTGCGCCACGTCCCCGACCTCGCCGCCCTCCTGCCGGCCTACCGCACGGTCCCGTTCATCGTCAAGTGCACCTACCGCAAGGGGCGCCTCTACGGGGCGCCGCAGATCGCCGACCCCGGCGCGCGGACCGCCGAGGCGCTCGCCAGGCTGTACCCCTAGCCCCGCCTAGAGGCACGCGCAGGCCCGGGGCACGCGCACGTGGAGGTGCGGCGCGTGCGGGATGACCTCCTTGAGGAGGCGGTGCGCGGAGGCGCGGAGGCGCCAGTCGACCTGCAGCGTGGCGTCCAGGACGGGCGCCAGGACCGCGAGCCGCGCGCGCGCCTCCTCGAGGGCGCTCGGCGAGGCCGTCCCCAGGAGGGTCCGCAGGGCGACTTCGACGCAGGCGCTGGGGGAGCGCCCCCCGAGCGCGCGGGAGACGTACCGCGGCGCGAACCCGGCGAGGTCCGGGAGGTCCCGCGAGACGCCCAGGACGGCGAGGATGCGGCGGAGCTGCCGGGTCGCGCGGGGGGACCCCATGGGGCTCCAGTCCGCGGCGCGGGAGAAGGGCCCCTGGCCGCCCCCCCCGTATCCGGGGGCCAGGACCAGGTCGAGGGCGACGCATCCGAGTCCCCAGACGTCGGCGTAGGTCCCCCAGCGCTCCGCGCGGGCGAGGACCTCGGGCGGGGCGTACCCGACCAGGTCCGGGGAGAGGCCGCCCGGCTCGGCGTCGGTCGCGGCCGTCGACTGCGGGTCGACGAGGATCCAGCTGCCCCCCCCGTACCACGCGAGGTTCGCGGGGCAGACGGCCCGGTGCACGATTCCCCGCGCGTGGAGGCGCGCGAGCGCCCGCGCGAGGTGGGCGACGACCGCGAGCCCCTGGTGCGGCTGGAGGCTCCGCGCGACGTCCTGGTGGGCCAGCGTCCCGTCCCAGCGGGGGACGCGCCCGAGATCGTCCGTGCGGATGACGCCCCAGACCTCCTCCTCGCACGGGTCGAGCGCCGGGAGCGGGTACAGGGGGTGCCGCGAGAGCGGTCCCCAGCACGTGGGGCACCGGGCGATGGACGATGGCATTCTCCGTGTCCCGGGGAGCCCCCCCCTACGGGGCCTCCTTCCAGGTGGCGACGGACCCGACGGCGCCGAGCAGGAGCGCGGTGTCCTCCTCCTCGTTGAGCGTCTGGCCGACCACGCGCTCGGCGACGTCCCGCGCGGCGATGCTCTTGGCCTCCTTCTCGTCGACGAGGACCCGGTCGGCGCGGGCGGCGGCCTTGGCCTTGGCGAACTCGACCCGCTCGCCGCCGGTGGCGCTGCGCTTCACGCCGAAGACGCGGCGCCCGAGGATGAGCTCGAGGACGACGAAGGTCAGGGCGATGATGGCTCCGTACAGGACGACGTGGCGGACGGCGCGCCCGAGGCTCTGGGCGAGGACGGACTCGAGGAGCCCCCGTCCCGGGAGGACCGCGAGGAGCCCCGCCCAGAGAGGGAGGAATAGGGCCTGGAGCACGCCCTCGATCATCTGCTTGGTGGCCTGCCCGACGACCCACCCGGCGGCGACGGTCAGGAGACCGGTGGTCCAGACCCACTCCTGGAGCTCGAGTCGGAGCTTCTGCGCGGTGGCCTGCAGCGTCGTGGCGTACGGGGACGACATGTCCCATCCGAGGAAAAAGAGGTTCCGTTCGTTTTCGTTTTCGTGTCGCCCCGCGCGACGTACCGGATGACACACCCGAGCGCAGCGGCTACGGCAACGAACGCGACCGCGCCCCCGGCCCAGAAGAACGCGCCCCGGGCATGGTCCCGGGCGTCCGCGCCACTGGGCGGTGGCCGGAACGCGACGGTACACGCGGGATCGAAGCATCGGGCGATCTGCCAGATGCTTTCCGTCCCGATCTCCGGCGTCAAGTCGATCCGCGCGGACATCAGGTCACCCGGCGCCGCGACGTGCGCGCCCTCCCAGGCAAACTCCCGCTGGAGACACCCATCGAGCGCCGCGTGGCGCGCGACGAGGTGCAGGAGCTCGTGGGCCATGACCCGCACCTGGTACGCGGGCTCCTGCGCCAGGAAGAGCGGGAGCGCGCGGATGTACCCCACCCCCTCCTCCATGGCGGCGACCGCGAGGAGCCCGGCTCGGGTCTCCTCCACGGCGCGTATGCGAACTTCGGGCGGCAGGGGCGGGAACCGCTCGGCTCCCTCACCGAGTCCGGCACACAGCCACCCGATGGCCCCGCGCACTGCCTCGCACACGGGACCGTCCGCGCTGCAGACGACCGTCGTCGACGAGAACACCATGCTCGCTCAATACCGG
>Ga0181583_10001540_pt1 | contig 17028 bp, 10 predicted proteins | sample 071ome_31_FD_132461 | JGI IMG/M metagenome (GOLD analysis project Ga0181583, IMG submission 132461) | Coastal salt marsh microbial communities from the Groves Creek Marsh, Skidaway Island, Georgia - 071405CT metaG (megahit assembly) | ecosystem: Environmental > Aquatic > Marine > Intertidal... | reverse complement strand
AGTCCGATGTCTGGTCCGGCTCGCCCACCGATCCAGTACGCACACTCATGACGAGGCTGCCTTCCTCGTCGGCCAGCCAGCGGGTGAGCAGGTGAACGGTGCGCATGGGTTTGGCCTGGCGGCCTTCTACGGCCTGCAAGCGACCATCCCTGAGCTCCCAGTCCAGCATCCGGTTGGCATAGTACTCGGGTCCGATCCAGACGCGATCGGGAGAATCGGTAAAGTCGGCGGTGAAGGAGGCGTCCGGCCCGGAGCAGCCGAAAAGGGTCAGGGCGATCAGAAGAGGAAGGAGGAGGGTGCGCATGCGGGTTTGAAAATGGGTGAACGCGGCACCGGAATGGTACGAAAAGGTGCTGAGGATTGGGATTCCTCATTGATCTTGGTATGCAGATCGGCGTACCCTGTCGCCGGTCTTTCTCCTTCATGGAGAGAACCTCGTTCTACCCAAAGAACCAACGCATTTCAATTCATGATGCGCACTCACTCCCGCCGAGGGTTTTTGACACGTGCCGGAAAGATGCTCGGTGGCGTGGCGCTGATCCAGCCCTCCGCTGCATGGGCCTTTGCTACCCGCACGCCGTCCTCGGATCTCGTTCATCGCTCGGCGAAGGCCATGGGCACCCCTGTTCGGCTCTCCCTCTTGGCGTCCGAGTTCTCTTCGGCAGCCTCGGAGGGCGCATTTGGCAAATTGCATGCGGTAGACACCCTCCTGACGGTCCACAGCAGCACCAGCGCCTTGATGCGGGTCAACGACGGCGAACGCGTGGACGGCCGCGCCGTGTCCGATGTCGCCCGGGCTGCGCTTCATTTCGGTGGGCTCTCCGACGGCGCCATGGACGTAACGGTCCTGCCGGCCATGCGCCGTTTGGGATTCGTGCCTGGGTCGAGCACGGAGGGTTTGATTGATTTCCGGCAGTTGGATGTGGACGGTACCACGGTCCGCATGAAGACGAATGGCGTAATGGCCGATTTTGGCGGTATCGCCAAAGGATATGGCGTAGATCAAGCCATTGCCGCAGCGCAATCGGCCGGTGTCTCTGCTGCCCTGGTCGACGCCGGAGGCGACCTCTTCGCCCTGGGCCGACCCGAGCGGGATCGCGCCTGGACGGTCGGCATTCGGCACCCCGAGCGCGCGCAGGACCTGGTGGCCACGATCGACATCGAAAACGAGGCCGTGGCAACGTCCGGCATTACTGCGCGAAAGCGCATGGTTGAGGGCAGGGAAGTCTCGCACCTCATCGACCCGAGAACAGGTCAGTCCGTGAACCACGTCGTCAGCGCTACCATCGTTGCACAGGACACCATGACGGCAGACGCCCTGGCCACGGCTGTTTCCGTGGCCTCGCGGCCTCATGGGCAGCACCTGATTGAGAGCCAGCCCGGTGTGGAAGGCTTCCTGATCTACGCCGACGGCACCTCCTTCATTTCGAAGGGTCTTCGGAATCGACTCCGGCTGTTGTAAGGGCCCTAGGCGCTGATCTCAAACTCGATGACACCCCCCTCGCGAATGCGCGCGTGATCCCCGCTCCTGAGCCGATCGAACACGCCCCTGCCTACGGCCACCATTGGAAAGGCGCTCTCGTACATCTCGTCCGCGACAACGGAAGCCAGGGCCAGAAAGACGTCCGCCCTGTCCGTGATGATGCCTGCCGGCGCCACGCCACGCCGAACGGATTCGAGCAGAATGGCCGTTGTCGTGGATGAGCCGCGCGTGAATGGCAGGGCCAGGATACGGTCCGTTCCGATTTCGCCAGAAAGAGGGTGACGACGGTCAATGATTTCGCCTGTATGCTGATCGTATCCGCCCCAGAACGAAAGGGGTTCGGCAGAAGCCAGCAGCATGCCCTCAGCCTGGCCTGGAATAATGATGGTTCCTGTTACGCTTTCCATGGTCCCTCCTCGCGAACAATGCATCCCCGCACAGCCGATTCCACGCAATCGGAGAGGCGTCCGTATACCACGTCCGTCCCCAGCAGGCCTGGCGAATAGTAGGCGTACTTGGCCGAATTCGTCATCAGATTCTTGATGCGATCAGGCAGCATGGGCGATGTGAGTGGGCAGGTATCGACCGTGATCTTGGCGCCAAAGGCCTCGATAGGCTCCAGGAGACCGACATGCCCGGCAATCATCCGTACGGTACGGCTGCAGGTGACAAGGAAATCCACGCCGTCGGCTTTCTTGCGACCCTTGACGAGGGGCGCAAGCGCTTTGAACTCATCGATCGAGAAATGCGGACTACCCAGCACGACCATGTCCAGCTTCTCTCCATGGGCGGTGGATAGGTCCTGATACGACCGGCGCAGCTCGTCCATCCCGACCTCAATGATGCGGGGTGGTTCTTCGCCCTGGAAGGCCTCCTTCGTAGTTGGCGCTTCGGGCGTTACGCCCACCATATGAAAGAGCGCAATGGCGCCGGACGAAGCCCCGCCGGCGCACACGGCCTTGAGTTGATCATTGGTTGGCTGCACCTGCATCCCTTCGATGACGGGGATTCCGTCCGGCGCCACCCGACCAATCAAGTGCCCCAGTACGGGATAGAAGGCATCATCCTCCTGCAGTGACGCAGGGACATCCCTCAGACGCAGCAGGACTGTTCCTTTTCGCCCCTCATCCAGATGGAGCCCGGCCGCCGGCACGCGGCCCGTGATGGCCGCACAGATATCAAGGAGATCCGGATAGCGTTCTGTGCGCGCGCCAATGACCGAATTGTAGTACCCGATCACGTTCGATTCGCCCGCCGCAATCTGCTGTCCAAACGACGGGGCATGCTCGGTCTGATAAGGCGCGCACGTCCATGTCGGAATGCAGCCCATTGCTTCGTAGGCCCGCATCTGGCGCGTGGCATTGGCAGCCACTTCTTCGGGGACCTCCCATTCCTGCCAGCCGTGCTCATCTACACCGCTCACATTCAGGGTGGCCGGCACGCGGACTTTCGCCCCCAGATCTGCCAGGCGCTCGGCATACTCCATCGTGGCCACGCCCATGTAGACCGTGCTGTCAATGTGCGCCGCCTCCACGTCCATGAACCGATCTACCCCGAAGACGGGCAGCATCCGGTTCAAAATCCGCATCGCCATCTGCGCTGCGGGGCCTTCCTCTCCGGCCAACAGGGCCTTGTCATAGTCGGTCAGCGCCATCAATTGCCTTGTGTTACGTTGAAATTGGCCAACAAACGAACATTCGGATCCAGTATGACCTCTGCCACCGGGCCCTGATCCCCGACGTCCATCTGCATATCCACTGCCTTTTTGCCCAGCGGAACCGACACGGTTGCCACATCGGACAACGACCCATCCTCGAAACGCAGCTGCACGTCCACCTCCAGCGCATAGTCATAGGTTGGCTGCGTTTGCTGTAGCGAAACAGCCACCTCGGATCCGTCCTGATGCCAGTGCGCTGACACGGTCGGAATGCCGCCTTGGAACAGCCACTGGTCGAAGAACTGCTCAAGATCCTTGCCAGATGCCTCCTCCAGATGACGCCTAAGATCCGCCGTCTGGGCATTCTTGTTCATGAACTCGGCGTAGTAGGTGCGGATGCCGGCATGATACGCCTTCTCGCCGAGGTCGCGACGCAGCATGTGCAGGATCCAGGCTCCCTTCTGGTACATCATCCCGCCCGAGACGTTGTTCAGATCCTCGATATACGGGCGAACAAGGGCAAAATCATAGTCCGTGTCCGCGTAGAAATTCCGGACCGACTCCCGGGACTGCAGCAGCCCCTGCATGAAGTCGTCGTGACCATAGTGATGCTCCCGGAACAGCAGCGTGTAGTACGTGGCGAAGCCCTCGCTCAGCCAGACATCGTTCCAGTGGTATTCCGTGACGGCATTCCCGAACCACTGGTGGGCAATTTCATGGATGATGACGTGCTGCCAGCGTTTTTCCCGATTGCCGGAAACTGACTTGTCGGAATAGGCCGGAATCGAGGCCGCCTCCATCCCACCGCCCGGTGTGGCGTTGGACACGATGTTGCCGAGGCGCTTGTTGACGTAGGGCCCAATCAGGTCATCGTAGTAGGCCAGCACGGCTTTCGAGGGCTCGGCAAAGTCATGGAATCCTTTGTCCCGATCCTGCCAGTACACCCAGGTCTCGACGGGGATGCCATTCCACGTATCCACCACTTCCATGGCCATCTCGGCCACGCCGATGAAGTAGAGCCAGGTGGCCGTGGGCACATCGTTGACCCAGTGCGTCATGCGCATGCCGTTCCCGACGTTCGATGATTCCTTGAGGACACCATTCGACGTGGATTGGTAGTGCGCGGGATGCGTAATGATCATCTCCGTCGTGGCTTTGTCGTAGGGGTGATCCACGACGGGTAGCCATCCCCGCACGCGGGAGGACCAGTTGTCCGAGAAAAACGTCCGGTCTCCGTACTTGTTGGGGCCGATGTCCATGCCGTCGGCTGGGGTACCGCTGTATTCCACGACGACTTCAACCCGGTTGCCTTCGGGTACGTCCATGCCCAAGTCGATGACCAGCGCATCTTCGGCAAAGGCAAACGACAGTTCGTCCTCCCCGTGGAGCACACGGTGTACATCCATCCCACGCCCGTCACGCTCAGCCGTCTTGCCCAGTAAATCCAGGCGCAGCCGGGACTGCCCGCCCGTCACGAAGCGCGCATCTACTGTCGTGCGTCCCTCAACGATATCATTGTCATCGTTTACCGTGAGCTCGAAAACATAGCCCTGGATATCGATGCCGGGATTCTTGGGGTAGCTGTCGGAATACTCCTGCGCTGCAGCCGGAGCCACGAGCAGGAAAAGAATCAGAAAGTGGAAGATGCGTCGAGTCATGATGCGTCAGAGCGTGAGTGTGGGAGGAATACCGGCCGGGCTCGGTTGCCTACGGGTTGCCTGCGGGTTGCCTACGGGTTGCCTACGGGTTGCCTGCGGGCACCCAATCTACCTCTTCCCTACCGGAGTGTTCACCTGAAGGTCGTTGGGCTTACCGATCGCTACCGGGAGGCGTCAGTTCGTCCAATGTTTCGATGGTCATCGGCATGGGGCCGGCAGGCATGCCGCGCTCGGCTTTCTGCGCTTCCACCATAGCCCGCACGTCAGCCAGAAGCTGCCGAGCATCGAACACGATCCCGTCCTTGATGGTGTATTTGACGCCACCGACGCGCTCCACTTCCTGCGTATCATCGTTCAGGCGAATCCAACCCGTACCGTAGAGCACTTTGAGGTTGGCGATGGGATTTTCCGGGACAATAACCAGATCGGCCTTCTTGCCCACTTGGATCGTACCGATTTCATCGTCCAGGCCCAGGGCCTCGGCGGCCTGGTTGGTGGCACTGCGGATGACTTCGAGCGGATGAAAACCGGCCTCGCGCATGAGCTCCATTTCCTGGATGTAGCCGAAGCCATACAGATTATAAATGTAGCCTGAATCCGAGCCGAGCGTCACGCGACCGCCCCGATTCTTGTACTCGTTGATGAACGTCATCCAGAGCCGATAATTCTCCTTCCAGTCCATTTCGTTCTCGGTCGTCCAGTAGAACCAATACGACCCGTGGGCCGCACGGCTGGGACGGTAGAAGTCCCAGAGCGCAGGCAGCGTGTAGAGCGCATGCCACTCCCTGCGGCTCTGCGCCACGAGATCCCGGCTGGCCAGATACGGGATGAAGGTCGGGTTGATGGTGAAGTCGAGGGACAGGAGCGAGTCCATGACCGCATTCCAATGGTCGGAGAACGGGGGCGCGGCCTGTTTCCAGAGACGCCCGGCCTCACTGAAACGGTGCGCTTCGTTCATGTAGTTGTAGTCCACCGGGTAATCCTGGATGACACGGTCCTCGAAGAGCGCCTCGGGAAGGCCATACCAGTGTTCCATCGAGGTCAGGCCCAGGCTGGCCGTGCGCAGGACATTCATGCGGGTGACATCAAGCTGCGCGTGATGCTCCGTCGAGCGCAGACCCTGCTTCTTTGCTTCGTCCAGGGCCGCTTCCATGATGGGGGGCGCTGCGCCAAAGAACTTCATGCCCTGAACGCCTTTTTCAGCCACCATCTGGACCCATTCGCGGGCATCCTCAGGTGTCGATATGGGCCCGTCAAAGCCCCGACCGAAAATGGGATAAGCCTGGATGCGGGGACTTGTGATCCTGTTCTCGTCCGAGAGGCGCTGCATTTCCAGGATCCAGTCCGGGCCCTTGGCGCCCACCACACGGGTGGTCGTAATGCCGTGCGCCATCCAGAGCTTGGTCACGTATTCAAGGGGGGTGCCATGCCCTGAATCCTCCGTGTGCGGATGCCCGTGCATATCGATAAATCCGGGGAGTACGTACATGCCATGAGCATCGATCTCACGGGTGCCGGGCGCCGGCCGCCGGTCCGGATCGATGGGCAGACCCGGGTAGCCGACGTTCTGAATCTGCACGATTCGGTCGTTCTCGATGACGATGTCCACCGGACCGGTGGGCGGCGCCCCGGAGCCCTCGACCATGATAGCGCCACGGATGACGAGGCGTTCGTACGGCCCCTCTCCATCAGAATCGAAATCAAAGTCGGAAGATTGGCGGGCAGAAACGGGCAGAACTAAAAAGGCGGCCAGAAAGAGGGTCAGCAGTGCGCGCATGGGCATAACCGGGGGTAATGGACAAAGCGAGTTGTCAATGTACGCGCTGCTCCGGAGCCGGACCAGCGCTACTCCGCCTGAACCCCACCGATGGTTACGGTCTTGGTTTCAAGGAATTCGTCGATGCCGTAGCGGGATCCTTCGCGACCGATGCCGGACTCCTTGACGCCTCCAAAGGGCGCTACCGGGGTGGAAATCATGCCGGTGTTGATACCGATCATGCCGTATTCAAGCGCCTCGGAGACCCGCCAGATACGGGCGTAGTCCCGGGTGTAGACGTATGCAGCCAGGCCGAACGGGGTGTCGTTGGCACGCCGGACGACCTCTTCCTCGGAGCGGAAGGTGGACACGGCCGAAACGGGGCCAAAAATTTCCTCCCCTGAAATGGCCATCTCGTCGGTTACGCCGGAAAGAAGGGTGGGTTGGTAGTACGTACCACCCAGGGCATGCGGGGCACCCCCGGTGTGCAGCACGGCACCGGCAGCGGTTGCATCCGCAATGAGCCGCTCCACCTTTGCGAGGGCCTGTGCATTGATGAGCGGTCCGATGTCGGTGGCTCTATCGGTGCCCGGACCAACCGTGAGGTTGGAGGTCCTGTTCGTCAAACGCTGGGCGAACGCCTCTGCAACATCCTCATGGACGAACATCCGGTTGGCGCACACACAGGTCTGACCAGCATTACGGTACTTCGATGCCACCGCCCCTTCAATCGCCTCGTCGATATCGGCATCCGTAAAGACAATGAAAGGCGCATTGCCGCCCAGCTCGAGGGATACCTTTGTCACCGTATCCGCCGACTGTTTCATGAGCAGCTTACCGACGCGGGTGGAACCGGTGAAGGAGATCTTGCGCACAGCGGGGTGCGCCGTCAAGGTTTCACCGACTGCTGCCGCATCCATCGTGGTTATCACGTTGATGACGCCTGCCGGAAAACCGGCTTGTTCAGCCAGACGGGCCAGGGCCAGGGCACTCAGTGGTGTCCATTCTGACGGCTTGATGATGACCGGACAGCCAACGGCCAGGGCCGGAGCTACTTTCCGGGTAATCATGGCAACTGGGAAATTCCAGGGAGTGATGGCCGCAACCACACCAACAGGCTGTTTCAGCGCCAGAATCCGCTTGTCCGCCATGTGGGCAGGAATGATATCGCCGTAGGCTCTTCTCGCTTCCTCGGCAAACCACTCCACGAACGATGCCGCATAACGGACTTCACCACGGGCTTCCTTGATGGGCTTTCCCTGCTCGAGCGTGATAAGGAGCCCCAGGTCCGCTTCATGGGCCACAATGAGCTCGTGCCATCGCCTCAGGAGCCTGGCGCGATGCCCTGCCGTCTTTCCTCTCCACGACACGAAAGCTGCATGGGCGGCCTCAATGGCAGAAACCGTTTCATGGATGCCCATGTCCGGAACGGACGCAAGTGTGGTCCCATCAGCAGGATTCGTCACAACGAAGCGTTTGCCCGAATCCGCAGGAACCCATTGGCCATTGATGAACGCGTTGTCCCTCAGAAGATCTTCGACTGCCAACATGAAAATCCTGGAATTGGTGAATGCTATGGTACGAAGGGCGCCCCGTCACACCCGGGTGCTGAACATGCCTGAGGAAGAGGGTGAATCAATGTCTCCTCTTGAACCAAACCATGTCACCGTGAGTATACGCGTCCAATCACTTGATCATGCGAACCTTTCGCACACATAGCGCTCTTCTGCTACTGATCATCCTGGTTTCAGGAGTGATCCTCTCGCCTCTGGCCCACTACTCTTGGATGGCCGCGAGTCATCATTTCGAGCCGGTGGATTCTGCAAATGGTCACATGACCCACGGTCATCAGCCAGCAGATGAAACGGTTTCGACCTTCCACGTTTCGTGCGATTATGACTCGCTGTTTGGCACGCACCACGCCACGCCTTCCGCTGAGACATCGGCACTGGGACCCGCCTCGTGTGATGAACTCACATCGCATATCCAGGAACGAGAGCCGGAGCATGATACTCCGTTTTCCCTCCGGCCCCGGGGACCACCGTCTGCCTGAAAAAACCATCCCGTTTTTTCAACCCAGACCGTGATTCCAAATGAGAAGCCTCGTTTTTGTGGGCAGCCCGATCATCAATCGGGCTGTCTGGATTGCCATGTTGGCCATGGCGTTCCTGCCTGTTCGTTCCTTCGGCCAAAATATGCTTGAAGGTTCGGTCATCGATGACGAATCCAATCGCCCCATCCCGGGAGTACATGTATTCCTCGCCGTCCAGGGTGCCGGTGCCATTTCCGGCACTGACGGGTCGTTCCAACTGCCCTTGCCCGCCGCTCCCGATACACTGATCGCTCGCTTCCTGGGCTACACGGAAGCACGCATCCCCGTGTCGCCGTCCACTGACGGTCCTGTCGAAATCCGTCTCGAGGTCCGGGACCTCCTGATGGATGACATCATCGTATCTGCCACCCGGGAGCGCCAGTTCACCTCAGACATTGCAGCCTCGATAGGCAGCGTCGGGTCGGAGGTCATCCGTGACCAGAACCCTTCCCACCCCAGCGAAGTGATGGGTCAGATTGCTGGTGTCTGGGTGAACCAGACCTCCGGCGAAGGGCATATGACGTCCATCCGGCAACCCCTTTCCACCGACCCGCTGTATCTGTATCTGGAGAATGGAGTACCGACCCGCTCGACCGGGTTTTTCAACCACAATGCGCTCTACGAAATCAATATCCCACAGTCCGAGGGGATTGAAGTCCTGAAAGGACCAGGCACTGCGCTGTACGGAAGCGATGCCATCGGGGGCGTCATCAACGTGACCTCTGCCGCGGCGCCCTCGGACCCCATGGCTGAAGTGATGATCGAAGGCGGCTCCTTCGGCTACCGTAGAGGGCTGCTGTCCCTTGGAACGACGAGAGGTCTGAATGGCATCCGACTCGACGCCAACCTGACCGATTCCGAAGGGTGGCGCGATGCCACAGACTACGCGCGCCAGAGCGCTACGTTGCGTTGGGACCGTCGTTCGCGTTCAAACTGGGTGGTACGAACGGTTGCCTCCTACTCGCGTGTGGATCAGGGCCCGGCTGGAAGCGCCGCGTTGCCCGAAGAGGCCTATCTGGACGATGCCACCCAGAACTATCAGCCGATTTCCTACCGGAAAGTATCCGCACTGCGCCTGTCAAGTGCTTTCGAACGCGTCGGGCAGCAGACGTTAGTCAGTGTGACGCCGTATGCCCGGTTCAACACAATGGATCTTCTGCCGAACTGGAGCCTGACGTTCGATCCGGCCATGTGGGAAACCGCTAACTACTCCGCAGGCGCATTGGTGAAAGTCCGGCACGACCTACCCGCGTTCCGTACGCGTATCGTTTCCGGACTGGATCTGGATGTGAGCCCGGGAGAACGGAAGGAAACTGCCGTTTCTCCCGTACGCGAGGGATCGATATTCACAAGCTACTCCATGGCCGATCCACTCTATGACTACGATGTGCGCTATACGCAGATCTCGCCGTACGTCCATGCTGAGGCGTCGCCTTTTGAGGATGTCCGGATCACCGCCGGTCTGCGATTCGACCGGATGGCCTACGATTACGTCAACAACCTGGATGTGGCCACCACGGGTCGGCACCGTCGCCCCGCGGATGCTAGCCGTTCCTTTACAGCGCTGAGTCCCAAACTGGGGGCTACCTGGCAGGTGCACCCGACCACCAATCTCTTCGCGTCGTGGCGTCACGCTTTCCGGGCGCCATCGGAAAATCAGCTTTTCCGTCAGGGTGGGTCCTCGAATTCAATCGACCTTGATCCGGTCCGGGCTGATAATGTCGAGATAGGAGTCCGAGGACGTATCCAGGACGTCACACGCTTCGAAGTGACCGTGTATCAACTCGTCAAGACCGACGATATCATCGATCTGGTCTTGAATGACGGAACCATTGTCAGTTCGAACGCTGGAAAGACGCTGCACAAGGGAATCGAGTATGGACTGCAGTCGGCCTCGTGGTACAATGTTTCCCTGAGACTGAGCGGCTCCTACGCAGAGCATCGATACGAGGAGTGGGACACAGAGAACGGGGCAATCTACACCGGAAATGAAATGGAAGTGGCCCCGCGTTCACTGGTGAATGCAGCCGCCACGTGGACTCCTGCACTTCTCGAAGGAGCATCGCTCACCCTTGAGTGGAGTCGTCTGGGCGATTATTGGATGGATCCGGCCAACTCCTCGAAATACGACGGTCACGCTCTCTGGAATCTGAATGCCCGCGTTCAGTTGACGTCCGACCTTACGCTGCTGGGGCGGATCAGCAATCTGACCGACGAACTGTATGCCGAGCGGGCCACCTACAACCGTTTCCGTGGTGACGAATTCGCACCCGGTGCTCCTCGTGCTGTCCATGTTTCACTTCGATACCAGGTACGGTGACATGACACATTGCAAGCGAATACTACTGGTATTGGGGATGCTCCTCCCCCTGGGATGTACCACTTCGTCCGAAACCGGAACGCCCTCCCCTTTTTCCGTAACCCTGGTCACCGGCGAGGTGGGTCGATCGACCGTTGCACTGTCTCCGGATGACAGCCTGGCCCATGTGGCTTGGGTCGAACGCCAGGATTCAGTCTGGAATGTGATGCTGGGCACTGCCGATCGGATGGGAAACCTGGTCCGGAGTCCGGTCCGGGTCAATGAGACCCCTGGAAATGCTGCGGTTCATGCGCAGGCCCCGCCTCAAGTGGGCGTCGACACACAGGGACGAGTGTATGTTGCTTGGATCAACAGGATTGACGTGCCGGGGCGGCGCTTTCCAGCCAATGACCTTTTCGTGGCCGTTTCGGAGGACGGTGGTGAAACGTTTGGATCTGAGCTGCCCATAAACAGCGATTTCGGGGGTACTCCGGCCGGGCATACCTTCCACAATCTGACGGCCCTCCCGGACGGGTCCATGCTGGTTTCTTGGATTGACTCGCGGGATCGTTCGCCGGCTCCCAAGAATGCTGCCATGGCGGATCACGCGGCCATGCACGAGCATTCAGGGAGTCAAATCCGGGTGGCACGTATCGAGGACGGCGGTGATCGCATTGTTGAAACGGCCATCCTGGATCGGACCTCGTGTCCTTGTTGCCGCACATTCATAACGGTGACACCCGAGGACCGCATTCTGGTGGCTTGGCGCCATGAGTACGCCAGCGGCGAGCGGGATGTGGTGGTGGCCCACTCCGATGATGGGGGACGATCCTTCTCGGATTGGCGACCCATCCACCGGGACCATTGGTTCATCGAAGGATGCCCGCATACGGGACCGGTCCTGGCTACGGATTCGGATGGTCGCATTCATGCAGCGTGGTATACCGGGGCAGATGGCGGAGACGTTCGCCATGCCGTCTCGACCGACGGAGGGTTGACTTTTGAGCAGGTTAAGGACCTCCTTTCGGACGTTCCGGTGGCACAGGCAGCCTTCCTGACCGACACGGGAAAAAACCTGCTGCTCATGACAGAGAACCCCAGGTCCAGAACACTGGTGCCCCGCTCAGCAACAGGTCACAACACCACGGGTTGGACCGACCTCGATGGTGAACTGCCGTCCACGGCTGCGGGAACGGACGCGTCCGTTCTGACCTGGCGCCATGGTAACGAGATCCGGTTGCTGTGGAATCCGTGGAGCTAGGCGGACTCGAACCGCCGACCTTCTCATTGCGAACGAGACGCTCTACCACCTGAGCTATAGCCCCATGTTGCCCTGAAAACTGCGCTCGACTGCACGCGGTTCCGTACCCGATGGGGTCACGGGCGTACGATTGCCACTTCAGAAGACATCCACCCGTTCATCCGGTTTTCACCCATAGGAGCCCGTGGAGGGCGATTTTGCTGCCGGGAGTGGATGCGTTCATGGCTCCGATTGGCTATCTTGAAGGCTACCTGTTTAACCGGCCCCACGGGGTCCAACCGACATCGACATGAGCAACGGTTCACCTGCTCCCAAGGATCTTTTCGGCACCCGTCAGACCTTCGACACCGGCAACGGCACCGGTGTCCTCTACAGCCTGAGCGCCCTTCGCGACCAGGGATATGACGGCATCGACAAACTGCCCTATTCCATCAAGGTGTTGCTCGAGTGCGCCTTGCGCAATTGCGACGGCTTCCTGGTGGAGAAGAAGGATGTCGAAAAGTTGGCCACGTACGACCCGAAAGCTCCGGCACAGGTCGAAATCCCGTTCATGCCCGCGCGCGTGCTCCTGCAGGATTTTACGGGAGTACCCGCGGTTGTGGACCTGGCAGCGCTTCGCAGTGCCATGGCCCGTTTGGGTGGGGACCCTGAAGAAATCAATCCGCGCGTCCCGGTCCACCTGGTCATTGACCACTCCGTGCAGGTGGATGCTTTCGGGCAGGACCAGGCGCTCTTCATCAACGAAAAGCGCGAATTCGAGCGCAACGCTGAACGCTACGAGTTCCTCCGCTGGGGAAAGAGCGCCTTCGACAATTTCTCGGTGGTGCCTCCGGGTTCAGGCATTTGCCACCAGGTCAACCTGGAATACATCGGCCGTGGTGTATGGAGCAAGCCCGAGGATGACGGTATGACCGTCTGGTACCCGGACTCCCTGGTCGGGACGGACAGCCACACGACGATGATCGACGGCCTGGGTGTTGTCGGCTGGGGTGTGGGCGGCATCGAGGCAGAAGCCGTCATGCTCGGCCAACCCATCTACATGCTGATGCCTGAAGTCATCGGCGTACGTATCACAGGCCAGATGCCCGAAGGCGCCACAGCCACGGACCTGGTCCTGAAAGTGACCCAGATGCTGCGTGAGTATGGTGTTGTAGGCAAGTTCGTGGAGTTCTTCGGCCCGGGTATCTCGCACATGACCGTGCCTGACCGCGCCACGATTGCCAACATGTCTCCTGAATACGGCGCCACGATGGGCTTCTTCCCCATCGATCAGGAAACGCTGGACTTCCTGCGCCGCACGGGCCGCGATGCGGAGCTGGTCGACGCCGTCGAGCGCTACACGAAGGCACAGGGCCTCTTCCGGACCGACGATGCGGCCGATCCCGAATTCAAGGACGTGCTGGAACTCGACCTCTCCACGATTACGCCAGCCCTTTCGGGTCCAAAGCGTCCGCAGGATCGGATCGAGCTGCCGGATATGCAGAAAGAATTCCACGCATCGCTCGAGCGTGCAGCCGGCCCCCAAGGTTTCGGCCTGTCCAAAGAGCGCTTGAGCAGCACGGGTACGTACAAGGACGAGCGCGGCAATGAACTGGAGATGACCCATGGGGACGTAACCATTGCCGCCATCACGAGCTGCACGAACACGTCCAACCCATCGGTAATGATTGGTGCCGGTCTGGTAGCCAAGAAGGCGGTCGAACGCGGCCTCAAGGTCAAGCCGTTTGTCAAGACGTCGCTGGCGCCGGGATCCAAGGTGGTCACCGACTACCTGGAAAACGCCGGTCTCTGGCCGTACCTGAATGCCATTGGCTTCAACTTGGTGGGTTACGGCTGCACGACGTGCATCGGCAACTCCGGGCCGCTGCCGGAGCCGACCGCGAACGCCATCAAGGAAGGTGACCTGATCGTGAGCGGCGTGCTTTCGGGTAACCGCAACTTCGAAGGGCGCATCCATCAACTCGTACAGGCCAACTATCTGGCCTCCCCGCCGCTGGTGGTGGCCTATGCGCTGGCCGGTACGGTAGATATCGACCTGTCCAAAGAGCCCATCGGCACCGACTCCGAGGGCAACGAGGTCATGCTCTCCGACATCTGGCCCAGTGCGGAAGAAATCCGGGAGCTGGTCAACCAGTGCGTCACACCCGAAGCATTCAAGAAGGAGTACGACGGCATCGAAGACTCGAACGAACTCTGGAATGCCATCCAGATACCGGAAGGATCCGTCTACGAGTGGTCCTCTGAGTCAACGTACGTGCAGGAGCCGCCGTTCTTCATGGACCTGACGGCCGAAACACCGACCATCCAGCCCATTGACGGCGCCCGCGTGCTGGCAAAGGTGGGAGATTCAACGACGACAGACCATATCTCGCCTGCCGGTGCCATTGCGCCAGACAGCCCGGCGGCCAAGTACCTGCTCGACAACAACGTCGATTTCCTCGATTTCAACTCCTACGGCTCCCGTCGCGGAAACCATGAAGTCATGATGCGCGGTACCTTTGCCAACATCCGTATCAAGAACCACCTGGTTCCCGGCACGGAGGGCGGCATCACGCGGTATTTCCCTACCGATGAGACGATGCCGATCTACGACGCGTCCATGAAATACCAGGAAGCCGGCACGCCGCTCGTCGTCCTGGCAGGAAAGGACTACGGCATGGGCTCATCGCGTGACTGGGCGGCCAAAGGAACCCTCCTGCTGGGTGTCAAGGCCGTGATTGCGGAGAGCTACGAGCGCATCCACCGCTCCAACCTCATCGGCATGGGCGTCCTCCCGCTGCAGTTCAAGGCGGGTGACACGCCCGATTCCCTGGGACTGGACGGAACGGAGTCCTTCTCGATCGGAGTCGACAACGAGGTGAAGGCGCTCAGCACGATCCGTGTGACGGCTACGCGTGCCGATGGAACGACGGTCGAATTTGATACGGACTGCCGTCTCGACACGCCGGTTGAAGTGGAGTATTACCGCCACGGAGGCATCCTGCACTACGTCTTGCGGGACTTCCTCAATACCTCCCAGGTGACCGCCTGACCATCCAAGAACAGGCTTTTCAGCGGGGGGCTGGCGGGATCACACGATCCCGCCAGCCCCCCGCGTCATTCTGCGACTTCTTCCAGCAATACCAAGCCGGACTCGTGGGGAGTGAGGGCTGCCTCCCCGAAGGAGACGAAGATGAGCTTTCCCGTCATCACGTCGCGCAACACGCTGTCGTCCGGCCACACAAGGGATACATTGATCCGGGTGCGGCCCGATACGTCTGATGCGACAATGATCTGATCCGTCGAGGCGCCAATCCGGACGCCTCGGTGAAACGTAACGGGGTCAGGCTGCAGCATATCAAACCCACCTCGGGCTACGGCGGGATGCGCTTGCCTGAAGTGGCCGAGGAGACGCCAAAAGGATGGCTCGTCATCGCCGATAGCGGTCCAATCCATGGGCGATTGATTGCGGTGGCGTTCATCGGAAATGGAAGGAGCAGGCACCCTGCCCCCCTCCTGACCATACCGGATGGCGACAGGCCCCGCCGAGAGCAGCAACGAGGCTATGTCCGCGCGCTCGACCTCATTCACCGAACCGGGAAGAAAGCGTATCGGCAAGCCAGCGACTTCGTCCGCATCGGTGGACAGGGACGCCTGCACATCGGCCGCCAGAAGTGCCGTGGAACGATGCGCAGTCAAAGGTCTCCACTGGACGTCTGCCGATGAAGCAGGGACCGCGGCGTCCATGTCGTGGATCATCAGAAACGGATGCGCAGGGGCACCTTCGCCCTGTTCGAGCCGCGCACGATACGCCCGAGCCGCTTCCCTGGACAGGAGCGCCAGTACGTCAGGGGCAATCCCGGCAGCCTCCCGAACATGAAAGCCATCGATGGGAGCCTCGCGTATCCAGTCAACGAGCCACTTGACGACATGATTGGCAGCCGTGCGTGGGGCCCCGGTTCGCTCAAAAAACGCATCAAGGGTCGCCTTTTCAGCAGCTGTCCGTTCGGGACCCCACTTCAGTGTCAAAAAATCCGGCAGGGATGAAACCTCTACATCAGAACGCAGATCGGGCATACCATTTTCACAGCGCGTCAAATGGTCCTGTCCGCACGCTTCGTAGCCAACAATATCGGCCCGTACCCACTCCTTGCCCCACCACCGCTGCCATGCTTCCAGTGAATCCACCATGGTAACCTGATCTGCCAGATAGGACTGCCATCCGAGCCGGCTCGAAGGCTGCCATGTGCGCCATCCTTCGCCCGTCAGCCCCCCGAATCCATAGGCTGCCATGTCATGCATGGTCGGAGGACCTACGTGGTTCAAATCCACATCCACGATGATTTTCAGTCCGGCTTCCCGGGCCGCCTCAGCCAGTCCCCGGAAGGCCGACTCTCCCCCGAAAGCCTCCTCGTGATCCGTGTAATCGAAAGGCCAGGCTGCTTCGTAGGCGTAGAGTTGAATATCGCCATCACCACCCCCGATCCAGCCGTGAACCTGCTCGTACGGAGCCGACATCCAAAGAACATTGACGCCAAGATTCGAGAAATAGCCTTCAGTCAACCACCCTCGCAAACCATCATGATCGCCACCGTAGAGGTGCCCAATGGGATGCTTTTCATAGGCCCGTCCCTCACCGTCAAGCCCTCTGCCATAGGCATAATCATTGCCTGAATCTCCGTTGGAAAAACGGTCGGTGACCACTCGGTAGATGGTGGCATGATCCCAAGAGAATGCGACGTCCTGCCCGACGGCGGGCGCAGACATGATGGTGGCGGCCAGGAGTGGAAACCAGAAGGCGCGCATGGATCGAGGGGAAGGTGAACGAAGCTATCGGCGTTCT
>Ga0181583_10001528_pt1 | contig 17124 bp, 8 predicted proteins | sample 071ome_31_FD_132461 | JGI IMG/M metagenome (GOLD analysis project Ga0181583, IMG submission 132461) | Coastal salt marsh microbial communities from the Groves Creek Marsh, Skidaway Island, Georgia - 071405CT metaG (megahit assembly) | ecosystem: Environmental > Aquatic > Marine > Intertidal zone... | reverse complement strand
GGTTGTAGTGAAGCAAGGTCTTCTGCCCATGTATCTGGGTTGACAAGAACTTGGATGTGGGTTCTATCGCCTGGCGCTTGGTATCCTTTTTCCGATAAGCGAACGATATACCAGGTTGGAAGTCCGGATATATTTGATGGGAATAAGTTCTTTCCACTGACGGGGATTCCCATGTCGAATAAAGTCTGTAACAAGATCAAGTTTGCAGACTGAGAGCCAGTTCCATTTGCGGTTGCTATGTTTATGGTGAAATCATTGACGATTTTGTCCATGATGTTTTTTCTCCTAGGTAGGCGGCCCTCGCAAGGACTCTACCATTGCCCATCTGCGATAGAGGATAGCCTTTGAATGTGTTGACGATAATTTTTCGATTTCTGACGAGGGTAGGTCTGAAAAAGCCGGGCCATTTAGACTAATCATGGCCGAAGATGAAATTGCGGTATCTTGGAAAGATGTAGAAAAGATGCTTGACAAAGGAAAAACCGAGGGTGCGCTGGAATTATTGAGGAAAGTGGACCCGGAAGGAACTCAAGCCACAACTCTAAGACTCGCAGGTAAAGCAATCCATTTGCAGGCAGTGAAATCTGGAAATGGCGCAGAATACAGAAAAGCTGCAAAATTACTACGTGACTCTGTGAAAATGAATCCGAGGGATAAACAATCTAACGCACTTTACAATCAAATTAGAAATGAAATGCAGGACAAAGGAATTTCAGAAACAGTAATTCCTAGATTATTGAACAACGGAACCCCAACTCCCGCAGGATTGTTCGCGGTTACTGCTGCATTACTACTCACTCTAGGTGCTATGCAGTTAATGGGGCAAGCAGAGCTTTACGAGGACGGTGAAGCAGTAATGAGAATCACATGGACCGACAACGAAGGGGTATTCCATGATGAAAATGTAACAATCGCATTACATCGTGCAGAAGCGCCGCTTCATGTAGAGAATTTCATCTTGTTATCCCAATCTGGAAGATATAACGATGTTATTTTCCACAGAGTTATTGACAATTTTATGATACAGTCAGGTGACTTTGAATACAACAATGGCCAAGGTGGTTACACAGCTAAATGGTACGGTTATTGTAATGGTAAGACCACAAATAGCGACGGAGAAGACTACACTGCAGACAATTGCGGATTGAGCCAATGGTCCCTTCCAGGAGAACATGAAAACGGCTTGAAACACGGTGCAGGTTCTCTTGCCGCAGCGCACGCAGGATTGAATACAGATGGAAGCCAATTCTACCTCGTACCGAGTGATTCTACGCCCAGTCATCTAGATTGGAACGAAGAAAAGGATTGTTCCACAGAATCATGTCACACCGTATATGGAACCGTAACCGATGGGCTCGAACACATCGATGCGATTTCAAGTGTATCCACAGCAGGAAGTAACAAGCCGGTGAAGGATGTTACTATCGTATCTGTAACTATTACTGACGAAGGAATTATCGATGCGGAAGATCCTTGGTACTACCTTTGGTGATTTCACAAAAAAGGCACTTTCATATGATTGTTCCATCCGCCTTAATTCATGAGCCAAGTTGACCCGTTTTTATCAAAGAGAGAATTTCCCTTAGGAGGAGTGTATCACTCACTTGATTCATTAGATGACGCAGGTATTGACACAAAGGCCTTACCTTATTCCATAAGGGTCCTTCTCGAAGGGGCTCTAAGAAACTGTGACGGATTCTTGATAACGGAAGAAGATGTTCGCAATATTGCAGGCTGGAAAGCAAAAGGGGAGAGGGGCGAGATACCTTTCAGACCTTCGAGAGTAATTTTACAAGACTTCACTGGTGTGCCCGCAGTAGTAGATCTTGCGGCACTAAGAGATGCTATGGTAGAAATGGGTGGTGACCCAGAAAAAGTCAACCCCCAAGTGCCAGTTGACTTGGTTATTGACCACTCGGTGCAAGTCGATATTTCAGGTGCAAATCCCGAAGCACTTGATATGAATTTAGATATTGAATACCATAGAAATATGGAACGCTATAAGTTCCTAAAGTGGGGTCAACAATCACTCCAGAACTTCAGGGCTGTCCCTCCTTCAAGAGGAATCGTCCATCAGGTAAATCTCGAATGGATAGCGACTGTTGCAAGGCAAGAAAATGGTGTTTGGTTACCTGATTCTCTTGTTGGCACGGACTCACACACCACCATGATTAACGGATTGGGTGTTCTTGGATGGGGAGTTGGAGGAATCGAAGCAGAGGCAGTTATGCTTGGCCAACCAATTTACATGCTTGCTCCAGATGTTGTTGGTTTTAGATTAACAGGCTCACTTAATTCTGGTGTGACCGCTACTGATATGACTCTTAGAATTGTTGAAATTCTGAGACAACACGGAGTGGTAGGAAAGTTCGTTGAATTCTTCGGACCAGGTATGTCAGAATTATCCCTTCCAGATAGAGCTACAATCGCAAACATGGCGCCCGAATATGGTGCAACTTGTGGTTTCTTCCCTGTAGACGAAAACACCCTCTCCTACATGCGACTTTCAGGAAGAGAAGAAGACCATATTACTGCGGTTGAAGAATACTGCAAAGCGCAAGGTTTGTGGTACAACAAGGAAGATTCAGAAAAGAGTTATACCGACGTAATCGAACTAAACCTATCCACTGTTGAACCGGCTTTAGCTGGGCCAAAACGGCCACAAGACAGAGTCGATTTATCAGAAATGTCTTCACATTTCAAGGCCTCCTTAACTCATGAATTAGGACATCAAGGCCACGGATTGTCAGAAGAAGATCTGTCCAAATCCTCAATTGTTGGAAATGATTACGACCTAAATCACGGCGATGTAGTAATCGCTGCTATCACTTCGTGTACGAATACATCTAACCCCGGAGTCATGCTCGCAGCTGGGTTACTAGCAAGAAATGCTTTGGAAAAAGGATTGACAGTGAAACCTTGGGTCAAGACATCACTTGCTCCAGGTTCTAGAGTAGTAACTGAATATTATGAAGCAAATGGCTTAGACAAAGACCTTTCACAATTAGGATTCAACAATGTCGGGTATGGTTGTACAACCTGTATCGGAAACTCCGGCCCACTTCCTGAAGAAATCGAGACCGCAATCGATGAATCTAATTTAATCGTAGGTTCTGTAATTTCCGGCAACAGAAATTTTGAAGGAAGAGTTCATCAAAAGGTCAAGGCTTCCTATCTAGCAAGCCCGCCTTTAGTTGTAGCTTACGCAATAGCAGGAAACCTCCACGTCGACATGTCAACCCAACCGATAGGTCATTCACCTGACGGATCACCTGTAATGCTAAACGACGTTTGGCCATCCAATGAACAGTTATCTGAGGCAATGGCCAAGATAACTCCTGAGATGTTCAGGGAGAGATATTCCACAGTAATGCAGGAGCCAAGATGGGATTCAATACCAAGCGAGGCATCTCCACTTTACCCGTGGGAAGAGAATTCCACATACATTCGTCTTCCATCGTTCTTCCAAGGGCTTTCAAAAGACCCCGAGCCAATTTCATCTATCGAAGGAGCTAAGGTTTTGCTCAAACTTGGAGACTCAATTACTACCGACCATATTTCTCCAGCAGGTGCTTTCCCGGCCGATGGTCCTGCTGGGAAATGGTTGACCGAAAGAGGTGTACAAAAGGGCGATTTCAACTCCTTTGGAAGCAGAAGAGGAAACCACGAAATTATGATGAGAGGGACTTTTGCTAACGTAAGAGTCAGAAATCATCTGGCACCTGGCACCGAAGGAGGCTATGCTCTCAACCATGAAAGTGGAGAAATTACATCCGTATTCGATGCGGCTATGAATAGTAATAATCCAATGGTTGTCTTAGCTGGTTCTCAGTATGGAACTGGAAGTAGTAGAGATTGGGCCGCTAAAGGGACATTTCTTCTTGGAGTAAAGGCGGTAATAGCAACTTCATTTGAAAGAATACACAGGTCAAATCTTGTTGGTATGGGCGTTTTACCGTTAACATTCAAAGATGGTGAAAGCGCAGAGACCTTGGGTCTTGACGGAACAGAATCATATCAGATTCCTATTTCTGATGAGGTCAAGCCAATGCAAGATATCGAGATAATTGCTACCAAATCCGATGGTACAGAACTCCGTTTCATGGCGTCGGTTAGATTAGATACGCCTGTTGAGGTGGACTACTACAGAAATGGTGGCATCTTGCATACAGTCTTGAGAAATCTAGCAAATTAACCGATGGGTTGATTTCCTTCAGCGATTAGGGTAAGTTCATGCAGGAGATGGGAGGATACGTTCGTTTTCGCTTTCGAAGCGATGACGATGATGTTGATGTTCTCCTCGAAGGCGAGTATGACTGGGTCAAGTCGCTCATCACTGAAATTGGAATGGATGATGTAGGTTGGATGATGCCATTAGCAGTAGACAGCACCAATCTGTCCTCTTATGATTTTGACCTCGATGATGGTCCAAAAGAATCGGGTAAACCTAAGGATATGGGGCCACCTCCTGATCCGTCTAGGATACCGGTGATTAGAAGGCCCATTGGCGAACTTGACCTCAACGCTAAACTTTCAGAAACTGGAATCCTTCCTCCGCAAAAAGTTGGTGCTGACACACTTAGAGAAGAACTTGAAATGATTGACGAACCAATGCCCGCTCAAGGAATTTCATCAGTCGACCCAATGGCTGAAGCCTGGTTGAAAGAATTGTTGAGAATCGTAGTCAGAAAACACGGAATGACGGCTTTGATAACTGAGGAAATCGCTCTTGCAGCGAGTGACTATCTTGGCGACAGGGAAGGTGTGGAATTGGAAGTTTATCTTGACTCATTATTCAGGCAGGGGAAGTTGGTTAAAATCCATGGTGGAGAAGAAACTGCGTGGGGCCCATCTCCTTCTTGGTTATCCAGTAAGTAAAAATTTGTAATTTTTTTTCATTTTTTCTTAAATCGTTGTACTGAAAGCGATTGAGAAAAAAATCACAAGCGCACCTTCCCAAAGGAATTAAAGTGGTAGTTGAAGTCGCAAAGATGAGTGATAACTATGCTTTGGAAGACTTTGAATAAAGATGGACGCGGAAATGCTTTACTTCTTGTCCTTGTTATGTTGCTTTCAACAACTGCAGCAAACCTTGTGTCGGCTTCGACATCAAGGTCCTATACGACCGAAACCGACCCTGTCGATGTCGCCTTGGGTGACTTCGATTGTGATGGCGATTTAGATATCGTCACTGCAAACGATAGGAGTACAAAAATTTCTATTCTTTGGAATGAGAACGGTCAATTCCAGAGGAGGTCCGACGTATGGACTTCAGGAAATCCAAGCGCCGATGCTGATTATCAAGATCACTCAAACACTCAGCAAGTAGAAGTCGGAGAATTCACTGGAGATAACGCAATTGACATAGTAATCTATGCGAGGAACATTCCTCTAAGACAAGACTCTACTGGTGCTATTGTAGTAAACAAACTTGGTAACGTTACAATCCTCGAAAACGACGGATGCAACGTAGACACATTCTCTATCGGAGAGCAGTACGATGTAGTATGGATGTGGGACCTTGCAGTAGCTGATTTAGATGGAGACGGAAACGATGACATTGTGACACTTGAACTACTCGCTGACCTAAAGCAACAGAGAGTAGTTACCTACAGGGGCCCTATCACCTCATCAACCCAAGGTCAAGTAACATCTCTCGGTGACTCAACTCAAAACTCGTATACTGACTTAGAGCTTGGAGACTGGGGTGAGCCCAGTCAAAACAACCCACTCAGTGGAGGAACTTGCGATGACATAGATATGTGGCTTGTTCGCTCAGAAGGTGTAGATTATCTCACTGGAGCAGCAACAAACCCTGGTAAATCTGACAACATCACCGTAGTAGAGTATGACTGTCTTGGAAATACCTTCCCTGCGACATTAACATGGTCTTCAACCGGTGGCCAAGCAACTCCTAACAGTGCTTTCCACGTTCATGCACTTGGACCAGAATTTGGTGGGTTCGACATTGGGGACATAGATAATGATGGCCTGATTGATGTCGTCGCAATGAACGATGCTAACACTGAAAATGTGTCTTATGCTACTCTAAATCCAACAACTCATACCTATGCGAACACCAAGACTGTTTACTTTGGACCTTACATCGCTTGGGAACTTACTGTAACTGAGTTGAACGGAGACGGAGAAGTTGATTTCGTTCACGCTGCGAAGTTCAAGCAATCTAACTCCACTTCTTCAACTGGTGACACAACAAGTAACTATTTCCTAAACCTGCCAACCAGTGTACAAGTTACTCTTTCAAACGGTAATGGTGGACACATGAATCCACTGGAATACTTTGGTGCGATGAGGCCTACTACTGTAGCTGTTGGACAGGTAATCGGTGGGTCTGGTAGCGCTCCAGATCTTATTGTTGGTCACGGTGCATATGATGGCTTCACATGGGACGACAACTTCGGTTGGGACGGTGCATATGACAGAATCATCGTTATCGAGATGGATAATAAAGACCTTGCTGTTTCAGGCATAGAAATTTCCCCAACAGATGCATACATCGGAGCACTCGGTGAAGGTTCACGAGACGTGAAGGTTACCGTTACTAACGCTGGAATGGATATCTTAAACGGTCAAGCAACTCTAGATGTTGAAATCAAGGAAGTTGATGAAACTCTATCATCAAACACAACTGTTTACGCAATGGATTGGGACTCCCCAGAAGATAAGACTGGTTGTTCTACTGGCTGTACATGGACTACAGAATCCTACTATGGTTCTGCTCACTGGCACGAAGAAATCGCGGCAAACAGCACAGTAGGTCACACTACTGGCGGAAACAACGACAAAAATTTCTCAGCAAATGGTAACAACCCAACTGACTTCATGTGGTCAGGAATGATGAAAACCAATTCATCTGGCGACACTTGGTCAGGATACGAACCAAATTGGGATGAAGGACTTGTCCTAAACGACGTCGATCTTACAGGAGCTGACAGGGCTTGGATGAGCATTGAGATGTTTAGACACCTTGGTTTTTCAGACCTTTATGTAAATGACGGAAATGGATTCGTACTATCTGAGGTTTGGGATGACGCAGCGATTATCGAGGTATTTACAGAAGATGACGGCTGGGAAACCCTAAACTGTCCAACAGAGGCTTACTTCTCCGGACAGTGTCCATCCCAATTCAGTTACTGGGGTGGATATGACCAAGGTAGAGTAGAATCACTTGCAAACACTGGATTCTCCGAGGCTATCTACAGATACGGTGGAGCGATACCTGGTACATATTACGGCTGGGCAAACTTCACTGAAAAGGACCTTGGTGCATTTGAGTTATCTCGATTCACTGGCGACGTAATCGATATCAGGTTTAGATTCAAATCAGGCTGGGATGGCTCAGTGGGTGCTAACGAATCTACATGGTCTGGAAGAGATGGATTTGCTATTGACAACATCACTATTTGGAAGCAAACAACAGGATTCACTTCCAATGTCCAAAACCAGCAGTCAAACATTAATATGGTAAACTTGGCTCCTAACCAAGATTATACCACCTCGATTACCGCTGATTTCGTGAACGGAACAACTTACAGAATTTCTGCTGTTTTGAATTACGGACAAGATGAGCAACCTGCAAACGATGATATTGTAGGCTACATCACTGCATTCAACATATTTGACCCTGCTGTGGTAGAGGTTGAATCATTTAAATCAGGTGGACTCTATGCGGAAGGAAACTTCCCTATCGAAGTACTGGTAGAACATCTTGGAAACACCAACGTTTCGTTTGACTTGGAAGCCACTGTTTACAGCGCTTTACCTTCAGACATTTATTGTGGCTCACCTCTAGTCATTTGTGATGAATCATTTGAGGGTGGTTCTGCAGGATTCAGATACGTTGATGATAACAACGGAAACGGTGGAATACTCGATGATTCAAGTTGTGCTGAGAAACTATTTGGCTCCTATGCATACTGGTTTGGTCACCCATGTGACACCGCAAACAGCTTTGGTGATGTTTGGGAAAATGAGACCCTAACAATTCCTGATGTTGACCTAACTAGTATGTCTGGCGACTATGTTGCTCTAAACTTCGAGTACTTCGCTGAAACATGGTTCGAGATATCTTCATCTGGTGCAACATCATCTGTCAACGACTACGCTGCATTAACAGTGGACTGGAACAAGGGTGGAACCGACTATGAAGGTGTAATTTACGGACAGTGGATTGACTATAACGAAGACGGATACTGTATTGTTGATGAAGACGGTAACGGATTCATTGACCCTGTCAACGAAACCACGCTTGACAATACTGAAATTCAATACATTGGAGACCCAGCCAACATTAACGGCGGTTCAGGAAACTACAATGTATTCTACAACTCTGATGGATTGGTACAAAGCAGAAGTATCGATTTGACTCACCTGTACATGGTAAACACAACTTCTCCTGATTCCAATCTCTGGACTGACGAATGTTTGAGCCTTGCAGGTTCAGTTGTTGACATCAATTTCGAGTTCAGATCTAACGACGATGGACGTAATGGACAAAATGACGGTGTAAGGGGTGTTGCTTTCGATAACATCTCACTTCAGGAATTCACATTCAGTGAGGATGCTGTTTACTCAATTCCAGTTCAGGATCTTGACGCTGAAGAAAACAGAACAATCGCAGTTGCAAATCACGACTTCGTTTCTGGAGTATACAAAATTGAGGTTGAATCAGTCTTCGACAATACAACCGTTGGAACAACATGGTTTGGTGCAGAGGAAGTTTCACTTGCTAACAATCTTGCACAGGTTATTTTCTCGGTAGAGAGCGTTGACATTACACTTGGAAAGCCAAACCAAATTTCATGTCTATCTGATGCGGTTATGGATTGTATGCTACCAATCGATTCGTCATTGACGCACGACTGGGAACTTTCGGCTACAAATGGTGTCCTACAAGGTGATTATCTGTTCTATATGTCGGTCGTTGACATGGCAGATGGAAGCGAAGTGCACAATACGACTGCAGGTCCGAGCATTACCTTAAGCCCACACGAGAGGACTGATGTTTCATTCACTCCATGGAACGGATGGATGGACGGCCACATGTACAATATCAGTTTCCATGCGACACTACCTGATGGAAAGACATCTGGAAACGTTAGATACTTCCACGCAGCGTTTGCAGATCAAATCGATGTGGCAATCTTGTCTGGAGATTCCTCAAGAGTTTCAGCAATCAAAGAAGACATGCAAATTCTTGGTATGACATATACTCAATTCTACATCACTGATTGGGATGAATATCTCGACCTCGGCTGGATTTCTCATTATGATAAAGTAATCATGCCGTGGCAGGATGCAAACACAGCAAAGCCAGTTGATGAAGGTGGAAGAGGATACTATGAAGTGATTGGAAAGTCTTCTAATCAACTTGTTCTAAAGAACTTCATGTCCTCTGGTGGTACTGTTCAAGTCCACTTGTCTGGTGATACTGACTACTTTGAGTACTCCTCGTCAACAGGAGAGAGCTTGTTACCATTTGATATGGACATTAAACCAAAGAACTCACCTGAGGAAAGAATTACTTACAGTAACATGGAAGTTGCCGATCCATACCATCCAATCTTGGATGGTGTAGACCTCGCGGCATTCCAAGGATTCGACCAGTTTGGAACTGTTACAGAAGCGATTATCAACACAAAGAGTGCTTCCGCAACAGCGATCCCTCGTGCTTGCGGTGGATACTCAGAAACGGGAGGTTCTTTCCAACGAATTCTACAATCTGACGTTGACCAACAAGACACAGTGCTTGGTGTTTGCAGTTACTCAGATGGTGGACTAATCGTAACAACAATCGATGTATCGAGTGTATCTGAAAGAGCTAACAGTACAACCTTCCCACTACTTGGAAACATGTTATCCTACCAGGTTTCGCCTTATCCAGCAGGTTTCGACCAGAATGGTACACAGTTAACAATAAACGGTGAAACACCGGATGTTGACCCATCAACTGGAGGATATGCTTACACTTACATGAAGAGTAATGCAGAAGTCACATTTGGTTACACAACAAGTTCCAGTGATACCTTAGAGACAGATTGGGTACTAAGCGGTCCTACTGATTGGTCCGGGGCATCAATGGCAAGTGGAACTTCTCACACAGACGTAATGAGCCCAACAACAACCTTCTGTAAGGTTGACCTATCATCAGCAACAAACTGTTTGCAAGGTGCTACTTGGGATGTCAAATTATACCTTCACGACAGCGAAGGGCATTCCAGAGTTCTAACTGCAACCCTGATGACTGACGATACAAGAGCTGACGCTTTCGAGCCAAATGCAAGCGTGGAGATTGAGATGAGAGAATCTTATGCTGAAAGAATCGAGAGTCAGGGTGTAAAGACTGCGTCCGGTGTTGACTGGCCACAGAACAGAATCCATCTAGATGAAACTGGTTCATTGACTGTTCATTTCGATGCCAGCGATTCATATGACGCAGATGCGGTTACCGGTAACGGAATCGAATCTTACGAATGGACTGTATTGTTCGACAAGCCATATGACAGTACTTCAATTCCACCAGCGCACACTTTCATTATGCCATCATCAAGTGATGGAAAATGGGCTTATACATTCAGCAATGTAACTGTTGACCCAAGTGGTCAAACAGAGTCGTTAATCAGAATTGAATTAGTTGTTTCAGATAAGGCTAACAAACTCTCTGAAAGGTACAAATTATACTTCTCAGTAGTACCAGAAGGATTTGGCGATGAAGAACCAACCGTTCAAGTTGATTTGAGCCTAAATGGAACAAAGGTCGACACCGACACAATTACACTATCTGGTAATGTTGTTGATGGTGCTGAGCAAGGTGATGTATATGTTGAAGCAGCATTGGACCAAACCACATTTGACCAATCCGCAGTTGGCAAATACGCATTACAGCTAGAAGGTAAGTGGGCAAAGACTGACAAATTGGGAGACGGTGACGGATTCGAATTAACTCTAACCATCGACGACTTATTCGACAATGAAACAAAGTCTGCAAGACTATTCCTGAAGGTCTATGAGGGAGACGACAAGAGATGGCCAATCATCTACTGGATCGAGATAACTCTACCAGCATGTAAGGGAATTGAAGTTCCTGTGGATGTATTGGATGCAGAACCTGACGCATATTGGATATGGAACGCTGATACTGAAACCTGTGAATGGTCAGGGTCCTATACAGATTCTGATGGGGACGGTATTCCAGATAAGGCACCGGTTGACGATACAGTTGACGAGGCGGAAGGATCGAATCTCCTACTATTCCTTGGAGGAGGAGGAGCTCTTCTATTGATTGTCGTCTTGACTCTATTCTTTGTCTTGAAGGGTGGAGATGATGAAGACGTCATCAAGAGTGATTCTGCATGGGGCGGGGACGCTTCAGCTGCATACCAACAAGTTGCTCAAATGGATCCAATGGAACAATATGTCCAGCAACTCATTGCTCAAGGTTACCCTGAGGAGACGGCTCGGGCCTATGCCCAACAGTATGCGGGCCACTTCCAGGGCCAGCAATAGTGAGTAGGACAACGGATTCTGCCTGAATGGCAGAACCGTTGACCGATTCACCTATGAGGGGGGTTATACCGCCGGTGTCCATGGACAGAGGCGCTAACTATACCGTTGCCGACATCACCCTTGCAAGTGAAGGTTCGCTTAGAGTAGATTGGGCAAGATCTAGAATGCCAGTTTTAGCAGCATTGAAAGACCAGGCAGAGAAAGAAAAACCGCTTGCTGGAATGCGTGTCGCCGGATGTTTACACGTTACCAAAGAGACTGCTGTATTAATTGAGACAATCAAAGCGGCAGGTGCTGAAATTTCGTGGTCTGGGTGTAACCCATTATCAACACAAGACGATGTAGCTGCGTGGCTTGCAAGTGAAGGATACTCAGTTCATGCATGGCATGGACAATCAGTAGAGGACTTTTACTGGTGTATCGATAGGACACTGGAGTTTAAGCCCACACTTACCCTTGATGATGGTGCTGACTTGATAGTAAGAGTGCACGGGGAAAAATCCGAGTATGCGACAACCGTAATCGGTGGTACGGAAGAAACCACAACAGGAGTCCACCGCCTCAGAGCAATGGCCGAATCCGGGCATCTAAAATATCCTGTAATCGCTGTCAATGATGCGATAACAAAGTGGGATTTCGATAACGTATATGGTACTGGACAATCTACTATTGACGGAATATTGAGAGCAACTAGCGTCCTAATCGCAGGCAAAACATTCGTTATTGCAGGTTACGGTCATTGTGGAAGAGGGCTGGCGATGAGGGCACAAGGAATGGGTGCTAATGTCATTATCACAGAAGTTGACCCACTTCCAGCCCTTAGAGCTGTTATGGATGGCTTTAGAGTAATGAAAATGGATGATTCCGCACCACTTGGTGACATATTCTGTACAGCAACCGGAATGAAGGATGTTATAGTTGGAAGGCACATTGAAGTTATGAAAGATGGAGCGATTATTTCCAATACGGGACACTATGATTGTGAAATAAATATTGAAGATCTAAAAGAAATGTCAGAATCGAATCGTACAATTCGCTCCGATAATGTAGAATATACTCTTTCTGATGGGAGAAAGGTCTACCTCCTCGCAGACGGTAGGTTGGTAAATTTAGCAGCAGCAGAGGGACATCCATCGGAAGTGATGGATATGAGCTTCGCTAATCAATTCTTATCGCTATGCAGGCTCGCTAAAGAAGGAGAGGGTTTGGAATCAAAGGTCTATGACATAACAATGGAACAGGACCAAGATTTGGCCTTGACAAAATTAGCGACTCTTGGTTTTTCAATAGATAAATTAACTGAAGAACAAATCAGGTATTCTACAGATTATACTGCTGGAACTTGATTACTCTTCTTCGAAAGGCTCTGGGTCTTCTTCAGGCACCTCTTCAATCTCGCCAATTTCATCAAGGTGCGATTCAAAATCTGGGAAATTAAATTTCCAATTATTGGGCAATTTTCTACCTGATTTGATGATTTTCTCCAGTCTTTGCTGGTATGCTGGTGGATGTCTTGAGAATAGGAACATGTAAAGTTTTGAACCTCTAATATTTTCAGGAATCACAATTTTTCCACTACTCGCTTCAAATTGGATTGCTCTTAGTAAATTGAAACCTGGTTTATTTACTCTGTAGTATATTTTCCTTGTAAATGACATTCCGATAATTACGGTGGTCAAAATCAAAATACTCGTCAAACAAAATGCACCCCACCCTTCTCCAAAGATGCTTCTAGATGCGAAAACTTCCATCATCAAGATTGGAATTGTAGTCATCATGAAAATCATGTTTTCAGATACTGGTGCCTTATTCGCCCTCATCTTTATTGAAGCCCAACCGGGATGATTCTTCTTCCATGGTTTGAAATGCGAATCAGGGTCTTGTGACGCCGACATCTCGAGTGTTTTGTGGAGTTGGGATATCTTTGCGAGTTGTGAATTAGCAATGTCAAGGTCTTCTTTGAATAGAGCACCCAGTCTATCTCTTGCTTCTACGTAGAGTCCGAAGTCAGAAAGAATAGTCGTTTGTTCAACGATAGGTACAGATTCAAATGGAGTAGCATCCCTACAATTTTGCCACCAATGAAGAGCATCTTCTCCCAATCCAAGATGGTCTACCATCAATCGACCACCCTTTACCCACGCATCTACTCTTGAAGGGTCCAGATCTACAACCTTTCTACAAGCCACCAATGCTTTAGACGCTTGTTCAATATCCGGGTATTTACCATCCGGAGCCAATAGTTGTGCAATCATCCACCACGCATTTGAATGAGATGGATCTACCTCAACAGTTTTTTTTGCATGCTCGAGAGCTTCTTCTAAATCGCCATTTTCCTCTGCTTCTATAGCGTCAAGATAATGCCCCTCAGCGCTCATCTCAATCCCTCTTTCCTCTGCCATATCTTGCTGAGTGTAGACCTGGCGGATCTTTCTGTTTTCTGTAATGTCCACGCTGTCTTGGTCCGCCTACTCTCTTTGATTTACCACAACTAAAGCACTCTGTCCTGTTTGCAAAATTTGATTTTCCGCAACCGGGACAATCCCAGTCGCCCTTTCTCTTTGGAGGTGAATTATTACTGCGCTCATCTCTTCCTTGTCTTCTGTCAGGGCGAGAATTTTTTGGCGCCTTACACCTGTTACACTCAGTTCTGAATGAAAAATTTGAATTTCCGCATCCTTTACACTCCCAGTCTTTGTTGTTGTAATTTTGATTAGAGTTATTTCTGTCATTTCTCCTATCACCTCTGTCGCCACGTCGGTCGTTTCTCCTATCACCTCTGTCGCCACGTCGGTCGTTTCTCCTATCACCTCTGTCGCCACGTCGGTCGTTTCTTCTATCGCCTCTGTCGCCACGACGGTCGTTTCTCCTATCGCCTCTGCCATCCCTTCTATCGAAGTTCTTCCTTTCCATTGGCCTTTTAGAACGGATTTGAATAGTTATACCAACCATATTTTCTGGCTTCGCCCTTCTATCTAAGTGTGAAATATGAACCAGTGAGTTAGAGGTATTTCCGATTACTCCATCCACTTTTCCAACATATTCATTCTCGGAGTCGACCATAACAGATCCTAAGGCGGGACAAGCTCCAGTGTATGAAACTAACAAACCACCTTCGTGGCTAACTCGGTCGACAGTCCCAACGAACATCGATTCACGCTCTTTGCTTTCTAAGAACAGTAGCTGCACCGATTATTGAAATAAGAGTTGCAATTATTCCAACCGAGGGTAGTCCAGACTCTTCTTCTGACTGTGTCGTATCTGTAGCATCACCATTATTTTGTACGAACGGGCTTGGAACTGAAATCTCTACAGATGTTGGCTCATCATTGTTATCGGTCGCTGTAATATTAACATCATAAACGGTCAGGCCGTCTGCTACACATTTCGCTATCGACAAACTTACCGCCCAATTAGAGCCCTCGCTAGTGAAGCTTGTTGTGGTCTCGCCACACATTGAAGCAGAAAGTGATGTAATTTCCCCATCTGGGTCAAATGCATTTCCTGTAAGGCTGAATGAGTACTGGTCAGATGACCATGTTGCATATGTTCCATCCAAGTCATCGGAGTTGATTGTGAGAACCGGAGGAGTATTTTTCTTCTCAAGATTTAGGTCGATTACAACGTCCCAATCCAGCATGCCTGATGTAGTCGCAATAGTGTGTATGTGGAATGCACCAGGGCCTATGCCTGACAGGCTGATCGCTTGTGTAGTAACTGTAGAGCCAAGGTTGAATGTCGATGCGACTCCATCGGACAAATCTTGTTGTGGAGCAATAGTCATGGCTAAGTTTTGGACCAACATCGTTGGTGTTACTGTAACCTCCACAGAATCTGTGTGAGTTCCTGCTGTGGCTGCGAATGTTGCAGGCTGGCCGAATTTGTATGTGTTTGATGTATTACTGACCGCACCATATGGATCGATAAGAGAGCAAGTCGCTGTGCCAGATTCACTTTGTCCAGGTGTGACAAAGAAATCCGAACCAACCATCCTGCTGGACCATCCTGCTTCTGTGAAATTACAATCTAACCCCCATGCATCATTATCTGTAGCCCAGTCAACCATGGTATCTGCGGTGATTGCTAAGGTTTCTACCCCGCTATTCAAGATTGGAATAACGGTGTTTTCAGGAGGGGCATTGCCTGTCCAGACGGGTACATCATTGGATTCAGGAGGAGATGTCGTCATGTCGATGTATATGTTTCTCAAGGCGGTCTCTACTCCGATATCATATGAAATCCCTACGCTAATTCGAACCGAACCGTCTGGAAGGAATATCTCTTCAATAGTCGCTCCCATTGGGTTTTCAACCCCGTCGTCTTGAATTGAGTAATTGGCCATTCTCAACCCGTCAACGAATGGGAAAGTAAACACCATTGATGCCATTGGCATATTAGTTACGTTCATTGATACGGTGAAGTCACTCTGACCTGAATTAGGTAACTTGTTGAATCTCGTATTGTGGGTTTCTCCTTCTTTGACGAACATTGAAATTTCGAGATTGTTTGTTGCTGTGGTTGGAACTTCTTGACAATCGCTGCTTGCAAACGCATATCTGCCCGCACAAGACCTCTCATCTGGATGACCTTCAGGAATTAGGTTGACTTCTTCAAGTCCGATACCCTCCTCGACAAATGTTGCATTATTCCAGCTGACTGCGCCTCTGTGTGGAACTCCCTCTCTGATGCCGATTCTTGTGTACATATCGGCGATACATTTCGCTCCAATCTCCCTTACAGCATCTCTCTCATCGGTTGATAACCAATCGTTATTTCCTCCTGGGAATCCATCGAACAAGCCGTCAAGATTGTCTCTGACTGTAGCTGCTCGACTCTCGTTAACCCACGAATTTGCATAGAGGTCTGAAGTCGCCCAATCATCAAGAATTTCAAACATGAATACAGCGTTGTCATATTCAAATAAATCTTCAAATGAATAACCTGAGCAATCAACGTCATCCACTTGTCTTCCAGAATCTTCAGCTGTCACAGCGCTACTAATAGGTAGCAAAACGAACATTGCCGCCAAAAATAATACAACTTTTCTTCCTTTCATAGTAACCCCTACTTGGTTCCCCTCTTTGTTTATTCCTCTAAAACTATGGTTTTAGCCTTTCAATTCTCTTTATGAATAACTGGATTGGAATTATGCTCCAAGCAATTGCGGCTGTAGAGATGTAAAGAGGTGATATACCCCTGTCAATATCATCAAGAGGCATTTCCAATAGGTGATGATAAACGCCGTTTGGTGAAAATAGGTCGATTATGCCCTCGATTCGGATATATTCGGGAGAATTTAGATTCTCTACTCCTACCCCTGACAATCCGGCTACAACGGTTGTGACAATCAACCACATAAGGGTAAACAGCATCCATGCCCCTATTCCAATTGCGATAGATGACCCCATATCTCTAGCCAAAGAAGAGGATAGGAGTTGGATTGTGGTATACCACAATAATAGAAGAGCAGTTCCCAAGGTGTGAATAAATAATTCTTCAATAGAAGGTAGTTCTCCCATTCTATACCAAATTACGAATATGCTGATGATATTAAGGATGCAAACAGGAACGAAGATTGCACCCCAGTGTCCGAGAATT
>Ga0181583_10001508_pt1 | contig 17224 bp, 10 predicted proteins | sample 071ome_31_FD_132461 | JGI IMG/M metagenome (GOLD analysis project Ga0181583, IMG submission 132461) | Coastal salt marsh microbial communities from the Groves Creek Marsh, Skidaway Island, Georgia - 071405CT metaG (megahit assembly) | ecosystem: Environmental > Aquatic > Marine > Intertidal... | reverse complement strand
GGAGGGGGGCCCCCCGGGGGGGAAAGAAAAGCTATTTACCACGGGGGGGGGGCCCCTCCCCCCCCGCGGCACCCTTCCCCCCCGGGCGGGCCGGCCGGCCCCCCCCCCCCCCCCCCCCCGGGCCGTGCCGCGTCGCGCAGTGACCAGCGCGCCCCGACCCCTCGCCCCGCAGCCTCGGACTTCACGGACTTCCTTGACCGGCTGGACCGGATAATATCGGAGCTCGAGTTCAACCACTACGATCGTGCCGGCCAGGGCACCATCTCGGCCCGCGATCTCGCCCTGACGGTGGTCTCCAACGGCGACCCCAGCGTCGTCCAGGCGGCGCTTCGGCGCTTCGAGGTGATCCCGGAGGAGCTGGCGAAGGAGCGCGTCACCCTCCAGGACTTCCTCCAGGTTGGGGAGGTGTGCCGACAGCACCAGCGCCTCACCAGCGCCATGAAGTTCTACTCGACCCTCCGCGTCGTCCACGGCAAGTTCGACGTGCACCGCTTTGGGAAGGCCATCCGGAAGCTGACGGGCGTCGAGCTGCGCGAGCCCATCCTGAAGCTCCTGTTCTTCGTGCTCGACGTGGACGGCAGCGGCGACCTCGACTGGAGCGAGGTCCAGGACATCATGCTAAGCAAGACGACGGGCAGCTCGGGCGGGGGGGATGCCTCGGCCACCATGGTTGAGTGCATGCGTGGGTGCCTGCGCAAGGTCCGTGCTTGAGGTGGGGCGGGCCGCGACGTGCCGGTGGATTTTAAGCCGGTCTGGAAAGGGAAGCGGGGCGAGTGGCCAGCAGCCGCGGCCCTTTGGGAGCCGGGGAGGCGTCGGGAGCCACGTGACTGGCAATGGTGTCTGGGTCCCTCTGGGCGCCATCCCCGGCCGGCCTGCTTGGGGCCCCGCACTCCACATCTCGCCCCGCGTCCGCCCCCCTGCGTCACGTCCCCCCTCCCCATAGCCACAGAGTGTCAAGGTGAGGATGACAGCGCACCCGGGCCGCGGCACGCGGGAGGCAGGTCCTGCTCGTGCACCTTGCCCGCCTTGTGGTGGCTGCGGCGCAAATCCGGCATTCCCTCAAAATATTTATCACATTTTTACGTCGGAGTGCTTCAAAAATGTGGCCGGATTCGCCCTCCTGGATGCCGGAGGCCCACCATGCCCCTGGGGGCAACGTGGGGGCCGCGTCACGGCTTCGCGGTTCGCGGTACATTCGCGCATCAGCGCCGCACAGTGGTTCCTATTAGGTCCTTTGTCCGGTGCAGCTACATGATCAGCCCGGCCACAGCCCACTGGCCCGGCGGTCGGGGGCAATCCAACCCACGCGCCCCTCGCAACTTCCCGGCGTCACTGGGGTAGATCCCAGGCCGCGGGTCGCGTCCCGGGGATCCCCGCGCCCTCCCCGTCCAGAGACAAGCTGCAAAATCATACCCCCCGTCGCGCGCAGGTTCGGGCGCCATGTCGGAAGCTGTCACTCTCCCTGGCCTCAATGGAGGCATGACGATGGCCCAGCGCCTTGCGATGGCCGCCAAGGTGCGCACCCCCGCCCCGCGTCGCGCGTCGGGACCCTTGACGCCCCAAAACCGCCGCACCCGATGAGAGATCGCCGCAAATGCATGTGATTTCGAATGCCTGGCCGGGCCACCCACCGCCCCCAACAACAACCGACCCTCTTGCGTCCTCGCAGGCCCCCCCCGCTCCCGCCCAGGGGCAGCGCGCCCCCCGGGCCCGCAAGGCCCCCGCCAAGCGTACGTCCGTCGACGCCGCCGCCCCCCCCGCCGGCCCGGCCGAGGAGGCCCCCAAGGCCGCGGCCCCCCCCGCGGAGCCCGCGGCCGAGCCCAAGGCTGAGACCAAGCCCAAGCGCGACGCCCCCCGCTGGCCCCTCCCCAAGGACGGGCAGCAGCTCCACCTTGTGCGGTTTCCCCGGGCCGAGCGCGACCAGCTCGTCCTCGACGGCCTCCAAGCCCGCGTCGAGTCCTTCCAGAACACGGTCAACCTACTCCGCGAGTCGCTGCGGGCCAAGAAGGTCATGCTGCGCGACGCCCAGCAGGAGGCCACCAAGGAGCTCGGGCGGCTCCAGGCGGCGCGCGCCGAGGTGAACGCCAAGGCCGAGGAGATGGCCCCGATGAAGGACGCCGTGGACGCCGTGGACAGCCAGAACCGCGAGGTCCGCGAGCAGCTCAGGGAGCTTGGCATCCGGTCGGAGGAGGAGCTCGACAAGCGCCTCGACGAGCTCGAGCACACGATGAACCACGAGGTGATCACGATCCAGGAGGAGAAGAAGATGGTGATGGAGATCAAGAAGCTGACCAACAGCCGGGACAAGATCCGCGCCCTGCTCGCCCAGCAGGCCAAGCTCCAGGTGGAGAAGGCCGGCCGCGCCGAGATGCAGGACGCCCTCAAGGACATGCGCTCCGACATGCGCATCCTGCTCGAGCAGCGGGACATCGCCCGCGACCGCTTCCAGGAGGTGGCCGGGCGCCGCGACGAGGTCCGCGCCGAGGTGAAGAAGATGGAGGAGGCCCTCGACGAGCTCGTGGCCGAGAAGGACGCTGCCTACCGCAAGCTCGCCGACCAGCGCGGCGAGTACCGCTCCCAGGACAACCACTTCTTCGCCGGCCGCAAGACCATGGACAAGGCCCGCGACAAGTGGGCCGGCGGCTCGTACGACGAGGCTCGCGACCTCTGCTCGCAGCAGGTTGAGGACGCCATCGCCAAGTTCGTCACGGACAAGGCCTTCCGCAAGGAGTACCTCCAGAAGACGGAGAAGAGCCGCGCCAAGCGCGAGCGCCTGCCCGAGGACGACATCATCCCCGCCGTGCCGGCCAAGGGCGGCAAGAAGGCCGCGGCTGCGGGGGAGCCCGTGTCCCCGCGCACCCGCGCCCTTGCCATCATCGAGCAGATCCGCATGGAGACGGAGCACGCGATGGCCGCCAAGGCGGCGGCGGAGACGGCCGCTGCCGAGGCCCGCGAGGAGAAGAAGGCCAAGGCCGCCAAGGAGGCCGCTGAGAACAGGGAGGCCGATGATGCCGAGGACGATGCGCCCAAGCCCGCCGAGCCCCTGCCCCTCGTGTCCGCCATGGAGCTCCCCAAGAAGAAGAAGACGCGCGCCCAGAAGGCCAAGACCGAGGCCGCCGAGCCCGTCGCGGTGCCTGACGTGGACGCGCACTACGCCGACTTCACGATCCCCGAGGAGGTGGTGAAGGCGCAGGCCGCGGCCGAGGAACTCAAGATGCAGGAGCGCATGAGGGCCAGGCAGGCGCAGGCCCACGCCGCCGCCGAGCGCGAGGAGGAGGAGCGCAAGGCCGAGGAGAGGCGCGCCAAGAACAAGGAGCGCAAGCAGCGCCAGAAGGAGCGCAAGCAGGCAGAGGAGGCCGAGAAGGCCAAGAGGGAGGCCGAGCGCGTCAGGGCCGAGGCCCGCGCCGAGGCCGAGAAGCAGGCCGAACGTGAGCGCCTGGCCCGCATCGAGCGCGAGGCCGCCGCCGCCAAGGCTGCGGCCTCCGAGGAGAAGAAGGAGGCCCAGGCCGCCATGAAGGCCCGCAAGACCAAGGCCGCCTCCACCTCGAAGGCCGCGAACAAGGCCGCCACCCAGTCCAAGACCATGGTCGCCGTCTGGGCCGTCCTCGCCCTCCTCATCGTCGCCGTCGGTTACCTCCTCTGGTCCCAGAACCGCCGTTGATTTGAACGGTCGCTCACAGGACCTCTCCCGCCCCCCCGCCCTCCGTGCCCGCCTCCGCGGACGCCCGCTCCGCCTGGCGCCGGAGCAGCGCCTCCCGCGCCTCGACAATCTGCCTGAGGACGAGGGCCGTCTTCGTCCGCCGCGTTTCCATTTCGTCCCGGAGCTCGTCCCGGTACCTTTCCATCGCCTCGATCTGGCCCTGCAGTACGTCGCACGCCCACTGGTCCTCGTCACTGACGTCCGTGCCGGCTGGCGGGCCGGCTGGCGGGCCCGTTCCGCGTGGGTCGTCGTGGCTGGCGGCGCTGCCTCCGCTCTCGCGCGCCGGCTTGGCGGCGGTAGCAGGGGGGGCTCTGGGCCGGATTCGGACCCTGAGGCCGGACGGGGCGTCGGAGCTCGTGCGCCCCTGCTTGGCGGCGGCGGGCAGGGCCCTCCTGGTCAGGGCTCGGGCCCTGGGGCGAGAGGGGGTCGTGTCCTCCTCCGCCCTCCCCCCAGTCAAGACCCGGGCCGCAGGCTCGGTGGGCAGCTCGGGCGCGAGCGCCAGGAGTTGAAGGCCCGCCAGGCCATCCGTGGTGGTGGCAGACTGAATCCCACAGAGGGGCGCGGGGGGAAGGGCCTGCCCAGGGGATCGTGGGGCACCGAGCTCGTCGAGCACCGAGTCGAAGTCGCCCTGGTCTCCCTCCTCGTGGGCGCACGATTTTGCGAGCTCCCTAAACTCGAGCGGAGTCAGGTCTCGGAGGAGCTCGTCGGGTTTCGGTGTCGCTACGCTCTGAGAGAATGCGAGAGGAAAGAAGAAGTGCTTCTGGGCGCGGTATTCTGCTGCACCCCCTCCGCGGCTCATGTGTCCACGGCAGCTTCCCACTGGCACGAAAACAAACTGTCACCACGGAATTCAGCGGGCGGACCGCCCGTGAGCCACGTCCTCCCTCCGATGACCGGCCGAAGAGCTCTCCTGCTGCTGTCCCGCGAGTCTCCGAGGCTCCCGCGCCCATCTTCATCTCTTTGGCCTGGCTGTGCGCGGGAGGGGAAGCAGTGGAAGTGGAGCGTCCTTTCCAAATGACATGCAGTTCACCTGCACCGCTCCCCAAGGCCCGCGCGCTTCTTCGCGGACGGGACTGTGCAAGAGGAGCCAGACTTCAACCTAAACTGGGCCCCGTGCCCCCCTTCTTCGCCCCGGGCGGCAACACACGGTAGTTGTTCTGTAGGGTGTTCATGTTGACCGCTGTCGGCGTGCTCATCCTCGGATCGCCCGTCGGCTTGGGCAGCGGCTCCTCGTTCCTCGCAGCCGCCATGGTCTTCAGGTCCTCCTGGAGCGGGACCGGGTTCCCCCCCTGCTGGGTCTGCATAGACTGCACAGCCAGCATGACGTGGTCGTAGTCCACCTCCCTCTGCCCTGACAAGGCCGCATACCTCTCCGCGTCCCCGACGATGTCTGCGGGGGAGAGGGGCGGGGGAGGGTTCGCCATCCGCGAAGGCTGGGCTTGTGCTGTCGTGCTGTCGCCGGGGGGCCTCTCGCTGCTGGCACTCACCTCCGACGCAGCGGTACATGTAGTTCATCAGCAGATGCAGCACCCCTGGCTCGTACTCCGTGACTCCCATCGCCTTGAGGATATTCTTGATCGCCACGAGGTCTTGCGGCTCGTCTGCAATCGAGACCGAGAGAGAGGTGGCAGGGTCAGCCGGGCGCTTCCTTCCACACCGAGGCTCCCGGGGATCGCACAGCAATACTTCGTCGCTAGTAGTGTCATATTACGACACAATATGATCGTATTGACCACATAGAGGGATGAATACCGCGAAAATCCCATCGAGCGGGGCAAAAAATGACACGAGGTCGCCCCCCCCTTGGGGAAGGGAAACGAGCGGATTTCGCACCTGCTGGCACCCCACTCTGCTCGAGGATCGCCCTCTGGGCAGCTGTTGTCTTCTTCGCTGCCGCAGACTTCTTTGACCCGCCCCCTCCCGCCGCCTTCGACGCCCCTGCCGCTCCACCAGCCATTTGGGCCGACCCTCCCGCTTTCCCTCTTCTCTCCCAGCCCCCTCGCGATAGAGGGTGATAAAGGCGCGTGAAGGGCGTTTGGTGGGACAATTTATCCGATGAAGTTCTATCTGCTACCGCCGTTCTTATGAAGACGCGCGCGAGTGCGCCTCGAATTCCCCAGCGCGACCGCGGTACTCTGACGTTTCGCCGAAGCGTGCCAGGGCAGGCATCCCCAGGCTTGAGATGCCACGAGAAGTACGCGGTGGGAACAATGAAAGACGCACACCTCGAAATCGAATCGTTCGCGGCAAGAACGTGACGCTGGGAGCTGCCTCAGGATCCCTCAACAAGGCCGCGCCCAACCGGAAGATAGGCGATTTCCTGCTAGCAAAGGCCGTCTCCGTAGTATTTGCGGGGCGAAGGCGAGTATTTTAGGCTATATTGACGAGAAAACACACACGATTCATCTTGAAGACTCCTTACCTCTCGCTCCCGGCCGCGCAAGGAAGACATGTCACGGGACCAGCTTCCTCGCTTGGCCCGCCCGGGAGGACAAACCGGCAGTCTCAGATCCCGTGACAGTCATTTCTTTGCGAATACGGACCGAAAAAAATCGCACCGACATCTTCTTTTGCTTCTACCCCACCTGGTCAAGCGCGCGGGGCTCGCATGGCTCCCCAACGTTCCCCTGCTCCCCCATCACCAGCAGAGCGACAGTCGGAGAGGGTCGAGCCAAGGGGAGAGGAGAGGAGTGATGCCGGTGATCCCAGTAGTTTCCGACGCCAGCATCAAGGAGGCGGACAAGGCGTACCTCGAGAAGCACGACGTGCAGGGCATCATGCAGAAGCTCCTGGAGAAGGTCCTCAAGGACAAGCCCGAGCGGCCGGTGTCCTTCCTCATTGAGCATCTGTGGAGGCTCCGGGACGAGCGGCTGGTGGAGGGCGTCGACAAGACGCCCGACGAGTAGCCGACGCCACGCCTCTTTCAAACCTGACCAAGGAACCGGCCGGCGCGTCCTCTCGCCCCCCTCTAGTGTCAGCCGCCCCCAGCAGCGCCACTCCCCTCCCCCGCCGATTCCCCCCACAGCGCGGCGAAGCAGGAGTCCTCGTCCTCCTCGCACCCCCCCCCTCCCTTGCTATCCTGAAACTCGATGGGAGACGACCCTCCACCCCCAACAGCGTCCTCTTCGCCCCCCCCGGCGTTGCCCCTGCTGCGCTCGGGGGCCAGGCCACACCCCCGGCCCCTCCTACCCAGCCTCCTCAGCTCCTCGAGGGCGGCCTCGAGCGCCCGTGCGTCGTCCGCGTACGCCCCGGGGGACCGATCGACCTTGGCACGGACCAGCTCCGCGACCCCCCTCGCGAGGCGGAGGGCGAAGCTCGGGGAGCGGGCCGCGAGCTGGCGCAAGTCGGCCGAGGGCAGCTCCCACAGCGAGCTGACCTCGACGGCGCGGAAGCCCCTGGGGTTGACCCGGGGGCTCCCCAGGACTCCTCCAACCAGAGCCGCCCGCTCACACAGGGCAGCGGGCGCGCGAACGACGCCGACCGCGCGGTCCCGGTGCACGACCGCGACAGCCCCCTCAGTCAGGAGGAAGAGGGAGGCGGCCTCGGCGCCCTCTGTGCACACGTCGATCCCCGGCGGGGCCGTCCGCAGCCGGAGTCTGGACGAGAGGGCGTCCCTGTGGGCCACCGACAAGTGCTTGAAACCGGTGACCTGGGCGACGAGGCCGCCGGCCAGGAAGGCGGCAGCCTGGGCTCGGAGGGACGGCGGCAGGTCACCGAAGATGGACTCCTCGGCGTCCGTCCCGACCCACCTGGCCTCCTCCCTCCCCCACACCTCCGAGTAGTACGAGCATACCGCGGATGCCAGCGGCGGGGGCAGGCCCCGCCGTTGGGTCCACCGCACGGCGTCCCGGACGCGGCTCCAGCGCCGCTCACGGTGCCCCGTCTCACGGGCGCCCTGGCTGAGGTGCGTCGAGATGGCGCCGAAGGTGAAAGCGAAGAAGAGAATGCCGGCCGTCTCCACGCAGATCATCATCCCACGCTCCAGCAGCGTGGCTGCGGGGGGCGGCGGGGGGATAGCTCGTGGGCGGGGCGAGTGCCAGGGTGGGTGTCCGTTCACAGGGCGGGTCGCGCGGGGGGACTCACCCGGAACAATGTCCCCGAAGCCGACGGTCGTGACGGTGGTGAGGGCCCAGTACAGGGATGTCAGCCACTGCGCCGGGAGCGTCGACGCCTCCTCCCCGAGGGCGCACACCCAGTTGTCGCCCGGGTGGCAGGTGACAGCCCCGTCTCTGTAGTAGGCCGGGTGCTGGAGGCCCTGCCATACGGCCGTGGCGTGGAGGAACATGCCAAGGAAGTTGATGGTGACGGCGAGGAGGTACCAGAGGAGTGCGAAGAACACCGCCTCAGGGCTCAGGGCCGGCCCCCCCGCCCTCCCGACGCGGACGGCCAGTTGGGGCGCGGCACCCGTCACCCGCTGCACCATCTCGTGGAGAATCGCGGCCAGGCGCACGAGGCGGATCAGCCTCAGCCAGCTGACGGCGCCGGCCACACTCTCGGCCTCCTCCTCCCCGCCGGCGGCGTGGACCACGATCGTCAGGGCCCAGGGCAGCACCATGACGGCGTCCGTCAGAAACCGAGGGGAGCTCAGGACGTAATACCTCGCGATCCTCGCCCGCTCCATGACTAGGGCGCGGCGGAACCCCCACGTGACGACGAAGCCGACGTTGAAGGAGGCGACCATGTCGACCGCGAACACGGCGCCGGCTGCCAGGTTGACCGCCCGCGCCCACCCGTCGCTGGCCCCGACGCCCATCCCTATGAGCACTGGCACCAGGAAGGCCGTGTAGCTGCAGTCGACGAGGTAGACGAGCGTCGACCAGGCGCGGTAGGGCCGGGACAGCGGGGACGCGACGGGGACCCGAGGGGCGGGGCCCACCGGCGGGGGGGGCGCGGGGGCGCCGGCCAGGGACCCGCACCCAGGGTCCTCAGCCACCCGCCCGGGGCCCCCGCGCGCCGAGGGCGAGGCCAGGTCAGGGAGGAGGTGGCGGACCGGTGCCGACCCGCGCCACCTCTCGAAGGACGCCGCGTCGCGGCAGACGAGGGTGCGGCGCAGGGAGGGGAGGGGGGGCTCGTCGGCTTCGCCAAGCTGGTCGGGGGAGGGCCCCTTGGCAGGCGCGGACCGAGGGGATGGGCGTCCCCGGGAGGACGAGGCGCCGCTCAGGCTCGCGCTGGCGCTGGTGGTGGGCGAGAGGGACAATGCAGGCGCTCCCTGTCCAGAGCCACATGCTTCCATGGCGGGAGCTCCCAGCGCTACCGCGCCGAGGTCGCTCGCGGCGCGAGAGATCCGGAGGGTCGCGGAAGTGCTCCTCTCTCCGTTCGATACGTTGGGCGGTCTGTGAGTAGCTTCACTCCCCCTCACCGTTTGTAGTAGCACTATAGACCGCAACGACGAGGAAATGCGCTCGGTTCGCGTCGTGTGCCCCGCGGAGGCTCCGAGGAGCTGCACCTCCCGGGCACCCTGACTCGAGACGGGCAGCCCCCCGCGTCCGCGCCTCGCCTCCCCACCGGGAGACTGCGCGCGACGTCGAAGGACATCGGTGCGCCTCTGACCTGCCGCACTGCGCCCGGTGTTGGTCCTGTTTTTCAAACCCGCGCCTTTTGCACCGCTGCGGTCGCGCCTTTTCCTCGCCCCCGTCCTCGCTGGGATACCTTCCCGCGCTGCCCTCCAGATAACGCCATCCATGACCTCGGGGGAGCCCCGCGAGGCGCATCGCCTGGAGATCGGTGAGCAGGCTGACGCCAAGGTCGACGCCAAGGCCAGCGAGACGCTGGACCGCCTCAACAAGCTCCAAGCAGACAGGGCTGCAGGTGACAAATTTGTTCCTCCGCCGGCCGCTCCGTCGCCGGCTGGTCTTCCAGGCGTCCGGGCATCCCTTGCCGACTCTTTCTCCCGTGACGTCGGGACTCGATGCGCTGCCGGGCCGTCACATCCCCTCCCTACCCCCCGAGGTGCCCCCTCCGCAGAGAAGGAACGGCGGCAGCAGGAGCGGACCGAGAGGGAGGACCCGAAGGAGTCCATCGCGGCGTTCCTGGAGGCGTTCAACGCCACCCGGGGCGAGATCGAGGCGTCCATCGGGGAGCTCAAGGCCACGGGGCCGCAGACGGGCGCCGCGGCGATCAAGGCCAGGTGCGGCCCCGCTCCCACGTCCCGCCCTGCCGGCGCGGCCCCCCTTGCCCCCCCGGCCGCCCGACTGCCCCCCCCGCCCCCCCCCACCACACCGCCGCCGCAGGAAGGCGGCCGACTCGATCGCGCTCCGGACCTCGGAACTCGAGGAGCGCGCCGCCCAGGCCTCGTACTACCTCCCCCCCTACGAGCAGCGCAGCTGCGCCGGCTACCTCCACGCCCTCCGGGGGGAGCTGGACGCCGCCAAAGCGGAGGTGCTCCCGCAGCGCAAGTTCGCCTTCGGGAAGGGCGTGCGGAAGACGACGGCGAGCGCCATCCGGGCGCCGGAGGAGAAGGCGTGGGCCCCGGCAGCCCAGGCGGGGCAGCCGGCGGCCGCGCCCCCGGCCCCGGCGGGCAGGGTCATCGGGGGCCAGCGCGGGGGCACGGTGACGCTGCCGGCGGCGGAGCTGGAGGGCGCGGACCTGACGGTGCAGGGCGTGGAGGGGTGCGACGTGGTGCTGGCGGGGAGCGTGGGGGCCCTGAGGCTCGTCGACGTGACCGACTGCCGGGTCCTCGGGGCCGCCGTGCAGGGCTCGGTGTTCGTCGAAGGGTGCCGCGGGGGCCAGCTGTTCCTGGCGGCCCGGCAGCTGCGGATCCACGACGCGCACGGCGTCGACTTGTACCTCCGGTGCAAGTCCAAGCCGATCATCGAGCACTCGGACGCGCTCCGGTTCGCGCCCTTCGACCAGGCCTTCCCCGGGCGCGACGGGCTCCTCCGGGCCGCGGGCCTGGCCGAGGACGGCGGCCAGTGGCGCGACGTCGAAGACTTTGGCTGGATCAAGGCCTCGCAGAGCCCCAACTGGGCCGTGCTCCCGGTCGCGGACCGCGCCGGGGCGTTGCCGGGGGGGCTAGTCGCGGCGTTGCCGGCGCCGGCGCCCGCGGGGGAGGAGCAGGAGGAGGAGGACGACGAGATTTGAGCGAGCCCCGTTGAAACGGCGCGCCTGACGGCCTGCTGCAGCCGGGGGCAGCCTCCCCGGCAAGGGGTCGCCGGGTGCGGGGGAGCCCGGGAGTGTCCCGGGACCGCAGCGTGCCTGACGAAACCGACCAGTCCGGACGCCTGCTCGCCGCGGGGAAAGAGCAGGGAATCGCCGCGAGAGAAGGGGACGGCGAGGTCGGCCAGGCGGGCCCGTGAAGAGAATGGACGCAGACATGCAGAGGGGCGGCCCCGCGGGGGCGGGGCCGGGGAGCGAGGTGCAGACCGACGGGAGGGGCCGCAAGGTCGCGAGGGAGATCCCGGTATATACGACGTCGGGTGCGTTCCCGCCGCTCCCCCCCCCCGCCGAGCCCGCGGCCGTTTGCGGCCCGGTTCCCCCCCCTGGCGCCGCCGGCGCCGCGCGCCGCGGGCCCCGAGACGCATCGTCGGACCTCGATCCCGTTCCCGCCGTCGCGCCCCGCAGAGCCCTTCGGGAAGGGGGCGGACGTGGTGCTCTTCCAGTACCCCCTGCGGCCCCCCTGGCGCCCCTACGAGACGCTGGGCCAGGCGACCTTGCGGATCAAGCCCCAGGCCGCGCGGGTCGAGATGAGCATCCCCGCGGACGAGGCCACGGGCGCGCCCGCGATGCACCTCGTCTCGCGGCAGGCAGTCCCCGACACGCAGCTCTCGATAGGCCTGCTCCGCCCCGACGGCCTCTTCCTCGTCCCCCTACACCAGGTGAGGGGGAGCCCTCGCGGATGCTCGCCTCGCGGGGGGCTCTTCCCCCGCCCACGAGCGGCCACGGGCGGCGCCGACACGCACCCTAAGCACTGCCTGGCCCGGTCCGCACCCCGGACCGCACTGGCCAGCGCAGTTTCACACTGTGCGGAGAAGGACCCAGGGGCGGCGTCACGGCCGCCCCGGGCGGCCCCTGCATCACGTACCGCGCCCCGGCCTCCTCCCCCGGGGCACGGTGGGGGGCAGCCGCACACCCCCTCCCCGCCCCCGCGGCCGCGCCCCTCGATCGCCGCCCGGCCCGGCCCCGCGCGCGCGCAGGTGCAGCAGATGCGCCCGGACATGTCCAAGGTGTCCAAGGCGGCGGTGACCGAGACGACCGTGCGGCCGGCCAAGTCGGACAGGGAGGAGGCGGAGGCCACGGAGGACGAGGCCAGGCGGGAGGCGAGGAGCGAGGCGCAGCGCATCAGCGTGCAGGTGAAGCGCAAGGAGACGGAGCGGCAGATGGAGATCCGGCTCAACTCGTACGCGCACCTCAAGCAGAAGGAGGACGACGAGGAGTGGCGGGAGCTCCAGGTGGTGGGTCAGGACTTGGCGGGACAGCTGCTGGAGGCGGTGACAGGCGCGGAGCAGTACACGGCCGAGGTGCGGCCGATGCGGCCGGGGGAGTACCTGGACGCGCTGATGCCGACGGTGCCCCAGGAGCTCTTCGCGACCGACGAGGCGGCCGAGGCAGCCGCGCCCGTGGCCCTCGCGGACGCCCCGGAGCACCCCTCGCTGAGCGAGGACCAGAAGGCGACGATCGAGGCGGCCACGATGCAGATCCTCCGCAAGAGCCACATCATCAACCTCGCCTCGCTCAAGTCCCTCTTCCGCACCGCCGAGGAGGAGGACCTCCGCCACGCCGCGCTCCTGCCCGACAAGGTGCTGAGCGAGGCCGTGCTGGACCTGCCGGGGGTGCGCAAGGCGGGCAAGGGGGCCTGCTACATCCTCCGCACCGTCGGCGACCCCAAGGCCGACAAGCTCCGCAACATCCTCCTCGAGCTCCTCAAGGCCAAGGACACCGGCGTCCGCAAGGTCGACGTCGTGGCCACGGCCCGGACCGAGGGGCTCGAGGTCGACGACTCGCTCTACAACAAGGTCGTGCGGGCGCTGTGCGTCAGCCGGGGGACCGTCTGGCAGCTCAAGGCCGGGGACATGTAGCCGGGCCCTTGGCCTTGCGGTCGCCCGCGACGAGGTTGAACGGCCCTGCACCTCGCCGCCGCCGGTGGCGCCCTCCCGCCGTCGTCGAGCGGGTGCCCCAGGTCCCCGGCACCGACTCCGGCGTGCCCGCACCTCTTGACGTCGGCCACTCCGCCATCTACCGGGTTCTGTGTGCTGCGGGCGCCGACCCCGCCACTCGCGGGCCCTCTTGAGCCACGTGAGCGGCTGCCCCGGTATCGCCCGTCCGCGAGAGCGGCGGTAACTGCGCTCCGACGCCTCCCCCCTCCTGCCAGTTGGCGCTGCGCCCGCCCGGGGAAGCCGAGCGCTGGTGGGCTGCGGGAACTCGCGCGCCCCTTTCCAACCGGCCACCCACGAGACCCTGCGCGGCAGACCCGCCACTCCTCGCCACGAGGCGTGTCTCGGGCAGGAGCGCCGGCGCCTGTATTCCCTGCTCCCCTGTGGCCCAGGGGGCGTGCCCGGACCAGGCAACGGTCGAGGCGTCCGAGAGACGCTCCCGTCCAAGGAGGCCGGGCGGCCGACAGCCATCAGCTGGCCGACGCCACGCGCGTGAGATGCACGGCGAGCGCGATGGGGAGCATGCGAACACAGCGATTCGGAGGTGACGCGCACTCCCCTCAACGGGTGGCCTGCTCCCCCGTGCGCTCCGCCTCCGTCGCCGCTGTAGGTACCTGCGGCGCTCCTCCCCTGCGATCGGAGCATTTACCCACTGATACACTGTTTTCGCATAGGGTGCCGCGTGTCATAGCCCGTGCTCGCGCAGCAGGCGCCGCGAAGGGGAGCGCGTCCCCCCCGGGCGTCCCCCCGCAGGGTCGAGAAGGCGCTGAAGCTCAGGAAGGAGCCGACCTTCAAGAGGCGCAACGGCCGGCAGATTGTCTCCGGACACCGCGACCTCCCCCTCGACGAGCGGCTCGTTGTCGACCTCGACGCCCTGCTCCCCGCGGGGGGGGGCGCGGCCGAGGCCGGCGCGGGCGCCGGCGGTCCCCGCGAGGTGGACGGGGTGCGCCTGACGTGGCTCGACGTGCGCCACGAGGCCCTCGGCCTGGATCTCCGGTGCTGGGACGCCGCGGACCCACGGCGCCGGGCCCCCGCCCGGGTCTGGACCCTCGCCGGCCACGAGGGCCTGTACGTGGTCCGGGGCGCCCTGGCCCCCCCGGAGCAGCTTGACGCAGCTGCCCAGGTGCTCCACGAACTGTGCGACCCGCCCGCCGTGACCAACCTCCACCGCGAGGTCGGGCCCCTGCCCCCGGGGCTGTTCGAGGCCGCCGGCGCCGGCGCGGTGCTCGACCTGGGGCGGGGCGGGGCGGGGGGCGTGCGCTGGCGGCCACCGCGGGACGGCGACCCGGGCGCCGACCCGCCGCCGCTCCCGGCCAGGGAGCTCCTGTCGCGGCTGCGCTGGACCAGCATCGGCCCGCCCTTCGACTGGACCCGCCGCCAGTACCTGCTGGGCGCCCCGCGCCGCGAGGTGCCCCCGGGGCTCGCGGCGACCGCGGCGGAGGCCTACCGCGCGTGCCGCGCGGTGGGTAAGGCGCTCGGCTGGGGGGTCGGGCTCCCCGACGACGACCCCGGGTTCTCCCCGGACGCCGGGCTGGTGAACTACTACCGCGCGGGCGACGCGCTCATGGCGCACCGGGACGACGCCGAGGCCGACATGCGGCAGCCGATTGTGGCGCTCAGCCTCGGGTGCCCTGGGGTGTTCGTCAAGGGGGGGCTGAGCCGGGACGACGAGGGGGTGGCGGCGGTGCTGGTGCGGTCCGGGGACGCCGTGGTGCTGGACGGGGTGGCCCGGCGGGCATTCCACGGGGTGCCCCGCGTGCTGTGCGAGCGGGGGTGCCCCGAGCTGGCGGGCCCGGGGGCGGGGGGGGAGCGGGCGGCGGTGGCCGAGTACCTCCAGCGGGTCCGGGTCAGCGTGTCGCTGCGGCGGGTGGGGGGTGCTGGCGGCCCCGGGGGGGCGCTGGCTCAGGCTGGCGGGCTGACGGGCTCGGCGGGGGCGTGACGGCGGGCGCGCGGGCCGGGCCTTCCTCCCCAGGGGTGCGGAGCGGGGGGGAAACCCTCCCTGCCGGGGGACTGACGGGCTCGGCGGGTGCGTGGGGGCGGGCGCGTGGCCCGGGCCTTCATCCGAGGGGCGCCCCTCCCCAACACTGCACCCCCACGCTATACAGTCCACTGCGGTACCCATCGCTGAATCCCGGTGAGCACCCCTCCCGTCCCCAGCTCCCACGGCGCCCGGCGCCCCGGTCCCAGCGGCGCCGTCCCTCCATGACTGGTGCCACCGTTTCTGTTTTACAAAATAATACCAGGCACATCGCCGCACACCGCCGATTCCTTGCTCTGCGCCGCGGGATTGCCCTCCCGAGATTCTCGACCCTCGCCGTCTTTGGCGGGACGCCGCCTCGCGAGCATCTGCGGGCCTAGCTCGCAGCTTTCACACAGGCGCCCGCGTGTTTGCCGTTGGTGGCCTCGGAGGCGGCCTCTCGCGTCGAGATATAGCCTTGACCGTGCCGTCGGGGCTCATTTCGAGCGCGAACCGCCCCCCAGCCTCCGCCCCCTCGCCCGGGCCGGCGGGCGGGAACGAGGCCGCTTCCTCCATCTAGTTGGCGAGGATATAGCCGACCGACGCGCATAACCTGCGGCTCTCGTCGATCCACGCCCTCCGCCGGCCAGGCTCCGGCCCTCCCCCGTCCCCGTGGGCCCCCGCACGACCCTCTCACGTCCCCCCCCCGCCGCAGGCCGGAGACTGCACGGAGACGCACGCGATGGACCTCTCCAAGTTCATGGGCAACGCCGACTTCCAGAAGATGGTGGCCGAGCGCCTCGGGGACATGATGGGCGCCGACAGCGGGATGGCGCGCGAGTACTTCGAGGGCCTCCCGGAGGAGGTGAAGCAGCGCGTGGAGGTGCTGCGCGAGATCCAGGAGGAGCACGACGACCTGGAGGAGCAGTTCGAGAAGGAGCGCAAGGCGCTGGAGGCCAAGTACCGCGGGCTCATGGCGCCCCTCTACACGCGGCGGCAGGACATTGTCGACGGGAAGGAGGAGGTCGAGGGGGCCAAGGGGGACGTGAAGGGCGTGCCCGAGTTCTGGTACGTGTGCCTGCGCAACGCCCCCGAGATCGCGCAGTCCATGGGGGAGAAGGACGAGGAGATCCTCAAGCACCTCGTCAAGGTGGAGGACGAGCCCCTGAAGGACCGCGAGGGCTTCACCCTGACCTTCACCTTCGGCGAGGGCGTCTCGGAGTTCTTCGCGCCCCCCGTGCTCACCAAGACGTACCTGATGGCCGAGGAGGACGAGGAGATGCTCGAGAAGTGCGAGGCCACCGAGATTCAGTGGGTCTCCGGCAAGGACCCCACCGTCAAGCTGCTCAAGAAGAAGGGCAAGAAGGGCAAGACCCAGTTCAAGCAGGTGAGGGCCCCGCGGGCGGAACCCTGCCGTCAGAACCCGACGCACCATAAGCCCTGACTGGCCCGGTCCGTATCCAGGACCATCCTGGCCTCTTCAGTTTTGCACCGTGCGGAGAGAGATCACGGGGCGGCTTACTACCGTCCCAGGCGGCCCCTGCATCACGTACCGCGCCCCGGCCTCCTCCCCGGGACACGGTGGGGGGCAGTTGTACACTCCTCGCCGCCTCCGATCCCGGCGCCGCGGCCTCCCAACACCCCCCCCTCCCTCCCTGGGATCCCCGCAGGAGAAGTGCGAGTCGTTCTTCAACTTCTTCAACCCCCCGAAGATCCCCGAGGCCGAGGACGACATTGACGAGGACGAGATGGAGGAGCTGCAGATGACCCTCGAGGGAGACTACGACATGGGGATCCACATCCGCGACACGATCATCCCCAACGCCGTGGCCTTCTTCACGGGCGAGGCCCTCGAGGACGACGAGGACGACGAGGACGACGACGACGAGGGCCACGACGGCGGCGACAGCCACGATGACGGTGAGCCCCCCCCGCGACGCCCGCTGTTCCCCCCTCCCCCCTCCGCTCGCACCCGGTCCGCGCCGGCGCAGTGATGGTACATTTACTTAGACATGTCTGATTTAGGGGCTGGGGGAGGCTATCCACCTCCCACTTCTCCCGTGAAGACACTCAATGCATTTCCTGAGCGCCTCCGTGGACCCGTCCGCCCCTCCTGTAGACGCCCGCCCGCCCCTTGCCTGTTTTTGCGGCCTAGCCCGAGTCCGATGACGAATTAGTTCTATATACCTGGTAAGTTTCTGAGTGACTCTGTGATCGAGGAACAGATCTTCCACCTACCGAGGACTCCGCCGCCGCGCACCGCCTCCAGCCGTGCTCCTGTGACACCCGGCGTTGGGCTCGCCCAGCCCAGCCTTTTAGGGTTGCTTCCTTGCGTGAGCCCCCCCCCCCGGCACCCCCCCCTGGCGCCCTCTCTTTGCGCCGCCGCCTGGCCCAGGCCCCGCCGACGACGACGAGGACGACGAGGGCGACGAGGAGGAGGGCGCTGAGGGTGCCAAGGACGGGGAGAAGCCTGCCGAG
>Ga0181583_10001507_pt1 | contig 17231 bp, 8 predicted proteins | sample 071ome_31_FD_132461 | JGI IMG/M metagenome (GOLD analysis project Ga0181583, IMG submission 132461) | Coastal salt marsh microbial communities from the Groves Creek Marsh, Skidaway Island, Georgia - 071405CT metaG (megahit assembly) | ecosystem: Environmental > Aquatic > Marine > Intertidal zone... | reverse complement strand
GGGGCCGGGGCGCCCCCCCCCGGCCCCCCGTCCTCCCCCCTTTCCCCCCCCCCCCCCGCCCGCGGGGGCACCCCCCGGGGAGGACTCCTGGGCGCGCGCCCCCGCCCAAGTAGAAGGCGGGCCCCCCCCCCCCCCCACTTGGAGAAGCGCCTGAGACGATGGACCGCTTATCCCGAACGGTTTCACCCGCCTTGCGCCCCATCTCCCGCGATAAACGGTATCTATCCGTGCGAAAGACGCGGTGTACATGGAGATTGTGGCCTGTCGAGTGCCCGGGGGACTCGCGAGATGTCCTCCCACCTCGACCCCTCGATCCTCCCCGCGCATCTGAGGCCCTCGGCTTCCGCTTCCTGATCCCCCGCCTCCGCTCGAGAATATTCGCAGAATATCAGCGTCTTCCCACACCTGGCCGCCAGAAGCTGCCGATCGAATCCACACCGGCAGATTTCGTGTGGCTCTGGCTCTCATGAGTGCTCGAGTGATCTCCCTCAGGGCCGCTGTGCCCCTTTCCGGCGTGTCATCCCGATGGTGAGGCACTTGTACGGCTATCTTCCCCGTACGGGCGCGTATGAGCCCCGAAATCCCCTCCCGGCCCGCCCCCAGCGCGCATGCGACAAGGCCCTGCCCGGACACTACCCCCCACTCCCCCCAACGCGCAGCCGGGCGGCTTCCCGCCCCGGTACCGGCGTGGCAAGGACCGCCGCCGCGACCGCGGAGACGGCTGAGTGCTCCCTGTACGCCCCCGGTGGTGAGCCCAAGGAAGGCCAGAACGGCACAGTGCCCAAGGAGACGCTGGCCCCGCTGGCGCGGGGGGAGCTGCAGGGGATCGGTGGGCAGAAGTATACGTGCTACGCCGAGCAGTTCCGCATCCGGGGCGGGGAGGTGGGCGCGGACCAGGTGGCGTCGACGGCGACGGTCCTGGACATCCTGCAGGAGACGGCCGGGAACCACGCTGTGACGCTGTGGGGGCGGTCGGAGGACGGGTTCGCGACGGCCGAAGAGATGAAGGGATACCTCCTGGTCATGTCCAAGCTGTCTCTACGCATGCGCCGGTACCCGCGGTGGGGCGATCGCGTCGAGTGCATGACTTACTGGAAGGTCAAGGGGAAGATCGGGGCCGTGCGCGAGTGGACCCTCCGCGACCCGGCCACGGGTGAGGTCCTCGGCACGGCCACTTCGAGCTGGCTCTTCATCAACTCGGAGACGCGCCGGCTGGCGCGCATCCCCCCTGCGATGCTGGAGGCGTTCCTGCCTTACTCCCCGGACGAGTTCCTGGAGATGCCCTTCGTGCCTGAGAACCTCGGGGAGATCCCGGCCCTCACCGACAGCGACTCCGCCAGCGAGCGCTGGCACTCGATCCGCTCCACGGACGTCGACATGAACCGCCACGTCAACTCGGTCGTTTACGTCTCCTGGGTCCTCAGCAGCATCCCGGAGAGCGAGGACATCGCCGGCCTGCGCGTCGCCCAGCTCGAGGTCGAGTACAAGCAGGAGTGCCGCGGGGACGAGGGCAACATCCTCTGCCTCTCCCAGCGGGCGCCCGCCGAGGCGGCGTCCAAGGACGGCGACCGCACGCTCATCTTCTCCCTCTGCAACTCCACCAAGGGGGACGAGAGCCTCAGCAAGGCCGAATTCGCCCGCGCCCGCCTCGTCTTCGACGCGCTCTAAATCTTGAACCACACTCAACATAGCTACGCGCTACTCCGCTCAGTTGCCGCCCGTGGTGCTCCCGTCGTCGCTCTTGCCCGCGCTGATCGTGCTCGACCGGTCCAGCCGGAGGGAGGGGGAGGGCATGAGCTGGACGCTCGACACCTTCGGCACTTCCCCGCCAAGCTCCTTGACCTTGCCCACCAGTGTGTCCCTGTCCTTGAGCACGGCCTGGAGCTGGCGCGCCAGGTCTTTCCTCTTCTCCCGCAGCATGAGCGCCTCGCTCTTGTACGCGTCCTTCTTCTTGGTGACCGCGTCGTACTCCTTGAGGGCGTGCTGGATCTGCGACTTGAACTCAGCGTCGCGCCGCTCCACCTCGGCGGCCTTGGCCGCGAGCTCCTGCTCCTTCCTCGACAGCTCCTCCTCGTTCGCTGACGCGTCCCGGCTCCCAGAAGCCCCCTGGTCAGCCCTCCGGATGTCGCTGAGCTCCCGCTGGGCCGTCTGGAGGGCCGACTCGCTGGCCTCCAGCTCTGAGGTGAGCTCCGCCACGGACTTCTGGAGCGTCGCCTGGCGGGTCAGGAACCTCCTCGACTCTGACTCCATCATTGACCGCACCGACGTCCGCTCGTTCTCGGCGGCGCGGTGCTTCTCCTCGATCCCCCGCAGCTTTTCCATGAGCGTCGAGACCTCCCGCTCCGCCTCCTCAAGCCGCGCCGTCGCCCCCGACGCCGCGTCCTGCGCCTGCTTCAGCTCCTGTTGCAGCCTGGCCGTCTGCTCCTCACTCTCCTTCACCGCCGCGAGCCCCTGCTTGATCAGCTGCTCCCGCTCCGCACCCAGCCGCTCATTCTCGGCCTTCAGGCGGGCCGTCTCCTCCTTGGCCCTCGAGGTGCCCTGCTCGCGGGCCTCGAGCTGCGCCGTGGCCTCGGCGAGTCGCTGCTCGAGGTCCCTGCAGTGCGCACGGAGGCCCTCCAGGCCCGACGCCAGCTCCGCGGCGCGGCGCTCGACAACCTGGACGACGGCGACCTGTGCGGCATGGTCCTGCTCAGCGCCCTCGCGCTCCTTGGCGAGGCTCTCCCCGACGGCCAAGAGCTCCGCCCGCGCCTCGGCCAGGGCCGCCTCGAGGGCTGCGTTCTCCGAGCCCCTCGCCGCGAGGTCAGCGAGGAGCTTGGTGTTCTGCGCGCGGACGGCCTCGAGCGCGTCCGAGTGCTCAGGTGCGGGGCCCACCATCTCGGGTGCGACCTGCCGGAGGTAGTAGTACGTGGCCAGGGTCGCAGTGGCCGCGCTGGTGACCGCCACCATGGCGGTGGTCGACGCCGTGTTCCCCATCGATGGATTGAAAAGTGGGTTGGCGGGGTCGCCAGCTCCTGGGGATCTTCGCGGGGGCTGCAGGGCGAGGGAGGCGCTGATGAGCCTGTTTGGAGCGCGTTCTTCCCCGCGAGCGAGAGATCGAGGAGTATGCGAGCGCCGACGGCGCCAGCGGGGTCGACTTCCGTGGCCCTTGTGCCCCTTTCGCGTTGGGTCCGGGGGCGCGCGGGCGCGTCGCGGCGGTATTTCTTGCCTGGACGCGAACGACGGACACCTCTAGCTTGCACCTGCAGTAATCTACCGATCGAGCCAGGCCGCGTCGCGCAGGAACGCCGTCCAGGTGGGGGGAGCAGGACCGCGCAGGGGAGGGTTGGGGTGCGGAAGGTGACGATGCCTCAGGACGGGCGGGATTCCTTTACGAGTGGGTATCGGCTTACTCGGTGCGCCGGTCGCGTTGCAGCACAAGAAGGGGAGGAGGGGTTGAGGATATTGGAGGGCACAGATGGGACTGGCAGTCCCATTGGTATCCTCTGCCCGCGGCCCTCGTCTGTCCCCCCCCTGCCCTTATCCGGCGCGCCTAGGAGCTCTGCTCTCAAGACGCGCGTGGGGAACCCTCCTCGCTCCGTACTCTGGACGGTCTTTTGAAGTGAACCTCCACCTGTCGTTGGGCTCTCGAGTGGAACGGGAGGCTCGCAGAGATGTCGGGTGGTAACGAGGGGCGCCCGGACGGGAATTTTTACTCTCACAATAGGGAGAATGTGCTGTGGAACGGCCCCTATCCCGTCCAGGTGCGAGGACATCGTGCACCCAGCCTACACGCCCCGCTTTGCAGGGTCAAACTCCCCCGGTCCTCTCTGACGCAGACCCTTGTCATTAACTTGCAACTGATCTAATAAAAAAATAACGGAGAGCGCGGATATATTGCCGAAATCCGGTACCGCGCGATTCGCGTGGGCGCGAGTTGCTCACCAACTCCCTGCTCCCCTCCCTTGAGAGCTGGGAGCAGCCTCACGCCAGTGCCCACGGCTCCTCCCTCCTCCGCAGATGGCACATATGACTATTGGAATGCACCCGGCGATGCACCAGGTGGGACACCTTCCCTATCGTACCCAGGCACACGTCCAGACGAGCTTCGGCCTCCCACCACAACACGGACCCCCTCGACCTCCTTTGGAGCCCTCCCCGCCCCCCGGGACCCCCTCGCAGGTGCCGATGGTGGTCATCCCTCAGTCCATGATGCCCGGCTTCCCCGCTCCGGTCGGCTGGACCCCCCACGGGCAGCCTTTGATGGCCCCTCACCCGCACTGGGAGGGAGGGCACAGCCACCCTGTGAAGCCCCCGCCCCGTGTGGCCACGGTCCAGCCCCACCACGGGGGCCGCGCCGGCGCGCAGCAGCGCCCCAGGGACGGCACCGGCGGGAGGTCCCTCCGGTCCTGCCCCATGCTCCGCCCCCTGCCGCCCCGGGACATCTGCCCCTCGGACGACTCGGCCGACAGCCTGACGGCTGTGCTCGACGCGCCGGCCCACGTCCTCACCTCGCGCATCAAGGACGCCGGGTCTCTCCCCCGCCTCCACGCCCTGTCCATCGCGACCTGGCCCTACATGAACAGCATCCACGTCTCGGCCTTCATCTGCAAGGCCGCCCGCCTCCTCGGCTGCCGCCTCGAGCCGGGGCACCTGGCCACCCTGCGGGCGTGGTTCCGGGCACTGCTCTCCGAGGCGCTCGCCATGCGCAAGGAGCTCAAGCCCCGGGAGCTGGCCAACATCGCCTGGGCGTGCGCAAAGGCGCAGCAGGGCGCCGGGCACCGCGGGCAGCCCTTCGTGGACCCCGCCCAGCTCGTGCCCCTCCGCGACGCCCTCCACGCTCACCTCCCCGACATGGACGCCCAGGGCCTGGCGAACACCTTATGGTCCCTGTCCAAACTCCAGGTGGCGGTCCCGCGCGAGTGGCTCCGCGCCTTCTCCACGGCCCTGGCGCCGACCCTGTCCCGCTTCAACGAGCAGGAGCTCGCCAACACCCTCCTCGGCCTCTCCCAGGCCGCCACCGCCGGGGACCCCGGGGCCCGAGCGGAGGTCGAGCACGCCGCCCGCCTCGTCATCCGGCGCAGCGGCGAGATCATGCCCGACTTCAGCACCCAGGGTCTCTCCAACGCCATTCGCGCACTCGGCTCCATCGGCCTCGCCCCGCCCCTCCCCTGGGCCGACCTCTTCCTCCTCGAGTGCACTCGCAAGGCGCGCGACTTCACCCCCCAGGGGCTCTCCAACACGCTCCTGGGCCTCGGGCTGCTCGGGGTGCCGCCCAGCCCGGCCTTCTGGGCGGTCGCGCGCGCGCGCATCCTGTCCGACGCCCCGTCCTTCTCCCCGCCTGCCGTCACCACGACCCTCCAGGCCCTGGCCCACCTGGTCGGCGGGGGCTCCCGGCTTGTGCAGCCTGCCTCTATCCAGGACGTCGTCGAGGCCCTCGGGGCGCGGTCCAGCGCCGTGGCGGCGCAGCTGAGCCCAGCAGGCGTCGCATCCGTCTTCATGGCGCTCGCCGACATGGGGTGCTCCCCCGCGGAGCCCCACGCCGCGACCCTCGCCCAGCGCCTGGCCGATACGAGCGGGGACCTGTCCGCCGCCGACGCCGTCGGGGTCCTGGGGGCACTCACGCACCCCCCGCCGCACCCGTGGCCCCAGTCTGTGGAGGAGGGCGTGTTGCACGCCCTGGCCGACGCGGCGCTGGTCCACGCGGACCAGTCGCTGGGGCTGACAATGATGTCGTCGCTGGTGTTTGCGCTCTCCACCCTCCAGTGCCCGCCGAACCCCGCGGCGGAGGCTGAGCTCTTCGACGCGCTGGCCGCGGCCCTCCCGGGCGCGGACCTGGCCGACCTGTCCCCGCTCCTCCGCGGGATGGCCTCCCTCGGCCTCCCCGAGGTGGCCTCCCCGCCCGCCGAGACGGGGGAGGCCGTCGCGGTGGCCGTCACCGAGGCCCTCGCGGGGGGCGGCGACCTGTCCCCCGCGGACGCCGTCATGACCCTCCACGCGCTCGCCACGGTGTTCCCCGCGGCCACGGCGGCGCGGCCCGTCGGCGAGCGCCTCGTCGCCTGCGCCAACGCCCATCCGTCTGTGGTGCCCTTTGCCGCCGCTGCCCTGCGCGAGCACCTCGATGCTGCGGACGAGGCGGGCGTGCCCGCGGCGCCCGGGGCCGAGTCCGCCGTGAAGGCTCTGGCCGCGGCGCTCCCGAGTTCCCTCCCCAGAACGCCCTCTGAGGTCCACCGTCGCATCATCCTCTCCTGCCGCCACGCCGGGATCCCCTGCCGGAGCCCTGCCATCGCCCCCGGCGGGCTGCACATCGTCGACGCGCTTGTGACGGGGCCGGGCGGGGCGAGCTTCGCTGTGCTGCTGGGGAGCGGCGACCGCGCCGCCCTCGACAAGCTCAAGGTGCGGCAGCTGTCCCGCGCCGGTGTGGCCGTCGTCGCCGTGCCCGCGGACCTCTTCGGCAGCGCCGGCGCCGAGACCCCGACCCGCGCCGTCTACTTGACCCAGGCCCTCCACATGGCCGCGGAGAGGGGTGAAGGGACGCGGGGTGACGACTCGAGCGGCGGGTTCGAGTTCGCGACCCAGGGGACCGGCGCGAGCGAGCCCCCCTCCACCCCCGGCGCCAAGGCCGGCGCGCGCGACTCGATCGCGGCGCTGGACCGGGCCGTCTCGGCGGCGCCGTTCGCGCCCCGCGCCTCGGGCGCCGAGGAGCCCACTACCCCGGTACTGAAGGCCGCCCCCGCCGCGGAGCGCCGGGCGCCCGGCCCGACGCCCTTCACCCCCGGCGTCCCCCTGGACGCGCTCAACGCGCGCCGCACGCCAGGGGCCGGGAGGACCCCGGGGCCGGGGGGGACCCGGGGGGGGCGGGGAGCGTGGGGGATCCCGGGGTTCCCACGCCTCGACGAGGGGCCGGCGGGGACCGGCGCCAACGACGAGAACGCCGGGCCGGGCAGCAAGCCCGGGGTCACCCCGACGCCTGTTCGGGTGCGCAACGTTCTGCAGAGGGGGGGGGGCGACAACGTCACGCCGTTCGCTCCCGTGGCCGGTGGCCGCGGCGACGGCTCGGACCGCCGGACGCAGGGGCCTCACAAGAGCCCCCTGCCCATGGGTCGCACCCCCAAGCCCGGCGCTGGCCGCGTCGCCCAGTCCGTCACCCCGGGGCGCGGGGCCTCAGCCCGCAAGGGGGCGGGCGGGGGGCGGCGGGAGGTCGCGGCGCTGTCGGAGCGGGCGTCCAACGTCCTGGACTTCAACAGGTAGGAGCAGCGGATGAGATTACGATGAGAAGCTCGAGGGAGCGAATTGTGGTTCCGGAATAGCCAAGCAGAGCCCTAGGGCGAGGCGCCCCCCCACAGGGGGGCGGGGCCGCCACCAGTCAATGCCTCCTATTCTTTTCTCCCGCTGAACGCCCTGGTTCCGCTGCCGCCACCCGGCCGCCACGTCACGACCTCACGAGGAGCCCTCGTCCTCCGCCGTGGAGTCGGCCTCCTCCCCCTCCAGCAGCGGGGACAGCGCCGGCTTGGCGCCCTCAGGTACGTCGAAGAGTGACCCCTTGTACCCCATCTGCTCCAGGATGCTCTGCGCCTTCTCCAGCTGGTCCATCTCCGCCTTCCCCAGCGACTCGAGGTCCCCGCACACGTCCTTGATCACCTTGCCCAGCCTGCGGGCACGCGCCGTCGGGGGGGGCGGGCTCGCGGGGTCGGGGCACCCCCTACGGCCCAGCCACCCCCCCTGCTGTCGTGGCTGGGGTCGTTCGAGGGGCTGGGGGTCGCCTCCGGGGGGGGGATGGCGCGCGTGACTCACTTGGAGCGAGGGTTAATCGCGTCTTCGTAGGTCCCGGGGACCTCCTCGAACTGCTCCTCGTCCCCCTCCTCGAAAAAGTCGTCGGCAATGTCGTCCGCGCCCTCAACCTCCTCGGGCTCCGCCCGCAGCGCCACCGCGGCCTCGAGCCTGGCTGACGGGAGGGAAGCCCCGGATCCGAAGCGCCTCAAGGAAGAAGGCCCCCGCATGCCCCGCGCCCCGACCCTGGCTCGCGCAGAGGCGACGGGCAGGGGAACCCTGGCCAGGAAACTCGTCATCGTGGGAAGGCCTCCCGGATTACGCGCTACGGGGTTCGGACGAAGTGTCGAGGAAATAAGGAACACACGAATAGCCGTTCATGTCCCGCCACGTCGACGCTCCCGGACTTGAACCCACATCGGCGACTGGGACCGGTGAGAGTCAGGCCAGAGCTACCGTTTCAACGCCCCGGAAATCGCGGCTAGCCCCTCTCTTGATGAGGTTCGTAGCCCGGCGCGATCCACCCAGGTAGAATTACTTTCCGAGGGATAGGAACGAGGCAGGAGGTGCCCCACGTGATCTTGTCGCCGCTGCGTTGTCTTTGCGTCGTCTTCCCTGGGTTGTCACCCTGCTTGCCGCGACGATGGAGGCGTGAGGCCAGTAGGAGAGGAACTGCGACCCGTTCAGGCTGGCTTTAAATATGATCCCGTCCAACACGACTGTCCGCGACAGCGAACTCGGGCCGGAGGGCCTGAGGCAGTCGGTGCATGTGGCGAAGGAGCACATCAATGCCCGTGAGTGTCGACAACTCCTGCGCCTCCCTCCCCCCTCACCGCCGACGTGCCGCCCGTGACCGTCCCCGCGGCGGCAACACATTAGTTTTTGTGCGATGGCCCCATCGTACCGGTGATTTTCCTCGGAAGAGACGCGCGACGTCGCACGGGACGAGGGGCCTCCGGCCCCTCCCATGTCGCCCCCCCTCTCCGCGTCCCTCCTCCCCCCGTCCACCCCCGACCCCGATCCCCGGGCGGCCTGCAGAGCACGGCCGTGACCCCCTCCACGACGCCGAGGAGAGGAAGCGCAGGGGCGAGGGGAGCGAGTGGCAGAAGGAGGTCAGAGACTTTGCCCCAGGCCACCCACCGACCGAGTCCATGGCCGGGCGCGTCCCCACCGCGGAGGAGGAGTTCGTCCTGTCGGGCCTCAAGCCGTACGAGGCTTCCCCCCTCAATACCCAGGAGCTCCCGCCAGAGTCCCAGGACCCCCGGGCCCTCGAGCGCGAGCTCGCCATCCAGCGCGCCCAGGCAATGGACATCCCCCTGGCCCTGCTCGGGCGGCCGGGGTTCCCGCTGTCATACTTTGGCGGCCGGGGGGAGGCGGCGGTCCGGCGCAACATGGCGCAGCTGTCGTCCAAGATGCGCAGCATCAACAACTCGATGCGCGGCGCCCTCGACGAGGCCCGTGCCCGCGCCGTCACGGCCGGCCGTGCCGACTACGCCGCCGTCGAGGCGATCAGCACCCTCATGGACCAGACGCAAGGCGTGTTCGCCCCGGGCACAGCTTACCGCGAAGCGCTGGTGGGGGCCTCGGGCGGCGCCAAGGCCCCCGCGGAGGCCCGCCAAGACGAGTACGCCGGCCTCGCCCGCTCCCTGGGCCAGGGGCTCCGGGAGACCCTGGGTGGGGGCCGGGGCGAGAGCCCGCGGCGACCCGAGCAGCCGCCGCGGGAGTCGGCGCGCACCCCCGCCCCGCGCGACTCCCCAGGGCGGCGCCGGCGCCTCGACCCGATCCCCGGCCGCGAGGCCGCCGCCGAGGGCCCCGGGTCGCGGCCAGGGTCGGCCCCGCGCGAGCGGCGGGCGGGGGCGACCCGCGGGGCGGCGCCCCTCAAGGCGCGTCCGGCGCCGGACATGTCGCACGTGGACGACCTGTACTGGGTCAAGAAGCTTGTGTCGACGGCGGAGGGGTCGCTGACGATCCCCGACGAGATCCGCGCGGGGGCGCCCGGCCTGGGCAAGAAGGGGACGCTGCCCCCCGTGGGGTCCCTGGGCCCCCTGGGGACGGCCCTCGGGGCCGCGCACGGGCAGCCGGGCCCGGGTCTGGACGGCGAGCGCGCCACCATGGGCCTCTCGGCCGCCCGGGGCACCCGCCGGGAGGACGTGGAGCTCCTGCAGGGGTGGGTGTGGGGCATGATTGACAAGATGGCGCTGCGCATTCGGCGCAAGGTGTTCGAGCACGAGGGCGGGGCGCAGAGCGCCGAGAAGCTGCTCGACGGAGACGGGGAGCTGAGCGTGGAGGGCGTCAGCGACGCCGTCCTCTTCGTCTACAGTGTGGCGGCCGAGGAGCTCCAGCGTCAGGTGGGAATCGAGTGTCGCGAGCGCGGGGAGCTGTTCGGGCTGCTGTGGGGGCAGTTCTTCACCCTCGTGGAGCTGCGGGCGGCGCTCAAGTACCAGCGGGACGTGGCAGCGGCAAACGAGGCCCTGGTGAGCGAGCAGCGGCGGACGGCGGAGGCAGAGGCGCTCATCGCGGCCATGCAGGAGCAGGGGCAGGAGGCGGGGTCGGAACACAATCACGAGGTGAACCGGATGCGCATGGAGAACCGCACGCTGGCGGAGAAGTTCGTCAAGACGCGCAACGAGCTGGCCGAGCTCCAGAAGGTCTACGAGAGCACCGAGGACAGCCTCAAGGCGGAGATCCGGGAGAAGCTCAAGGTCAAGGAGCAGGCCGACCGCCTGGACCGGATCCTCACGGACCTCGCCGACAAGCTCCAGGCGGAGCAGCGGGACAAGGCGCAGAAGGAGCAGGCGCTGGAGAAGCGCGGCAACCAGATCCAGGACATGGCCGCGCAGGTCAGGTCTCTGCTGGAGGGCGTACAGGAGCTGGACGAGGCGAAGAAGTCGCTGGCTCGGCAGCTGGCGGCGGAACAGGACCGGTCAGCGTCGCTGGAAACCGAGCTGGAGGCCACGCGGGTCAACCTGGAGGATAAAAAGCGGCAGCTGGAGGCGCAGACGCTCGAGCTGGAGCGCACCAAGGCCCTCCACGCCGACATGGACAAGGACCGGGCCAAGCTCGAGGCCGAGGCCGAGGCGCAGCGGGCGCGGATCAACGAGCTCACGAGGTCGCTGGCGGACTCGGCGCAGGCGAACAACAGCCTGGAGCTCATGATCGAGCAGCTCCGGACGGAGATCGCGTCCAAGGAGTCGGACTGGGACGACGCGCGGGCGGAGCTGCAGGAGGAAGTGCTGTCCCTCAAGGTCCGGCTAGAGAAGCAGGAGGGCGAGCTCCAGCGGCTGCTCAAGGTGCGGGACGAGCTCGAGAGCAAGTGTGACCTCCTCAGCGATGAAAACGGCAAGTCCGGGGCGCGCATCGAGGCGCTCAGCGTGGACCGACACGAGACGGTCGCCCGGTGCAAGCATCTGCTGGACGCGCTGAAGGCCAAGGCGGGGGCGCGCGAGTCGGTGCGCTCGGTGCTGACGATGCTCGACAAGCACTGGCATGTCCTCGGGCAGGAGGGTCGCGTGGCCATGACGCTGGACGCGTGCCGCGACGTGATCGACTACCTGGGAAAGGACTCCGACTCGCTCCGGGCGGAGGTCGCCGAGTGGCGCGAGAAGTGCGGGATCGTGACCAAGGACCGGGACGAGATGCTGAGCAAGGTCATGGACGCCAAGACGGTCATGGAGCGCGCCACCGCCGACGCCCGTGGCGCGGAGCGCATGAAGCGCCAGGCCGAGGCCGACCGGGACGTGGCGAGGCGCCAGGCCGACGCCTACCGAGCCGAACGCGACGCCCAGGAGGACCAGATCCGGGACCTCAAGCTGGCCATCCAGCAGCAGCTGGATCGGGACGCCGAGAAGATGGAGCGCCTGCGACAGTACGAGGAGGCCGAGCGCAGCATGAAGGAGGCCCTGGGGCTGTCCACGGACCAGAACGTCAGCATCGCGGAGACGGTCAAGTCGCTCGACACGGCCCTCGCCGACCTCGAGGCCAAGACCGCGGAGAACCTCGGCAACATCAAGCGGTGCCGCGAGCTGCAGGAGGCCAACGCCGGGATCCAGGACAAGCTGCGGTCCGCCGAGGCCGAGACCGCCGAGGCCGCGCGCGAGAGGGACGCCCTGCGGGAGGAGCTCGACCCCCTCAAGGAGACGATGGCCAAGGAGCGGGCGGCCGCGGCGGGGCTCCTGGTGCGCAACGCCTTCCTGGAGGAGCAGCTGAGGAAGGGGCAGCGGGCGCTCATCACGTCGCAGTTCCTCGTAACCCAGCTGGGCGCCCCCGCGGAGATGGACGCTGTCATTCCCGCCGCCGCCGCCGGCGTCCCCGCGGCCCGGCCCCGGGTGGAGGTGCCCGAGGTCTCGCCCTCGGCGCGCACCCCCATGCCCGCGGCCGCGCCCCGCCCCCCCTCTGCCGGGTCCGGGAGGCGCCCCTCCACCCCGGGCGGCAAAATGGTCTTCCAGGGCCTCGAGAAGGTCGACGAGATCATCGCCTCGACCGAGGCGGCCGTCCAGCGAGACCGGGACGGGCAGATGGAGCTCTTCTCCGACTACATCGCCGACGCCGGGAAGCGGGAGCAGCACCCGGCGCGGGGCGACTCGGCCGCCCTCCGGGGGCACGACGCCATGCGCATCAGCGGCCTCGAGGGCTCCACGCCGGGCCGCCCCTCGACCGCCCGCAGCCGAGGCTCTCGCCCCGCCTCTTCGCGCTCGCACCTGGGGCGCGTCGCGGAGGGGGGGGACGCGGCGGCGGGCGGGCCGGGCGAGGTGTACGCGCCCGACGGCACGGCTGTCGCCGTGGGCGCCCGGTGGGAGCCCCCCGCGTGGGACGGGGCGTCGGACGGCTCCTCCCCGACACGGGGCGCCGGCACCCGCAGCCCCGACGGGCGCCCCCGCACGGCCGGGTCCCGCCCCGGGTCGGCCCGCCAGCACTGGGGCCAGCACGTGCGCGGCGAGATGACGGAAGAGCGGCGCGTCCTCGAGATCAAGCGCCACCTCCAGGAGCTGGGGTCCGTCCCGCCAGAGGTGGCCGCGCTGGTCAAGCCGCCGCCGCGGACGATCCGGAACGTGCAGGACCTGGTGGACGTGGAGGTGGACGCGGCCATGCTCCAGACGGAGGCCGAGGCGCGGGCGCTGGCGGCGGAGAGGATCCGCGCGGTGATGAGCGGGCAGGTCCAGTGCCACCTGGACGAGGGGCAAATGAAGTGGCTGCTCACCGAGGCGGGGCAGGACCCGCGGGAGATGGACCCGGTGCAGGACGACGGGGACGTGCTCCTGGACGAGCAGGGCAACGAGCTCGTGCGCAAGGACCAGGCGGACCTGGTCACCCGGGAGCTCCGGGCGCGGATCTTCTGGCTCCGCGCCGCGATGGGCATCGTTGCCGACTTCTCCAAGGCCCTCCGGCGGCGCATCCGGGGGCTCGAGAAGGACAACCTCGAGCTCGTGCTGCTGCTGGACACGACGAAGGTGGAGATGATGGAGCTCCTCGTCGCGCAGCAGAACCGGTGGTTCCGCCGGAGCGCCATGTTCGCGGCGGACCGCAAGGCGGAGATCACGGCCGTCCAGTCCGAGGTCAAGCGGCTGCGGATCGAGGCGGCGGACATCCGGGGGGCGGTGCAGCGGGTGGACGCCAACATGACGATCCGCGACAGGTTCCTCGAGGGGGAGGCGCGGCGGGGAGAGACGAACAGGGAGGCGGGCGCGCAGGCGGGCCCGACGGACAACGCCGAGGCCCGGGCCTTCCTCAAGTCCCTCGGGAGCAAGGCGGGCAACGTCAAGGTCATGGGCCCCGGCGAGCTGCTGCAGCACGTGATCGGGGTCTTCTCGCACCGCTCGGACGTCGTCAACGCGTGCGCCGGGCTGAGCGAGGAGGACGCCCGCCACCCCACGGAGCCGATGGAGCAGCCCATCTTCGACACGCTGGTCGAGTACATCATGGCGCGTGGGCTGGAGGGGGGGGTGGTGATGCAGGGCCCGGGGGGGTACCTGGCGCAGGTGCTCGTGTCGGTCGGGCGGCACCACGGGGAGCACCCGGCGCTCGGCCTCTTCGCCCGGCTGTCGGGCACGCACCCCTCGTGGGAGGAGAACCTGCCCGTGGCGGCATGGACGGTGGTCGCGCAGCTCCTCGTGATGCTGCGGCGCCTGCTCGGGATCAAGTGGCGCCTCCTGCAGAAGGAGTGGCTCAAGGGCAAGGCTCTCATTTCGGACAGCCTCGTCCGCGACCTCTGCGGCAACATGTACAACACCAACATGATCGACGCCCTCAAGCCCTACAGCAAGTGCTTCGCGCCGCGGCTGCTGCCGGCCCAGGAGGCAGGGGGGGTGCCCACGATGACGATCGAGGGGCTCTTCGAGGCCGCCATCGAGGCCTGGCAGGGCGGGGACGGCCCCCGGGCCGCTACCTTCTTCCCTCGCCGCGTCGACGCCGTCGCCGGCTCGGGCCTGCAGGCGCCGCCCAAGCGCATCCCCTCGAACCGCGCCGGGGCGGGCGCCGCGCGCCGCGGGGCCGCTGGCGTGTCCACCACCGAGGTCAAGCTTGAGCGCCCCGACGATATCATCGTGCCCAAGGGGCAAAAGCGCGAGGTCGCGGGCGTCCGCGGCGAGCAGGACTACTCCCGCTCGGTCGCCGCACGCAGCCCGTCGGGGACCCCGCCGAGGGGCACCACCCCCCAGGCGGGGGGCGACGACGGCGCCCCGAAGACGAGGGGCCGCAAGGCGCGGCAGGCGCAGCTGGAGAAGGAGAGGGAGGAGCGGGAGGCGCAGGAGCGCATCGAGAGGCAGCGGGAGGAGGAGGAGAAGGAGGAGGAGGACGAGGGCTGGGCAGTCCGCCCCACGCTCTGAGGGGGGCGCTCCCAGGGGGGGCGGCGATGGAGGGGCCCGGGCGGCGGGTCGAGTAGCCGCGTAGCGGTGCGATTCAACGCCCAAAAGCCGTAACGGACCGGGCCTCGGGCGCGTGCCCGAGGCCCGTCGCCGCAGGTCCCGCGCCCGGCGGCGGGGCCGCCGTCTCCAGCTCGGGCACGTCTCGCGATCCTGCCCCAACCCCCCGCGCCCGTCAGTCGATGATCTTCTCTCCCGAGGCGAATATGTTGAACCACACCATCCCGAAGACGTACATGACCACGGCGATCTTCCACACGGCCGCCCAGCCGGCCACGGCGAGGATCTTGCCCGTGACGTACGTCCCGACGACCCCGGCCAGCACCCCCGCTGTGTTCGAGATGCCGAGGAGCACCCCGGCGTACGAGGGGGCGATGTCGGCGTGGTTGGAGTAGAGCCCCGACTGGGAGAAGGCGTCGAGGCCCTGGGAGAGGCACATGCAGGCGACGGCCTGCCACACCTGGCTGACCCCGGGGAGGATGGTCAGCGCCACGGCGGGCCCCATGAACCCGACCGTCTGCATCACCTTGCGCACCTTCCCGATCCCCACGCCCCGCTTCACCATCGCGTCCGCCAGCCACCCCCCCACGTTGGCCGAGATGGCCATGGCGAACCAGGGCAGCACGCTGTAGAAGCCCGACTTGGCCAGGTCCATCCCCAGGACTTGGTTGTAGTACGTGGGCATCCAGGTGAGCAGGATGAAGAGGCCCCAGTTGTGGCAGAAGTGCGCCACCACGATCGCCCACACCTGCGGCTTGCTCATCAGGAGCCGCCACGGGATGGCCCGCACGCTGATGGGCTTGTCCCCCTTCTTGGTCCGCAGCGCCTCGATGTGGGCCCGCTCCGCGGCCGAGATGCGCCGGTCCGCCTTGGGGCTGCTGGCCGACAGCCACCACCACGCCGCGCTCCACAGCACCCCGGCCAGGCCGAAGATCTCGAACACGCTCCCCCACCCGAGCCGCTGGCACATCCCCGGCGACAGCCCCAGCCCGATCATCGACCCCGTGTACATGCCCGAGTAGACCAGGCTCAGGGAACGGGACCGCTCCCCGCTCGGGACCCAGCTCGACAGGAGCGAGTTCATCGCCGGCATCGCCACGCCCTCCCCGATCCCCATCATCGCCCGCGCCGCCAGGAGCGGCACCAGCCCCGCGTGCGCCGCGAGGGGCGTCAGCATCGTGGCCGCCGACCACCAGAGCACCCCGGCGCCGAGCACCACCTTCCCGCCGATCCGGTCGGCGAGCACGCCGCCGGCCACCTGCGTCGGGGGAACGCGAGGGGGGGCGGTCGGCGGGGGGCGGAAGTGCGGGGGGCGCGAGCGCGCGGAGCGGGTGTCCGGCCCGGCGGGCACCCTCCGTGGTGGCAGGGGGGGGGGGAGCTCGCCTGCGTTAAGAGGTACCCCCAAAAGAACGACGACTGGACGAGGCCCATTGTGCTGCTGTCCCAGCCGAACTGCTGGGACATGGGGAGAATCGCGATCGACATGTTGACGCGATCCAAGTTGCAGAGCAGGAAGGCCAGCGCGCAGAGCCCGACGATCGTGAAGCGCCTCTTCCAGCCCTTGGTGTCCTCGACCGCGGGCTGCCCGTCCGCGGCACTATCCCCGTCCGCCTGCGGGGGAGCGGTCGAACGCGGGCGTAGCAGATCGCTGGACAGTTGCGCACGGAGTTATACAACCCGGCGAAGTGGCGGGGTTTTTCGGGAATGGTGGGCGTGGTTTGTCCGCGTTTGCGATCGGCGCAGGGCGGGTCAGGGTGGCTGCCACACTCACCGAAGCATCTCCCCCGGTGCTCACAGGCATCGGCATCCCCCTGGTCGCGATATCCCACCCCTTGCGCCCGCTACCGGGATGATAAAGGGTGCCCCCCAAGCCCGCCGCTGCGATCGAATATTTCCCGGCAGGATCCACGCGGGCCGTATTGGATCCGCCGATGTGTGACTCCGCCCCCAACGCGACGCTGCCCCGGGACGCGCGACGACGGAATGACTGTGTTGGTCCCGCGATTCCATCCCTACCCCTGCAGGGAGCCACGGGGGGGCACCACGGTCACCGCACAATGCGCACGAACACCACAAAGCCGCTGCGGTCTCACTGCACAGGGAATGAGCCCCCATTCGTGCGATCAAGAGACTTTCAGCGCTCCAATCCCGTCATTCGACACGCATATGCTCACCCCCCTCCCCAGGCGCCCCGCGGCAGCGAGACGCCCCCGAGCCTCGCACGCCCAAGCGCCCCGATCCCCGATCCCGCCGCGGACGGCGTCGCCAACCCCAAGGCTCCCCTACAAGGGTGATGGCTGAGCGCGCCCTGCATTTCCCCGGGGTATCTCGTTCGCCCGTCCGTGCGGAGGCTCCCAGTCAGCTGCAGAGCTAGCCTAGCCGCCAATATTCCTCCTTTCGCCGAGATAGATACCCGCGCTACCCTCTTCCGGTGTTTTTGGCGGGCGATGGGGGGTCACGGAGACGCATAGACGAGCCAGGGGGGGGGCACGGTTGGTGGGGAGCCCTGGGCTCCCGGTCAGGCGCCGGGGCCGTGCGACAGCGCGGGGCTGCTGCCGGCCTGGCTGCCTGCCCGTCCCCCGGGCCCCGGGGGACACCGGGGGCGCACTCAATGGGGCGGGGCCCTCG
>Ga0181583_10001495_pt1 | contig 17284 bp, 13 predicted proteins | sample 071ome_31_FD_132461 | JGI IMG/M metagenome (GOLD analysis project Ga0181583, IMG submission 132461) | Coastal salt marsh microbial communities from the Groves Creek Marsh, Skidaway Island, Georgia - 071405CT metaG (megahit assembly) | ecosystem: Environmental > Aquatic > Marine > Intertidal... | reverse complement strand
TTGGACTTCCGACGTTACATAGCTCAAAGTAGCTGTTTTAGTTGCTCCAGCGCCAACTACGAAAACAAAAGGAGTTCCTGAGACCTGATAAGATCCCACATCTCCGATACCTGGTCCTACCCAATGTCCCATTAGTCATTCTCCCAAGAAATGATATCGTTGACCAACCTATCAACTCTATCGGTTTTAGTAAAGTGTCTGTTCAGATCTTCGCGCGTAAAATCTTTTCCTTCTTTCATCATGAAAGCGCCTGGAGTAGAAGGTTCTGAAACGAAATCCCAACAAATCAATTGAAAATCGTCTTGAACCACATCGTAATCACCTTCACGGCGAGTTGATCCAACGCCTCTTGATGAGATTCCCAAAGTTACGCCTGATTCTACCAGACTTTGTAATATCTTTCCGCTTGGTGTATCCAGCAGTTCCACAACTCCGTAACATACACCATCATTCATGTATGCTTCTCGAACGATGTGTGATGCGTTCTTAAGTTCAACCACAGAACTGTCAGGATGATCACATTCTCCCAGCGCACGGTTTTCCTTGATAAACTTTTGGTAATTCCTTACCTCTCTCTCAAGGATTTCAATCGGATAAATTCTCCCATTCTGGTTAAGCGTATCTGCTTTTTGTAAGATACCCTTCATCATTAATTTACCGCCGTTGGCCTCGCGAGATTCTTTGATCATCTCTGGAGAGTAATCAAATGCTAGCCATTCTGTCAATAGTTTTCTATCGTTCATTATTCCGCCTCCAGTTCTGCCAAAAGATTTGCCAATGAAAGAGCTTTCGCCACTGATTCGTCTGTTTCATCGGGTTGGAAATTTGAAACTCTTTCAACAAGAACTTCTTTTTTCTTTTTAAGGTAATCGTTATCCAGAGATTCGTAGAATCTGTCGATTGAATCAAGTGTTTTACTCTTGACTGATTCCATCAATACAACTGCTTCTGAGTTTTTATTCATTAATCTGCACTCTAGAATCTTTCTTTGATCCTCTGTGAGTGTTTTGCCATACTTCTTATTGAACTTCTCAATCATAATGTTGAGAACCAACGGATTAGCATTCTCAGACTTCTGCAGGTTCGAACCTGTTTCGCTTCTTGTCAAGTGCTTAACAAGTCTGGTCTCGTACTGGACTATTTCTGCTGGCGTGAGACGGCTTGCGCCTCTCCATTCATTCAAGAGTGCCTGAACTGTTGCAAAAATCTTGTAATCAGGTATTCTTTGATCGTAGAAACTTTCTTCGTTTAAAAGATGATTGATATCCTTGATTAGTAAAGATTTCTCATGTCTGAGCTTGCTAGCATCATGATCCACGCATGCTCTTCTGCTTTCTGCAACAATTCTAAGTGCCAGATCCTCAGAGCTCACACACGTGTGAATGAGCGAACTAAACAATCTAAACTCTTTCAGCATTTCGGAATTTTTTCCAAAATGTCTGGTAACGACATCGATTGATTCCTGTGCTTTCTCGACATTACCTTCAACTGTCATTCTACTAGCATGTCTAATAAGCTGTTCATGTAGTAGACCGACGTTGCGCTTCTTATTATGCTTCGCCATTAGGGTCTCCTTCTGTTATGTCTGCTTCTGAAAGAAGAGATTTTCTTTTTATTCCTATCTTAGTGTCCATTTTATTCAAAGTACTCACTAAATCATAAGTAAGCCTCGGAGGAGTAAAAGTACCAACTGATTCAGAAAAAGGATCTTTGAGAAAATCATTGTCAAAAGGTTTGTTCATCGTGTCCTGTTTTCTTCCCGACTTACCAACTGATGTCATTTTAACAAAGTCGGGCATGTGAGTTGAACCAGGACCGCTGGTAACCTTTCTGCTTTTAGAAATTTTCTGTCCAAATGCATTGTGAATCTGTCTTTGAGCTTTTAGTGGAGCATCTATATCATCAATAGAGAGAGAAAGGTCGACTTCTATATCAGAATCTTCTTTGTCTGTCTTTTCCTTTGCAGGCTTAGCTATTAGAAGATCTCCTTCAGGCTTATCACCTGCGAAAAGGTCCTCTCCGCTCTCTTCATCATCTCCTCCAGTATCTTCACTGCCTTCGCCTCCTCCACCGGTGTCTACTTCTGATTCCGGAGCTTTCACGGATTCAAGCTCTAGATCTCGCTCCTTGTCAAGAAGTCTTCCTTGGTGTACTTCTTCGATCTCCTCATCCGTCAACCCAAGTACATTTTTCTGGATCCAGGAACGATCAACAGATCCTTCTGGAGCAGCTCCTGCTATTTCAAATCTGGCTCTTATAAGCTCGAGCTTCTGCTGCTGTGCTATGGAAGATGGGTTAGAGAGACGAAGATCAAATTCGGCTAAATCTTCTCCTTCGTATCCGTGACAATAAAGATGAATCATTGCAATCTTGTTAAGCTCAGAAATAATTGTTTTTTGAATTCTTTGAATTGATCTACTAAATCTTATATCCTCTTGAGCAAGTGTAGCTTTTGCACCTACTTCTTCGTCGTATCCCAAGTAAGCCTTGGGAATCTTTAGAGCTGCAAAGAGTTTCTTTTGTATATACTCAACATCTTCAATAGCAGCTGTGTTTTGGCCACCTGCGAGTGTGTCGATTCTAGTTCCTGTCTCTCCTCCCCTAACAGGCAAGAAGTAATCTTCATCAACTGACAGTGGATTGTATCTTAAGTCAACTTGTCCGTTAGACTTATCAACGATCTGATTTCTTTTAAGACTAGTTTGGGCCTGCTCAATGTAGTTTGCAACATCTTCAGGAGGTACGTTACCTACATCTAAATAAAATACTCGGCGTTCTGGCGCTCTAATCACTCTGTAGACGAGCATAGCATCTTCAATCAATATCAACTGACGCCAAATTCTTCTTGCAGCCTCCAGAACAGAAGATCCGTAAGGCAAGAAAGCGTCATTCCCTAAAAGTCGAAAATGACTTACCTGCCAGTTTTCTAAAACTTGATTACCCTGTGTGACCCATCTGAATCGGACTGCAGACGGATCGTGTGGATCAAACCCTTCTTCCCTCTCCATTTCTGAAATTGATATTGGGTAAGTGTTAATAACTCCGTAGTCCGGATGTACATCATTAAAAAGAAAGAAGTCACCGTATTTACAGAGATTTCTTACCCACATCGTAAGATTAAACTCGATGTTAAGAACATCATAAAACAAGTTCTCTAGAATTTCCTGTACTTTTCTGTTCTCAGAGTATATATGAAGAACTTTACCTTGCTCGTCAGAAGACACAGTTTCTTCAGCGTAGATATCTAATGCGGAAGCAATTTCCGGTGTTGCTTCCATTTCTGAAAAGTCGCTATAGCGTGCCATTCTATCGAAGGCTCCGTATGCACTCAATGTCGAATTGTATACATCACTGTGTGCTCTTCGAAACACTTCCAAAGCTGTAGACGCTGAAGGTGTTTGCGATTTAATGTTTCTTACTCTTCTCTTTACAGTCGGTCCGTTTCTAAAAAGTTTAGTCAGTCTTGTAAAGAGGCTTGCTTGCTCAGACATTAAATGCTCCTGTTTTCAAACAATAATTATTGTATTCAGATAAATTAAAACCTAAACTACAAAAGCCAATCAAAATCTTCAGAATCTGCACCGGATCCGGCTGGGTACGGTCGATTAGTTTGACTCCACCCAAACCTCCCCCACGGACTCTTTTTATTTGCCACTGGTCTTCTGTTGACTGCGAACCCGTCAAGCATGGCCTTGTTTAAATCAACATTTTGCTTGTTGACTTTTGGATCCGAGTCGAACAACCACACACCTATTGCTGCAGCCATGACTAAATCATCATTCTTTCCCTTTTGAGCTTGAGCTTTTTGTCCCTTCCAGACAAAAGTTTTTAATTCTTCAATGAATCTAGAAGAATAGAAAGATACTGAATTGTTTCTCAAGACTTCTTCAAGTTTTGTTAGAATCTGACCTCTTGATTGTGCGTTTGTTGTAAAACCTATCTTAGAAAGCTGAACGTTTCCGGTGTACAGCGCATTGAGTTTATCTTTTTCATTCTTGTAATAAAGATTAGTGTAGCCAATCTCTGATAATTTCATTACCACGGCGTAACCGTATGTATTGTTTTCCGGACATACCAAAGCATTATTATACCTCTTTCCTGCTTCTGCAAGAAGAATTGCAAACTGATCAGGTGGAACTTTGCCCCTGTATTCAGCAACTTGTTCTCCGGTATTAACATCTAACACGTGAAAAGTCGAATAATCAGCTGCATCTCCTCTAGAAACGTCTGCACTTATGACATATTTGTGTTCTGATAGAGAATACTTCCAGACCCACACGTTCATTCCTGGACCCCATCTCTCAATGGGTGTCTTGACTCTAAGTGCCATATTTTCTAGATCGTTGGCAGCAAGAAAAGTTTCTCCTGATGCGGCAAAATCGCACATAAGCTCTTGAGCGATTTGCTTTTTACTCATGTTTCGAGTTTCTGTCTCAAACCATTTTTCGTCGCGTTCGGGATGAACGTCCCACATTAGCTTTATGAGATTAAACTCGTTTTCTCCAGACTCAGCTCCTGTACATAAATCGTGATATTTGTCACCTACTCCGTTGGGTGTTGATAAAACTATAGACCTACCACCAGTCGAAAGGGTTGAATACAGCCCCATCCATATTTCATCAAAATTTCTAATAAAAGCCGCTTCGTCTATTATTAATAAACTCAAAGCTTCAGAACGACCAGCATCATCAGAAGTCGGAACAGCTTTTATCTGTGATCCGTTACTAAATTCGACACCTTGTTTGTTGGATCCGATAACTTCGGTTAGGTTCATCCAAGAAGGAAGACCTCTTATTGCTGTTTTGACTTTTTTTATAAAATTCTGTGCTACTGCTAATTTAGTCGCAATAATCAGTATGTTCTTATCTTTGTAGAAATACGCTAACCAAACAGCATAGGCAGCAGAAAGTGTAGATATCCCAAGCTGTCTAGACTTTAATATTACATTGAATCGGTGGTCTACAAAGTCCTTTAAGCAATCGTCCTGGAAAGGATAAGTGTTGAACTTAACTAGACCTTTTGTAGGGTGCTGAATTTTTATGTATTTCTTGAGAAAATACGACGGATCTTTTCCGCACTTTATCAGCTCTTTGACTTGAAGCTGCTTATTCATCTTAGATGATAACTAAATCCTGATTATATCTGTAGTACGCTACTTTTCGAGGAGAGTTAGAAGTCGCCTGTATTACTTCTATGTTATCATCTCCTCCCTTATCTTCTATTTTGAGTGACTCATCAGTTTTGTCCTTGTAGTTTTTCTTAAGATTACTAATGAAATCCTTTATAAGTTGTTGAGCATGTTCTCTAGCTGTTTGTACTTGCGGCCTTAATGATTGCTCAGAGGCAAAATTAACAATCGTTTGAAATTTCAAAACCAGACGGTTGCCGTGCATTGTCCCCTTTAAAGAATACGTACCGGACTTTGATACTGGGTTGTATGTATTATCTACTAAGCGTGTTACTAACTCAAGCTTGTTCATTTTTAATTTCTCCAACGTGTAATATTATCTTGGATCTAGCAATTTCCTTCTCAGGTCTTACGCCTTTATTCCACGAATCTAGATCTAAGTATTTGAAATTTAGTGTACATTCACAACATGCTTTTTCTTTTTGTATTGAAACAAGATCTTTAGTGTCTCTAGCAACATATTCACACACGGGACAAACACATGAAATGCTAGTTGTATTGTTGACGATGTGTATTTTATTTCTGTCTAATAACAGCATCTTTTCCGTCCTTGTCAATTTCTAAAACGTTGTCTACGGAATCTTTGACAGCATCGACATGTGAGATTATCAATATGCATCTGAACCATTTCTTAAGTGATTCTAGAAATCTACTGCAAGCTTCGATATTACCATCATCAAGAGCACCAAATCCTTCGTCTATGATGAAAATGTCAGATTTAGAAAGCTCAGAAACGTTTGTTAAAGCAACTCTTATTGCCATAGCTGACATCATTTTCTCCATACCACTACAGCACTCAATTATACGCTTAGAGTCTCCGTAGTTTATGAAGATCTCCATATCACTTGAACCTTCGTCAGATTCAAGCTCAACAGTAAACCCTGTCACTCCTTGCAAAATAGATGCTATTTCTGCATTAATTTCCGGAAGACGTGATCTTATTATTTCTAGAGGGAGTCCGTTTTTTGATGTTGCCTGCATGAAGAGTTCATATCCTCTCCATTTTTCAATTAATTTTTCGTACTCGTCTCTCTCTTCAGATAGTTTCTGTATTCGAGCCTGAAGAAGCCCTATTTCTTCAGAAGTCTTTGATATCTTGTCTTCTAAGTTACTCTCGTCAGATTTGAGCTCTCTCAGCTTTTTTCTCATAGTACTTACTTGTTCTGCACTATCGTCGGACGATACATTAACTTTCATCTCATCCAAGGTGTTAATTTCGGTTGTTACAGACGTCACAGTCTTTTCTAATGTGTTTTTACTGTCTACTAATTCTAACTCCAGTTGATTTTTTTTAATTGTCAAATCTCCAAAAGTTGCTATTAGCTCGTTGTATTTATTTAGTTTGTTTTCAAGATCCTTTTCTTGGATTTTCCTCAATTGTGTTCTTGTTACCTTTAAGTCATCTGCAATTTCTTCTATCGTCTTGTTTTGAGACTTTAATTTCTTCTTGGACTTATGAGCATCAACTATAAATTTACAATTTGGAAATTTATCACCACAAGGTACTTGATCTAAAACTTCAATTTGATTATTTAAAACCTTTAACTTTTGCTTCTCTTTGTCAAGTCTGTGTTTTATTTTTATCGTGGTGTCATCTAAGTTCTTTTGTTCTTCTAGCGCAGACTTAAGATCTTCTAGGGGGAACGTATCTTTGATGTCCTGTATCTTAGACGTCTTTTCAGACACATCTGCTTGTTCGATTTCTAAATCGCTTATTTTTTTAGAAATCATTTCTTTTTTCTCGTTCAAAAGATTAACTCTTTTTTCTTGATCTCTGATATCCTGTTTTGTCACTATGTTTTTGTCGTCTCTAGTTTCTAGATTTAAATCCAAAGATCGAACTCTTTTCCTGAGAGTCTCTAAGTTTTCATACAAAGCTTCTCTTTCATCAGACTTGACTTTTAGTTTGTTCTTAGTTTCAACTAGTGTAAGATCATAGTCTCTTTCAGGAACACTTCTTAACATTTGTTTTACTGCAGAGGACTCTTGCTTAGCTGCTTCATTTAGCTGATCAAAAACATCTAAATCCAGAAACTTGCTGAGGACTGACTTTCGCGCTGATGCTTTTTGATTAATAAAAGCATTCATCTCTCCTTGAGAAGCGAAACTTGTGAGCAAAAAGTCATCAGAATTTCCAACTATCTCTCTTAAAGTTTTCTCTGTCTCTCTTCTTTGCTCACCGCACATGTCTCTTATGATATCACCATTTGGATCCACTTCAAAAAGATTAAGCTGTGTTGACACAGAAAGCTTTCCGGATCTAGACTCTTTTTTTATGGACTGCCTCTCTATCTTATAGTTTTTTCCTCTCTTAGAAATAACTGCTGATGACTTACAGTGCCCCTTCCTAGAATTAATCACATGCAAGTTAGAAATAGATCCTCGGTCAGTCGTATTAAACATCGTGTACATCAAAGTTCCACAAATAGATGACTTACCAATCCTGTTCTTTCCGAATATTCCTGTGATTCCATCCATGTCAGCGAAATTGATCTTATTGTCTTTTCCGTATCCAAACATGTTGTCAAACTCTAGAGATTTAACTGACCATCTTCCGGAAGATGTAGTTTCTATTTTTGAGACGTGTTTCCAAAATCGGTTTACGTTTTCTTCAAACTGATCATTAAACCTCTCGGGTAAGTCGGCTTTTTTAAAGTACTCTTTGATCATTCTAGCAACAACAGCAGGGTCTCTAAGATTAACTCTTTCTCTTTTTAGATTTTCCTCCAAAACAAGATCAGGCTTTACTATCTCCTGTTTCATCACAATTTCAGATGCACTTTTAAATTCTTTTAGTGCACTATAAATTTGTTTTATTTCACCCTGACTTATTGCGACATTAGTCCTTATTCGAAATCTGGAATGATCTGGAAAATTTTCTGCTTCATCTAGAGTGTCTGATACTGTACCTTTCCAGTCAATTGTAACATAAGGCATGTCATGTTTTACTCTAACATGTCTAGACTTGTATGTATCCTTATCATCAATTTCCCATATCATAAAACCTTTATCTGGTGTCTCACCAAAGTTTTGTTGTATTGTACTTCCACAATACGCTATTCTTTTTTCTTTGTCGAGATATTGATGGGAGTGAATATCGCCTAGGAATACGAAATCAAACCCCTTAAAGAAACTTTCATCGACCTCACCATCAAGCTCCCAGTTAATATCTGTTACACTTCCAGTGACCGCGCCATGAAATATAGCGATGTTTATCTTTCCACTCTTAGGATTTGCATTTTCCCAATTTTCTTCATCGAAGCAGCTAAAATTTGTTATTGTTATTGTTTCGTCTAGATCGAAACTTTCTGTGAATTTAGAGAGGTAAATGTTGGGAATATTTAATGCTCTTATGATTGGGCTTATTGCGTCTTCTCTATCTTTGTTCATGATTAGGCCGTCATGATTTCCCAAAGTCACATAAACAGGACATATTTCAGACATTTCTCTAAACCACCAACAAAGAGAATCAATCAGTTCTGGTGATATTCCTTGAGTTTTTGAATGTACAATGTCTCCTGCGATGAATATCGCGTCTACTTTTTCCTTTCGAAGAGTTTTGAATGCATCTTCAAAAGAATGTCTGTACTCTTCATGCCTTGTCAATCCACGCCAATGCACGTCACCGAAATGAGCGAACTTATATTTCATATTATTGATCCACTTCTAATTGAGTTGATTTTGTGTGTCAAGTGTGAATAAGGAGTAAAGTTTTTAGCGTTACTCAACATTTTAGCGTTTTCTTCACGTGAAGTATCACCCATGTCTTTTCCGTCCGTTGTAAAACAAACTTTAACGTTACAGCCTGCTTGATGTAAAGTTTTTGCTATTTTAAGCGCTTTTCCTTTGAGGTCTGGATCCAATGACACTATTACATTTGACTGATTTTTCATCAAGCACCTGTAAAGATATGAGTTACTAGAAAGAGTTGACCCTAAGATCGGTATGGTGTTTGGGATTGACTTTATCGCATCAAACACACCCTCAACCAAAACTATCGGTTTTTTCCAGTTTACATCGACTTCATTGAATATAATTTCACTCTTAGAAACTTTGGCGTTCAAATACTTAAATTCACCTTCATCAATAGATCTTCCTACGTAGTAGTTTAAATTTCCTTCTAAATCGAAAGAAGGAACAATCGCTCTTCTTCGAAACCTACCAGTAGTAGTTGTTAAGACTCTCCACCTAATCATGTCTGCGCGCGTTAGTCCTCTAGACAAAAGATAGTTTTTGACAGCTCTTACGTCAGGATCACGAGTTTTTCGGAACACTGGAACGAAACCTTTCGGAAGGTCTAATGTGGAAACTTCTTCTTCAGGTTCGTATTCATATTTTTTTGGATTTGTAAATAGAATTTCATCTATTTGAACATTTGGGAATTTTTTGTTTATGTATTTCCAAACGTTTTTTCCTTTTATTCCACAAACCCAGCAATGAAATCTATAGTCATCGAGCCTGACTGATAGTTTCTTTTTAGTCCTGTTAGGATCACATTCCGGGCATGAAACAGCTACATTTATTCCATCTCTGGAAACAGATCCTGCTCCAAATGCCTTATTGACAACACTTTTGGCTTTTTGTCTAATCATCAATGAAATAATATAATGTAAAGATCAAGTGTTCATTTTACATTACGCAAAGAGCCATTACTGCACTATCTGCAATATCTTGGCACGAAGCGTCATATACTGTTTGGCCTTTTCTTGGTCCGGACTTTAAAGTTTTTGTAGGCCACTTGAAACTGCGGAAATCTTTATGCTCCATAACCCAGTTTCTGACTTGATCTTTTGAAGAGATATCTGATTTCTTGTCGATTTTAATCGACAATCTTTTACGTGCAGAATTTACGTTTATTCTCTCACAGTCTGTTTGAAATATATCTTCAGCTAAAAAGCTGATTATTCCATTAAACCTCGTCAATGCAGACAACGTCTTTGCAGAGGACATACCCATTCGAAAAGACTGGAGAGACTCTTCAACGACAATTTTGTCTATTTTAAACTCATTGTCAATTTCTAGAAATGTTTCTCTGACCTTGCAAGATTTTCTGTATGAATCTTTTATTTTCGAAAGGTGTATTCCATCAGATTTTAAAAGTCTTTGTCCTAGAGGCAGCTCTGTGTTCATGATAGAGTAAGCTGTAACTGACGTTGATATGTCTAATCCTATTACTATCAAAAATCCATCCTGAGTTTTATCATCACTTTGTCTTCCTCTCTTTTCATAAAAGGTTGACTAAATGTTGCTTTACCTACAATATTAAGATTGTCATCGTGCAAGTTAACACCTGTTATGTAGGTAAATTTCTCAGCTGTCTCATTCGAATAATCAGTGGGAACTAATCCCTGATACGTCGGATTTGATGAAGAATTATGTAACGCCCTCTCGACAGGTATGTTGACTTCCAAGACATAAACTTTTCGTTCTCCCTTAAAAGTAACTTTAAAATCTTGACTTCCGAAAAATGCCAAATGTGGTGACTTTATTATCAAAATCCCTTCTTCATACAAAGCGTTGCCAACTGATGACCACTTTGCTTCAGGCTGACCTTCTTCAATATCTGATCTGTATAGATTACCTGATCCATCATCTTTAACTCTGAATGTTAAACTTCCATTCGATCCTGTTGGATTCATGTCCTCTAAGATTATTGATCCCGGTGTAATCGAATCTCCATAAAACATGTTTGAGATATCAAACATTACAATTTGTGAAGAGGAATTATCTCCTGTCCTTTGGAACAAAGTGAGAACAGTCCCTGGAGAAAGTGTAGGATCTTCAGGAGATGCACCTGTCAAGCCACCTGCGAATGAAGATTCTCCCGAGAGATACCTAGGTGACCCTATGTTTGTCCATTCAGGTATGAGTAAACCGGAGTCGTTGTACTGCACGAGCTCATGAACTGAAAGGCCCGGGCCGAGTCCGTCTGTCTGTATCATGTTGTTAAGAGAGATTAAATCGAGCCTTTTTCTTCCATCAGTGTCCGTAAACTTTGTCATGGAATCAGATCCTGTAGACAGAAGATTAAAGTTAGGTATGAATTTTCCATTATCACAAGGAAGAATCGTCCTCATCTTTTTTCTTGCCGATTTTGTTCTATAGATTATATCATTTGCTGTTAAGCCTTCTCGAAAGACATTTGTATTTTCTGCCGAGGATGTTAAATTCCAAAGTCTCGGATATTCTTTTCTTACAAATTCTCGTGTGAAATTTTCTAAATTAACGTCTAAGGCGCCTAATCCAAAAGCAAGTGAAACATTGAATGGATCATCTGACTTTCCAGCATCTTCTACAAAAGGTGTTCTTAAAATCTGTCTCGTTCTTGTCTCTTTGACGAAACTAGGAGGGACATAAAATATTAGATCAGAAGGTAAAGGTATTTCTGTCTGGCCCTTCCTAGAGTTGTCTAGGACTCTTCTATTTGATATGTCGGTGTTGTAAATCTTGAGATCATGGACTTCGCCTCTAAGTGGATTAGAGAGTTCAAAACCGACTGGATCGTAATCAACATCTACTAGATTTGATACACCTTCGTTCTGTACAGCCGTATTGTTGAAAAACAGAGAGATAGCTTGTGATCCTGCGTTCGTTCCGTAATAATAATTTCCTACAAAAACTGCATTTGGATCATCAATCGCTCCACCAGGTGCGGTTGTTTGCATAATAGACTCATCTGTTACAGCAAATTCAGAATCTAATTTCCCGTCTAAAAAGAAAGATCCGGTTCCGTTATTAGACAATCCTCCTGGCCATCGAATCGAAACATGCGTCCACCTATCTCTGTAAACTGAGTTGTCTTTTGTCACAAAAAGATAGCTGTCATTTCCAAGAGGAGAAGATGCAGTCGTCGATGTTGGACTAGTTACGCAAAAGTCAGGTTTAATGTTAGCACTACTGCTAAGCTGGAGCATAATTCTAAACTTGTCTGTAATCCCATTCACATCTGTGGAAGATCCCGTAACAAGACTTATTGCATAGCAACCTGACATGTGTAGTATTGTTCCTGGGCTTATTTCAGAATCACCGTTTATTGAGTCACTATTGTTTCTAGGTTTTACGTAAAAATCAAAAGTAAAAGCCTCGGAGGGTGCATAAAAAATTTGTGTGCCATCCGATCCTGTTCCTGCAGGATAAATCAAAGCTGAATCTGATGGGACTGCAGTGTCCTCAAAAAAATTTATTGAATGATAGTTTGTGTATCCCCACTCAGCAGTTGGATAATGTGAATTGTAAAACGGAAAAAGAACATTTTTTACAACATTCTTTTTCATGTAGTTCTTGTCTAGCTTTGTTCCGGGTATAGTCCTTAAAACCTCTTGACGTTTCGTATACCTTAAACCCTGGGATGCAGAATTTGCCATCTCAAGAACAAAATCGAGTTGGCCTTTTTTGTGTCTATCAATTAAGTTGTCTGACTCTCCGTCGTCGAAAATGTTGACAACTTCGCTTATTGTTTGATGTTCTTTTCGGCTTAGATCTTTAAGTCTAGGAGAGCCGTCTGTCATCAGCAAGACAGATCCAGTCACACCCAACGAGGAAGATCTAAAGATCTTTTGAGGTCTTGCGACTAATTCGTAATTTTCGAAATTTAAAGATCCTAGTTTTATGATAGACATTTTTCACCCTAGATTTTTCTTTATTTGATTTAGAAATCTAATCTTATTCTAAAGGTGATGTCCTTTTCATCATTCTTCTCTATGGGCCTTGAAAATTTAGCTACTGCAAGCAAATTTCCGTAGTTATCATGCAACCCAACTGTTGTCGGAAATGTAAAAGATCTTTGGACATCTTCTTGTCCTGTGTCTATCACGACAATATTGCCATCTGAGTCTGTGTAGGTCGGATTGCTTGAATAATTGAATTCGTCTGCAGTTGCTTGACAGAATATCAGAGTGGAATTGATATCAGTCCTGTTTTGAAAAGTCATTGCTGTAAGACTTCCGCTAGAAAATCTAGTTTCTGCAATGTGATCTACAATAGTGTCAATAGAACCGGATACCAAAAAGTCAGGAATGAACTTCGCAGATGAGTTTCCAGCTGATGATCCCATCACTGTGAAGCCGGAATTAATTGATACTCCGTCGATTGTAGTGGCATTTGACATAGCTGGAATTGTTCCGGACATCTGCTGAGATCCTGAAAAGACTTTGTCCATATCCAGGACTATTGTGCCTTTGTCGTAAAAAATAAGACCGACAGAAGTCTCATTTGCATTTCCAGCATTCAAGATATTACCAACTTTAGCGCCTGCAAAGTCTGTCAAATTAGACGGAGTGTCAGAGAATATTGTCGATCCTGATGTTGACGTTTTAAAAAGATTTGCTTGACCTGATGCAGATAGAGCACCGTCCTCGTCTGAAGAAGCAGCTGCTCCAGATCTAAACAGCTTGACAGCGAACGTATTGTGCTTAATCCCGTCTCTTGTAAAAAGTCGCTTAAGGTTTAAAAACAGCGCGTGGTTAATTTTGTTCGAACTATCTGAGCTGTCATAAGGCGCATAAAAACTTTGTCCAGCATTTCCTAGTAAGTGTGATGCGTGTTGTCTATAGACGTCTATTTTTTCACGCATCATCAAAGACTGCGACGAAAACAAAAGCTTTCCATTAATAGTGTCAGTTGTGGAATTTGTTACAGTGTCTGAACCTTCATTTATTCCAACAGTCATATCAAAGATCTGGTTTGCTGTTTGGAGTGTAAAGTCTTGATCATAGACTGTCTGATACAAAGAGCTAGTTACGCCTGGGCCCACTCCTCCTGTCACGAAAACTTGGTAAGTTCTCCTAGTTGCTGATCCTGATATATCTTCTTGAATCACGTCAACTAGTTGATTCAAACTAGTTCTTCTAGTTTTTATGTTGTTTGCTGTTATTGTCTTAAGCGTCATCTTTTTTCAAACTCCGTCTTGATTACTGACTGCTGAGCGTTACTTTGAAGTCTTTTCTTAGGCCTGTCTGGTTTCCTACAACAGTGACAGGTGTTGTTATTGTAGTGCCACCAGAAGCATTCGACACACCAAACTGTGTGTACGTCTCCGTCGTAATAGTTTTTGCAACTAGGGTAAAAGAAAAAGCAGTACCTGTTTGACCGGCAGGTCCGTTAATAGTATACGCAGATACCCTTGTCATGGGTTCTTCACTCATAGGCTCTTTGCCTGCTATCCCTAGGAATCTACTGTTTACGTAAACAGTGAATAGAGAATCTGTCAAGCCATCTGGGTTTAATACACTGTTGTTGCCGACTCTTTGTTGGAGGCTAACGAGCTTGGTCAAAAATCCCGTTCCGGCGGCGTCTCTTTCGAGTGCGATGATTCCTGTTGTCTCGTCTCCGTTGTCAACAAAAGTTATTGTAGGAATTCTAGTAATGCTCGGATTAGGAAGCGTTATCATTCTATGTTTCATAGCTGCACTGCCTTTTGTTTGAGCTTCAAATATTGGAGTGTTTTTTGTTATTTTTTCTTTTCCTACAGTTCTTCCAAACTTTGTGATCATCCCGTAGTCAACTTCATCATCTGACAATGAAAAAGAAGAGATAACAAAGTCTCCTGATCCTTGTGCCAGGAGACTTCTTCCATAATCAGTTAAAACTGCATCAATGATAATGTTGTTTGTGCTGTGATCGAGGAATCCCATGTTTCTTTTCTCCTAAAAAATATATTCTGCGTTATTTATGGCTAGAAAGTTTAAAATAGCACAGTGTTCTCTGATAAATATAATGCTTGTTCAAATTCAGTAAAATCATTGCGCAGGAAAGTACCCAGTCCCTCTCGCGTCGTCTATTGTTATTTCAATATTTTTTGACTTTTGTCTGTCTAGATTTATTATTGAAAGTTTATAGACACCTCTTTTCGAGTTTTGACCCACTGTGTTTGACGATGGTCCGTTAGAGTAGAATATTGGAAGAATATCTCCGTCTTTTCTCTTGTAATTCATTCCATCAGGATCAAAATACACCTTCATTCTATCAAAGCCACTAGTTTTTATTGCGTCTTGTGTGATAGTATTAACAAATGTATTCGGATCTTCGTCCGGATCAACGAAAAAGTTTGGATACTGCTTGGGCGCGCCCTGTTTGGAAATTCTTTTCAAAACCAATCTATTTTCTGTTCGTATGAAAGAAACCTTTGTTTGAACACTGTAACCTGATGTAAAACCGTGTGCATCTACAGCTGCAACTGCGTATATAAAAGTATCATCCTTTTTAAAATCAGGATCTTCAAAATATGTAATAGCGCTTTGATGCGTAAATATTTTATCAGGCCTTATGTACTCTCTTTGTGCTGTCTTTATCTCTGAGTTGTCAAAGTCTAACATTCCGATACATGTAAAGGGTTCTAAAATACTTCTTCTTCTAAAGATTTGAAAATATTTAGTATCTCTCTGTCTTCCCACCGGATATTGCCAAGATATTCTTAACCCTCTCCTTTCGGAGAAGTTAAAGTTATACATTACTCCATCAGGAGCATTAGGCGGAGTAAATTCTTCAACAATAGATTCAACTGGGTCTGTTGGCTCAGACGTTATATAAGCATTCAATTCTTTCTTGATTCCGTCGTTGTCTGTGATTGTATGCGTTATTTTATACACACATCTCACCGTGTATGTGTATGTTACGCCATATTTTACTCTAACGTCTGCGAAAGAAGAAACATTAGGCCTTGAAATAAAATAGGTTCTTTCAGGCTCAGAAGAAAAAGTAGACTCGCTAGTCTCGTATCTCTCTATCATGTAACCTGCTAGCTCAACCGAAGACTTATCAGTATTCGGGTTAATTTGAGTTGTTTCACAGTCTATTGCTATTTCAAGATCTCCTATTTCTTTTTTCTTTAATCCGTCCAACGAACCATCGTATTCATACTCAGAATTCAACACTTCTTTGCTCAATCTTTTTTTATCAATAGTCGTTTTTGTTATTAAAGAAAACTTCTTTCTGTCCAACTTCCCAAATAAAGACATAGTTTTAGAATCTTGGATCTTCTTACTAGTTGGCGTTTTTTCATTTAACTCATTAACATCTTTTATTTTGTCTGCAATGTTGACATTTACCATCTCGAGAATCATTTGTTTTTGATAATCTCTTATTCTCACTCCGTTTCCTAGATATGATTCACAGACTGTAGTGGATGATAGGCTTGGATTTAGAGAATCTTGAAAGAGACTAGATTCTGAGTATATAGGAGCTAAAACGTCAAAAAGAGAAGCGTAGTTTAATTTTTCCAATATTCTGTCTTCTATCGAAAGATCAGTAAATCTCGTAGAGACATCATGAGGTGATTGAATTTCGTCTGCTGTTAGAACAAGACCATTTTTTCTCTTCATTTCCAGATCGTAATTTAAGTTACCCACCACATTAACATCAGTAGGTCTCTGAAAGTTGAGCAATATGTATCTTGGGACGACTCCTGATAGATTATTCTCGGCAACTTGAGAACCGTCAGACCGAGTGTAAATTACTTTATTCTGTCCGACAGAACCCCCATTATCTGCGTATACTCCTTGATATTGAAGAGCAGTGTCTTCCGAAACTTTTTCGTCCGGTGTAAAAAAATTATAGACCCCTTGAGCTGAGAGATCTTTGACACCTGGAATTCCTACATGTACAAAACTTCTTAATTTTGTGTAACTCATCTCTAGATTTCTCCAATACCTAGGCCGCCCTGCTGAGTGGGATTTAGAGGAGTGTACCAAAGCTTTACGAAAAACTGAGGATCAACAACATATAGCCCATTTTTAATTAAATCAGAGTATGTACTCTTAACTTGAAGATTTTCATCCTTAAACTTCGCAGCTGTATTCTCTTGATCTATTTTTAAGTCAGCTTCCGGGTCGAAATCTAGTGCTATAACTTCATCATAGAGAATATTGCCTATATCTGTATAATCCCTTACGATGTTGGCATTGGAAAAAAGCTCTCCTACAAATAACTCAAGATCTCCGAGTTCCGGCGGATAGAGCTTTGGCTTGGGTTCTCCTGCCTCGACTTTTAAGATAGGATTTAATGCTCTTTTGAATTCGTCGTCGTAAGGTCTTTGAGAAGCAGGAGATTTATTGATATCAAAGTATTTGTCTCTCCATTTGAAATTATCTCCTGTTGGCA
>Ga0181583_10001480_pt1 | contig 17355 bp, 11 predicted proteins | sample 071ome_31_FD_132461 | JGI IMG/M metagenome (GOLD analysis project Ga0181583, IMG submission 132461) | Coastal salt marsh microbial communities from the Groves Creek Marsh, Skidaway Island, Georgia - 071405CT metaG (megahit assembly) | ecosystem: Environmental > Aquatic > Marine > Intertidal... | reverse complement strand
CTGAGGAATCGTGTGGCCATTCTGAGTGAGGCCTACGCGTATGCCACGTTCGAGGAGCGGATTCTGTCCAGCCTGTATTTCGTCGAATCCATTGTGGACTATACCGTTCAAAATGGTGAGGCCATCCGGTCCATCATCAGCCAAGCCGAGGGTCGGAGCATGGCGGGACTCGAGCAGGGTCTTCGCTTTGAGCCCAAGCGAAATGCCGATTCGTCGCCCATTCTCATGGGTGCGGTGGAGGAGCGTCGGAATCCCTACAGTGGTGCCATGTATTTCGCCCGCACCGATTCTACCCATATTCAGTACATGCCAGAGTATGGGGCCTTTCGAACCGTGGAGTCTTCCACGATTCCATTCGCTTATGTCATAGCTCCAGAGGCGTCGGAGACGGTATCTGACCTGCTGCAGCGCCACGGAATCAGGTTCTCCCGAATGGGAACGGGATCGTCACAGCTTGTCGAGACCTTTCGAATCGACTCAACATCCACAGCTGATCGGGCTTTTCAGGGTGTCCAGGAACGGACAGTGTGGGGGGAATGGGTCCAACGCGAAGTGGTCCCCGCAGAGGGCAGTCTCCTCGTACCGACCCGAAACAACAAGGCCCGGCTGATTTTTTATCTGCTGGAACCCCGTTCGGATGACGGCTTGGTGAACTGGGCCCTACTTGAGGACTGGATGGTGACCGGAGGTGAATACCCCATCCACCGTTTGCCTCAGCAGCCTGTACCCATTCCTGAGAAGCCTGCCTCTGACAATGACTATTGAGGTAAGCGACACCGCAGATACTGCCTCGCCGATTGAGGATCTCGTGTGGGATCTCATCGGGTCGGTGGATGCCGGCGATGTCTCGTTTTCAGAGGCCGCCGACCGTGTGGAGGCCTATCAGCGCACTCACTGTCCGGTTTATGGCCGTTTCGAGGGATACCGTTTCCTGCCGGTTGAGGCCTTCAAGTTGGCGACGGTTACGAGTTTTCCGGCAGATCGAGCGGAACGCGTCTTTGTCAGTTCGGGTACGGGCAGCCAACAGCGAAGCCGTCATTACATAGCCAACTCACGCCTGTATGAGCGCAGCGTATTGGCTGGCTTTGACCGGGCCATTGCTCAACGGTTTGATTGGCAACCCGGCGATGTAACCATTTTGGGACATCTGCCGGCCTATGCGCAGGAAAGTTCGCTGGTGGCCATGGTGTCCATCCTGATAGAGAAGCGAGGTGCACCCGGTTCGCAGCTCTTCCTGGAAGACACGTCAAGCCTGGATGCAGCAACGAGGACCGATGCATCGGGTCCAGTGGTTCTCTTCGGCGCGGCTTTTGGCCTCCTGGACCTGCTTGATGTCCGTGATTGGATGCTTCCGACGGGCAGTGTCGTCATTGAAACGGGGGGCATGAAAACGCACCGGCGAGAAATCTCACGAGAGGCCCTGCATCAGAGGCTATCCTCGGGTTTCGGAGTACCTCGCAAGCGCGTTGTATCCGAGTACGGCATGTGCGAATTACTATCCCAATGCTACACGGACGCCGATGCCATTTTCAGGACGCCCCCGTGGATGAGGCATTACGTGGTGGACCCTACAGATCCCACGCGTCTATGCGATGAGGGCCAAGAAGGGATTCTTGCATTCATGGACCTAGCCAATGTGCATACGGTCAGTGCGGTGCTCACGCAGGACCGAGCGGTTTCGGAAAATGGCGGATTCAGGGTGCTTGGACGCATGGCCGAGGCGGAATTGCGGGGATGCAATTTTCTGCTGGAATGAACCAGATGATGGTGCTGTATTTCTCCCGCAATAGGACAACAGCACCTTCCACGTGGATGATGCCTTTCCTGATCCCATGTGGTGGTGTGGATGGTGAACCGGTAGCGTTTTCACCTCTATTCGTTATTGCGCATGACAGGATTGTCCTAATTTAGTAGTCTAGGGTCGAGGTACCTTCGTCAGCACGCTCTTCCTCAGGGTATACTGCGGGAATCCCAATATGGCCTCCGGGACAGGTGAAGATGTCCATCTAACACGGGTCGGTGTTCCTATCTTTACCGGCACCATTGTCGATTCATCCAACGCAAATAGGGGGACATGACTACATACAAGGAAGCCGGGGTTGATGTTAAGGCTGGAGAGGAGATGGTCGATCGCATCAAGCCATTGGTCAGGAAAACCTTCACCGATGGTGTGATGACGGATATTGGAGCATTCGGCGCCTTTTTCAAGGTAGATTGGAGGGCCTATGAAGACCCTGTGCTCGTCTCCTCGGTTGATGGTGTGGGCACAAAGTTGAAAGTGGCCTTCATGATGGATCGACATGATACTGTGGGCCAGGACCTCGTAAACCACTGCGTAAACGATATTGCCGTCTGTGGTGCCAAGCCGCTGTTCTTCCTTGACTACTTCTCGACCGGGTCCCTGAATCAAGACGCTGGTTTCGAGGTCATCAAGGGGTTTGCGACAGCGTGTCAGGAAAATGGATGCGCCCTTATTGGAGGAGAGACGGCTGAAATGCCGGATATCTACGCGAAGGGTGAATACGATCTGGCAGGCACCATTGTGGGAGTCGTTGATCGGAAGAATATCATTGACGGAAGCCGTGTCGAGTCAGGTGACGTACTGGTTGCCTTTTCCTCTACAGGATTGCATACCAATGGGTACAGCCTGGCGCGTCATGTATTGCTCAAACATTATGATGTACACGACCGTCCTCCAGTTTTGGGAGGGCAGACCGTTGGTGAGCAGCTATTGGCCGTACACAAGTCCTATCTGGGGATCATCGATCAGCTGTGTTCCATTACCGACGTGCGGGCTCTGGTTCACGTGACGGGCGGGGGTATACCCGGAAATACGAAACGGGTGATGCCCGAAGGACTCACCATCGATGTCGATTACGATTCATGGGAACGTCCAGCCATTTTTCGTTTGATCCAGGATCTCGGTAATGTGCCCGAGGAGGACATGCGCTCGGCATTCAACCTCGGTGTCGGTTTGATTGCCATCGTGCCGCCCGGTGAGGTGGAAACCGTCCTTTCACCCTTCACGGATGAAGCCCCGTTTGTAATTGGATCAGTGAAAGCTGTCTGATCCTGCGACAGTACGTGGTGAGTGGTGCTGATCGGATCCCATCCGGATACCGTATCTTCCCGCTTCCAAACAGAAAAGCAGGTATCAGCTATGCTATCGGTGGCTATCATCCTTCTTCTGAGCTACGCCGTCGGATCCATTCCCACGAGTGTTTGGATCGGTAAAGCGGCTCACGGTATTGACCTGAGGGCCCACGGCAGCGGCAATGCTGGTGCCACCAATGCGTTTCGCGTCCTTGGCTGGAAAGCAGGTACTGTCGTCTCCCTGGTTGATCTCGGTAAAGGTGTCTTGGCAGCGGGCCTGATTGCCACCATCCGTGTCGACGCACTTCCGGCAGGATTCGGTTTCTGGGAGGTGGAATCCGTAGTTCGCTTGATGACGGGTATGGCCGCTGTCATCGGCCACATGTACCCTGTTTGGGCCGGTTTCAAGGGTGGAAAGGGGGTCAACACTACGGCTGGTGTCCTGCTCGCATTGACGCCGGGGGTGATGCTTCTGACGTTGGGTGTCTTTGCAGTTGTCCTCTTCGCGTCCCGATACGTGTCACTTGCTTCGCTCACGGCAACGGTAGTCTATCCGAGTACTATCGCTGTGAAGAAGTATTGGATGCATGCCGAGGGTCTCGACGCCTCCGTGTTTGTTTTCAGTTTGGTACTGGCCACTGGTATATTCCTGGCGCACCGGTCCAATATTAAACGCCTTATTGCAGGAACAGAAAACCGTATAACAACCTTTCGCGCTGCCCAAGGGATGCGCGGCAGGGGCGAGATCTGAAGTAGAGGAGTGGTGCGAGGTTCGCGTTTTGTGACTACTGCCGTCGTTGTGGCTGAAGGCGGCTTCCCGTCGGACTCAGACATCAGGGCCGCTACCGGTGCATCAGGCCTGTCTTACGTCAGACAGCGCACTCAGCAGAATACTGAGAGAACATGAGCAGAAAGGAACACGTAGCGGTGATTGGGGCAGGAAGCTGGGGTACGGCACTGGCCATCAGCCTCGCTCAAACCGGGCACCAAGTAAGCCTGTGGACCCGCAAGGAAGCAGCGGCCGAGCAGATGCGCACGACGCGGCACAACCCTGCTTATCTGCCGGAAGCCCTCATTCCCGATCACGTCCGTATCACGCACGATCTGCACGAGAGCGTTGAAGGCGCCGATGTCTGGCTCTTCGCGGTGCCATCCCAAGGCGTGAGACAAGTGGCCAGCCAGCTCAGGGATGCCTTTCGAGCGGAGGTACTGCTTGTATCTGTTGCAAAGGGCATCGAGAATGGCACGTTGATGACGACCTCCGAAGTGCTACAGGATGTTTTCACGGACGCCCGGCCCCACCAGATAGCGGTGCTCTACGGCCCAAGCCACGCTGAAGAAGTAGCCAAGCAGTGTCCCACAACAGTAGTTGCGGCCTCAAAAGTGCTGACATCGGCGGAAAGGGTGCAGGAGATTTTCATGACGCCGACACTCCGGGTGTATGCCAATACCGACCTCCGGGGCGTAGAGATAGCGGGATCCGTCAAGAATGTTCTTGCAATAGCTGCCGGTATTTCTGACGGCGTTGGTTTCGGCGACAATGCGAAGGCCGCTATCCTGACGAGAGGCCTCTGCGAAATCAAGCGTCTCGGCGTAGCCATGGGGGCCAAGGAAGGTACCTTTGGCGGTCTGGCAGGAATTGGAGACCTTGTTGTGACCTGTATGAGTTCCCTGAGCAGAAATCGAAACCTGGGATATGCGATTGGACAGGGAAAATCACTGGATGCCGCGCAAGGGGAAATGACCATGGTCGCAGAGGGTGTTCGTACGACCGCGTCCGTCATGGAACTGGCCGATCGTCTGGATGTCGAGATGCCGATTATTGCTGCCGTGCACAGCATCCTTTTCGAAGGCATCCCGCCAGCTGAAGCCGTCCGATACCTTATGATGCGCAGCGCAAAACAAGAGGAATGGATCGTGTCCGAAACCGGTTCGTGACGAGGGGGACACAGTATGACAGTAGAAGAGATCAAGCGTCTGGTTGCCCGTGGGGAAGGGCGACATCTGGAGTTCAAGCGCCGCGTACCGGAACCCGAACGCTTGGCCAAAGAGGTGGTGGCTTTTGCCAATTCGGGAGGTGGGCACCTGCTCATTGGTGTCGGGGACGACGGTACCCTTGTCGGCGTTCGGGATTCGGAGGAAGAGGAGTACTCGCTAAGGCAGGCACTGGGGTTGAACTGTCGACCCGCCATCCAGTGGGTATCCGAGCGTATTGCCATAACACCAAAGCGGGAGGTCATTCTCGTGACGGTTCCAGACAGCCCGAGAAAACCGCACTACCTTGTTACGAATGTCGAAGACGGTACGGGTCCGGCCTATGTCCGGATCGATGACATGAGTGTAGAGGCTTCGCCCGAGTCCGTGGCATTGATGCGAAGCGAAAACTCCGGTGAAGGGGTGCGTTTCGAGTTTGGCGAGAAGGAATTGCTTCTCATGCGCTATCTGGAGCAATACGGTCGGGTCACGGTCGATGGGTTCGCGCAGATAGCTGATCTCGATCGGGATAGGGCAGGCCGGCTACTGGTCACGTTGACCAGGGCCGGTGTGCTCGACCAGTACCGTGAGGCTCGTGGGGATTTCTACATGATCCATTATGATGCATAGGGTGGGGCTGGGTTCGAGGATGCTCCAGTCGAAGGAAGGCCTCACCTCCAGAGCTGATACACACAGGCCCAGGCGATAAATAGTTCATCAAGGGGAAGCTGCCAGATGAACATCGCAACCGGCTTTCGTACATTGCATGTTCGGTTCAAAAAGTCCGTTATTGGTGCCGATTCATGCCCGTCGTAGATGTCATCCCTCTGCACGAAACAACGCGTTCTCGCTATCTGAACTACGCGTTGTCCGTTATTACCTCGAGGGCCCTTCCCGATATACGGGACGGTCTCAAGCCCGTGCAACGTCGCATCCTGTATGCGATGTTCACCAATTTGCATCTATATCCGGATTCGCGCTTCAAGAAGAGTGCGACCGTAGTGGGCGAGGTGATGGGGAAGTACCATCCCCACGGGGATTCTGCCATATATGACGCCATGGTGCGAATGGCCCAGGAGTTTTCATTGCGGGCTCCCCTGGTGGAAGGGCATGGCAACTTCGGCTCACTCGACGGAGACTCGCCTGCCGCCATGCGATATACAGAGGCGCGTCTTCGCCCCCTGGCCATGGAGCTCCTGGCGGAAATACGGAAAGAAACGGTTGCGTTCAGGCCCAATTTCGACGGGTCCCTGTTCGAGCCCGTCGTAGTGCCTGCCCGCGTTCCCAATCTGCTTTTGAACGGGGCAGCAGGTATCGCCGTCGGAATGGCCACTAATATTCCGCCGCACAATCTGACGGAGCTCATCGATGCCTCGATCTACATGATTGGTGCGCCGAACGCGAGGACCCAAACGCTGGTGGAGAAATTCGTCACCGGCCCGGACTTTCCGACGGGTGGTCGTGTCCTGAACACGCAAGAGGAGCTCATTCAGATCTATTCGGCGGGCGAAGGGGCCATCGAATTGAGGGGCGAATACGAGTACGAGGGAAAGAGCCGTGTCATCATCACCTCAATACCCTATGGCCTGACGAAAAGTGCGCTGATCGAACAGATCGCTGACAACATCATCAAAGGCAAAGTCCCGCAACTGGTGGATGTTCGGGATGAGTCAACAGACGATGTCCGTATCGTACTCGAGATCAAGCGCGGAGCGGACAGTGAGGCCGCGATGGCCTTCCTTCTCAAGCATACGGCTCTGCAAACGCGCTTCCATGTCAATTTGACGTGCTTGTTGCCAACGGACAATCCGGAAATCGGTGCGCCATCCAAGGTAGACCTGAGTACGATCATTCGGCACTTCCTGGATTTCAGGATGGAGGTCGTTGTCAAACGTCTGGAGTATGAACTGGCGCAGCTTGAGAAGCGTATCCACATCCTGCGCGGCTTCGAAAAGATCTTTGATGCACTCGACGAGGCCATTCGCATCATTCGCGCCTCTGACAATAAAGCCGATGCCGCCTCCCGATTGATGCATCGCTTCCAGCTTGACGATGTCCAGACCGATGCCATCCTCGAGATCAAGCTCTACAAGCTGTCCAGAATGGAAATCGACGCCATTCGCTCCGAACTCGAGGAGAAGGAAGCAATGGCTGCCAAGCTCCGTGAGCTCCTGGGAGATGAGGGAGCGCGGTGGAAGCTGATCAAGACGGAATTGAAGGAGATCCGGGAAAAGTATCCCGAAGGGCGTCGGACCACGATTGCCGGACCCGATGAGGACATCGAGTATTCGGCGGAGGACTATATCGTGGAGGAGGATGTCTTCGTCATCGTAACCGAGGATGGCTGGGTCAAGCGTCAGCGATCCTACGGCGATGTGGAAAGTATCCGCGTACGCGACGGCGACTCAGTGGCGTGGATCTTACCGGCTACGACGCGCAAATCGGTCGTGTTCTTCTCGAACTTCGGCAAAGCCTATACAACGCGCGCAGAGGCACTGACGGCCACCACAGGGCATGGAGCGCCAATCCAGAAGCTCTTCGACTTTTCTGACAGGGAGCGTATTGTCGGCGTCATTTCAATGGACGAACGGGCTCTCCCCAAGCCCATGCAACGTGAAGAAGTGGCACCAGAGCTCTTTGAGGACAGTGAACCGGAGTTGGAAGGGCCTTACGCCACCGGAGTGACCTCGGATGGCCAGGTGCTACGCATTGCCCTTGAGAATTACAGCGATCCCTCGACTGTCAGTGGACGCATGTTCATGAAGACGGCCAAGGGGGAGCAGGTGCTCCGCGTAGAGCCTGCTTCCGGAGCCGAAAACGTCTGCCTGGCAACGAAAGAGGGCAATAGCCTCATCTTCCCGGTATCCCAGGTACCTGTTATGAAGAATGCTGCCAAAGGCGTCATCGCCATGCGGCTCAATGCGGGCGATTCCATCCTAGGTTTCACGCTTTCGAGTGCTGCGCGCCAGGGTCTGGAGGTGGAGACTACCAGGGGGCGCGAAGAGATCATCCGGCCGACCAAGTTTCCTGTTGCCAACCGTGGTAACAAGGGACGTCTCATCATCAAACGGGGTGGTATCAAGCGGGCCATATACCCAGTAGTAGAAATTACGGAAGGCATGTCCGACTAAAGAGGAGAGGGAGCGTTGAGTTCATCGAACTATACAGGCGAAAGTATCCAGGTCCTCGAGGGCCTCGAGCCGGTTCGGAAACGACCGGGGATGTACATCGGAGGCACCGGCAAACCGGGACTTCACCATCTTCTGTGGGAGGTAGTTGACAACGCGGTCGATGAAGCGACGAACGGCTATGCGTCCCATATCGACGTTATCCTGCACAAGGATGGACGCTCCATAACGGTTACGGACAACGGTCGGGGTATTCCGGTCGACAAGCATCCAACCAAGAAGATTCCAACGTTGGAAGTCATCCTGACGACGTTGCACGCAGGGGGCAAATTCGACAGTTCGAACTATATCACATCCGGCGGACTGCACGGAGTAGGTGCCTCGGTCGTCAATGCCCTGTCCGAAGAGTTGGTTGCGACCGTCAAACGCGACGGGGCCACGTGGGAACAGCGCTTCGAACGAGGCAAGCCGGTTACAACACTGAAGAAGATCTCGTCATCAACGCGGGGCACGGGTACGTGCATCTTTTTCAGGCCAGACGCAGATATCTTCGAAACGGTGGATTTCGACGCCGGCATCATAGCCGAGAACCTTGAGACGAAGACCTATCTCAATGGTGCGCTGCGGATTGCGTTCAAGAATGAAGCCACCGGGGAGAAGTATGAATACCACCATGAAGGTGGCATCGAGGAGTTTCTGGCCCATAAGGTAGCCGAGGCCAGGATCAGACCTGTGCACCTGGATCCGTTCGTGCTTCGACAGGAAGCCATGCAGGATGGGGCCCGCGTTGAAGTGACCTTGCAGTGGTCCGAATCGCCACGTGAAACGTTGCACTCCTACGTCAACGGCATTCCGACGCCCGATGGTGGAACCCACGAACAGGGTCTGAAGAACGCCATCCGATCCGCTGTGAGATCCTATATGGATACGCACGATCTCTTACCCAAGAAGCTGGAGATCTCGGCTGAGGATATCCGGGAAGGCGTGGTCGGTATCGTCAACCTGTTCATGGTCGATCCGCAATTCCAGGGACAGACCAAGGAGAAGCTGAACAACCCCGAGATCAAGGGAATCGTGTCAAGCGCGGTGCGACTCGAATTGGAGCAGTTCCTGAACCGACATCCATCGACGGGTGATGCCATTGCAACGCGCGTTGTACAGGCCGCAAAAGCCCGCCACGCCAGCCGTGCTGCAGCCACGAAAGTGCGGCGGAAGACGAGTGTCAGTCATCGCCTGAACCTGCCGGGTAAGCTGGCTGACTGTGCGTCGACAACACCGGAGGACAGTGAACTGTTCATTGTGGAGGGCGACTCGGCCGGTGGCTCGGCCAAGCAGGGTCGTGAGCGGGCAACACAGGCCATCCTTCCGCTTCGGGGGAAGGTATTGAACGCAGAGCAGGCCACCCTTAAAAAGGTTATGGACAACAAGGAGTTATCCAATGTTGTTCAAGCACTGGGTTGTGGTATAGGAGACCAGCTGGACCTGGGCAAACTCCGCTATCACAAGGTCATTCTCCTCATGGATGCCGATTCGGACGGACACCACATATCCACGCTCCTGCTAACCTTTCTGTACCGGTACATGAAGCCCTTGATCGAGGAAGGCTTCGTGTTCATCGCGCAACCGCCGCTCTACCGTATTGATGCTGCCAAGCAGACGTACTGGGCCCTCGATGATGAGGATCGCGAACGTATCATGGCCGAGATCAGGAAACGGAACAAGAGTACCAAGATCGAACTGCAGCGCTTCAAGGGACTCGGAGAGATGATGCCTCAGACCCTCAAAGACACCACATTGGACCCTGAGAAGCGCAGACTGCTGCAGGTAACCATTCCGGATGCAGAGCGCCTGATTACCGAGCAGACCATCTCCCAGTTGATGGGTAAGGATGCCTCAGCCCGCTTCGAGTTCATCATGAACAACGTGGATGAGGTGGAAGACCTCGACGTCTAGAACGGGTCGATGGCCGCGAAGTGCTCCTCTATTCGGGTTTGATCCACGAACGGGCCGTAAGGGTCCAGGGAGTGGACGCGCTGCAAGGCGAAGTACGCCATGCGAGGGAGAAGATCATACTGGTTTCTCGCTTGCGTAGGTCCCTTGGCCACGACGCCGAACCACTCCTCGCTCATGTTGTTCTGCCCTTCCACGTAGTCGTGGGGGTAGCCGCCATTGTGCCAGGATGCGTTCGTGTCATGAACATCGAGGTTCGTTTCCTGTCCGTATTTCCACCAACCGTCGGACCATTGGAATGTCAGTCCACCGACAGCATTGTCTGCCCCACCCATCCCGGCAGCATTGAGATAGATGTCTTTCCAGTTTTCTACCAGGTAGCGCGCTTGGTTCAGCTGGTCTTCGCGGTCTTCAATCGAATTGTAGGCATCTGCGCCGAATTCGGTAAAGATTATCGGTCGATTGAACTCCGCCTGAACACGATCAAACAGGTCCGTAAACGTCACACCACGGTAGGAATTGGTTCCGAAGATATCGACAGCCTGTGCGTGTTGGGCAATCAGATCCAGATAGCCCAGATCCCCGTTCGCCATGGCTACGGGACGGTACTGGTCAATCTCCTTGATGCGTTCTGCTGTTTCTCCGAGCAGCGTATACAGGGGCGTTGCCCGCGCGATATCCCGTTCTTCTTCGGGCAGGTTCTCGGTTTCAGCCGATGACCAAACCAGACCGTAGTTGTTCTCGTTGCCCAGCAGCCACATGAGAACGCCGGGTGTATCCTTGAAGGATTCGACCATGTCGATAACCTCGGCCATGATGACTTCGCGTACAGCTGGATCCGCATAATCGGTATTTGCCATCCACTCTCCGTCCACGGATATACCGTAGCGACCCAGGGGATGATTCAGGACCGTGTAGATCCCGTAGTTCCGGTGGATGTGCTCCACCCATCTGGGTGGGACACCCACATATTGCCGGATGGCATTGACCCCCATCTCCTTCATCAGCGTCATCTCCCTGTCCAGGGCCTCTTCAATCACATCATCCGGCTCACTCCACAGGCTGTAGGCGTAATTCGTGCCGATGGGGAAATAGTCCCAGTTCATTCCCATGACGAAGAAATCCCTGTCATCCACGGTAAGCCTGTAGCCGTCCTGGTCTTGAACGATGCGCACCTCTTCAACAGGCCACTCCGTAGGCGGGGGAGCCGGAGATGTACAAGAAAAGGACGCCAACAGCACTAGAGCCGTAAAAAGGCGGAACAGCGGGGCGAAAATGGGACGAAGCATGGTCGGAGCGAATCAGCCATGTAACTGGATTGAGCTGGATGTCAGCTAGTGGTCAACGCTTTCCAATAGCATTCCATACGCTGGATGCGACCGGTCCTGGCAAAAATGGACTGCGATGAATCCACATCCAGGGTGTGACCGTCGATCTCAGTACGGGAAGTATCAGCGTGGTGCAGAACGACACAGTCGCTGTCTCCGGCGGCATGCACGACTGGTACACCGCACACCGTAAAGCCGAAACCACCGGCAGGAACAGGAATGGTCTGGACGGCACCGTCGAGATCAAAGCAGGTGAATACGGCATCCTCTTTTACACACTCCGAAGGATCGAATCCATCAATACGGAAAGCCAGCTGACCATCCCTGATGTCCACGCCGACCTCCATGTAGCGTGCCAAGACGTCCTCTTTGACCTGTCCTGTCATTCCTGGCTGTTTGACACCGGCCTTCTCGGGCGTATGGGAATAGGGATCCGATGGAAATGCGCCATAGTCGGCGGGGGACTTTTCAGCACCGATACCTTCACGGATGGCAACCAGATGCTCCTTCAGTTGCTGCACGATGGCATCCGGCTCGCCCTCATCCACAGCCTTTGAGGCAATTTCAGACACGGCTAGTCCCAGCTTGGAGACCATGTGCCAATAGATTGACCCGAGTCCCTCGTAGGCGAAAAATGTACCAGATCGCCCCGTAAACTTGCGATGGTCGAAGACGGACTCGAACAACTGGGCAGCGCTGCTACCGTGCTCGTGTACAAGCGCCCGATAAGGATCCGGGAGTGATGACAGCGTACGCTCAAGGTCAGCTGCATTACGGAACTGACCATTGAAGTGGATCCCATTCTGGCTGTCGCGTTTGACAATTTCCGTATTCCCATCGGCAAGCAGCCTGGACAGCAGCGGGTTCTCTCCGACCTGCTTCTCCTGCAACCGGTTCTTGGTGAGGAAAGAGGGGAGGCGCCTGTCTGGATAAAGCAGATAGCTGTGCTGATCAGCCCGATATAGGGCGCTGTTCCTGAGGGCATCCAAGAGCCGAACGGCTTCCTCGGCCGAGAGCAGACCACTGCTCAGAACAGCCACCTGGCCCTCAAGCATCTCCTGAAGGGTCTCTACGCTCAGCCCATCTGTAGTCCATTGGAGCAGATTATAGGCATGAAAGAGCCCATCGTCCCGCATATTCCTTCGAATGGTGCCTTCCATCAACGCCCTTGCATCGGCAAAGAATGTTACAAGGGTCTCTCTGCTGAGCTTCTCGACTTGCCCGGATGGTCCTGCTGTGTAGAGGGTCTCCCGGTAGGCTGCACCCGAGCGGGAAAGGGCGTCGACCATGGCAGCCCTGGCGCGATCGGAAAAACCAGACTGCAAATCTGACTGGTGGCTGGTTACTATTCCCTGAATGCTCTGCATGAAGTCAGATACCTCATGCGACACAGAGTAGGAGGGAGAGGAGTCTTGACCAATCCATGTTTCCAGGAAGGCGAACCACCGGTGCAAATAACACGTGGTGACCATGGAGAGCCCGTTGCCCACCAGCGCGTTGTTGGCATCATTCCATTCGGGACGTTGCGTATTGAGCCACACACCACCGTCAGGAACGAAGTTGGACAACTTGGCTAGTGACAGGGTCAGAATCTTTTCGATCAACGTGACGTGGTGAAGCGTGCCCTGCTGGGTGTGTAGCAGTTTACCATCAGCCCCAATGGACTGCACACGCTCCTCGATGCGCTGTGACAGGTCCCAGTCGAAGTCTATGGTGTCCCTCGGATTGGCCTTGATCGCGTCGTATCCCCGAATTCGATAGGGCACCTCGGCGTGGACAAACACATCCTGTTGAAGCAACTCACGTGACGCTTTTGGATGAAATCGGGTGTTCCATTCGAGTAGTTTCAGCAGGTAGATGATCTGGTGGTCACACCAGTAGCCGATATTCGACCAAGGATCCTCGGGGTTCGGCTCTTCCCACTCGAGCCCATCCTTCATGATCCGGTATGCGTTGTATCCGTCTGCCGTTGTCGCGTTTACGAAACGGCAGATCATGGCGGGAAGAAACGCAGGGAATGCCATTCCCAAGGCTTCCCAGTTCTGGAAAATATCCCTCCAGTTGCCCTGGTAGTAGATCTTGCTGCTTCCGTCAGGATTTCTGAGGTCGATTGAAAACCTGTTCCACGGACGCGTTGGATCCCCGTGGCGACGACTGAAGGCCAGCGGCAGATACTCAAGGGCCAGGCGTGTCAGGTCGAGATCGTTCCCTGACCTGAGGATGGCGCGAAGACCATCGTGGCTCACCGTCTCGGGCAATGCTTCGAGAACCGGCGCGTGCTGGTCGGCAAGGCGCTTGTTCGACAGGGCGACATGATTCCTGAAATCCCGCGCATCGACGTCATAATTACGCAGGGGGATCCCACCGCGCATGACGTTGAAAAGCGTGTTGGAAAAGTGGCGATGTATACGATTGAGATTACTGCCACACTGAAGCCCATCGGATGAGGCAATCAATCGTCTCAACTTCTGCTCTCCAGCCTGAATATCTGCATCCACGGCAGCTGACACATCCACGTCGCTTGAAAGCCACGCGGCTAAATCAGTTACATCCGCCTGATCCAAGGATACCTCTGCCACGTGACGCCAATGGTCTGTGCTATCTGCGGCCAGCGTCATCGTTCGATTGACCAGAAAGGCTCCCGCACGACCACGCACAGTGTTTTCTGGAACCAGGGGCCTCCCGCACAAAAATCCATCAACCTGCGACGAGGAGAGCAGAATGGTATCCGGCGTGAAGCCCGTGTGCCAAACCACTGTTGAACGAAGACCCTCGCTAGGCTCGGCTCTATCCGTGGGAATGGAGCTCAAGTAAAAAACTCCCAAGGGCGTTCCTTCGATGAGTTCACTCTTCTTGTAGGCATTACCAAGATTGCTGTATCGCATCCAGAAATCACTGCCTACGCCGGGCGGGAGTAGGTTTTGCAGACCATCTACCATGGAAAGACGGACAGCTGCGTTACCATGGTTTATCAACCAGCAATCCCGGACAAATCCATACTGTGGGCTGAACGTCCAGCGATAGCGAAAGGTCAGCTCCCACTCAGGATGCCGTTCCTCGAAGACTACCTTGTTCCCCATGGGGGACTTGTAGACCGATCGCTCTGCCGCCAGGCACACCCCGGGATTATCCACGAAAGGGGACCAGGTCTGGCCTGAGAAGGGGCCCGCCTCCATGCGTAGATGGGTTGTTGGACCCGTGTGGGTCCGCATGGCTGAAATCTGGTCATCCGCCAGATACGGAAAAATGGCGCCATCCGGGTTCGATCGCCCTGTTGAGAGAGCCCCAGCACTGGAGACAAACATCCAGTGGTCGTCTGACCCGACAATGGACATGAAAAACTCGGGCATCAACTGGCTGTTCTCAATCTCGAAATACGTCTCGCCCAACAGCGATACATATTCTCCGCGAACCGCGTTCTCTTGCATGTGTCTCCGGGTGAAAACCTGTGTCTGATGTAGTTCCTGCTCCCGAGTCGATGTCGGGAGTCCTTACGTCTTGCGACTAGTCTGTCGAAGCCGGGTTGAGTGTTCCCCTGCGCGCTTGAAGTGCTGTGCGAATGGCATCCGCCTTCTCCTCCGTGATGTCATAGCGCCACATGATGGCAATGGCCAGGACGACGCCAGCAATCGGCAATACGGAATACACGATGCGCAATCCGGTCATCGCCTCTGACGTTACCTGGGCCGCATCGAACCCCACGAGCGCCATGATGACCCCAGAGAGCAAGCCCGCGAAGGCTTGTCCGAATTTTGTCATCCACCAATACACTGCACCCAAGGTCCCTTCCCTCCGGTATCCGGTGTTGTACTCATCAATGTCGCATACATCGGCTGTCATGGACATCATGATGGTAAAAAGGCCACCGATTCCGAAGGAGTGGAAGGGGAGTGCCCATAGAAAGAGATGGGGTTTACCGGGGACGAATAAAAACCAGAACAGGACATATCCGATGATGGAAATGGACTGGGAGATGATGAAGGTGGGCTTCTTTCCCAGCCGTTTGGACATGACCGCAACGATGGGTATGACCAGGAATGTTGTAATCAGGGCTCCAACTGAACCATGCATTGCAGGCCAAATGCCCACGGCTGCTTCATTGCTGGAGAACAAATAATGCAGGATGATGAAAAAGGTGAACGTGGCGATGACGTTGAACGAGTTGAAGATCAGGAACGTGGCAAAAGCGATCTTCCTGAACTGTGGAATGCGAAACGCATCGGCGGTTGCCTTCGCAATTTCCTTCAGGCTCGACCCTACGGTCTTGGCGTTCACCGTCTTGAAATCATCGCGATCCAGGGTAGGGCGTTCCTTGATGAATACAGCAGGGATCATGGCCAGGACGCCAAAAACGAGACCTACCCAGATGGACAGCTCACGCACGCCTGACTCGGCATCTGGAAACCACGCCGGATCGTAGAGGATGACCCAGAACCACGGAGCTATGACCCAGGCCCACTGTCCCACGAACTGACCCACGGCCATGACGCTGGTTCGCTCGTGGAAATCTTCACTCATTTCGTAGCCCATCGCCACAAATGGAACACTGAAAATGGTGAGGCCAAGATAGAAAACCAGGGAAAGCCCCAAGAAGTAGATGAAGTTGAACGTGACACCATTTTCCGCGTACAGCTGCCACATGACCATGTAGGAGAGTCCCAGAATGATGGCACCCACGAATACATACTGACGCCGACGACCCCATTTGGACCGTGTATTGTCAGAGATGAACCCCATGATGGGATCGGTAATGGCATCGAAAAGACGGGGCGCGAAAAAGATGAAACCCCACAGAAGGGGGGAGAAGCCCAAATTCTGCACCAACACGACCAAGAAGACTCCCAGGGCGGCAGGAAACATCTGGTTGGCAAGCATTCCGAAGCCCCAAGCAAGCTTCAGCCCAAAGGGCACCTTCTTTGAGACAGGCGTTGTCGTGGCCATGATATCGGGTTCTGGTATCCTGAGGAAAAACGTATCCCGGGCAGAACATGCCATTCCAGCGAAGACTGGGGCGACATAAGCGGGTCAGCAGGCGCCTTCGCGTTCTGCGTACGACGGTCTCAGGATGGGATCTGAAACAGTTTCTGAAAAGCTTTTCAAAATATGGTTTTTCACCAGTATCGACAACCCACCGCCCGGATTATAGCTGCCTGTGTTCGGTAAGCGGTGTCTTGTCTCCAGCCAGTAACGAGAGCACCACCTCCAAGACACATCGACATAATCAGCAGAGGCGCATATGGTGACGAAAGAGCAACTTGCCCAGATCAATAACGGTCTGGATTTCGCAGCGTACATGAATCAGTGGCAGGCAACGAACGCATTGCCGATGACGGGGCTGGACCCCGTCGCTCGCAGGACACGCTTCTATTCCAGATACAACCTGGATCGACAGGAAAGGGTGGAACGAGTGTGGTCTCCTTCTCCTGCCTTCATGGAGGCAGTAAGCGCCGCACCGGGCCCTTCCACATGGCTGTTCATTACAGAAGACTGGTGTGTCGATTCAGCCTACAGCCTGCCCTTGATCCGGTGGGCCAGTGAGCAAAGAGGCGATGTAACCCTGCGTATCCTGCTTCGGGATACCCATCCGACCATTATGGACCGGTTCCTGACCGATGGCAAGCGTTCCATCCCGAAGTTCATCGGCATTGCTGACGATGGATTTGTGCAGTTTGTATGGGGTCCACAACCTGAGGCGCTACGTCTCGTGCGAGAGCATCTTATGGAGAGCGGCGCCGAGGGATCTGTGGTGTCATCATCTACCGTGGACTGGTATGCTGACGGGGGATGGCTGACTGTCGAGCAGGAACTTGCAGACGTGTTCACCCGGGCCGTTGGAACGTGACCATGTTAGACCTGGGGTCTATTGTCTGCTTTGCTAACAT
>Ga0181583_10001460_pt1 | contig 17494 bp, 2 predicted proteins | sample 071ome_31_FD_132461 | JGI IMG/M metagenome (GOLD analysis project Ga0181583, IMG submission 132461) | Coastal salt marsh microbial communities from the Groves Creek Marsh, Skidaway Island, Georgia - 071405CT metaG (megahit assembly) | ecosystem: Environmental > Aquatic > Marine > Intertidal zone... | reverse complement strand
GGGGCGAGGGGGGGGGGGGGGGGGGGGGGGGGGTCTGGCCGGGCCGGGCGACCGGCCCCCGAGCAGGGCCCACTGCTCAGGTGTCGATGTTGAGGCACAGGGCCACCCCCTGGAGGACCCAGTGGCTGGGGTGCATGTCGGTAGCGAGGTCGGCCTCGAACACGAGGCCCGTGCCGGCGGCGTTCCGGCGGGACTGCGTGATGTAGACGGGGGCCTTGAAGGTGTTGCTGAGCTTGAGCTTGCTGGCCTCCATGGGGATGACCTGGAGGATGGGGAGCTCCACGACGACGACCTTGGGGTCCTGGCGGGCGAGCATGGAGCGCTCGAGGTCCCAGGCGGCGCCCTCGAGGTAGAGGCCCTGGACGTAGCACCCGAACCTGGGCTTCTCCTTGACGTCCTCCATCTTGGTGTACTTGGTGACCTGGGTGTAGAGGGTGGACTTGTCCAGCGGCCACCCCTTCTCGCGGCACGCCGTCTGCACCAGCGCGGCAATGTACGTCTCGGGGATGTGGAGCCCGGAGAGCCACATGACGCTGGGCTCCCCCTGCGTGGCCCAGTGCTTGTACTGGGCGTACCGCCGCTCGAACCAGAGCATCCACGACCCGAGCATCTTCTCCGTCGGCGGGTTGACCTTGGACCACGCCGCCGGCAGCTGCCCGTTGAAGAGGCTCGACCCGAGCGCCTCGAGGTCGGCGGAGAAGCCGATCTCGCCGGCCAGCGCCCTCGCCAGGTCCTTGAGCGTGGTGCGCATCTTCCGGATCACCGCGTTCCACGCCTCGAGCTCCTGCAGGAGCACCACCTGCACGGGCGTCGGGACGCCAATCTCCTTGCGGAGGAACTGGAGGTCGAAGGGGTCGGGGATCTTGGCCTTGACGTCCTCGGCCACGTTGCCGATGTACTCCTCGCGGGAGATGCCGCCGCTGACGGCGCCGGCCCGGGGCTGCATCTCCACCAGGTTGGTCCAGAGGGCCTTGGTGGACGACGAGTAGTACGAGATGTCCGCGTTGGGGTGCAGCCCGAAGACCTCGGGGGTCTGTACGAGCGGGAGGGACTCGATGGCCCCGAGGTACGTCTGGCGGGCGCCCGAGCCCGGGACCTCGTAGGTCACGTGCTCGTTGGCGAAGAAGTGGAACGGCTGGAACGAGTCGAAGAGGAAGTCCCCCAGGTACTCGTCCAGGTAGGTCGTCAGGATGCGGCGGTCGAACGAGTCCGACACGCGGCCGCCGTACATGGCCTCGCCGATGAGGTACCGGAGGGTGCCCCAGGGGATGGCCGGGTCGTTGTTGTCGACCTGCTTGGCGAGGTACGTGTTGATGAGGGCCATCGAGATGCGGAAGTCCGTCTCGTTGAAGTCGTACGGGACGTTCCACCCGAGCTTGCCGTACTTGCGCCGCTCCTGGACGACGGCGTGGAAGAAGGCCAGGACGTAGACCAGGGGCTTGAAGGCCTTGTGGGGGCACTCGGCGAGGACTTCGTCGGTGATCTTCGAGTAGGACGCGCGCATGTTGAGCTTGAGCCCGTTGGGCGGCTCCGTCACGATCTTGAGCGACCGCTGGAGGATGCCCAGCGGGAACATGTCGGTCGGCTCCGTCGTCAGCCACAGGCGGAAGTCCGGGTGCGGGTCCAGGACCTTCTCCAGGATCTTCTCCAGCTCCTTGAGCCACTTGGGGAGGAGGTGGCAGTTCTGGAGGAGGACCCAGAGGCCGCGCTGCGCCCCGAGCTCGATGTACTCCTTGGCCTTGGGGCCCATGCCCTGCCCCAGGGCCATGCTCTTGAGCTTGTTGTTGAGCTTGAAGCCCATCTCCTCGCCCAGCTTGATGAGGTCGAAGGACGGGTCGGCGCCGGGGGACAGGACGAACACGACCGGGGTCGTGGGCGTCGACTGCTTGAAGATGACCTTGTAGTCGGCCACTGGCGGCGTGATGTACTTGTCCGTCATGGCCGCGGACACGTACTGCTGCACGGCCAGCGTTACGCGATCCATGCGGAGGCACCGGAGGAGCATGAGCCGCTCGAAGCCGTCCAGGTCCTTGAAGAAGGGCGCCTCGCGCTCCTCGGGGTCCTCCGAGTCGTAGAAGGCGCGCCACTGCTCCTCGTTCTTCTCGATGCTCGTGGCCAAGCCAGCGAGCACGAACTCCTCCTTCCCCGCGGGGGGGCTGAGGGTGATGAGGCGCTGGACGTCCTCCCAGCCCTGCTCCGGGAGCCACCCGAAGGGCTTCTTGCGCTCCGACTTCTCGAGGCTGAGGTTGCCCTTGAGGAAAAAGTCGAGGTACTCGTGGTTGAGCATTCCGTCAGCGTCCTGGAGCTTGATGGCCATCTGGAAGGAGAACATGAGCTTGTGCCGCTCGAAGAGCCCGAGGCACGTGTAGCTGTAGACGTCGTACGTGAGCGTGTCGATGATATTCTTGAGGCGCGCGTCGAGGACGCTGTCGCGCCGCGAGTGCGCCAGGGAGCCCTTGAACACGGTCAAGAAGGACGCCAGGCTGTACTCGTACATGTTGGAGATGGCCGACAGCGACGCCATGACGAAGAAGAGGACGGCGCCCCGCTTGGCGGCCGGAACGTACCGCTGGCGCACCTCGTCGATCTCGGCGGCGGCCTTCTTGGACTCGGTGAGCTGGCGCGAGATGTCTACGGCCCGGGCCTTGGCCTTCTCGAGCGTCGCGATGAGCACGTCGTTGTCCAGGATGGGGCCCTCGGCCTTGAACAGCTCGCTGAGGAGGATGTCCTCGAGCTCCTTGAGCTCTGTCTTGGCGTGGCTCATGTCCTTGATCAGGTTCTCTCTCCGCTCCTCGAGCTCGGGCTTCTCGTGGCGCACGGTCAGGTTCAGCAGCTGCTCCGAGAGCCCCTGCTGCGTCACGCCGTAGTTGATCACCATCGTCTTGCCCGATACCTCGGGCCCGTAGTGGGGGTTGGTCCACTTGGTGCACATGTAGAGGCGGAAGTTGTCGTCCCACTCGACCTCCTTGTCCCCGAGCTTCACGGCGAAGCGCCCGTTCGGCTGCACGACCAGGTTGCGCTCCAGGACGGGGTCGATCACCGGGTCAATGTACTCATCGAGATTCTCGAACAGGAAGGGGAACCCGTACTGGATCGCCAGCTCGAGCTGCTTGAGGAAGTCCGTGTCGTTGAACGTCTTGACGCGGCCGTCGAGGTTGGTGCCCTCGCGACGCTTGATCCACGTCACGGCCTGCATCTGCGGGTCGATGCATAGCGGTGACCGAGACGCGCGCATTGTCAGGATCCCGTTCTGGATGGAGAGCTCATCGGAGGGGAGGCCCTCCGAGGCCCACTGCGTCATCTCCACCTCGGTTGTGAGGATATCCTCGAGGCGGAACGGCGTCGAGAGCGGGATTCCCCGCGCCGAGACGTCCCCCAGCCAGTCCTCGTACGTCATGCGCTTCCGGTAGTCGTACGTGAAGGCCCCCGAGTAGGACAGGAAGCTCGAGGTGAGCAGCGCATCGCCCACGAGTTTGTCCTTCTTGGACGCCAGCAGCTTGAGCTCGGAGGACCAGCGGATCTTCTCCGACCCCAGCCCGTCGATCAGCTTGCTGGCCGCAGCCAGCTGCCGCTGCATAACGTCGGCGTCGTCCTGGAGCTTCTTCTGCTCGGCCGTCTTCTCAGCGAGCTGGGCGTCGAGGGAGGCCACCTTCTCGGTGAGCATCGCGACCTTGGCCTCGAGCTCCTTGAGCTCCTTCCGGGCCGCGTTGAGCTCCTTGGTCGCCTTCTCCACGGCGGCCTTCTTCGGCGCCACGTCCTTGGCAACATTGTGGTAGTTGACCATGGCCTTGACCCACTGCAGGAGACCGTACGCGGCAGACGACACGTTCTTCACCACTTCGTCCTGCTTCATCTCGGGCTTGGAGAGGTACTGGCGCTCGACCTTGGACACGGCGCGGTCCTCGAGGGACTCGAGGTTGAACTCGATCAGCGACTTGAGGAAGCCCGACTGGTTGAGCATGCCCTTGCCGGCCGCCCACGACGTATCCTTGCCGCCGCCGTGCTTCTTGATGATGATCACCTGTTCCACCACCGTCTGCACGAGCTTGGGCGGGTTGTTGAACGTCTTGATGATGTTGATGTCGTCGCTCGAGATGTTCTTGAGTGCCTCCTTGGCGGCCTCAAGCGCCGGCAGCGCCTCGTCGAGCGCCGCCTCGGCCTCGGCCTTGTCCTTGGCGATCTGCTCCGACATGATGGCCACCTCCTCCGACCGCGCCTGCGCGGCCACGTTGGCCTCCTCGGCCTCGGCCTTGTTCACCTTGATGTCGGCGATGAGCTCGTTGACCTCCTTTGTCTTCGCCGCCAGCACCACGGACGCGCTGTTGAGCTTCTCCTGGAGCTCGGCTACCTCCTCCGACGCCTGGATGAGCTTTTGCAGCCCGCCGTCCAGGCGCGCCATCGTGTCCGCGACCTGCTTGCGCATGTCGCTGAGACTCCGCTGGTAGTTGTGGATGAAGTCGAGGTAGTTCTTCGGCGTCACGTAGTTGTACCGCCGCAGCTCCTCCAGGAAGAGCCCGGAGTACTTGCGCACACTCTGGTGCACCTGCACCATGTGCTCCACGATGTGGTCGCGGAAGTCGGGAGGAAGCTGGACCTGCTCGAGGAAGACGCTCGCGACGCTCGTGAGCGCCTGCTCGGGCCACGGCTCGAACCAGTCGATGACCGTGTTGTTCACTAGCCCGGGGAAGTTGCGGCACCGCGTGCGCAGCGCCTCCCCGACGGGTGACATGGCCAGGACGATGTGCAGGTTGCCGCGGCACTTGCCCACGAAGAACTCCCAGAGGGCCTCCGGGGTGTTGGGCAGCCCGAGCTTCTCCACCTCGTCCCGCACGCTGTTAACCGCCGCGTCCTTGTCCGCCTGCTCCAGCAGCCCCGGCACGATCCCCGACGTCAGCATGTTGTTGATCAGCTCAAGGAACCCCTCGTCGGCAACGTGCGAGTCGGTGAACAGGAAGACGACCTTCTTGTTCTCCTGCCCGAGGAGCCCGTAGAGCGCCTTGAGGTCCTCCCGGAACGCCAGCTCGTCGTACCCGCGCGTCAGCGTGATCTCGAACACCTCGCAACCCGCCACGAAGGCCGCCAGCCGTGTGAGGCTCTGCTTCCCCGAGCCGCCGACCCCCACCAGCAGGTTGTTCCCCAGCTGCAGGCGAATCGTCCGGTGGATCCGCGTCAGGTGGTCCAGCGCGTCGTCGAAGAAGACCAGGTTCATCTGCTTCTTCTTCTTGTTGTACTCCTCGAGCATTTCCTCCATGACAGGCTTGACAACCTCGTACGAGCCCATGTCCTCGTAGAGGCGGACCTCGCCGGGGGAATTGGCCGCGAGGAAGTCGCCGAAGAGGAGGGGTTCGGCGAGGACCCGCTCGGCATTACCGGCAAAGCGCTCCTGGACAATGGACTGCATCTTGCCCAGGACGACGGCCTTGTCGTCGGTGGAGATGAGGCGGTCGTGGAAGATGCGCATGCACTCGTGGCGCCAGAGACGGAGGAACTCGGGCGGGCCGGGGAACTTGTCGGGCGTTGAGAGCATGAGCCCCTCGAAGACGCGGGCCAGGTCGCGGAGGTTGAACACGTAATGGAACCGCGACGGTGTCGGCGGGAGCTTTTCGATGATGAAGTTGTAGAGGTCGAGGGTGGCCGGGGTGATGGCGTTGCTCGTCCTCTGGATGTCGGCCGAGAGGCCCTTCACGTGGTTGGAGAGGATCGTCTGGAAGATCGACCCAAGGTTCTCGCTTGTGGGGGACTCGACCTCGAAGACGTTGAAGAGCGAAACGAACCGCGGGTCGACCGGGTTCCGGGCCCCGCCGGGCGGGCCCATGGCGGAGACGAGCTGGATGTTCTTGACGTTCTTCCAGGTGAGCTCCTTGGAGCGGTCGTAGAGCCCCTTGCGCTCGACGAAGAGCTTGAGGAGCGCGATAGGCTGCTGCGTGCCGTACAGATCCACCTTGGGCATGTTCATGTCGTCCACGAACATGACCATCTTCTTCCCCATGCCGGGGGCGAGCGTGTCGCGGGTGACCGACTCCGTGGCGTCCTCGATCGCCGTCTGGACGGCTAGGGAGGTAGTCCTCGACGAGAAGTTCAGGTTGAGCGTGGTCCAGTCCGTCTTGTCCAGCGAGTTGAGGTAGCTCTGGATCGTGACCGACTTGGCGGACCCTGACTGCCCGACCAGCAGGCACGGGAGGCCCATGCGCACGACTGTGTCGACGAGCCAGCGGGACCGGACGGTGTCGACGGTCGGGACGAGGATCTTGGAGAACATGCCGTCCGCGGGGGGCTCGTAGGGGGCCACGTACGTCTGCCACCGCTTCCAGCACCGCTCCTCGAGGTCGAAGCAGTACTCGAAGAGGGACCGCACCGGGACGTGCGTGCTCGGGACCTTGTCCGACTCCTGCATCGGCACCCCGGCGACCTTCTTTAGGAACTCGTCGAAGCGCGTGCGGTCCGGGAACTCAGCCGACTCGGTGATGGCACCGCCGATCGACCACACGATGCAGAACACCAGCACCGACTCGACCAGCGACTCGTCCAGGTCGCCGTCGTCGCGGGCCGTCCGGGTGCCATCCAGGCCGAGCATTTCCGAGACGAGCCGGAGGCACTGGGCGACCATGTTGAGGTTCGTGACGGGGATGGTCAGGCGCGGGCGCCGCACGAGGTCGTCCCCGTCCACGCCCTCCAGCACGAACTTGACCAGCGGCCCAAGGTACTTGGCCAAGAGCGGCTCCAGGGCCTCCCGCTCGCCGACGTGCTCATGCTTCATGAGCCAGCGCTGAACGAAGGGCTCGTACCCTAGGTTGCGCGAGTCGACGTACACCATCCCGCACCGGGAGATGGTTGCCGGGGACGCGTACGACAGGTCGAATACCTCGAAGAGCAGCTTGCAGTGGTCCTGCAGGCGGATGCGCTCCGAGTTGGGCAGCGTGAGGAGCTTGTTGTCGTCCATGACCGAGTTCATGTTTTCGACCCACACGGCGTCGACGTCGCCGTCGAACACGATGTAGCGGGCCTCATCGCGGCCCTGGATCAGGGGCTTGTTGATCTCGCGGAAGATGTTGGACAGGAGGCCGTCGGTCCAGTCGCGTGTGTCGGGGTCGAGCTCGCCGTACAGCTCGTCGACCGTAATGGCCTTCGGGTTGATCGTGTACAGCGTTGTCTTCTTCCCGAGGCGCGTCTGCGCGTTCTTCAGGCTCGAGATGATGACCGACTTGCCGCCCCCCGTCTGCCCGACCACCATGGTCGTGTGCCGCGTCAGCATCGTCTCGTAGAGCTGCACGACCTTGTCGACCTGCTGGCTCGGCTCGCGCAAGACCACGTAGCCGTTCTTCTCGAGGTCCTTCTCAATGGCGTCGTTGAGGTCGTCGTACCGGACCCGGGGGCAGTCCATGCCGGGGAACAGGTCCCCGATCAGGCCAAGGAAGAGGGGCACGTCGTCGAAGACGAACTTGGGGAGGTTCATGTCGCGCAGCGCACGCATGAGCACGAGGTCCTCGGGCATGTCCGGGGAGCCGCGCTTGAGGGACCCGGCCATCACGAGCACGCTCTTGAGCGCGCGCAGGCCGAAGTCGTAGTGCCACTGCTTGGAGAGCTGCTCCTGGGCCAGCTTGTAGAGGACCGTCATCTTCCGGGCGAGCACCTTGGCAGAGTCGAAGCCCTCAGAGAGGAGCATGTTCTCGCAGATCTGCTCCTTGTCGGGGACGACCATAGTAACAGGGCGGAAGAGCGCCTTGAGGTTGTCCGGGAGCTCCGTGCGCCCCGCGTACCCGGGGTTCATGGTGATGCAGATAGCGGTGCGCGTGTCGATGCTGATGTCGCGGCCCTCGAAGTTGAAGCGCGCGCGGTCCTGCCCGGCGGCGTTCTTGAGCGCCTCCTGGATCTGCTTGATCTGCGAGGACACCACCGAGAGCACCTCGGGGACGATCCGGTTGAACTCGTCGAAGCACCCCCACGCGCCCGACTGAACGAGCCCGCTGAAGTTGGCACCCATCGCCTTGTAGTCGAGGCTCTCCCCGCAGTTGAACACGACGCACAGGATGGCCATCGACTTGGCCAGATCCTTCACCGTCTCCGTCTTGCCCGTCCCGGCCGGGCCCGCGGGGGACCCGCCCAGGCGGTAGTTGAAGGCCGTTGTCAAGGTCATGTAGCACCGGTCAGTCAGCGCCGTGATGACGAGGCGGCCATTCAGGCCCATGTACTCGTACCCGTACCGGAAGCTCCCTGTGCACTGGCGGATGGCCATATTGTCCACGTGGCGCTCCCAGTAGAACCGCAGCTGGGACTCCCAGGCGAACTCGCGGGCATCCATGACCGAGTCGCGGACGAACGTATCGACAATGTCGCGAGCGTGCACGTCGATGATGACCAGGGTGTTGACCTTGTTGCGGGTCAGTCGGTCCAGGTCCGTGCGGACCATGGTGGTCAGGTCCCCGAGCTGCCGCGTAAGCTTGGCGGCGAACTCCTTCATCGCGTGCTTGTTGCCCCCGCGCACGCGGTTGAACACGTCCTCCGTCTCCCAGGTCCACCAGATCTGGGAACCCACCAGGGACAGCATCCCCAGTGACTCCTTGATCCAGTCGGCGCGCTCCTGCTTGGCGTACATGAACACGCCGGTGCGGATCACGTCGTACAGCGAGTCGCGCATGGCTTCCTCCACGGACGTCATCCAGCCCTCCACGGGACCCTCGATGGCCACAACGTCCTTGAAGTTGAAGCTCTCCTTCTCCGACGAGGTCATGCCGACCACCTGCTTGTTCCCGCGGCCAAAGTTGAGCTCGGCGCAGTTGTCGAACAGCTTGAGCATGTGCTCCTGGACGGAAGTCGGGTCGGACGTACCGAGGATAGAGAGGAGCTCGTCGTCCGAGATGAAGTAGAAGCGCGGGAAGGCGCAGCGCTTGGTGTCCAGATACTCCGACAGCGACTTCTGACAGGCCTCTAGCGAATCGGACAAGGCCTTGAGCGTGTCCAGGCGCCCCTCGTGGAGACACGCGTGGAGGACGTTGGTGTTCTTGGCCACGTCCGTCATGATCTTCTTCCACGCCTTGTCGATCCCGTCGAACCGCTTGGCCTCCTGCGGCAGCTGTTGCCTGATGTCGTCCGATACGAAGATGCTCTCGAGGTAGATCCACTTGCGCTGGACATGCATCCAGACGTCAATCGTCTCCTCGATGTGCGAGAGCTTCTTCTCCCACTCCTGGACGAGGACCAGGAAGGGGCCAACGAAGGGCGAGGCGATCATCGACTGGAGGTTCATGTGCATGTCCTCCAGGAGCGTCGTGATCGGCTCCACGGACCGAAGACCCCAGCCGCGGTCCTCGCCGTTCTTGACGTACTTGAAGAGCTCGAAGTCATGTACCTTCCAGACGGCCTCGACCTTGCTGAGCTCAGCCTCGATGGTGAGCTCCTTGTCCGCCTTGGACACGATATTCCCGATCTCCTCAGCGAAGTTGTGCAGCTGCAGCGCGAAGACCTGCCCCAGCGTCGTGGTCTTGGGGTCGATCTCGATGCTCGAGCCCGTAACCGTGCCGAGCTGCTTCCAGTGACGCTGCCGCAGCGCGGGGCTCTTCAGCGATCCCATCAGCGGGAGCGACTCCCGGAAGCCCGAGACGGTGCTAGTGACGCTCTCGAACGTGGGCATGCCAGCCAGGTGCTTCATCTTGCGCAGCGAGGTCAGCTTCTCCTCCGTGCCGGACTCCATCTTGGAGATGTCGAGCTCCGACCAGAGCATCCCGGACCACTGCTTGACCGAGTCGAGGTGGTCCGCGTAGACGCCGTAGGCCTCACGCTGCTTCTTGAGCTCCTCCACCGCCTTGGCGAGACCCGGGTAGGCCGTGACGGGGAGGGAGAAGAGCAGCTCAGCCGTGGTGAGGACGTCCTTGCGGGCCACAAGGTCCGCCAGCTCCGCCTCATACTTGGCGAGCAGCTCGAGGCCCACGTTGAGATCGATGCCGGGGACGCTGGGTCCCTCGGCCATAGCGCGCGCGTAGAAGGCGTCCGTCTCGCCGACGAACTCGGTGGTCACAATGACCGTCTCCTCGGCAAACTCGTTCTTCGTCTCGGACAGGGACCAGTCGACGTAGTCAGCCTCGTCCCGCAGCTCGGCCCAGCGCGTCCGGACCGTCCGCGCCTCCTCCAGCTCCTGGGCGCGCTTCTCCACGTCCTCCGGGAGGGCGTACAGCAAGCGCAGTCGGAAGCGCTCCTCGAGGTCCGTGTAGTCGAGCTCCATCTGCATTGACGTGGACCGGATAACCGACACGACGCCGAGCACCTCCTTGAGCTCGTCGAGGTCCTCGGGGTTCCGGGCGATGGCGTCGAAGTAGTCCTGGATCGCGTCGAGCTTCTCCTGGCGGCGCGCCATGTCGATGGCGCACGTGGCCTCGAGGCAGTACTGCTGCCACAGGGTGACCTCCCGCTTGACCGCGGCGGCCAGGCGGGCCGCACTGACGTAGATGAAGTCGCACTCGAAGCCCCGCACCGAGAGGCGGACCCCGTGCTTGCGCCGACCGCCGCCGAGATTGAGGTACTCGCCGTCGAAGTCTTGGCCGAGCTTGACGTACTTGGCGAGGACGCGCTCGATCTCGGCGTTCGTGGGCCGCTTAGCAAGGAAGTTGTCCGTGGTCTGCTGCCGGTCCTCCTTCCAGATCATCGAGACCTGCGGGTCGGTCCACTCCTCAACGTACGAGGCGATCTTGGCGACCGTCTTCTTGAAGGTCCGGCTCAGCGCCAGCATTCGCGAGATCACGTCCGGGTGCCGCGTCATCTGGTCATGGAACGTGTAGGTGATCGGGTCCGACTCGAAGCCCTGGCTGACGGGGCGGCAGTTGATGCAGCTCCCGTCCTCCCAGCGGAAGAACTCCTTGGTGCACAGGAGTGGGAGCATGATGACCTTGGAGAGGATCTTGTCAATCTCACCCACGGTCGGGTTGACCTGGATATCCGGGTTGGCCAGGCTCAGGTCGACCCGGAAGAGCGGGCGCCCATGGGAGGTGAAGAGCTCCTTGAGGGCGTCCATAGCGCGGATCACCATGGTAGTCAGGGCAGCGAAGATGAGCTTCTCCCAGTGGTAGTAGTACTCGCGCAGGAGCGGGTGCTTGCGGAGACGCCGGCCCTGCTCCTGCTCCCCGGCCGCGTCGAGCTCCTCCTTGGGGAGGATCTGCTCGGCGATCTGCTGCAGGTAGGCAGGGATGCCCGAGTCGTACTTGGACCGCAGGCTGGCCACGATGGCGTTCTTGTTGGTCTCGAGCTGGTCGTAGAAGCCCACCAGGTCGAGCATCCCGTCGCCACCCGCCGCGCCAGCCCCCCGGATCAGGTCGGCGCGTGCGATGTTCTCGACCTCCTTCTGGATGTCCTTCGCCTTCTTCCGGACTTCGTCAACAGTGGACCCGAACTTCTTGATGTCCTCGCGGATATCCTTGATGAACTCGTCGATCCCCAGGCTGTTCCAGTTGAGGATGCTGAACCCCATGTCGAGCTTGGACGTGAGCTGCTTCAGCTTGGCCCCCAGGAGGTGCTGCTCCATCGGGTCGAGCTCCGTGTTCTGCTCGTACATCTCGAGCATGCTCTCGAGCGCCGAGACCTTGGCAAGGTACTTGCGTTCCTTCAGCGCGATGTTGAGGGCGATCTCCGGGAGCGGGAAGCCGAGGCGGTCAAGGTACCGCGTCTCACGCGTGAGCAGGGACAGCTCGGGGTCAAAGTTGACAATGATCCGGCCGCCGTCCATGAAGCGAAGGATGGGCTGGTTGAGATGCCGCTTGGCGGCGGTGGCCACCTGATCCTTCCAGGTCTGGAACAGGTTGTTTTCGTAGTGCATCATCGACTTGGCGACGGCGATGTACTTGGCCTGGACGTCCTTGTGAGTCTCGTCGCCCGTCATGTCCGTGTCGAGGACCTGGAGCTTGTTCATCGTCTTCTTGGTCCTAGCAAAGAGGCTGCGGGACCACTTGATGGCCCCAGCGACGCGGGGCTGGTTGCGCGTGATGGGAGGATGGTCCCGGTGCTGGTTGAACATGGCCCGGGTGGCGTCGATCTCCTTGGAGAACTGGAGGAGGATGTCATTGAGCTTGGCGAGCATCTGCTTGTTGACAGCGCCCTCCATCTTGATGCTCTTGAAGGACTGCAGGAGCTCGAAGGCCGCCTCAGCAGACCGCAGCTTCTTGAACGAGTGGTCGATGAGCTGCTTGGTCGAGCGCTCGATCTCGACGTTCTCCTTGTAGAAGCGGGCCACGGCCTCGCGCCACGCATTCTCGTTGTCCTTGGAGAAGACGTCAAAGGGGAGGCTCTCGATGTGCTCGTACATCTGGTCCACCTTGGCCTTGACCTCGTCGATCCCTTCGGCGTTGCCCGTGACGGCCTTGAGCTCCGGGCCGAGGAACTTGGCGAAGTCGTCGACGATCAGGACCATCTTCTTGAGCTCGGTGCAGATCTCGTGGATGTAGTTCGTCGCGTCGAAGAGCTTGGTCTTGCTAAACTCCCAGCGGTTGTTTGAGTTTGCAAGGTTCTCCCTCGTCTGGGCGTACTTGTCCTGCCACTCGTTCACCACGGCGCTCGCCGTGCTCAGTTTCTCCACCGCCTCGACCGCGCCGAGGTGGAAGACCTCGGTGATGTCGATCTGGTTCTTCACCTGGTCCTGGATCTCCCCGGCGATGCGCTCGAGGAGGGAGCCCATCCGCCCGTCGTTGCTGTAGTGCCTGGAGATGATCCACACCATCTTCAGCGCCGACAGCATCGGGCCCAGCGTCTCCTTCATCAGCTTCAGATCCCCGCGGGCGATGTTCTTGAAGTGCCGCTCAAGCGTGGTCAGGAACTTGACGTTGTCCCGGGCCTCCACGCAAACCTTGTTCAGCTCCATGTTCTGCGCCCGGAAGTGGCTAAGCAGCTTCTTGTCCTGGGACCCGAGCTCCACGACCTGGATGATCCGCTGGACCCCCGGGGCGTTCATCTGCTCAAACACCGAGCCGATGACGCCGTTGCGCCGGCGCCAGAACTCGATCTCCGCCAGCGGCCCGGAGCCCGTGGGTGTCTTCTGGACCTCTTCGGCCAGGACCCTCTGCACGATGTCGATCCACTTGTTCATGGCCGACTCGAGCTCCAGCACGAGGTCGTAGTCGGTCGCGGCCGCCTGGACGTCGTGGATGTCGTCGCCGAGGTCGATGGAGGGAAGCTGGATGTCGCCGAGGAGCTGCTGGACGGCCAGCGAGACCTGCGCGAGGAACCGCTGCGTGTGCGCCACGATGTCGGACGCGCTCGTCAGCATACCCTCGCCGTCCATCCCGGCCCCGGCCGCCCCGCCGCCAATGCCGCCGATGCCGCCCGCCGACGAGAGCCCCGTCTGGAGGATGGGGAGGAACACGTCCCCGATCAGGGCCTCCCACGAGGGCAGGGACAGCCCATCGTTCAGGCACCCGAAGTCGAGCTCCGTCGCGATCCCCTCCGCGGTGAGCTCCCCGGTCCCGATGCGCAGGAAGTAGTAGCTGGGGGCATGGCGGAACGCCTGCGGCACGTCGTGGGCCTGCGATAGGGCGATCGAGAGCTCGGACATCTCCTCCTCCTCGACTACCGCGGGGGTGGCGGCGGCCACGGGCTCCTCCGGGACCGGGCTCGACTCCCGCGGGGCGGCCTCCTCGCTTGCGGGGCCGGCCTCCTCGCCCTCGGGAGCCGCGGCCTCCTCGCCCTCGCCCTCGGGGGCGGCCTCCTCGCCGGCGGGGCCGGCCTCCTCGCCCTCGGGAGCCGCGGCCTCCTCGCCCTCGCCCTCGGCGGGGGCGGCCTCCTCGCCCTCGCCCTCGCCGGGCGCCGCGTCGCCCTCGGCCGCAGGCTCGGCGCCCTCGGGGGCGGCGGGCTCCTCGCCCGGGCCCTCGCCCTCGCCCTCGGGGGCGGGCTCCTCCGTGGGGGCGGGGGAGGGGGCCTTGGGAGCGGCCTCCGTGGGTGTCACAGGGCGCCGCCACTTCTTCACGTGGCGCGTGAACATCAGCGACATCGGCGCGTCCTCGCCTGCAGGGGATGACGGGGGCAGCGGTGGGGGACGGTCGAGGGGGGGCGCGAGGGGGGCGGCGGTCCGGGAGATTCGAGGGGCCGCAGGGGCGGAGATCGGGGGCGAAAAGCGAAGTCTCCTCGGCGTCGCGCCGCAGCGCCGGGGGCCGTGCAAGCAGGTGCCGCGGCAGGGCGTTCCGAAATGGGGTGGGGCCGAGGGCGTCGGAGGAGATGTACTCGGGGGCACAAGCGGGAGGGGTCGGTAGTGCGTCTGTGACGCGGGTTCCAAATTTATCGGGTAAATATTTGATAAAAAATCGATACTCTGCCCTTTCGTGCGCATCTTGGATGCCACGCGGATTCAGGGAGCCCGGAAACCGACGGCTTCGAGGGACACTGGCCATCGGAAGAGGATTTCGTTGGCGTCACGGCCAGGGACCATCTACAATTTGACGCAGAGGGAGGAAACACAATTACTGTTGGATCTGGACCGTATGATGTCCGACAAAAGCTCTATCCACTGAGCGGGAGCGGAAACAATGGGGCCAAGGTTGAAAGCCCTCTTCAGGATGCCTGCGCTTGAGGGACCTCCCTCGTCCTCTCTGTGCCGACCATGGACAAGATACACCGCTCACGGCACAACTTGGTATAGAAATGGACCGACAACCTGGTAAAGTGCGACACAGGATCCTCGAGAGCGAGTGGCGCGCCGCAGAGGTTGGGGGGCTCACCTCCAGCGATGAAGGATTCGAGCAAAGCCTTGCTTTCTTCGCTAGCGAGGGCGGCCAGGACCAGCTCCTCGTCAACTTTCAGGTCCTCCTGTACGCGAGCCACCATCCAGGCCTCGCGGGGGTCCATCGTGGGCGCCGGGGGGGCGCTGTTCGCCCCATCATCCGACATCTCGCCTCCTGCCGCAACCCCAAGCGCGGGTCGCGACTCGATCACAGGGCTATTGATCGAGCGCGTCACCGACGCGTGTGGATTCGCCGGCAGAGATACCAAAGATCGCGTTTACAAGGGGTCAATCGTCGGGGATTCGCGGCTACTGCGAGGCTTTGGGCTATTCCTCGACTGGGGCTCTTGCTTTCGGGTGAAATCCACGCGACGAACAATGCAGGCTACAATCAATCACAGGCATACAACTCTGGGCCCGCCCGTGCGTCGGCTGGACCGCATGGGGAGGCGGGGGAGGGGGCGACGCGCTCTCCGCCCGGCCGACGCGTGCCCAACTGGCAGGTGCGACCCCATCGTCGTCTCTGGGACGGCCCGCCCCCCTCGAGGGCCCCCCCCCGCCGGGCCTGCGGCTCCTCCCCTTCAACGTCGGGGCCCCTACTTCTTCTTCCCCTTCTTACCCCCCCCGCCGTCCCCGTCCTTGACCGCCCGCGCCGGGAGATCGGACGTCCACTGGTGGAAGGCGCCGGTGACCTCCCGGGGCTTGGCGGGCACGCGGGTCATCCACATGAGCACCTCCCGCATCTCGACCTGGTGCCCGTGGTCGAGGAGACGCCGGATCCGGCGCTCCGAGGCGATCTCTCGCACGATTGCGTCGATGTCGCCCGAGGCGTACCCCTGCGTCAGCGTGGCCAGCGTCGACACGTCGAAGCTCTGGGGGAGGGGGAGGCCATGCTTGGCGAACAGCTCCCGCCACAGCAGCACCCGGGACCCGTAGTCCGGGAGCGGGCAGTAGATGAACTTCTGGAAGAAGCCCACGACGGCCTTGCGGTCCTTCTTGACGGCCTCGTACGGGCGGTCGGCCAGGCCGAGGATGAGGACCTGGTCGCCGGGGGTCTGGAACTTGTACTCCTTGGCGACATCCTTCTTGATGCGGTTCGGGGGCAAGTCGAGGCCAAGCGCCTCCATGTACGCCTTCTTCTTCTTGTTGTCGGCGATCTGGAGCTTCTCGAAGTGGTCCATGACGATAACCGAGGGGGCGTATAGGCGGGCCATCTTGAAGACCATGTGCACCATCTTGGTCTGCTCGGACTTGCCGGCGTACTTGCCGTCAGTGACGGTGGGGCTGAGGTCGAAGAGCGTGGCGCCCGTGGCGTTGGCGACGCACTGGGCGAGCAGTGACTTGCCCGTCTTGGGGGCGCCGTACAGGAGCACGGCCTTGGCGTAGGGCGCCTTCTCATGCACCTCCTTCGTCCCGATCGGGAGGATGCAGTACTCGGTGACCAGCTGCCGCACCTGCGCCATGCTCGGCTCCTTGAACTCCCCATTCTGCGCCATGTCCGACCCGATCGGGTTGACGCCCCCCACGTAGTCGGACAGCGTGGCGTCCGTGAGCGGCTTGGCCAGCCCCGCCTGGACGAGCTCGGTGAAGATCGAGATCGGGTCCCGGTCCGCCGTCAGGTCCTTGTACTTCTTTCCCTTGCCCTTCCCCCCCTTCCCCTTGCCCTTCCCCTTCTTCTTCCCCTTCTTCTTCTTCTTCTTCTTGTACTTGCCGCCCCGCTGCGCCGCCCGCTCGGCCTCCACCATGTCGACCAGGTTCTCGAGCAGCACGCGCATCTCCTCGTCCACCTCGACCCGGATCTCCTCGAAGACCAGGGGCCGGACCTCCTCCTTGACCAGCTCCGGGTCGTACTTCTGCCAGAAGTTGCCCGACTCGTCCTTGTCCTGCCAGCGCTCGACAAAGTCCTTGACCGACTGCTCAATGTCGGGGACGAATTGGGAGGTAGGCTCGGCGTCGGCGGCCTCGTCTTCGTCCTTCCCCTTGCCCTTCTTCCCCTTCTCCTTCTTCCCCTTGTCCTTCTTGCCGTCCCCCTCGGCCTCCTCCAGCGGCGCCGGCGGCGGGTTGAGGATCACCTTTGACCCCCCATCGTCCTCGTCGGGGAACTCGGGGTACGTCCCATCGGGCTTCCGAGAGTCGATGAACCACGCGTTGATCGCGTCCTGCACCGTCTCCCGCATGTCCTGCCCCTCCATCTCCTTCACCCGCTGCCGCAGCACCACCAGCGCCTCCTCGTACTCCTCGCGGTTCTCGCGCTGCGTCAGCTTGCGGCGGTACATGTTGCGCTGCTCCTCCTCGCGCGGGTCCTCGCCCTGCTCGTACGCGGGCGCCGGGACCATGCCCAGGAACTCGAGCTCCTCGTCCCGCACGCGCGCCACGTGCCGCTTCGCCAGGAACGTCCGCACCGCCGACTGGATCAGCGTGCTGGCCTGCGCCGTGTCGAGCGCCGTGTCCTTGTCCTCCTCCCGCTGCTTCTCGAGCCGCGCGAGCCGCATCTCGATCAGCATCGACCGGAAGGCCTCGCGCCCCTGGCGCCCGCGCTCGTTCCACTTGATCATCTTGATCGCCTGCGCCCTCGTCATCCGCTCCCCCTCCTTCTCCTTGTAAGGCTCCCGGGGCAAGCGGTTCTCCGGCTCGGGGGGCGGCACGCCGTCCGGGTGCAGGCGTTCCAGCACCGCCTCGATGAGCTTGTGCTTGTCCGCCATCTTGAGCTTCTGCTCCTCTGCGGGGGCGGGGGGGGGACGGCACGGGGGCGGGGCGTGGGCGCAGGGGGGGGGGGGCGGGCGCGGGGGTGCGGGGGCGGGGGGG
>Ga0181583_10001446_pt1 | contig 17563 bp, 27 predicted proteins | sample 071ome_31_FD_132461 | JGI IMG/M metagenome (GOLD analysis project Ga0181583, IMG submission 132461) | Coastal salt marsh microbial communities from the Groves Creek Marsh, Skidaway Island, Georgia - 071405CT metaG (megahit assembly) | ecosystem: Environmental > Aquatic > Marine > Intertidal... | reverse complement strand
CAAGTCATTGAGGATAAAGGGATCACAGCAACGGCTAGTAATCTTTATTATCGGGCTAAGAGTTTGGCGGTAGATGTTATTGCACACAAGAGAATCCTTTCTCTTAAAGAAGCCCATATTGAAATGGGTTGCGAGTTGCCTAAACCCATTGAGGGTGTTCCATTCTAACTATCTCAATCTGAGATAATCAAAAGGGGAGTCATTTGACTCCCCTCTTTTTTTGTGTCTATTTTCTACTCACATTGAGTTGTAATAAGAAAACGCAAAGTGTTTCTTTCTCTTAGGGTCGAAATATATTTTCCAACCTCCGGGAATACCTCTGTTACCCTCTCTTATTCTCTTTTCAAACTCAGACAAGGATTCCTCAAAGGTAACCAATGGATAGTACCTATCCCCCTCACGACCTTTTTCCCCTTGCCACGAAATAGAAGAACCATCCCCCATTCTTTGGGGTCGTTTCGCATAATGGTCTTCGACCACCTCTTTGGGTGTTTTTATTTCGTAGGATTTAGCGGATTTGCCAAACCATTTCAATTCGAGATCTTTTGCGATATTCTTTTTCATTAGAAACCCCCGTAAGATTAGATGAATTTGATCTCGTTGTTGGAAACCTCAACTGCCATGTTGTGATATGCCATAAACCATTTTTCAAGGTGCTTTGGTTTGATTGTGCCACCACCTGTATTCAAGAACTTGCCCCAATGGAAATCCAACTCGAAAGAGATCCCACGAGCCTTGCTGTATAGGTCAGCTTCCGTAGAAACATCGTAATCCACTGTCAGGCTTTGGGTGTCTAGTGCGACCTCAACCTTGCCTGCGTTCGTTCCATTGAAATAGTACATTCCAACCCAAGCCTCTCCAGCACCTTTCCAAATGATAGCATCTTGATCGTATTCGATACCCAATGCTTTCGCTTGATGAAAGGGGATGCCTTTCACGAGGAGAGATTGTTCGGTCTTTCCATCCCAAGAGGCTTTGAGAGTTTCAGGCTTGTAGCCCATCTTCGCCAACTTGACTCGCAACTCTGTTTGGAGTCTTTTGTTCTCAGACTTAGATTTCTCATTTCGGTATGCGGTGAGGAGTGCAAATTGTCCTTGCCCCATAAGTTTCTGAACTTGAATCTTACGGAGAGCTTCCTTGTAGGAGTGTGCCAAGAAAGTTCGGCTTGTTGCCGCAGTCATCATTCGACCACTGTCGTAGAATCGAGCAACATCGGACAAAGTTGAACGAGCATCTGAAATCTTGTCCTCAACCCAATCTTCCATCTCGTCACCATCTTGGATCATCTCGGACAAGAATTGTGCTGCATTGAGAATCGTTTGAATGTTCTGAACACTCATATAATTGCCATCACTATCGGAGAGCATTTCATTCGCCATTCGAGCCATTCGACCACGCAACTCTTTCTTGATAGCCATTGGATCAATCTTGAACTTTTTGGAAATGGAATGAACGATTTCTCGCTCGGACATTCCTTTCTCAATCATTCGATCCATAGCACGATACCAAGTGGAGTTTCCACGAGATACTTGTCGATCATCCCAAGTGTCTGCTGGGCGAGCCTTTGGTCTTGGATCGTTTTTGTGTTTTTGGTTGCTTGGCGTTCTCATACCCAATGATGGTGGGAACTTATTTCCTGCTCTTTTGTTTCTCATTTTCTACTCCTAGAAATTAAATATTGATAGGCAACACGAAGAACACTTGCGTGTTCTTTTTCCATTTGTTCCAAATGGGTGTAATAATCGGGTATCTCGGTCAAGTGATCCATAGCAATTTCCCTTGCCACAGGTGGCTTGTTGGTGTGTTCCATCTCAACCTCTTGCCCCATTTCGATTTGCTTTGGATCAAAGTCAGATGGTTTCATACCTTCCGCCCGCCCATAGGGGATGTATTCCTTTGCGACTTTCTCCCTTGACTCTAACCATTTGACACCTTGACTCAGGTCGGTGAAAAAAACCCTGCCCTTTTCAAGCAACTTTTTCACCCTTTTCGGAATTATATCCACGATCTCAAACTTTCGACCTGTCCATTCCCAAAGGGGTTGATGGCTAACTACTTTTTTCTTTTTGATTCGACCATTCTCCCACACAGGTAGTGTGATAGCAAGAGTTCCCGCTGTCTTTTTGGCTTTCGCTTTAGACTTGGCGATTGCATCCTTGTTCTGTTTCTTCCAAGTCTTATACTTAGCATTGGCAGGGCTTGAACTCAAAGCGGGATCGTGTCCCCAATTACGGAGAGATATCTCCCACTTGGACATTCCTGTACTCCCAACGGGCTGACCGATCTTTCCACCGAGCATCCGACCATTGAAGCCATTCTCTTGTGCCGCATTGTCAAAGTCGGCATCCGACCATTCCTTGAAAGGCTTGGACTTTCTTCTCTTGATACGATGGAGAGAATCAAGACCACTTTGGATTCCACCTTCTTCCTTTGCTTTCTCTCTATTGAAAGAGGCTTCTAGTCGAGCAGGATTCTCTGCCCATTCATCAAGTGCCTTTTGGCTCATATTGATTAAGCCTTTCCACTTGTCGTAGATTTCTTTTTTCTCTTTGTCTGTACGAGCCATATTGGTTGTCCTATTTTTACAGAAAGAGAAATATAGAAATCTTATTGAACAATAAAAAAGAACCCCCTCTTTCCAAAGTTCCGAATAAGACTCTACGAGATACGGAAAAAGAGGGGGTTCGTATGTTTTCAGGGTAGGCTTGCGATCTCGCAGTAGTTAGTCTTATTCAGAACTTTTCCCACCTAGAAAACGATTTGTTTGTGAAAGGATTATACCCAACAAAAGGGGAGTGTGTTTTACCTTTTTTGGTTGGATACAAAGTCGTTCAATTTCTTGGCTTCTGCTATCACATCTTCCGTTGTGTAGCCTACCCATTCTTTCTCGCCTGTTGCGTGGAAACGCATTTGAGCATTGTGTTTAAGAATCTCCTCAGCCAAGTGCAGGAGAGATTGACGGATTTGATAAGCAGTTTGATTGTCTGCCATAAGTCACCTCTTTGTGTGTGTTGTGTGTATGAACTCGTCAGATTGAGAGTTCGATACACCATACCCACAAAAGACCCTTGTATTCTGAAAAAAAATGAGCAAAAGAACCTTGTGTTTTCGGTATTGTTTGAAAAACACAAGGAATGACGATGAATACAAGAGAAGATGATTTTTGGGCGTGGGTTAGTTTAGGTTGGGCGTTGGGCATAATGATTGGATTGGCGATCCTTTGGATCATTAGGCATCCCTCAAATGAGTGTGCGGGAATCTATTTCAGAGAAGCTCATCAAAGATGTTTGATGAAGAACAGATAATCTTTCTATATGATCTCCATAGAGATATGAATGACGATTACTCGCTATTGTTGATCTCTTTCCTTTTCTTGGGTGGAGTTATTGTGTTCCTGCTTGTGTCACCACAATCTTGCTTTGAGGACAATGGGATGTCGGTTCAAGTATCTTATTGAGGTGGTGTATGAAAAATTGGAAACCTATATTTATTGAGAACAGCAAGATTCCTGTTTGGTTGAGCAAGGTATCTCCTATTGACATTGGGGCAATCACATTGGGTTTGTTGGTGATTTCTCGCAACGAGATGAGCGAGATCACAAAGAACCACGAAACGATTCATTTCCAACAATACCTTGATTTGTTCTTCATTGGATTCATCCCACTTTATCTATGGGATTGGCTTGTTGGTCTGTTCATACATAAGCAAGGGAACATCTCTTACTATTGTATTCGAGCTGAACAAGAAGCCTATGTCAATGATACCAACTTGGAGTATCTCGCAACGAGAAAACGGTGGGCTTGGCTTTGGAATTACAAAGTCAAATCACCACCGTATCTCGACAAGTTAGATCAATTCAGAAACGACAAGAACTCCTAGATAGCCATCCTATCAAATCCGATATAAAACCCGCCATACTCACTATGTGTTCATAAGGCTTATTAATTTTCTCGCTTGTTTTCTTGCGAAAGGCACTAATGCTTTAGGGTGTCCCTTTTTGGTATAGATTACAAACAAATGTTTCATACCCCAAGTCTTTTGGTAGGAGAACTTGATTCTTGCTTTTTTCAAAAGAGGTTCAACAGAGGGATCAAAATAGGCTTTGATTTCAATGGTGGATGTGTCCTGAGCCATATCTTCATATTTCGCACCATCTCCCAACCATTTCAAGATTTCCGTAGATTCTATGAACAAGAAATTATTTTTATTCGCACGGCTTCGGAAAGCCCCTTTCTTGTAAAACATTGTAAGATCATCACCTAATCGGCTAGTTTCATCATCCACCATTTCCATACCAAAACTTGCAAACAGACTCTCAACAGAGGAACTTGTCAATGCTTGCTTCTCTAACAAGGGCAAAAGGTGTTTTCGGAGTTCAGGCTTCTGATGCGCAAGACGGATGATCTTGTTTCGCAAATTAGACATAAGATATTTCCCTTGTTGAGATTGTTAAGTTTTTTCATTCAAGGTTCGAGTATAAAAAGATTATTCAGACCATATAGGGAACGGCAAGACCAAGTTCGATTAGTTTCTGATTGACATTGGTCTTCTCGCCTGTCTGTGGATCAACCACAAAGATTTCGCAGAGCCAACGACCATACTTGCCTTTCCCACAAGACTTGAGCAACACCACTTGGTTGAGAACACATTTCTTGAGGTAGTCACGAGCCTGTAAGCCTGCTTTTTTTGTTTCTTCTGTGCCACCCCTAAGTTCAGCGGTGTTGATTCCATAGAGGCGAATCTTGACCTTTCTCTGAACCATATAGAAACCGAGATCAACATCTGCGGTACAGGTGTCGCCATCATAGACAGATGTGATTTTCGCTTTGTAGGTGTAGAGTTCCATAATTATAGATGGTTTGTGAATCGGTGTTTTTCGGGTACATCTTCTATTTTTATTCCATTACCCTTATACCTCACGATGGTATATTCGCTTAGGTTTTCAAAGGGAATAGACGAACCTGTCAACTTGTTGAATGATACATTCAAAAGATCTAAGTCCTTTATATTGCCTATCTCCTTTGGGATGCTCGTGAGTTTGTTATTCTGCAAGAACAATTGCGTCAGGTTCTTCAAGTTTCCGATCTCTTTCGGGAGGCTTGTTAGGTTGTTTTTATCTAGGTACAACCATTCCAATTTCTTCAAGTTTCCGATTTCCTTTGGGAGGTTTGTGAGAGAGTTATTGGATAAGTACAACCTCTCCAAGTTCGTCAAGTTTCCAATCTCTTTTGGGATTTCTTTCAAGTTCCCACCCTTTGCGGTCAAATAAAACACTCGTTCCCAAGCCTCATTATTGGGGAACTTTTTCAAAAGAAACCAACCGAACCCATCTGAGGTTTCCCAATGTTCTTCAACAGCGGTGTGGTAGTCAATAACTAACCGAATACCGAACCAAGCGATCTCTTGATCCGTAAAAACACCCAAAGTGTCATTCAAGACAAGGGCTTGTTTGATTTGACTCACATCCTCACTGCTGAGTAAATCCAACAATTTCTCTTTGAAATCATTGTTCGCCTTTTTGTTCAAGTAACGAAAGGCGACTCTTTGTGAGTTCGGTTTTGGCATTTGTCTTTCTCCAACGATAATGCTTTTATATTTTTATAGGGATATTATTGAGAGATTCAGATGAAAGAAATCGACTACACAATGGGATACGGCAACCCCTCCCACAAGCACATCCAACTCATAGACAAGTTCATTTCTGAGGAGGGGGAAACCCCTGAGATATTTCCTGAACCCCCTCTCAACAGCTCTTTGGAAACACAAGAAGAACTTGAATACTTGTATGTTCTCCAAGAAGAAGAACGACCATATATGGAGGACTTGATTGTCAAGGCAGATCAAGATCTCCAATCCTTGTTCTACGAGCTCTGTGCCGAGTACCAAATTGACCCAATGAAACCCGTTGTTGAGAACATTATGGAAAAGGTGTCTGAGATTGCTGCCTTTATGAAATACTCCTACAATCGCCCTCGCCCTTTTCAACTTGCATGGCATTACGACATCGAACTTTATCCAATGGACAGCATCTCGGCTTGGTCAGCGGCTTATCCCTCAGGTCACACAACACAAGCAGAGATGTTGAGATTGTACTACACAAATCTCTACCCTGAACTCGGTGAGGAGTTTATGCGGGTTGCGGCACTCGTATCGAGAACTCGAATGATTGGTGGTATGCACTACCCAAGCGACATCGCAGCGGGGATTCTTCTTGCACGCTGGTTTTGGTCATAAACATTTCGCAATTGGGGACACACCATTGTGTTATTATTCCCCTTTCAATAGGAGATACCAATGGAATACCTTATGCTTTTCTTACGAGCCAAAACCCTATCTTACGAGCAATTTTGGGGAGATAAATCTAATCAAGATCTTGAACGATAAACTTGATACTCTCATCAAAGTGTTCCCAAAAGGCGATAATCGACACCGCAAGTCGCCCATATTCAGAGTAGTTTTCTTCTGTGAGATCATCGGGCATCAAGAAAGTCAAGACACCATCAATGAAAGCGAGTGTCATAATTCTCTCGCCTTCCTTGTATAGTTGAATCTCATCTACCTCAAAATCTCCGAGCTCGTTGTTTTGTTGGATTTCAACACCAGCAAACTCATGGAGAAAGTTCTCCAATCGAAAACGAAACTCCTCTAGGAGTTCTTCGGTCAAATCAAGATTGATTCCTTTGGTTAAATATCGAACCATCTTTTTCCTTTTGAGGATCTCCACTAGGTCAATGATCTCTGCCATCATACACCTCCACAAGTGTTCTCTATACGGTATCATAATAAAAAGAAAAGTGGTTTGTGGCTATGTATCAAAAAACTTATGTGATACTCAATGATCTTGGAAAGTACCTCAAAGAGGGGATGGTGTGTCGAGTATATGAGGAAACAGAAAGCGAGTTCAAAATCGAAATCTTGAACCCGCCCCAAAATATGTTTCCTATTACCTATGCCATCAACAAGGCGCTATCAAAACACTTCTATGTTATCTTGCCAATCTGAGTTATTTCCAATCTTCCCAACGAAGCCAATCATTGACCGTAGTTGGAGTACTTGCCAACTTGACACCCTCGTCAGGATAGTAGGAGAGCATCATTGAAGAACACCCACACTTGGCTTCTTTCTTGTGTGATTTCAAGAAAGAGATCACATTGGAATACTTGGCGGATTTTCTTCTGTGTAGATCAGAAACAACCTCACCGACATATTGTTTGAGTTCGGTGCAACCCGCAAGAGAAAGAGCTGCCACTTTGGAATCGTAGCCATACATCCCATGTCCTGCCGTTTTCATTTCTGAGGCAAACTTTGGACCAAGATCTGCCATCGCCTCCATAATGACCTTTGCGGAAGAAGACTTAGATCTCTTTGAATGTGTCGCTAAGAATTGTGCCGTCTTTGGGTTCTTCTTGTAGAGGTTCTTTGCAATCTTGAGTGCTCTCTTTTGAATCTTGCGAACACTCGCAAGAACGGAACTTTCAATCGCCTTCGTTGAACCATACAGCCCTGAACTAGCTTCTTTGTGTGAGGCTTGTTTGTTCCAAGTAAGTCTTTGTCGCATAATAGTTTCTCCTTATTGCTTAGGTTTGAGAGTAATGTAATAATATCCTTTCTCGCCCATACCACCTGAACTGTATTCGTAGTTGGGAAGAATCTTCTTTATTTTTTCAATGGAATTGTTAATCACAGATTCCGCTCGTTCTTCCCATTCAGTCAAATTCATGTGCTCTTGGTCGTATTCCCATCGCATATCGGTTCTAGCCTCAACCTCAATGTAGAGTTGTCCCCTAGATTCTTGTATTTCACCTCTTGCCCATCTTGGGAGTCTTGTTAGGTCTCGCTCCATCATAGATCGTTCGATCTCTTTCAAGGCTTGGATATTCGCTATGTTTGGATAATGTGCATATTCATTATTTTTGAGGAACTCCAAGACACTCTCTGAGGTTCGCTCGCCAAACTCCCCTTCTATTTCAAGATAGGTTTTTGTAACAACTCTTGCGGGTGTTGAGGGAACCCAACCAGCCCACCCTCGATGACCTGCTCTTGCTTCTTCGTAGTTGATTTTAAGAACAAAGATAATATGCTTGTAATCTTGAAGGGGAACCTTGATGTAAAAAGATCCATAGCCAACACCACTCCCACTATAGGAATATGTTGGAGAGCCAAAGACACTAGCGGGGAGCGTTTTCTTCAAGACTTTTATTTCTTTGTTATAGAAATCTTTCAACTCTTGAGGGAGTTTTTTCTTGCTTGCGATAGATAACGCTTTTTTTGCTTTTGCTACGGCTGTTTCCATTTTCTTTAATTGAGCCTCAACTTTTTTAATGGTGCTGACATCCATCTGAGCTTCAAACCTTTTCAAGGTACGCAAAGCATCTTGTGTGCCTTTTTGTGCTCTAGCTGTTGTTTCGAGTGTTTCTCTTAATTCAATAAGATCAAGAAAACCCTCTATCGGATTTGCTACGGACATAATGTTTCTCCTTATTTTTTGAAAGGTTCTGCCCAATCGACCTTACCCTTGTTCAATAGTTCAGCTGCCTCAGGAACCTCGCTAGGTTCAATCACAGGCATATCCACTCTGTCAGGAGCCCAAATGGGTACTTTTTTGTTTATTAATTTGGCATTGTCTGAGATTATCTCAATCCCTTGAGAAACACTCCCAAAGCGATCTTGTAAGGCTTTCTTAAACTCTTGTGCGGTGAAACCATATTCACCTGATCTCCCATTGTCCTCATAGTCTTGGAGAATCTTTTTGACCTCCGATGGAACAATTTTGGAGATATCACCCGTTCCCTTGTTTCCATTTCTCCGACCAAAATATCCCTTTGTAATAATGTTCAAGACAGGGATTAATTTCTTGCCTCTCAATTGGGCAACCCAACCCCCAACGGTCGCTTGAGCACCACCCGCTAGAATAGAACCTGCCCACCGATGATGTCCATCCATAATGTGTCCATCCTTTGAGATGATTGCACCAATGTTGCCTCCAATTTTCTTGGCTATCAACATATTAATTGCAATCCCAACGGTATGTTCAGCTCGCATTGTGGTTTGAGAGGGTTTCAACGAAATGGCAGATATCCCACTCTGTTGCGATATCTTGATTGCATCTTTCTTCCCCGATCCACTATGAACCATATCTCTCGCAAGTTGAGGATCAACCTTTGAGAGCTCTAGGGCTTTGTCAATCTGTGTCCGATGTTGTTTCCCCTTTGCTATTCTTTGGGGAAACAACAATCGGACATAGTCGGATATGGAAAGTTGCTTGTGCATTAGAACAAATCAGTAAGGATGTCTGCTTGTGCTTCAAGAGCTTCAATCAATGCCTCGTTATCCTCAAGCATTTGTTCTACATCGTTTGCAAGTTTTCCACTAGCGGCACGAGCATAAGAAGGAGCCCAATCAACTTGACCTTGATTCAAAAGATTGACAGCGGTCGGAACATTTGATGGATCAATAACAGGCATATCTTTACGATCAGGAGCCCAAGAGGGAACTGCCTTGCTCACCAACTTAGCGTTCTTCGCCATAGTCAAGATGCCTTTCTCAACAGAACCGAAAGCCTTCTCTAGTGTGAGTTGTACTTGGTCGGCAGACTTAGGGAAATCTCCTCCGATACCATTCGCAACATAATCCTCCAAAAGTGCTTTCACTTTTTTGGGAGTGATATCTTTAATGTTCCCTGAACCTTTCTTTCCATTACGAACCCCAAAATACCCCTTTGTCAGAATATTGAGAACTCGAACAAGAACCTTTCCATTTTCTCCCGCTTGGTATCCACCAACTTTCGCAGATTTGCCTCCAGCAAGAATTGCCGCAACCCATCTGTGGTGACCATCCATAATGTGATTGTCCTTAGAGATAATCGCACCAAGATTTCCACCGATTTTTCCTGATTCCAACATACCCAATGCCATACCAACGGATTGTCCTAATCGAACGGTCTTTTGAGATGGTTTCAAATCCGATGCACTTGGAGTGGCAGGGGATACATTGATTTGATCTGAGGTACCATTTCCACTAACGACCATTACTTTCGCAATATTGGGATCAACTCCCGAAAGAGTTCCCGCGTCCTCAAATTGCTTTTCGTGAATCATCTGTGGTGCGGCAAATCGAGGCAAGCCTAACATCTGTTCGTACATATCCATTGTCATAGGTTCGTATCCGTAATCATCCTCGTACCCATAGTCATCCTCGTAATCAGCTTCGTAATCTTCAAAGTAGTCAGGTTGCTCAGGTTGAACATAGAACACTTGGTATCCATCACAACCACAGGCTTCTTTGTTGTGCTTGTTCTTGACAACATCTTTGTGCTTTTCATTCATTTCCTTGAACTCATCTCCAACAACCTCAGCGACCTCATCTACGGTCATTTTCTTGCCTTTGGGGAACTTTGCTCTTTTCATATTGGCGGGAGCATCATCATTTGAGATTTCCCATTTGACACCATCCCAACCTGTTTTCTTTCCAATGAAAGCACTCTTGGGTTTTCTATCTCCATCTCCCATAATAACTCCTTTGACTTTGCCACTTTTAGAGGGATTTGCTGTTGGTCGGAAATACCAAGTTTGGTTTCCGAAAGTTCCTTTGTAAATTGCGTCTATGTCCATTTCAGATTCACGAACAACTCGTCCAGCTCGCTTGTTTGCAAGATGTTGAGTAGAGATATCTCTGTCCGCAAGTTCAATGGCGATATCGAAACCTTTCACTTTTTTGCGTGTGCTTTTTTGAAAGTGAGCAACGGCTAGTTGTTGTGCCTCATACTTGCTATCCGCCATAACCTCAACTCGGTTTGACCCTCTACTGCCTTTTGTCCAAATTGCGACATAACCCATCTTGCCCTTTCCAATAGGAGCGGCTTTCTTGTGTTTGTTCTTGACGACATCCTTGTATTTTTCTGTGTTCGCCTCCCACTCCTCAGCAAGGTCAGGATTGTTTTTCATCATTTTCTCGAAAGACTCAGGGGTGTGACCTGCGAGCATTTCTTGGTAATCCTCTGTATCAAGGAGGTCATCCTCTCCAACGAAAGTTCGGACAGATTCGTGAGGCTTTGAGAACATATCCTCAACACCTGCATTTTTACGATTTTTCATAATGGTTTCTCCATTTGCAATTCTGAGATTTAGATGTTTTTCAATAATGTTATACATTTCTTTTTCTGTTCGGATGTCATCATAGTTTTGATTTCGATTTGAGGTGTATCCGTTATCATTCACATACCACCGAACAAACTTATATGGGTTGCGTGAGGGGTTGTGGGTATGTGTCATAGTGAAAACTTTTCCATTAGATAAAGGAAATGAGATAAAATCTGTGGAGGTATCTCTCCCCGTTCGGTGATCCTTTATTTTCAACCCATATTTTCTTGCCATTTTTTGAAAGTCTGACCAACTAATCTCCGACCCCACATCTACTCTCACTTGAGGTTTTTGTTTTTGGGTAGGTGGTGGTGTTAGTGGGGATTTCGGTTGTGCATCCATCCAAGCATCAAAGTCTTGATCTGTGAAAATTCCATTTGAGCTAGACTTTGCCCATATCTTTAATGCTTTAATAAAGTCAGAATCTTTCAACTTAGGAAAGATTTTTTTCATAACTCTCCGAATGTGCTTTCCTTCATTGAAAATACCATCTGCGTTAAAATCATCCCAAATATTGTTGGAGGAGAGATCTCCCAAACCCAAACCCCCCAAAATGTTATCTCCATTAGGGGATAGGAGAGAATCGAGAAAAGCATCTAATTCATCTGCGGGTTTGTTCCATTTAGGATCGTTTCTGTCATACCAAGAATCATCGTGAAATTGCACCCAATTCAAAGCACCAAAATAGGTTTGTCGGGAGGCTTTTTTCTTTTTAGGAAAGTATTCAGAGGGCTTCTTTTGACAGTGTTCCCCTGAATCAGGAAGTTTCTTGTGCTTGCAAGCGATTGACCAAGCGGTCGCAAAGGCTTTATCTACAGGATACCCTTGTTCCTTTTCCATCTTCTCAGCTCGGCATTTGACATAGTCCATTGTCTTTGTCTTGCCCGAACATTCATCCTCTGCGATTCGAGAACTTGCTTGTTTCCCAAATTGGCGAGAATATAAGAGCTCAAGGTCTTTCATATTTCTTGGAGGTCTTCCAAGAATCATATTGTGATGTGCGGAATCTTTCGCCACCATAAAGGCTTTCATATCGTTGTCGGACATCCGCTTCTTGATAGCGAAATCTCGGTACAGTTCCCACTCCAACTTTGCTTCTCTTGTGTGAGTTGGAGGACTCATATACTGAGCCATAATACGGGCGTACTTACTATCTTCTTCGTAAATATCACCATATACCTCAAATGTTTTATTGGCTTGTTTTCTCATATCTTGTATCCCCAATTGTTTTTCATATTCTTCAAAGTAGTGTTCCCATTCGCCATTGTCACGCAACTCGTGACTTTCTTGCTCGCCTCAACCAAACTTGTCGAAACTCGCCATCTTTGAAACAGGTTCTTCCATTTGTTCTTCAAAAAGGGTTCTTAAATAAGAGGAGAACCCTGCACCAAATTCTCGATCAAAGATTCTGTCATCTTTCTTGGATTCTTTGATTTTCTCTGCAACATACACAGCATATTCTGTTGGTATTTCAGAAAAATCAGAATACGATCCTGAGTGTTTCTTGAACCAAATTGTCATATACTTGGATACCGTTGAAATTTCTTTTGGTGTCATTCACAAATCCTTTTTGCTGAATCAAAAGATATAGAGAGATTATTCATTTCTCTTGGCGTACTTGAATGGGTATTGTAAAGGAGTCAAAAAAATGGAGAACAGATGCTAGATAAGAAACACGGAAAACACTCTGACTACGAAATGGCTTATGTCCGAGTGGAGATATGCAAGACAAACAAAGGACTCTTGACACACCATCAACCCGAAACGAAAGAGGACGAGCAAATATTGTCTGCTTGGAAATCAGGGGGGATGGAACAAGTTGCGGGAGCTCTTGTGAATGAGGGTGTGAAAAGAGAAATCTATCTTGCCATTTTCTCGGAGTTATCTCAAGGAAACACTTTGGGAGAAGAAAAGGTTCAACCTATAAAAGACAAGGTCTATCAAGTCTTGCACCGAATGATTATCGACAGCCTAGACAAAATGACACCTATGTTGGTAAATGCCATAGATCAAGAATCTAGTGCAAGTCGGTAATTTTAGGACAATCACTAAGGAGGACTTATGAAAAAGTTTATCACTATGTTAAAAGAAAAGTTTCAAACACTACTCGACAAGAAAGATTTCAAAGAGGACTTGGCAAGGTTGCCTCAAGATCTATCAAGAGAGGATATCTATCGCCTCGCTTACATCAATGGGTTTTGGGCAGGCACAACGGAAGCCATCGAATCCATACAAGAAATGGGTCAATAAGTATCCTATATTTTTGAAACAAACAGAAATATAGGAGAGTGAATAATGAAACCTGAAGTTTGTATTCCTGAGGCACTTGTGACACCCGTCAGACAAAGAACACAATACACTTGTGTTCCTTGTTCATTGATGATGTGCTTAAATGCACTTGGAATGGATTTGACAGAAGATGAGGTTAATAATGTAATGGGTGCTAGACCTATGCAAGGTGCTTCTTGGGAACAAGTGATTGCCGCTACGCAACACTTTGGAAAGAGAGCCACACTCACAGCGCCTTGTACTATTGAACAGCTCAAGGAATGGACAAGTCAAGGGCTCCCCGTAATGATTGCCTACAACCCTGAGGGGCGAGATTGGAGTCATGCGAGTGTTCTTTACTCGGTGTCGGATGATTTGTCACAAGTGACCATCGCTGATCCGAATATGCCTGACCCAAAAGAAACCGTTCGCATTATGTCAACGCACGAATTCTACAAGGTGTGGTTTGAAAAGTTTCCCAACTATTTGGTTAGACGACCTGCTTGTGTGATCTCTCCTGAGATTAGCGAGCGCGGAATCCAAGTGATGCCACCCCAAATGCGAATGGCATCTCGGATTGCTAGTCGCTATTTGGCAAACCAAAATTCTGACATTCAAAAGGCTATGGAGATTCTCAAGAAAGAGGGTCGCAATTTGTATCGAGTGAATGTCAAAGAATGGGGTTCAGAGATTCTTTTCTCTTATGAGATTCGAGGTATGGACTACGATAATTACGCTGACCGTTATCACGATAGTGGTGACTACGATGACGAGGATGGTTATGGCTACGATGCGTATGACTATGCAGGAGATGAATATGCAGATGATATGTCCTCGTATGCTGAAAAGGGGCAAAAGTGGATTGAGAAAACCTTGAAAGGCTTTCGCTTAAAAATAGGATGGGAGTACGACAACTATGGTGGAATCCAATACACCATCAAGATTCTCTAATGGATTGGTAAGTGCCTCAAATCTTGAGGGGTTTGGATATACCTCGAACTTGCAAGAACTCTTGTATGTATGCCCTTGCTGCTTCCTCATTGTGAATCACAAGGGCATTTTCAATTGATTCGTTCCCATTGGTCGTTGGATTGAAGCTCCCTGTCCAAACGGATTGAGGTGTGCCATCTTTCCCAATACGAACCGCGAACTTGTGGTGCATATTCTGTGGATGTGAAATCATCCCACAGACATAGATGTCCTTTTCTATGTCTTGCCCATCAACCTTGAACTTGTCTTTGCTCTCTCTCAACTCGGAGTACATCTTGCGAGTCTTGACCGCAAGACCTCCTTTTTTGTTGAGCCAAGATTCGTTTTGAAGAACCACACAACAAGGCTTTCCAACAAGGGCTTTCATCACTTTTTGGTTTGTGAGCCAAGCGAAGCACCCAACAATACTGTCCGACTCCTCGATGAACTTGACGAGCTGTGTGTCGAGCTCTCTGAAATAGCACTCGGTCAATGTTCCTGTATGGTGATGGGCATCGCTCAACTTTGCATTGAGGTCTGCCCCCTTTTTCCGTTTCCAAACTTTACGAGCCATTCTTTATCCTTCTTGCAATCCAGCGTGCAAGGAATAGTCTTTTTGATTTTCTGTGTGTTTTGAAATAAGGACGCAAAACGGTTTCCACGCTGTTGTGTAGTAAGTCCTCAACCAACTTTGCCTCTCTCCTTGAAAAGTGGATAGGCTTTGAGAAATCCACTTGTACCGAAACCCCCTTTGAGTTTATGGCTATGTGGAATTGGCAATTCGGTGTTAGACACTCAGTTTTACGAGCCATTCTTTATCCCCACACCTTACGAAATTGGCTATCAATCATTGTCTGAGCCTTTGTTTCGCTATGGATCACAATCCAACTATCCTTTGTCAGAAACTTAGTCTTATCCCACAATGGATTTGAAAGTCCATAACTCACTGTGTCATACCATCTCGTAGCAGACCATTCCCCTTGTGTGTTCTCATTCATAAAAGTAATGATTTCTTCAAGGTTCTCACCATTGTATTGTTTAGCAAGGCAAGTGTTCTCTATTCTAGTGTAGGTATTTTCTGATCTTGTTTTGCGTGTGGGGTGTCTTGACATTCCCCTTTCCCAATTTCTATTGTACATTTATTCTTTCCTTTTGTACTCCCTGTACTCGGTTTCTGAGTAGCAGTAACATCTTTCAAGTTTTTCATTCATTATGTGGATATGTTCTCCACACACAGTATCGCAACCCATTTCTAGTTGCTCTGTTGTAAGTTCATTAGTACTCCTAGCCCACAGTAGGCACACTAGGAGAAATATGAAAATGAGAGGATATAACCTTTTCATCAGGTTTCCTCTACGAGAATCGACCACTCTCTCCAAGTATTTGATTGAGCTTCGGTCACTCGAAATTGATGCAGGATTCTTTTTCCAAGCGATGTCTTATTGGAATCACATGTGATCTCCACATAGTTCCCTGATTTCCCCGCCTCCAATAATTTATTGGAGAATAATTCTAAGACTTGTTCAATGTGTGGTGTCACAAGTGTTCCAAACACTTGCCCACCATATTTCTCTTGGAGTGTATATACTTTCCGCGTTGGCATCTCTCCAAACGCTTTTATTTGCTCTCTATCTATGTTCATTTCTTTTCTCCGACTATGGGTGTTCCTTGACACCCTTTGAGAATACCGTACTTGTTCGTACCGTTCCTCCAATCTTCTGCTAATTGTTTGTCGGTCTGTGAGATTTCTATGCGAACCGTAATCCCTTTCCCACCGACCTTTATGTAGTCCCTGCCACCATCAATGTATCCCCCTGTTGTTTTCCCACTAGACAACCAGCAAGGACACGCACAGAAATCGTGCCTCGCCCTGCTGAAATAGGTGTGATCGCAATCAGGACAATATCTACCTAAGATGATTCGCTTAGACATTGGGCTGTTCTCCGACATCATCTCTTTGTGGGAGTGTTACATCGTGAATCCAAGCTGCTCTTTTGTGCATACCCAACAGAGAGAAAATCTCCATTAGGGGATGCCCCACAATATTGTGTATCGTATATCTGAATCTACTCATTGGACACTCTCTTTACAAGTAAGGGTTCGGGATTGCCACCATTGACATACATCGCATTTGCAACCAGCTCAACCCAATCTTCTGTCAGCTCGTCTTTGCTCTGAATGACTTTTCCAATTGTGGGATCGGACACCTTGCGAACAACTGCAAGAGGTTTGCAATTTGTTTCTGAGAACTCATCACTCAATGTATGGAACAAGTTCAAGGCATCTTTGAAAGGCATTTCCATCCCCACATAAGACCATCGCCTTTTTGCCCATTGTTGAATATAAAACCATTGACTCATACCAACCTCCTTATTGCGTTTTCTATGTAGTCGTAAGCCTGCTTCTCTATACCAAAAAATACAACGAGAGTTTTCGAGGTGACATAATTATTTTCTTGCGGATCTAACAACCCCAAAAGACACCGCAGAGAATCCCCATCTGCGATTCCATTTTCCTTTGTTTTCCAATCGGAAATTTCCAATAACCTTTGTTGCAATATCTCTCTCATTCTGAACCCCTTTTGGTTTTCACTATACCGAAACAATACTTTTTCTATATTTCTTGAGAAAGAAAAAGGAGGGCAAATGAAAAGACAGCAAGAGCTCTACGACCGATTTCCAAAGATATTCGGACAGAAAGACCTGCCTATGACACATACAGCGATGTGTTGGGGCTGTTCTTGCGATGATGGTTGGTTCGACATCATCTACCAAGCCTGTGAAAAGATTGAGGTGTATCTCAAAGAACAAGAGAGCAAGGGTGTCCAAGTTATGTCACTCTCTGAATGGACAAAGGAGAACAAGGAAGAAAACCTTTTGATCTATCCTGAGTTTACCCAAGTGAAAGAAAAGCATGGAACACTCCGTCTGTACTACATTGGAGGGGATGAACACATCGGTGACATTCTCCAAGAAGCAGAAACCCTGTCCGAAACCACTTGTGAATCTTGTGGTTCTGAACAGGGCATCCATAGAACAAAGGGATGGTGGAGAACTCTTTGTGATACTTGCGAAGAAAATCGCTTTAAGAACAGTTAGGAATAACTCCCGCTGGTGCGGGCAAAGACTCATCAGGGAACAACTTTAGTTGTCGAGGATCTTCTACTGAGCTTCGGACATAAGATGTAT
>Ga0181583_10001439_pt1 | contig 17605 bp, 16 predicted proteins | sample 071ome_31_FD_132461 | JGI IMG/M metagenome (GOLD analysis project Ga0181583, IMG submission 132461) | Coastal salt marsh microbial communities from the Groves Creek Marsh, Skidaway Island, Georgia - 071405CT metaG (megahit assembly) | ecosystem: Environmental > Aquatic > Marine > Intertidal... | reverse complement strand
TGTCAGCTTTTTCGTCCGCCAGGGCGAATGCCTCGGCCTGGTCGGCGAATCCGGCTGCGGCAAGACGACCCTGTCGAAAATGATCATGCGCGCGCTGTCGCCGGATTCCGGCCAGGTCGTCTTTAACGACGGCGGCACGGAGGTCGACCTGACCGCGCTCAGCGAAAAGGAACTTTTGCCTTACCGGCGCAAGATCCAGTTCATGTTCCAGGATCCGTTCTCGTCGCTGAACCCGCGCATGACGGTTTTCGACATCATTTCGGAACCGCTGATCATCCACGATATCGGCGATCCCGCCTATCGTGCCGAAATGGTCCAGGAGCTGATGGCGCTGGTCGGGCTCGATCCGCGCTATCTCAACCGTTATCCGCACAGTTTTTCCGGCGGCCAGCGACAACGCATCGGAATCGCGCGTGCGCTGGCGCTTAAACCCGAACTGCTGCTGTGCGACGAACCGGTTTCGGCTCTCGACGTTTCGGTGCAGGCGCAGATTCTGAATCTTCTGAAGGACCTGCAGGAAGACCTGGGGCTCACCTATTTGTTCATTTCCCATAACCTGGCGGTGGTCGACTACATCGCCGACCGGATCGCCGTGATGTGCGCCGGCCGTCTGGTGGAAACCGCGCCGCGCGACGTGCTGTTCCGCGCGCCGGTGCATCCCTATACTAGAGCCCTGTTATCGGCGGTGCCGGAACCCGACCCCGATGCCCGGCTCGATCTTTCGGCGCTGATGGAAGGCAAGGCGTCCATTCCATCGGAGTGGCCGGCGCCGTTCACGATCGACGGCAGCGGCGATCTGGGTCTGGTCGACCTGGGCGAGGAACACTTCGTTCGCGCCGACCCGTCCGTGAACGTAAGGGAGCTGGTGGCATGACGATCCGAACGGCCGCCCTCTTCACCGTCCTGTCGGCGTTCTGTACCGCCGCCGCGGCCCAGGTGGCGGCGCCGGTGGAAACGCCGCTGTTCGCCGAAGACGTTGCCGCCGGAAAACTGTCGCCGGTCGCGGCACGTTTGCCGCAGAACCCCCGTGTCGTCCGCCTGAAGAATCCGGGCCGGCACGGCGGCACCATGCGGGTCGTGTTCGGACGGTCGAAGGATACGCGCATCATGGTCGTGTACGGCTACGCGCGGCTGATGACCTACGATGCGCAGTTCCAGCTGCAACCGGATATTCTGGCGGGCGTCGATGTGGAGCAGGGGCGTGTCTTTACGCTGAGACTGCGCAAGGGACACCGCTGGTCGGACGGAACGCCGTTCACGTCGGAGGATTTCCGGTATTGGTGGGAAGATATCGCCAATCACAAAAAACTGTCGCCGCTGGGCGCCCCGAAACAGATGGTGATTGCGGGCGAACTGGCGAAGTTCGAGGTCATCGACGACCACACGGTACGCTTCTCATGGAGCTCGCCGAATCCGCACTTCCTGCCGGCCCTGGCCTCCGCAACGCCGCTCTATATCTATCGCCCGGCCCACTACCTGAAACAGTTCCACACGGATTACGCCGACGCGGAAAAACTGGCGGCGATGGTGAAGAAATCAGGCCGCCGGAACTGGGCGGCCCTGCACAACCGACGTGACAATCAGTACAAGAACGACAATCCGAAACTGCCGACGCTGCAGCCCTGGGTTCTGCGCACCAAGCCACCGGCGCAGCGGTTCATTTTCGAACGGAATCCCTATTACCACCGTGTCGACCAGAACGGCCGCCAGCTGCCCTACGCCGACCGGGTTGCCATGTCGGTCGCCGCGGCCGGCGTGATCCCGCTGAAGACCGGCGCCGGCGAATCCGATTTTCAGGCGCGCGGCATCGCGTTCAACAACTACACCTTCCTGAAAGAAGCGGAGAAGCGCGAAAATTTCAAAGTCCACTTGTGGCAGACGGCGAAAGGGGCGCACCTGGCCCTTTTCCCGAACATGAACGTCAAGGACGACGTGTGGCGCAAACTGATGCGCGACGTGAAATTCCGCCGCGCGCTGTCGCTTGCCATCAACCGGCACGAAATAAACCAGGTCATCTATTACGGGCTGGCGCTGGAGGGGCAGAACACCGTGCTGCCGCAAAGCCCGCTGTACAAAAAGGAATACCGCGACGCCTGGGCCAAATTCGATCTGAAGCAGGCAAACGGGCTGCTCGACGGCCTCGGTCTGACGGCGCGGGATTCGCGCGGTGTCCGCCTGCTGCCCGACGGACGGCCGATGGAAATCATCGTCGAGACCGCGGGCGAAGACACCGAACAGACCGACGTGCTGGAACTGATCCACGATTCCTGGCTTGCGGCGGGCATCAAACTTTTCACGCGCCCGTCGCAGCGCGAAGTTTTCCGCAACCGGATTTTCGCCGGTGAAACGCTGGTATCGATCTGGTCGGGCCACGAATTCGGCATCCCCAACGCAAACACCATTCCGGACGAGTTCGCGCCCACCGACCAGCTGCAGCTGCAATGGCCGAAATGGGGACAGTTTTTCCAGACGCGGGCGCGCGCCGGCGAAAGGCCCTCCGACGCTCACGCGCTCGAACTGCTGAAGCTCAACCGCGCCTGGGCCTATGCCCGCGGCACGACCGAGCGCCGCAATATCTGGGAGCGCATGCTCGAAATCAACGCCGATCAGGTCTATTCGATAGGGCTCGTCGGCGCGGTGCCGCAGCCGATTGTCGTCAATCGCAATCTGCGCAACGTGCCCGAAAAGGGCATTTTCAACTGGAACCCCGGCGCCCATTTCGGCGTCTATATGCCGGACACGTTCTGGTTCGACAACGCCGACCGGCGCCAGGCAAAGCGGTAAGGACCGCCCCGAATGCTTAAATACCTCGCCCACCGTCTGTTGATCATGATCCCCACATTACTGGCGATCAGCCTGATCGTGTTCGTGATCATCCAGCTGCCGCCGGGCGACTATCTGACCAGCTACATCAACGAACTGCAGAGCCAGGGCGAAGCCGTGGACGAGGCCAAGATCGCATTCCTCCGCGAACAGTACGGCCTCGACAAGCCGTGGTGGCAGCAATACCTGGTGTGGCTGTTCGGCATGCTGCAGGGCGATTTTGGATTTTCGTTCGAACACAACCAGCCGGTATCCGAAGTCGTCGGCGACCGGCTTTGGCTCAGCTTTCTGGTATCGTTCACAACAATCCTGTTCACCTGGGCGGTGTCGTTTCCGATCGGCGTCTATTCCGCGACGCACCAGTACTCATGGGGTGACTACAGCCTGTCGTTTCTCGGCTTTCTCGGCTTGGCGACGCCGAACTTCCTGCTGGCGCTGGTGCTGCTGTATCTCGCCAACCGCTGGTTCGGCACCTCGGTTGGAGGCCTGATGGACGATCAGTTCATCGGCCAGCCCTGGAGCTGGGGCAAGTTCGTTTCGGTGCTCGAACATCTGTGGGTGCCCGTGGTCGTCATCGGCACGTCCGGCACCGCCGGGATGATCCGGCGCCTGCGCGCCAACCTGCTGGACGAACTGCAGCGCCAATACGTCGTCACCGGTCGGGCCAAGGGCCTGAAACCGCGCAAGCTGCTGATCAAGTATCCGCTGCGCATGTCGCTGAACCCGTTCATCGCCGATATCGGCAACCTTCTGCCGCAGGTGATATCCGGCGCGGTGATCGTGTCTGTGGTCCTGTCGCTGCCGACCACGGGACCGATGCTGCTGCGCGCGCTGCAAAGCCAGGATATGTATCTCGCGGGATCGTTCCTGATGTTCCTGTCCCTGCTAACGGTGATCGGCGTCTTTATCTCCGACGTACTTCTGGCGATTCTAGATCCACGAATCCGGCTCGGCGGGGGGGCGACGCGATGAGCAGTCCTTCGCGTTCGGGATCCAGCGGTGGCGATTTCGGCGACGAGCGCCTGGAACACTGGGTCTCGGACCAGCCGTTCGATCCCCATGTCGCTGAAGCGCTGACCCCGGAACAGGAACGCATCTACATGGCGTCGCAATGGCGAATGATGTGGTTGCGCTTCCGCAAACACAAACTGGCCGTGTGGTCCGGCGTCATACTGGCCGTGATCTATTTTTCGGTGCTGATCAGCGAATTTATCGCGCCCTACAACATGCATACGCGACACACCGATCACATCTTCGCGCCGCCGCAATCGGTGAACCTGTTTCACGATGGCGGTATCCGTGCGCCGTTCACCTACGGGCTCAAATACGAGCTCAATATGGAAAACCTGAAGCGGGAATACAGAGAAGATCCCAGCCAGGTGAATTCGATCCGCTTCTTCTGTCTTGGCGACAGTTATCATTTCTGGGGCCTGATCGAGATGAGGTTCCATCTGGTGTGCCCGCCTGAAAACGGCACGCTGTTCCTGCTCGGCACCGACCGGCTGGGGCGCGACATGTTTTCGCGCATCGTGATGGGCACACGCATATCCCTGACCGTCGGGCTGATCGGCATCGCCATCAGCTTTATGCTCGGTATGTTTTTCGGCGGCCTGGCGGGGTATTACGGCGGCTGGATCGATAACGTCACCCAGCGCGTGATCGAGGTCATCCGCTCTTTCCCCGAACTGCCGCTGTGGATGGCGCTGTCGGCGGCCCTGCCGGTAACGTGGAGCCCGATCGTGATCTATTTCGGTATCACCATCATCCTTGGCCTGCTGGACTGGACGGGCCTGGCCCGCGCGGTCAGATCGAAACTGCTGTCGGTGCGCGAGGAGGATTTCGTCTCCGCCGCACGGCTGATGGGCGCGAAGCCCGGCCGCATCATCTGGCGGCACATGATGCCGAGTTTCATGAGCCACCTGATCGCATCGGCGACGCTGTCGATTCCGGCGATGATCCTGGGTGAAACGGCGCTTTCGTTCCTTGGGCTCGGCCTGCGCCCGCCAATCACCAGCTGGGGCGTGCTGCTGGCCGAAGCGCAAAACATTAACGTTGTCGCGCTCTATCCCTGGCTGATGCTGCCTGTGGCGCCAGTAATCGTCGTGATCCTCGCCTTCAATTTCCTCGGCGACGGGCTGCGCGACGCTGCCGATCCGTATAAGTGAGCAAGGCACCAGCGTGCCGGGTCACTGTGCCAGGACCACCGGATCAATAGGCCCAGATCGTCGACCGGTGGCGCATTCCGCATCTCCTCGGCATCCGGCGGTACGTAGGCCTGAGCCGGGGCGATATGGTATGTTTTCCGCATGGTATGACGCCCTGTTCATCTGGGCTGTCAGGTGCGCCCCTGCACCGAGGACGGTCTATTCCAACCAGCTTTTACCACCTACCGGCCAGACGCGCCAACGGGCACCACGATGCCACCGCCCATCAACTTGTCGATGGCGCCGCCGTGCATCTCCAGTGTGAGTACGATCTGGCGCTAGTAATCGGCCAGCATGACAATCACTTTGTTCGGCTGATGGGGGTGCGAGCAATTGGTGAAGTCGAGAATATCGCAGAACAGGATGGCGGCCTACACGCGTGGAGGCATTCTGCCGGTAAGGTCTTTAGTGGTTTTGACTTTCAGCACCCGGTCAGATGTCGCCTTTTCCATCGTCGCGTTGCGATCACAATTTCTCGATCCATAGACTTGTCTCGATGGCACCGTCCAGAAGTTCCAGACCGCCGACAACGCCCCGGTCAGTCCGATCCGCCATCCGCGTTGCTGCAAATCTGCTAGAAAACAGTAGTTTCGCAGAATATCCGGTAATCAGAGGCGCAACCGCCGATTGTTCGTTGTAGCCACGCCACGCCCAGTCGGCGGGATAGCCGTCAGGCAGCAGAATATCGTGAATATGCACGATCACCCCGGCGGGCAGCTGCGGCCATACGGAATTCAGCAGATAATCGACGTCGGTGCCCGGCATCAGGATATGGCTCGAATCGATGAACAGGATGTCGCCTGCCGAGAGATCCCGGAACAGGCCGGGGTCAGCGGCATGCAGGGTCGAAGCCACATGTTCGACGCCGATACCGGATATGGGCGCCCGGGGCGCCGGGTCGATAGCCACGATCCGCGTAGGCAATCCGCCATCGGAGACGGCGCGGGCCATGAACCGGGTCGAATGCCCGGATCCGATTTCGAGAACCGTTGCGGGTTTCCGGTCCCGCACCATCGTGTAGGCCGCCGCACCGTCGAGCCGCGGAAACCAGCCCTGGCGCCAGCGCGGTTGCGGCGCCGGGTCGTCGCCAATGGATTTCAACGCGTCCGCAAAGGTTTCAATGCGCTCCAGAAATTCGGAAAAGCGGGGACGGCTGGCCTCGAAAAACGGTTCCAGCGCTGGATACCCGCGGGGGTCGGTTACGGTATGCGCATAACGATAGGGAGTGAACCAGCCCTGCCGCGCTGCGCCAAGTACAGTGGCCAGGCCCATACGCAGGGCGCGCCATCGTGTGCGAAAGGTGGGAGCAGGCACGGCAGAGACCCGTTCAGGGCGACAGCAGCATGCCTTCGCGCGCGACGACGGTGCCGGCCCGCATGGCCTCCGCATCTTTCGCGATCCGGTCGAGATCGTTGTCAGTGCGTTCCGGCATGTGATGAAAAAGAACGAACGTACCGACATCCGCCGCGTCACACAGCCGGACGCCTTCTTCCCACGTGGAGTGGCCCCAGCCCGTGTATTCAGCATACTCGGCATCGGTGAACATAGAATCGTAGATCACGATATCTGCGCTGTCTATCAGCGCCAGAATCCGAGCATCGGGACCGTCTTCGCGCTGCTCCGTGTCGGTGATGTAGCAGATCGATTTGCCGCCGTATTCGACACGATAGCCGGTCGCATTTTGGGGGTGGTTGAGCGGTGTGGTCCGCAGCGTGACGCCGGCGGAAGGGGTCAACGTCTCGCCCGCCCTGAAATCATGGTAACTGACGTCGGCGCCGAATATATCGACAGGGACGGGGAACAGGGGGGCCGACATGAACTGCCGCAGCACGCCCTCGGTCGTCAGCTCATCTTCCAGATGGCCGGACCAGACGCGCAGCGTGTTGCCGGGCTGGAAGGCGTAACAGAAGAACGGAAACCCGGCGATATGATCCATATGGGTATGCGACAGAAACAAATCGACATCGGTGATATCTTCGGCGGCAATGGATTTGCCAAGATTGCGCAGTCCGGTTCCCGCATCGAACACGAACAGACGGTCCCCACAGCGGATTTCGACGCAGGGGGTATTGCCGCCGTATACCGCCGTATCCGTTCCCGGACATGCGACAGAGCCACGGACGCCCCAGAACCGGACAAAAAAGTCGCTAGCTGGCGACACGCAAGATAACTCTATCGATTACGAAGATGATATACCCCTTCTGGCCCTAGCGGTTCGGGATCCGGATCGTGCCTCGACCGACAACCAAAGGTCGACGCGCGCGGCCGGATTGAGCATTCTTAGGCCTAGAATATTGGAAATAGAGTTAATGAGCCAGAAATACAAGCAAAACGGCGTTCCCGCGGGCACAGCGCGGGGGGCCTGAAATGCCCATGGATCTGACAGACAAAGTCGTGCTGGTCGCTGGCGCATCCAAAGGCGTGGGCCGGGAAACCGCGCTGCTTCTCGCCACCGAGGGGGCTAGGGTCGTTGCCGTTGCCCGCGATGCGGAGGCCCTGGAAACTCTGGCGCAGGTCGCCAAAGGCCGTATCAACCTCATGCCGGGCGATCTGACAGACGGGAACTTTGTCGACAGGCTAGCCGTCGAAGCCGGCGAGGTTGACGTCCTCGTCAATCTGGCCGGCCGCACGGCGCATGCGCCGTTTCTCGATTCCGATCCCGAAATGTGGCGCAACGCTTGGGAACTGAACGTCCATGCCGTCTTGCGGTTGAGCCAGGCAATCGCCCGCGGCATGGTGGCGCGTAGGCGCGGTCATATCATCAATATCTCATCAATTCTGGCCCGGCAGGTCTATCCGCTGACCATGGTCTACGCAGCGACGAAACACGCAACGGCAGCGCTGACACGCGGTATGCGTATCGAACTGGCCGAACACGGCGTACGGGTTACCGAGATTGCGCCGGGATTGCTGGATACCGAACTGATGGCGCAGGCCGATCATCCCGCCGTGATCGCCGCCTATGCGAAACGCGAAAAGGCGCGCCTGCCCGCCGTCGAGGTGGCGCGCGCCATCGTGTATGCTGCCGGCACCGAACCGGGCACCGCGCCCGAACTGATCGCGCTGAACCCGCACGACCAGATCTGAAAAACCTGAAGGGAGACGTAAACATGGATATGGAACTGACGGACAAGGTGGCCTGGGTGACAGGCGCGACCGGTGCCATCGGACGCGAAATCGCGTTGGGCTTCGCCCGAGAGGGCGCAAAGGTCGCCGTGTCTGCGCGCTCGGAAGACGCGCTGGCGGCACTGGTCGGCGAAATCGACGCCGGAGGTGGAACTGCCATGGCGGCCGTTCTCGACGTCACCAATCCGGACGCGGTAAAAGCGGCGGCAGCGGCCGTCATTTCGGAAATGGGTTGTATCGACGTTCTCGCGACCACAGTTGCGGTACCCGCGTTCGGTCCATTCCTAGAGATCAACGGCGATGTATTTCGCCAAGCATTGGAGGTGAAGTACCTAGGATACATCAACTGTTTTCAGGCCGTTCTTCCGCATATGGCGGAGCGCGGGTCCGGCGCAATCGTGGCGATTACCGGCACCGGCGGCAAGCAGCCAATCAACATCCATCTGCCGGGCGGCAGCGTGAACGCCGCGCTTAACCTGTTGCTGAAAGGTCTCGCCAACGAATACGGGCCCAAAAACATCCGCGTCAACGCGGCGTCACCCGGACCTATCATGTCGGAAAGGCAGCAGCAGATGATAGATGCGGGGATGGGCAATCCGGCCAAAGGCGTGCCGCTGGGCAGGCTGGGCGAGGCCGCGGAGGTCGCGGATGCGGTTTTGTTTCTCGCCAGCGAACGGGCCGCTTATATCACCGGACAGGTTCTGTCGCTGGACGGCGGCGGCATCAAGGCGCTCTAGGGGTTTCGACGGGCCGCAAAATAATTCCGGCGAAAGCCGGAATCTTCCGATAACGTTTTATGGTATCAGCCGGTACCCGCCCGGTTCGGTCACCAGTATCTCGGCATTCGACGGGTCGCGTTCGATTTTCTGTCGAAGACGGTAGACGTGGGTTTCCAGCGTGTGCGTGGTGACGCCCGAATTGTATCCCCACACCTCGTTCAGCAGGATATCGCGGCCGATAACTTTCTCGCCGGCCCGGAACAGGTACTTCAGGATCGCGGTTTCCTTCTCCGTCAGCCTGATTTTGCGGTCGCCGTTCTCGGGATCGATCATGATCTTCGCGGCGGGGCGGAACGTGTAGGGGCCGATGGTGAAGATCGCGTCTTCACTACGTTCGTGCTGGCGCAGCTGGGCGCGGATACGGGCCAGCAGCACGCCCAGCTTGAACGGTTTGGTCACGTAATCGTTGGCGCCCGAATCCAGACCGAGAATGGTGTCGGCTTCGGTATCGGCACCGGTCAGCATGATGATCGGCGCATTGACCCCGGCGCGGCGCATCAGCTTGCACACATCCCGTCCGTCCATGTCCGGCAGACCGACATCGAGAATCATCAGTTCGTGGTTGGAATCCTTCGCCAGCTCCAGCGCCTCCGCGCCGCTTGCCGCCTCCTGGATGGAAAATTCTTCGTGCAGCTGCAACTGGTCGCGAAGCGATTCGCGGAGGGCATCGTCATCGTCGACCAGAAGGAGGCTTTTCCCGTTGACCATCTGTCGGTGTTATCCCGGTGGTTTCGGGCGCAATGCGCGCCGGTTACATGAGAGATTGGAGCCATTCTAGCCCAGATCAAGCCGCCTCGCGAAAGCGTTATTCAGACTTTACCGAACGCTGCGAACCGCGGGCGCCCGGCAATATCTGCCGACGACGGCAGGACCTGCCCTGCTTTCGTCGGGCGCGCACAACTATAATCGCATATATATCAGTGTGTTAAAGAGGTTCCGCGTTGGCACGCGGATTGCATCGGTGTCGGCAGGATCATGACCGATACACTAGCCTCCATCCCCGCCCGCCCCGTCCCGGCGCCGCCGCCCTCGAATGGCGTTCCCGGCCTGGAAGACGAAACCGTCGATGCCGGCCAGTTCTGGTCGACCGAGGAAGGCCCGACCTTCTCGGAATTTCTGGATATCGTAAATCCGCTTCATCATATACCGATCGTTTCGTCCATATACCGGGCGATCACCGGCGACGATATCGGCGCCGGCCCGAGGTTTGTCGGCGGCATGCTGTTCGGCGGCCCGATCGGCGCCCCTGCGGCAGGATTCACCAGCCTGTTCGAAGAAGCCAGCGGCGACAGCATCGGCAATCATATCGCATCGCTTGTCGACGATGTTACGGGCGCCGACGACGCACCCGAAAACTCGGCGCTGAACGCGCCGCGGGAAGAAAAACGAAACGAGACCCAGGTCGCCGAACTGCCGACGGTCGCGCCCGCAGCGGCGGCCGCGCTTAACCGTATCTCGCTCAACCCGGCCGCGGCGCTCGGCGTGGCGCGAACCAGCCCCGCGGCGGCAAAAACTGTCCAGACAGGCAATCTTTTCGGCGGCTTCGCCGCGCCCCGCCGCGGACAGCAGGCGATGGCACTCCCCATGCAGCCGGCCGGCCGTCCGATGTCGGTGCCGTTCGCGGATTCGGATCAGAACCGGGTGGACAACAGCGCGCGGAACGCGGCACAAAACGCAAACGCGCCCCGGATGGACAATGCGCTTGCGCGGTCGCGACGACAGCAGACAGATCTGCTGCTGGCGCAGTGGGCCGCCCAACAAATGGCGGCACAGAAGAATGCGGAGTCCCGCAACGACGACAAACCGGACCCGGAGGCCCGGGCCGGCGCCGTAACACATCCGATGCTGCCGCCGCGCAATGCATCGCCGGAATGGTATGCCGAGGCGATGGATCGCGCGCTTAGCCAGTACAACCGGGCCGGACAGACGGCACAGCCCGTCGGCCCGACCGGGGTTCCGACGCTCCGCGAGGACCGGTTCCGCGATCTCGCACCCAAACGCGGTTTCGCCGCCCCGCGCTTCCCCGTATAAGCAGTCATGGATTTGATCGTTTCGGAGCACGGATTTGCGCGATTCGGCGACGCCACGTATCGCTGCGCCATCGGTCGCGGCGGGATCCGGTCCGGCAAAACCGAGGGCGACGGTGCCAGCCCCAGGGGCTGCTTTTCCTTACTCCGCGCGATGTATCGGGACGACAGGCTCGACGCCCCCGATACGAACCTGCCCTGCTCCCCGATTTCAGAAAACGACGGCTGGTGCGATGCGCCGGACGACCCCGCCTATAACCGTCCGGTAACGCTGCCGTATCCGGCGAGCTGCGAAAATCTCCACCGGGACGACGGGCTGTACGATATCGTGGTCGTGACCGGCCACAACGCCGACCCGGTCGTCCCGGGCGCCGGCAGCGCGATTTTCGTCCATGTCGCCGGAGGCCCCGACTACCCGCCGACGGAAGGCTGCATCGCGTTCGCGCTGGCGGACCTGCGCGAGATTCTTGCGCGTTGGGAGTCCCGGACGGATCGGCTGGTCATCGGCTGAAACGCTTCGCCGGGCGAGTTCCGGTTTACAGGCCTTTTACGCGGTTTCGCTCTGGCCGTGCGGCGGGCGGACGCCGAAAATAGCCGTCCCGACTCTCACCTCCGTCGCACCGAGTCGCACGGCGGTCGGGTAATCCGCGGACATTCCCATGCTCAGCCTGTCAAGGCCGTTGCGGGCCGCGATCTCGCCAAGCAGCGCAAAGTGTAGCGCCGGATTTTCGTCGATCGGCGGAATGCACATCAGACCGACGACGGGAAGATCGTAACCGGTCCGGCATTTTTCGATAAACGCATCCGCCTCGCCGGGAAGGACGCCGGCTTTCTGGGGTTCTTCCCCGGTGTTCACCTGGACGAACAGATCGGGGCGTCGGTCCTGGCGATCCATTTCCCGCGCCAGGGCGCCCGCCAGTTTTTCGCGGTCGAGGGTTTGAATGACGTCGAACAGCGCAACGGCGTCGCCTGTTTTGTTCGACTGCAGCGGTCCGATGAGATGCACGGCGCAATCGGGATACGCCGCCTTCAGCGCCGGCCATTTCCGCTCGGCTTCCTGAACGCGGTTTTCGCCGAACACAAGATGCCCTGCGTTCAGCGCCGCTTCGGCCAGCGCTGCCGGGTGGGATTTCGAGACCGCGATAAGCGACACGGTATCGGGATCTCGCCCGACTTCCGCGGCGGCGGCGGCGATTTCACCGCGAACCGCTGCGAGGTTCGCTGCGATATCCGTCGTTATGTCGGGTTCGGAAGTCATTGTCCGTCAAGACTACGGCATTTCCCGCGCCTTGAAAACGGACGCGGGCCGGTGCCACCCGAGACGGTAAAGCGCTAGCCCTCTCCCGAGTAGGGGAAATTCCGCTCGATGTAGTCGATCATCTTTTCCATCGACTGGGTAATATCCAGTTTTCCGGTATTGACCTCGATCTCGCAGGCTTCCGGGGCTTCGTACGGCGCGCTGATACCCGTGAACTCCGGTATCTCGCCGGTACGCGCTTTCCGGTACAGGCCCTTGGGGTCGCGGCTTTCGCAGACGTCCAGCGGCGCCGACACGTAGACTTCATGGAAATCGTCGTTACCGACCGCGTCGCGGGCCCGTTCGCGGTCGGACCGGTAGGGAGAAATAAATGCCGTCAGCACGATAAACCCGGCGCGGGCGAAAAGCGCCGCGACCTCGCCGACCCGGCGGATATTTTCGGCCCGGTCCTCTGGCGAGAAACCGAGATTGGCGTTCAGTCCGCTTCGCAGATTGTCGCCGTCCAGCACATAGACCTGGTAGCCTTTCTGGAACAGGCGGCGTTCGAGTTCGACCGCCAGGGTCGATTTGCCGGCGCCGGACAGGCCCGTGAACCACATGACGCCGCCGCGATGGCCGTTCCGCGCCATGCGCATCTGATCGGTGACCGTGTTTTCGACTTCGAAAATATTGGTGGCGCGCTGGGTGATCAGCGACCGCTGGTCTGGATAGCCGTCCATATCGATCAGCCCGCCGCCGACGATGTCGTATCCGTCGGCAAGAACGAAGCGTCCCGTGCGCGGGTTGTCGTCGGCCGGATCGAGGGCAAGCATAGACGGCGAGCGTAGGATGACGTCGGCGACCGCATCGCGCGGCACTGAATCCGTGTTGGCGGCCATCAGCTCGGAAGTGTCCACCACGCGTTCCACCCGTTCGACATCGACCTTCACTTCGCTGGTGCCGTGTTTCAGCGTATAGCGCTTACCGATGCTCATGGGCTCGTCGCCGAGCCAGAAAAGCCGCGCCCGGAACACATTGGTTTCCATGGGCGCGCCGGCAACGTGGCTGATCAGTTCGCCGCGTTCGACGAAGACCTGCTCGTCCAGCGTGATGCCGACCTGCTGGCCGGCTTCGGCATGAAGGATCGGCGTTTCGGTGTTCCAGCCTTCGAGAGACTTGACCCGGACGACGTGATTGGACGGCGAGAAGACGATCTCGTCGCCGACAGACAGCCGTCCGGATTCGACGCGGCCCGCAATGATCCGGCGCGCATCGAACTTGTAGACGTCCTGCACCGGAATACGGAGCGGCAGCTCCACCGGCTGCGGCTGCGGCTGAAAATTGCCGACCGCTTCCAGGACCGTCGGGCCGTGATACCAGGGCGTGCGATCCGAGCGGGTCACGATGTTGTCGCCGTCGCGGCCGGACACCGCTACGATCGCCGCAAGTTCGATTCCCAGCTCTTCCAGAAGGCGGCGGAAATCGGTTTCGATCTGCCCGAAACGATCGACGCTGAAATCGGCGGTATCCATTTTGGTGACGGCGACAGCAATCTGTCGGACACCCAGAAGATGCAGCAGATAGCCGTGCCGGCGGGACTGTTCCCGGACACCTTCAACGGCGTCGATCACCACCAGGGCGGCATCGCAGCCGGCGGCGCCGGAAATCATGTTCTTCAGAAATTCGCGGTGGCCGGGCGCGTCGATCAAAACATAATCGCGCAACGCGTCGGCGAACCGGATATGGCTAGCGTCGATCGTTATGCCCTGGTCGCGTTCCGCCCGCAGGGCATCGGTCACGAATGCCCATTCGAACGGCATGCCGCGGCGTTTGCACATTTCGGCAACCGCATCGACCTTTCCGGCCGGGAGCGAATGCGTGTCGTTCAGCAGGCGGCCGACAAGCGTGGATTTGCCGTGATCGACATGACCGACGATGGCGATTTTAAGCAGGTCGCGCTGGGTGGCGACGGAAAACGCGGTTGCCATCACAGATACCCCCCGACGCGCAGGCGCTCGAACGCGTCTTCCGCCTCATGATCCATCGCGCGGCCGGACCGTTCGGCGATATCGGTGGATTCCAGCTCGGTGATGATTTCGTCGACCGTCGACGCGTCGCTGTCGACGGGGAACGTGATGTCCCGATCGCCGAGCGACCGGTATCGTTTGCCGTCCCTGGCAAAGTAGAGATCGACGACGGGGATGTTTTCGCGCTTGATGTATCGCCAGATATCGATCTCCGACCAGTGCAGCAGCGGATGCACACGCAGATGACATCCCGGCGGCAGATCCGTGCGGAACTGATCCCAGAATTCAGGCGGCTGGTTGCGGAAATCCCACACATTGCCCTCGCCGCGCGGGCTGAACACCCGCTCCTTGGCGCGCGTGCCTTCCTCGTCGCGCCGGATCCCGGCGATGACGCCCGTGAACCCGCCTTCCTCGATCAGGGAATTCAGACCCGCCGTTTTTCGGGCGGCCGACCGGGCGGCCGGCGGCAGGGTCTGGTCCATTTCCTCGACCGGCGGGCAGGTGCGCACGATCAGTTCGAGATTCCATTCCTTCGCGTAGCGGCTGCGGAAGTCGTACATTTCCGGAAACTTCTTTTCCGTATCGACATGCATCACGGGAAACGGCACATGACCGAAAAACGCCTTGCGGGCGAGCCACACCATGACGTTGGAATCCTTGCCGAGCGACCATAGAAGGCCGAGCTTTTCAATGCGGCTATAGGCTTCCCTGAGAATATAGATGGATTGCGCTTCGAGGGCGTCGAGCGGAGTCATCGCAGGTCCTGAGTTTTGATGTTCGATGAGCAAATTAACTGGTTTTTGGTTACCGAACCCTTTATGGCGCCGGAAATCCAGTGCCCGCAGCCCATGCGCAATCTATGACCCGTTAACCTTGCGAACAAGGCCAAAAAAAAGGGGCGGCCGAAGCCGCCCCTTCAATCGCGTGGTGTCGATCAGGTCTTAGAAGCGAACCTGGATCGAGGTCGTCAGCGCTTCGCCGTCATTCGAGTTGCCGGCGGCGGCGCCGGCGGCACCATCGTCATAATCGGCAGTCATGGCGGTGACCTTCCAGAAGACACCCGGGCCGAGCGTACGACGATAGGCAATGGTCATTGCCTGCAGTTCGTCGCCGTCACCCGCCGCAACGGACGTCGCCGTCGTTTCGGCATCCTGGTACGTCAGGCTGACCGCGTTCGGGCCGAACGTGTAGCGGATACCCGCTTCGAACGTTTCCTGGCCGACGGCAGCCGTCACGCCGGTGGTCTTGGCTTCCTGGCTGTCGTTGTCGACCCAGCTGAGGGCGACGCGGAAGCCCTGGAAGTCAACGCGACCGCCGATGCCCCAAGCCGAATCGTCGTCACGGTTGACGGCGGATTCGTTGGTCTGCACGTAACCGGCGGCAATCCCGACGCCGACGCCGGAAAACTTGCCGACGTAGTTGAGGCCGAGGGACCAGCCGTCCGTATCACCGCCACCGGTGAGCTGACGCTGGTTGTTCACGTCCTCAACCGTGGACGGGATGTAGGAAATACCAGCCTGGAAACCGGAGAACCGCGGCGTGAAGTACGAGATGTGCTCCGCGTCCGAGGTGATGTCGACACGGGCGACCGTGCTGGCACCAACCGTGCCCGGGTTCGAGATCCAGTCCGGAATGTCGAACGAATGGTTCTGGCCGACGCCGGTGGCCCAGGTGCCGAGATAACCGGTGGTCATCGCCATGGCAGCCGGATCGCCCGAGCCCAGACGGACTTCACCGAACGAGCCGGAAATACGCATCCAGGTTTCGTCGATATAATCCTGGGCACCGGCCGCGCCGTTGCTCGTGCCGTTGATGGTGTCGATCGATTCACCTTCGAGCTCGGTCCGGGTCACGATCTTGATGCCGTTGTCCAGCGTCACGGAACCCTTGAAATGGATTTCCGTGTCGGAATGCTGGTCCCAGCCGACGCGCGCGCCGTTAACGGCGTCGAACGCATCCGCGTTGGAACCGACACCGAAGATCTGTTCGGTGCTGCCGCCGAGCGTCAGGCTCGGCTTGCCCTGAGCCAGCGCCGGGCCGGAAACGGCCAGTACACCGGCAGCTACCAGAGCGGTAGACGTCAGTAGTTGCTTTTTCATTTTTCCCCTCCAAAGAGAAATTGTCAGGTTGCGATCCGTCGCCTCATGCGGCGGAGCACGTACGCTTTTGCCTTAAGGCTTTCGGCCACGGCAACTGGCCGCGCCGGTCAAGCAGGGGTTTTCTACGCAAGAAGGTTAACGGATTCAATAAATTCGACCGGGCGTGGCGAAAAAAACACGTGGCTGTGTCAAAAATGCCACACCCCGTAAAGTGTTATAAATTCGGTTATAATCGGAACCGGGAAATCGGGCGTAACACAAAAGCCTCGCTCGCGGGCCGGAAATACAGGCGGACCTGCCGCTCCGCGGGCGAAACGTCCTTGCGGGGGTCTTGGCGGAGACCGCCATACGCGCCGTCGGCATGGACGGTGGCTTTGAAAATGGTTGGTTCCACTTCCGGAAACCCCCTATATATCAGTATGTCGTCTCGAACTATGTCGTGACGAACCGGCGGCAAGCAACATAGCCGCCTGACCGTAAGCTGTGGATTTACGATAGTTATGGCTTAGAATGCGCCTGTGTGCATGGTCCGAGTGTCCAGACCGCGCATTGCGGATACATGAGGTACGAAGGAATGACGTCGACAAGTTGGATCAAGGCCGTTTTGCTGACATCTGCGATCGCACTGGCAGGTTGCGGCGAGGGCATCAGCCCGATTGACGACCCCAACACCCCCGAACCCGGTCAATCAAACCGGCCCGGAGGATACAGCCTCCCCGATGGAACGGTTTTCGGCGACGACCTCGATATCTTCGGTCTTTTTGGCAACGACAAAAAACGCGGCGCGGGCGGCGGCGGCGGCATCGGCGTGAACAGCTATCTCTGGCGCGCGTCTCTCGACACGATCTCATTCATGCCGCTGGCCTCGGCCGATCCGTTCGGCGGCGTCATTATCACGGACTGGTATACGCCGCCCGAAACGCCCGACGAACGCTTCAAGATGAATGTCTACATCCTGGGACGGCAGTTGCGGGCGGATGGCGTGCGCGTCGCCCTGTTCCGCCAGAACCGCGGCAACGGCCAGTGGACCGACGCGAAGATCGGCAAGCAAACCGTCGTCAAACTGGAAAACGAGATACTGACCCGCGCCCGCCAGCTCCGGTTTGCGGCGCGGGCGGACGTGGACTGAACCGCCCGTTCCCGACACACGCCAGGCAATCGCGCACCTTGACGCCGGATGTTTGAATCGGGCGCGATTTTGCGTATAAGGCGAGCCACGAACGGGACGACGCGCCCGGCGCTCCGCCGCCGGTTCCTTTTCGTCCGAAACTGTCTGGAAGCCG
>Ga0181583_10001423_pt1 | contig 17680 bp, 13 predicted proteins | sample 071ome_31_FD_132461 | JGI IMG/M metagenome (GOLD analysis project Ga0181583, IMG submission 132461) | Coastal salt marsh microbial communities from the Groves Creek Marsh, Skidaway Island, Georgia - 071405CT metaG (megahit assembly) | ecosystem: Environmental > Aquatic > Marine > Intertidal... | reverse complement strand
TCGATTAAGCGAACGTGATCATGAGGGCACGTTTTCGGTGAATTCTCAATTTTGATTGGCTGATGATGTGATTGAGACGTCAACTATTGAGTCGTAACCCTCCGATGCAAAGTGACTCGGAACACTCACCCGCGCTCACGCGACGGGGCATTTTCGCCATCGAGTGGGGCGACGCGCGCGGCGGTTGCGTCATTCCTTAACACGAATACAAACACAATGGCCAAGAAGCCCGCTCAAAAGAAGCCGTCCGGCGCCAAGAAGGTTGGCCGCAAGTCCAAGACGGAAACCTACAAGATCTACATCTACAAGGTCTTGAAGCAAGTGCACCCGGACACCGGTATCTCCTCCAAGGCGATGTCCATCATGAACTCCTTCATCAACGACATCTTCGAAAAGATCGCCACCGAAGCCGCCAAGCTCGCGCGATACAACAAGAAGCCGACGGTCACCTCCCGCGAAATCCAAACCGCGGTCCGCCTCATCTTGCCGGGTGAGCTCGCCAAGCACGCCGTCTCCGAAGGTACCAAGGCCGTCACCAAGTTCACCTCCGCGTAAATTGTTTACCGGTAGAACTGACGAACTTACAACTTCAAAAAATTACAAAAAAAACCAAAATCGACGCTGCCGACCACCGTCGGCGGTGTTAAGACATGGTGTTCATTTAACACCACCACTCTCAAAGATTTATCCCTCTTCAACTAATCGTCAAAACGCTCTTCCTCGACCTCCCCGACGTTTGAATTTAAACCGCTCTGACTGGCGTGCACGGAGGAAGGCGGTGACACTCGTGCTAGCGTTGTCTTTGCTATCATCACTACAAACCGTGACTACGTCTACGCGATGACTAGGTCGCCTTCTCAATGCCTTGCGTTCGACAAAATTCGATGAATCCGTCGAAACCGCGTCCGAAGGAGACCTCACACTCGAGGTGCTCCACCAGTCTCGAGTCGAGCGGTTCCGGGTTATCGAGCCCGATGCGCACGTGCGTTAAACGAGGCAGAAACGTGCACGATTCTCGAATCCGACGAATCTCTACGTCTAACGCCGATCCGTGACGCGGTGGATACGTGGACCAAGGCTCTCCTCCGGTGTGAACGACGATGATTTCGTCGGCGCAGCGCGCTACAAAGACGCGCGGACCGGCGAACTTCGAGTCCTTTTGTTCGTACACCATCTCTCGACGAAGTGGAAGAAGCGGCGAGCGACATTGCAGCACGTCACTGATTCTCTCATCATCGCCGTCGGTCGCGAAAAACTCGAAGAGTTGCGGGTAAACGAACGTGGCCGTCTCGTCCGGATCCAACCTCTTGAGCTGCGAAACGGCGGCGACGCGCCTATCCGGATGAGGCCCGATCGGGTGCAGGACGTTTGACCTCAATAATCCGTACACGAGCCTCGGTATGGTATCTTTTACGAAGGAAAACGCGTTGTTCGTGGCTTCCGCCGCGGCCGAAAACGCGATGAACCAGTCCACCAAGGCTTGGCGAGCTTCAGTCATGCCTTCGTCTTCGGACGTCGCGAGAACTTGCCGCGTTATCAAACACATCATGGCGTTCGCGTCGACATGTTTATAAACATCACGTGCACTTCGAGCGATGTTCGCCCGACAGGTGTGAATACGACGACGGCGACGACGGCGTACGATGATACCTCCAGTTTCGACGACTTGTCGTTCAATGCACGTGTACTCAAAGGCGAGTTGTACTTTTGGATGACGAGAGTTCAACTCCTCTTCCAGACCCGCACTAGTGCTGTAATCGAAATCAAACGCAAAAGCATCTTTTGTCGCACAGGATGCGATGTGATAGAGTCCCACGTAGGCTCTATCCGGATGCAAGGCGCCGTACGCGTTGGCGATTTCCAAGTCTGCAGTCGTGCGCACACGAAGAGTGGCGTTTATCGCCTTTTCATTCCGCAGCAATCGATAGACATCACCGACGATGGGTATTTCTCGTTTGTTAGGGTACATCAACACGTTCCCACCGCTTCGTTCGGCGAGTGGTGCGAGCGTACTCAGGTCGCTGAAGTCGTCGCTCGTCAAGACGACGTCCACCTCGACGCCGTGTAACAGGCATCTCTCACCCACACTTTCATAATGATCATGGGCGGGAATCATCAACTCATCCGCTTCTTGGGAAGCCATTTCAAAGTCTTCCGCCGTCGGTTGCACTGTGTCCTGAAGCAAGACGTCAGAAACGGATTGCGTGAGGCGATCGACGCTGCAACTTCCCACGCCGCTACTGGGACCACCCCGAAGAAAGGATATGACTCGCGCGCTAGACACCAAACCTTCGTCGACGGCTTGATCAATCACGTTCAAGACTTCATCTAAAACTGGACCAAATATTCTACCGAATTTTGACGAAGACGAATCGTTGGGTTCCGTCGAATCCTCCGGCGTTCCTACGTGAGCCTCGATGGCGCTCGTGACGACTTCTTTCCAACCTGAAGCTGTCGTGGGCGACGACGGTGATGACAAGACATCCTTCACCGACGTGATTACGTCCTGCACGCGACGTATGAACCCGCGTTTCTTCGGATTTGCGTGCGAATCGAAATATCTGAGGCTTACCACGTCGTTATTTCCATCGCCGCTGAAATCGATCGCCTCGAGCGTGTCGCCGCGAAACGTGAACACGCCGAATCGTACATCCTCACCATCCACCGCTTCGATCGCGCTTCCAAGCGCTAACTTGACCAACTCACAATACTCTTCACCCGCGTCGTTCAGATCCACGATGGCTACGATCGCACGTCCGTTCCCTGGACGCAGTTCCAAGGCGTCGTTTCTAACCGCTCTCCGTCGCCAGTCGTTCTCGTCTAAAATCTCCTCGGCTTCGTTTCCGCCTTTCTCCCCGTTCACGGTCGATGAGATCGTCTCGCTGGCCACGTCGAACTCGTACGTCTCCGTCGTTAATTCCGGTAACTTCTGGGTCGTCGCCAAACCTTTTGAATATCTCGAACCTTTCGCCGCATCTTGCCACACCGTGTACGTCCCACACATGCAACACGCGAATCCGCTCGCATCGACTCGACAATGGCCGTTGATGTACCCGTAACAGCTCGAACATCTCGCAATACGCTCGGGAGACTTGAGACGAGCGATGTTGGCGCACGAGGCGGTCAGGTCGAGAGGCGTGATTACCACGCCCATCGGAATCTGGAGCTCATTCTTCAGCGTCGCTTCCCGTGGGAGGGCGCGCGTGCTCCATCGAACCACCGGACTCGAGGACGACGCGGATTCCATCGAATCGCGGGATGCCTTCTCTTCGATCGGCGGACGCATTTCGTGTAGGCCGACGTCGTGCATTCACCGCATGGCTGACGAGCCGACGTGTGTGGGACGGATCGAGCGTTCAGTGGTGCTATTCCGTTCTAGGTATTACAAGTCTACTCTTTCAACGCGTCGAACGAATTCGATAACGTTCTATCATCGTTTCGTCGGTGGCTCGCGGACTTTCCAATTCACCCCGGCCGCAATTTTGGAATCAAAGAAAGCTTCGAGTCTGTTGGCGCACTTGAAGTACACTGTGTCGCGAGAATTGTACAATCGGCAATTATGGAACATCAAACGGAAATCCGCGCAAAACATCTCCAGCGATGTGTAATACTTCTCGCTGGAAACTCTCTCTTTGATCAGCTCCAAGTCAAGCGGGTCCTTGACAATTTCGTAATAGTCGGGTACTTCCATGGGATTCACGGGTTCGGCGAACGGCCACACGTCCGCGTGCGCCTGGATGATGTTGACGAGCGCGCGCATAAATTTGTGTAGATTCTCACGCGTGGGCAATCCATCGCCGCAACCGGGATACACTAATCGGAACTTGGGCATCTCGGGCGCCTCCCACTTGGCCTCCTTCAAACCTTTGATGTGCTTGACGTCGATCGGAGTGTACTTTCCGTCCTCCGTTTTGGGGTTAAAATGATCCTTGAGTCCAGGATACACCTTGTGAGCTGTGGCCATTTCCCTCACCTTGGCTTCTACCGCCTTGCGTTGCTCTCTTATTTGATTCACAAAGTCAACGTACGAGACGTGTCCGTCCAGCTGACACTCCATAATTGTCCCGCCGTCGTACTCTTTGATGTAACCGTACCACTTCTCGCGCTCCATCATGATCTCTTTCGTGAAACCTTGTTTTTCAAAGTAACCCACCGCGTTATTATCCGCGAACGTGATCAAGTGCGTCATGTTCTCCGTATCCTTTGCGTATTCCTTGATGTGGTTCATCAAACGCGTACCGTAGCCCTTCACCTGCTCGTTCGCGCTCACCGCACAAAACGCAATCTCTCCCATCCTCTGCTTCGGGAAAGGTCGATACGTGATGCCACCGATGACGTTGCCGTTCTTCATGCACAGCATCGAATTGTGTCTCGAATCGAACACCAAGCGCACGATGTATTCCTTCGGCATGTTTGGCAACTGCTTGCTGAAGATATTCTTCAGTGCGATGAGCAACCTCGAGCTCTCTTCGCTGCCATCATTCTTGATAACCTTCCATTTAAGCTCACCGTCGCGTTCTTGCTTGCGAAGGTGCGATTCTCGCGTGGCGTAGGCTCCTCGGACGGGCGAAGACGGCGACGCCGCAGCCAACTTCTTGGCGGGGCTCACCGTCGCTTCCGCGCCCTCGGTCGCGTTATCCTCGCCTCTCTCGCGCTTCGCGCCGGTACCGTCATTCTCCTCGTCCGCGTCTCTCCCTCGCCTTCTGTTAGACGTCTCCGGCGCGTCGCCCTCCGCGTCTGTCCCCATCGTTCGCCGATCTTCGACTCCACCGTTTGCCTCCACCGTTTGAGACGAGCGACCCGTTCGCCGTTCGAGCGAGTCGCGCGAGAGCGTGCGCTCTATTTTCTTCGAACGTCCCTCGCGCCTCTCGTGCTCGCCCGCGCCGCGTGCGCTCTCGCGTGCAGTGCTCGACCTCCCGCGCCGAGCTTTGAAGTCACGTCGCGGTGATTTGAACGAAGACGCGCGTCGTCGCCGCAGAACCGGACGCGAGGCGTCGACGCGGTGACTTCGGGCGGGAGTCGCTCGAAGAAAACGTTTCCAGGCGGAGCGTCGAACGAGTCGAGGCGTTCGGCGATCGCGTTCGCTCGACGAGGCGCGTCTTCGCGGTGAAGCGGGGGGAGGCGTTTTCTGACTCGGGACGACGATCTCGGGACTTGGGGGATCGCGCGAGCGTGAGAACGGTGGATATGTCGGCGAATGTGGACGAAAATGATTCTCTCCGTCGAGCCTCGCACGCGACGGCGTCGTCTTGGCGCGCGTTGGCGCGTAAGGTGGCTGCGGGTGCGCCCGAAGTGCCCGAAGACAAAGATGGCCAAGACGAGAGGTTTGCTACGCTTTGTGACCGGTTGCAAGCGACGAGAGAAGAGAACTTGCTCATGGAGGAGTATCCAGATTACAAGCGTCAGAAGAAGCTCGAGGAGACGAACGATGCGACGAAAGTGTGGGCGTTGTCACCGGGTCAGAGTACGGTGAATGCGACCGCTGCGCCTTTTTTGAAGTGGTGCGAGGAACATTTCCGCGATGTGAATAGGCGAGACATCGAGTCGCTGGCGCCAAAGGATGTGCATTGCATGCAATGTGATGCGGATTATCTCATTCCTGGTTTAGGACGACATTATTGCCACGGGTTCCAGGAGGAGGACAAGGAAGAGGAGAGAAAAATGATGGAGCGCAAGAGAATGGCTGTGCTGAATCGAGCCGATACGCCTGCGAAGAAAAAGAAAACGCCCAAGAAGACGGTCAAGCCGAAAGCTGACACAAAGAAATATCAAGTGACGCGTATTTCGCCGTTAGAAAGACCAGATGAGATTGATGAATGTTGTGCGGTGTGTTTTGATGGCGACTCATACGACGACAATCCGATTTTGTTTTGCGACAAGTGCAATGTAGCTGTGCACCAGCTGTGCTACGGAATTCAAATCATTCCGCAAGGCGATTGGAATTGTAAATCGTGTAGCAGTCGCGGCGCCGCTAAGCAGTGTAGTCTGTGCACCGTGAAGGGTGGCGCGTTGAAACCCACCGCAGATGGGCGTTGGGCACACCTCTTCTGTGCGCAGTGGATCCCAGAGGTTTTCCTAGCTGACGTCGATCTGATGGAGCCGATCAATACGAACTCGCTACTTTCGGACCGCACAAATTTGACATGTATAGTCTGTAAACAACACGGGGTCGGCGCATGCATTCAGTGCGCTTACGGCAACTGCTCCGTTCCGTTGCATCCCATGTGCGCCATGACGAGCGGTGCGCGCATGGAAATCAGATCGACAGAGAAATCGGAAGACGTAGACTACATGTGCTACTGCGAAAAGCACGTAAAAGAATTGGAAAGGAAAGCGCAACGAATAGCTAACGGGGAAAGCTCGGCGGCAGTGACTCCCGCGAAAGCTACCGAAGACACGCCCGCCAAGGTGACTCCGCCGCCGACGCCGCAGCCAGAGGAAGTGAAGGAAGAAGCCACGACTGCGTCAGCTTTGAAGACGACCGTGTCACCGGCGCGCGCCGAAAATAGTGAGTCGACAGTATTGAATCAGCCCATGAAAGGATTGAACACGAATGAGATTCGTAGATTGGTCTCGAGCTTGTTTGACTTGTCGGGTCTCACCGCCGCCGACATCGAGGATGTCAAAGAAGAAGATGATTTCATGTCTTGGTTACGCGGCGACAGCGTCGAGACTCGGGATAAAAACGAATCCATGGGGACGCCGGCAAAGATCAAATTGGTCATGGATCCTCGAGAAGTTGCCGCACGCCAGTGGTTGGCGCGAAAAGCCAAGGAGGAAGTGTTGGCTCCAGTGCGCATCGACGGGTCAGAGGCGAGAGTCAGCGACAGCGCGATGGAGACGAGCGATGGTTCGCCAAAGGTCGAGGATGAGGTTCCTAGTGAAGATTCGTATTTGTATCCCGCTCAGGTTCCGCATCCAGTCGAAACGTTGGCTGAGTACACCCGCTTGACTCTAGAAAGTGCGAAAGTACCACCGTCGCCGAAGACGCTGGAGGACGTCATCCCGGAGCAATCCGGTCCGAATGGTATTCCCACGAGTATGCGTCCGCCCAAGTGTCAAGTGTGCGTCATTCGTAAGCAGGGTGTGTGCGGTACGGCGTCTGCACCTCCGAGATGTCACAGGCGGAGAGAAAACATGGAGAAAATGCGCGCGGAACAGCTCGCCGAACTCAAGGCGCAACTCGGCCCGGGCGAGACGCTTCCGGATCCGGTTGAAATCGTGCAAAACGAGCTCGCACGCATCGAAGTGCGGACGGATGTGCTCAAAATTGCACCCGATGATGAAGTTGTCGCTGAAATTTACAGAGCGCAGACCGTCTTAGCAAGGACGTCTCACGTGAACAGACAACTTATTCAAAAGCTCTTGCGCAAGGTGGAGGAAGCGCTTCCGACGGAAGAGCAAGCGCGCGACGAGCAGCGACGAGCCCAGGAAGAGACGTCTCAATACGAAGAACGATGGCGAGGTGGAAGATGGCGCATGGAGCGTCTCCGCGCTGAGGGCAAGGAAGAGGAGGCGCAGTTTGATGGAGGTGAGCTCGCCGGTGCAGACATGCGCGATCCTCTCGTCGAATCCGGCGCCATGGAGGACGCGCTTTGCTGCGTCTGCGCGGGTGGTGAAAGCGAGTATCCGAACGAAATCGTCTTCTGCGAGCGCTGTGAAATGTGCGTGCATCAGCAGTGTTACGGCGTCACCAACATTCCCGAGGGTGAGTGGTTATGCTGGCCGTGCCACGAGACGGAGCGCATGGAACGCGAAAACGGTCATCCGGGCACTCGTCCGCCGCGTTACATGCGCGAAGCCGGCGACGGGGCCATGTACGACCCTCGAGTGCAGTGCTTGTTGTGCCCGGTGAAGCGCGGTGCGTTGAGGACCATCATAGATCCGCGTCTGCAAACACCGAAGACGACACAGACCCTCACGCCCGAGGCGACGGTGCGCTCGCCGACGTCGGCGAAATCCGTTCCAGACGGTAAAGCGGAGACGAACGATGCGAACGCCGATGCTCGCGACACGAACGCCCCGGGAACGTCTGTCGTGAAAACACCGAATCGTGGTCGAAACCGCTGGTGTCACGTCGTGTGCGCGCACTGGCAGCAAGGCATGGAGACGGATTTGTATCTCGGCGGACCGGCTGCCATCACTGGCTTGGACGAGATTCGCTCCCAGTTTAAAAACGCTCGATGCTCGGCGTGTCGTCTGGACGACGGTGCGTGCATACCGTGCTCGGCGAAGAACTGCCCGATTGTCTTTCACCCGCTCTGCGCCAGAAGATGTGGATGGCACATGCTTCCACTGCAATCGCCGGAGCCGCTGGCGTTTTGCGCCCGCCACAGCATCGAAGAGCGACGAAATCCCGGATCGACGATGCGCGCCAAGTACAGCGTGAACGCCAGCGCCGCGCGATCCGGTCAGCGCGTCTCCACGAAAAAGAAGCGCACACCCACACTCGAAGAGATGGAGATGCTCCGTCGCGCGCGCGTCGGTCTGGAGACGCTCCGTCTTCTCTGTGACCGCGTCGTCAAGCGAGAGCGACTCAAACGCTCTGAGCTCGAGCAGCATCACAAGTTGTGGCTCGCACAGATTCGCGGAGAAGCGAGCGGGCCAATCTACGCCCTCGATGACGACACCCAGGCGCACATCAAGATCCCAGACGTCGCCAAGGATCGCAAGTTGCTCTTTTTAACCCCCAAAGAGGCGTCCCGGTACGAAGACGCCTTTTCGACGCTCCCGCCGGATATCCGTCTCGTCGAGGCGGAACCCATCGACGAACCCTTCCAAAACGATGACGACGACGATGACGAAGGGGATAAAAAGTGACGACGGACGATCAGCACCATTAGTCACCGCGAGCGCCGAGACTCGCGATTTAGCCGCCGTGTAACATCGTCCATAGACACTCGTCCCGAGCTCGAGACGATCGCACCGTTGCGTGGGAACCGTCGCACGCGGCACACATCGACGTCGCGCGCGTCGGTGGGTGCGCACGTGAACGTGCGAGGAACACGCGCGTTGATAAATTTTCGCACAAACGCGCCACGCGTCGACGCGCGCGCTCGAACGCGGCGTCAAACCACGGACGGGTGATCGGATTGAGTCGCGCGTTTGACGCGACGCACGCATCGCGGAGGGCTCGCGCGCGCGACGAGAGCGGTGAGAGAAGATGGGATGTGGATCCTCCAAGCAGACGGCGGTGAATGAAGCGCCGCGGGCGAGCATCGCGCCGAGAGCGTCGGAGGAACAGGAGTTTTTCGACGCGGCGGAGGACTTGGCGGCGGCGCCGAGCTTCATGCGTGCGAAGAGTCTGGAGAGATTGAAGATTGTGGCGGATGAACCCGCGCCGGTGGTGAAGCAATCGTCCTTCATCAGATGGATGAGCGCGGTCGGACCGAAGGAGAAGGTGGAAGAGATCGTAGAGGACACCGGAATGTCTAAATGCGTCGTGCCGCTGTACGAGCAAGGCATGGAGACGTTAGCCGAGGAGTCGAGCGACGCGTCTTGGACGGAGAATGTCGATGGCGTGGGTTTTAAACTTAGAGGGAAGACGTACAAGAAAGATAAAAAGAAAATTCCTAGTGAGGCGCCGTTTTACAACGTGCAGGGGGTGTTGTCGTTTAAAAGCGACGAAAAAGTGGGCGATTGGATTAAAAATCTGTTTGATGGCAATCTCGGTACGAAAATTAGAGATGAGATACCGACGGTTATCATCGTTAACATTATGATTCCCGACTATAAGCCCACCGGAGGCATGTTCGCGAAGAAGGAGCACAATGGTCCGGGCCATAACGTCGTCTTGTTGTGCAAGATCAGCGACTTTGCGCTCAAGACGCTGGAAGAGACGGAGGACTGGGAAGATCTGCCACCCGATTTCAAATTATTAAGAAGATATGTCAAAGGTGATGGTACTGGCAAGGTGGACGTACACCCGCACGAGATGGCTATTCGTCAGCAGACAAAGATGGTCGTCATGGTGGTGACTGGACACGAGCATTTGCCGTGGCTCGTTCGACAAGCGGTGAACCACGGTAACGGTAAACCGTTCATGGTGAACAGAACTTCGTCTTACATCGAACGTTCTGGCGCCTTGGAAATAAATGTCGACGCGCACAACTTTAGTAATGTCGCGCTCAACGGCCTGCGAACCGTACACACTTCTCTCGGTAAGTTGATTCTCGACGTCGGGGCAACCATTCAAGGAGAAAACGAAGCTGAGCTCCCGGAACGTTTGCTGTTTTCGTGCAGAGTCAACTACCCCAAGATAGAAAAGATCGAGGCTCACATCGACATGCTCGAGGCCAACCTTGCCGGCAGAAAATGGTTGAGGGCAATTCAGGATAGACTTACGTGACACGAGTTGTAGTAAATACTTTCCATCATAACAAAAGACGTTCAAATCGCTACTAAATTCACTTCTGGAAATCACCCATCGTGCTCATGGGTCTTCGATTCCAGGCTTCCCCGCCCGCCCCTTCGAGATCGACGTCCAACTCAAGAGGTGGCGGTTTCTCGCCGCGTTCGATAGCATCCAAGCCTGCGCGAAGGTAATCGCTCTTCTGCTGCGCATCTTCTAAGAAGTCCCACTCAAAAATTGGAATGGGAAATACAGCCAAACCTTCTCCCTCGAGTTGACGTTGCTTCAATCGAGTTTGTCCCAACGCGCACGTCTTGTCATTTCGAGCGAAGTGCGAAGGTCCATCAACCTCAATCACAACGCCGTTCGGCTTGGCATCTTTAAGCAACAAATCGCATCTGTAACCGGCCACGAGGGCTTCCTCCTCGTATTTCTCTCCCATGTAAGATAAAATTGCACCGACGTCGCGTTGGAACCACGACACGACGGGCGGACGGCTTTGCGTGTTCCACGCTTCGTCGGCGGCGGCGCCCAACTCGTCGGGTAACGGGTCAAAGCCGGCGCGCACGGCGGTGATGGCAGCCTGATGTAACTGGTTGAGTTGTCTGCCCTTCCACGGACCGAAAACGTTGGCGTTGTGGTGTTCATCGCCGTGATGGTGCGCCTCTCGCTCGTGCACCACTTGCGCGTCGTGCTCCCCACGGTTGAGGATTTCAGCCCAGAGCGTCCGGAAGAATAAGCTATCAAGAGCGTCATCCATGACGCAGAAGGACCACGCGAGCGAAGCCAAAATCGTTGCGTTGAAGCGATGTACCTGCGCGGCGGCGGCGTCTTCCTTGGACATGTCCTTATTTCTCGCCGGCGCACGAGTCACCCAGACGTCGATACCGTCAAGGAAACCCGCGTGTTTGTGCCCGAGGTGCGCAAACGCCCAAGCCACCGTCGTGATTTGATACGCCTGGAAACCTTTCAACCCGTTCATGGCAGCGTGAATGTCGAGCTCACGGAAGAAGTTTTCGGACGAATGACGCGAGATGGCGAGCGCCCACGAGATGTCTGCAATCTCATCCGACGAAAGCTTTGCCATCAGATCCGCGGCGCGGTTGGCCAAAACTTCGAGCTCGGCGCTGTTCGCCCGTTCGCCGGCGATCACACCGAGAGCCCAGCAGCACTTCGCAACTTCCTCCGCGGCCAAAGTATCGCTCTTCATTCTCGCGGCGGCGACACATGTGCCAATCATGTGCGCCACTCGTGGGTCCCGTCGCAATCCGGCGAGCTCCTCGCGGTCACATCGACTATGCTGCGCCTTTTGCGCGATGAGCTTGAGCATGGATGCAGCCATCTCCGGTGAAATGCGTCGCAGACCGGCATTTTCAAAAATGGCAACCGCATCGTGCGGATACACGGCCGTGCGAGCCTCCGCCTTGACTGCTTTCCATTCCTCCTTTGTCATGGAAAATTGCGTGGCGTCTCGTCTCGGATCCATCTCCCACGCCGTTCCGCGCAAGAGTTCCTCCACGCTCGGCTCTGGCTTGACGTAGTTCCCTTCGTCATCCATCTCGTACCCTCGAACGGCTGCCGTGCGGGCGCGATCCGCATCTCTACCCGCGCGCGTGTACCGCCGTGCCGTCTGCTTGGCCCCCGGCTGCGACCCCCGATCCTTTCGAAACTCCGCCGCCCGCTTATTCGCAGTCGCGCGCGCCTTTTCCATCCAATCGCTCTCACCATTCTCCCTGAAACCATCGTCACCTTCTCTCGTCGCGCGTCGCACCGTGGATGCGCGTCGCACCGTCCACGTCGTCTTCTGCAGCCGTCCAGCGCGCGCGCACACCCCCGCGTCGACGCCGATCGCTTCTCTTGTCATCATCTTTACTCTTTCGTTCCCGCGCTCGCGCTCGAAGAATCGGATAAGAAATCAAATTTACGCTTAAACTTCGCCGCTTGTCCCGTGGCCGGTCCCTTGATCACCTTACCCGTGTACGCCGGGTGGTTCGTCGCGTCCAGGCTCAAAAACAAAAGGTTTCCCAACGCCTTGACCGTCGTCGGCACGCGAGTCGTCGAACCGTTCGTCGCGACGAGGGTGAGGGTGTGTAACAGCGGGTGAATTCCCTTACGAGGCTGCGCGCGAGACGGGTCGAGCACAGTCAGTCATCCGCGCGCGTCCACGTAGGCATCGCGCTCGAAAAGAAACCCTCGCGGTCGTTCGTTCCCCGTCGCGTACGCGCGCGCGCGTCCCTCGACGCGCTCGAGACGCGCGCGTCGCGTTCCGGATGGTTTTTTCTTCCTCTCGCGCGTCGCATCGCATCGTCTCGCCCGTCGCGCGCGCGTCACGTACCATGCACGCGCCGCGCTGTGCCGAGTCCGACTCAGCGCCTTCACAGCCAGTCGCGGACGATGGCGCGCGTCTCGCCCGCGAGCGAGCGCGTCTCGTCACGACTCGCGGTCCAACATCGAGCGCGACCGCGACCGCGTCTAGTTCGTCGCGCGACGCGCGCGTTGACGACCATGGACGCGCGAGAGACGGGAGAGAGGGCGACGGGCACGGTGACGCGCGTGGCGAGGATGGGCAAAAAGCTGACGTTTGTCGACGTCGACGCGCGCGAGGCGATGCAGGACTCGCGCGGGAACGCGACGACGACAATTTTTTGTAAGATTGTCTCTGAACCGGTGCCGAAGACGGTGCGGAAGGGGGCGGTGGTGTCGTTTGGGTGGGAGACGGAGTCGCGGGACGTCGACGGTGTCGGGACGAGAAGCGGCGCGTACGTCGAGGCTCGCGACATTCGAGTGGAGAGGGCGGCGCCGGTGGCAAGCGTGGCGAACACGACGGATGAAATGTTGGCGCGGTTCGGGAAGAGGTCGAGTCGAGGTTTGATTGACGTCACGAAGGGCAAGGACGGCGGACGCGCGCGGTCGTCGATGTCGGCGTTTGGACTGTGCAAGGCTGTGCTGGGAGGCGAGTTGTGCGCGGACCCGAACTGCACGAAGCGACACAATGCGTCGGAGGAGGAGCTGCGGAACGCGAGGGAGAGTCGCGCGCGTGCGAGGGAGCGGTCGAGGCGAGCCAAGGCGGCGGAGCGTTCCGAGGACGATCCGCACGGCGAGGCGAATAAAGAAGCCAAGTGCGTGAGCGATCGACTCTTCGCGCAGTGGTGCGTGGAGACGTTTCGTTTGAAGGAGACAAGCGCGGGTGGACGAGAACACAAGGTAGTCGCCGATATTGCGGGTGGTTCTGGGGCGTTGTCGTTTGAATTTCACGTGAATCACGGCGTCGGTTGTGTGCTCGTGGAGCCTCGGTGCGTCTCGCTGACGCCGAGGCAGCGCGCGACGTGGTCCAATCTGCGTCGACGCGGCGCTCGAGCGGACGCGAAACCTGACGCTCGAGATGCGTGGCTTCGCAGTGAGATGTGGGTCGCGTGTGCGGACGAACAAAAGGAGAGGCGAATGCAACAACACGTGCAGCGACTCATCGCGTACACTGAAGTCGCGACGGAAGAGGACCTTGACGACGTCGTCGCCAGAGCGCCGCCGTCCACCGACGACACCGCTACCTTGACGGCGGAGTTCGAAGAATTTCCTTCTGAAATCCCGCGCACGATCGCGACTTCCTCCAGAGCAAAGGACATTGCTCCATTCACGCATGTCAGGTCTGAGTTTTGGTCTCTGCGAAATTCCGCCGTCGGCGATCGAGTTCGCGAAATCAATCCATCTCTTTTGGTCGGCATGCACCCGGACCAAGCCACTGAAGCCATCATAGATGCTGCACTAGAGCTGAACGTGCCTTTCGCCGTCGTTCCGTGTTGCACATTCCCTGAACTATTCCCGCACCGACGTTCCGCCGACGGCGAGCCCGTGGCGAGTTATGCCGACTTCGTCCGTTACCTCACCGACAAACACCCATCCATTCAGAAAACATTTCTTCCATTCAAAGGAAGAAACCAAGTATTATTTAGAACCATAGATTAGCGCATCATTGTTGTCATCAATAGTACAAGTAGCCATACGAACGAACGGCGCGTGACGTCACACCTCGGCGCGCGCGATGTCCGCGTCCATCTCTCCCGAGACCCCTCCGCGCGCGCCCGACGCCGCGTTCGGCGGTCTCGCCGAAGCCATCACGCGCGCGGAGTCACACACCGACGCCTCGTCCTCCTCGGCCGACCAGACGGATCCGATGGCGAAGGTCAAAGCCGCGCTCGCGTGTCCCTGCGTCGCCGATCTTCGAACGTCGTCGTGTGGGACGCCCTTTGAGCGTTCGTTGACGTGTTTCATGCTCGCGAGCGAGCGCGAGCGCGGGAAAAAGTGCGTGGACGAGTTCGTCGCCCTACACGAGTGCATGGTGGCGCACGCGAACGAGTTTAAGAGTTTCGCGAGAGAGCTCGAGGAGCACCGAAACGTTCGCGGGCCGGCGGAGGTGAAAAATTAGCGTCGCGACAAGTAGACGATTGTAGTGGTAGAGTAGCGTAGAATGATATTACTCGAGGAAAGAAATCGGAAGCATGTCTAGATTTCCAAAGCCTTGGTGCGCCAGGCGTCGAAGGCGGTGGAACCCGAGGCGGATTCGCACACGGCGGCCAAGTAGACGTCGGCAATGGAGGCAGAGGTGCCGACGAGGAAACCAGAGGTGGAGGAGGCGAGCGCCTTTTCCACCTTGGCCACGACGGTGTCGACGCCCGCGGTGGCGGATTCGAGCAAAGCTTCGACGCGAGCTTGCTCTCTGGGACCACTCGGGTACAAGCCGGCGCCGACGCGGTTCGACTTGACGAGGTGGCGAAGGATCGCCACAGGAGTCGACAAGACGAGATCTCCCTGGACAAAGACCGGAGCGGCGTTGTCCGTCTCGGTCTTGATGTCATCCGGGCACAAGCCCGCGGCTTCAACCTTGACCGCGGCGCCGCTGCTCTTGAGCACTTGCGAGATGGCCTTGGAAGCGGCGCACGGTCCCGCGTTGACGTACACGGTGGCGTCGCCTCCTTGCGCAAAGGATGCATCCTTGGATGCAAATAAATCAGCCGGGGGCGGAGAGACGTCGACGAGACGACCCTTCTTATCGAGCGTGCGCACGAACGGAATGAATTCAATGCCGTTCATCCACGGACGCAACGGCGGCGGCACGACGAGACCCTCTGGCGTTTGCCAATTTTCGATGAGGCAGCACAAGGTGCGCTCGGTGGCGGTGAGTGTCGAGTTGAGCAAGTGCACGTACGCCTTCTTGTTCTCCGGGCCCTTCTTCGGGGCGCCCTCGCGAATCTCCAAACGACGAGATTGGTAATCGGTGCAGTTGGAGCACGACACCAACTCGCGGTACGTGCGAGACGCCGGAAACCACGCCTCGAGATCGTACTTCTTCGCCGCGGCGTCGTTCAACTCACCGCTCACAATGTTGACGACTTGGTACGGAATGTTCAGAGATTGGTAGAAGGATTCCGCGTTGCCGATGAGGCGCTCCATCTCTTCCCAGCTCGCGTTGCCTTCGCCCGAGACGGCGACGAATTGTTCAACCTTCTCAAACTGGTGCACGCGGAAAATACCGAGCGTATCGCGGCCGTGAGAGCCAACCTCCTTACGGAAGCACGTGGAATAGCCAGCGAAACGAATCGGCAACTGGTTTGTGTTCAACCAGCGCTTGCGTAAATAGGAGCAGCACGTCTGTTCGCTCGTGGCGATCAAGTACTTGTCGTCGCCCTCGCCGGTAACCTTGTACAGTTGCTCGTCGAAATCCGCGAGCTGCGCGCACTCCGCCATACGATCCTTTCGCATGAAAAACGGCGTGGCGAGCGGCGTGTGACCGCGGTTGGACAGAAACGTGAGCGCGTAGTTGATCAACGCTTGGTTCAGCATCGCACCCGCACCCTTGAGGTAGTAGCCTCGTCCGCCCGCCACCTCGGTGCCTTGCTCGACGTCGGCGATATCCAACATGGAGATCAAATCCACGTGGTTCGGCAACTTCTCCTCCTCCCGCTTCGTCCCCCACTCGCGAACGATGGCGTTATTCGCTTCATCGTTCGACACCGGCACGCTATCGTGCACGACGTTCCCGAGCTTCAACAACGCCGCGTTGGTCTTCTCCTCGAGCTCTTTTTCCTTCTCCGCCGCCGCCTTTTTCCTCTGATCGATCTCCTTCACCTTGTCCATCAGCGGCGCCGCCTCCTCCTTCTTACCAGCCTTCATCAACAACGCAACCTCTTTATTCGCCTTATTAAACTCCCCACCGATCGCATCGAGCTCGTGTCTCGCCTGTCTCCACTCCAGGTCGAGCGCCAAGACGTCGTCCACGTCCTCCGCGCGCCCGAACCTCCGTCGCTCGCTCTCTCTCACCGCATCCTACGCGCGCGCACCGAGACGCATCGTCGAACGCTCGCTCGTCAGTCCACACGCACACGCACACGCACACGCGCGCGATCGGGCGGGCACACACCACCGTCCCATCGCGTTCCGTCGCGAGCGCCATCCATCCATCCGCGCGAGCCCTCGAAACCATTCATCCATCCATCCATCCATCCGTCGTCGCGTCGTCGTCGTCGTCGTCGTCGCGCACCGGATCGCCGCCCTTATCCGGACGAAGCAGATTAATGTCCAACATCTCGTCGCGTCCGTCGTCGCGTGCGCGCGCGCGGGATGCGTCGACGCGGTGTGACGGGAGAAGGGTTCATTCATTCGAGCCGTCACCGGCGCGCTCGCCGCCGTCGATTTTTGGGCGAATGAATGCGCGCGCGAGAGGAGACGCGATCGCGGGAACGACACGAGCGACGAAAGGAAAGCGCGCGCGCGCGTCGTCGTCGTCTCGGTGGGGCGCGCGGTGGTGGTGGTGGTCATTACACGCGAAGGCGCGTCGATCATCGATCGATCGATCGATCGTTCGTTCGTCGTCGTCGTCGCGCTCGAGGTGGCTCACACCGCCATGAGGTCGCCGGCGGTTCGAAAGAAGACGACGGCGCCGACGAAGAGGGCGATCGAGCGAGCGAGCACGCCGTTTGCCTCGCGAATCGCCGGGTTGGGAGAGTTGAACTCGCGCTCGAAAAAGGCGGCGACGGACATGACGTGACGCGCGCCGTCCGACGTGTGCGGGAACGCGCGCGGAGAGGATGTGTCGTGATCATGATTCGGCAGACGACGACGGTGGTGTGATGGTGGAGACGACGGGCGCGGGTGAACCGACGTCGTCGTCGTCGTCGTCGTCGTCGTCGTCGTCGTCGAACGCGCGAACGATACCGACGGAGGATGCGCGATGGATGTGTCGACAGCTGGAATCGCTTCGCGCGCGACCGCGAGTGCTCTCGCGGGCGTTGAAGGCGCAGGAGCGCGCGTGCGTGGACGTCGTGCTCGCGACGG
>Ga0181583_10001413_pt1 | contig 17738 bp, 3 predicted proteins | sample 071ome_31_FD_132461 | JGI IMG/M metagenome (GOLD analysis project Ga0181583, IMG submission 132461) | Coastal salt marsh microbial communities from the Groves Creek Marsh, Skidaway Island, Georgia - 071405CT metaG (megahit assembly) | ecosystem: Environmental > Aquatic > Marine > Intertidal zone... | reverse complement strand
CGGCGGGGAGCCCGAGGGGAGGGGGCACGGGGAGCCCTCCGCATCGGATTCGAGCCTGGCGCCGGTGTCCGCGGGCGGGGCGCAGGTGGCCGGGCGGTGGGTGCGCCGGAGGGGCCCCGAGGTCTGGGGCCAGGGCGGGCGGCCGCTGCGGGGGTTGCCGGGGGTGAGGCGGGAGGCACAGGCGTGGCTCGAGTCCCGGGGGGTGGACCGGGACCTCCTGGGGTACATGGTCGCCGCGATCTTCGACAGGGAGCAGGCCGAGTTCCAGAGGTGAGGCGGCGAGGCTGCCCGGCCCCGGCGGGGGGGGAGGGGAGGACCCCGCCCCCCTCTCGCCTCCTGCCCCGCCCCTGGTCCGACGCCCGGCGGTGCACCTCCCCGCGCGCAGGTACCTGATGCGCATGCGCGGGTTCGTCGTCCACCAGCCGCGATGGCAGCGTGCGGCCATGCTCCCGGACCAGGGGGGCATCCGGGAGGCCCTCAAGCGGCTCGCCGGGTGACGGGGCAGGGACTGCCCCGGGGGCCGACCGCCTCGCCCGGGGCTGTCGGCGCGCGGCCCCCGAACGACGTCCCGAGCGGTGTCCTTGAGGGTCTAACTACGCGTTCCCCCCCCATTCGACCCGGGAACGGCGCGGCCAGCCCGTCTCCGGCGCGCGCGGACGCGGAGAGGATCGACAGGGCGGGGGCGGGCCTCGCCGAGGCGAGGCGGCCCTCTGCGGCCGACATGCGGTGCGTCAGGGCGTCCTAGCGGGCGGACGAGGGTGTGTGACGGCGGAGAGATGCCTCGTGGCGCCGCAGGGGCGCTATCGGCGCCATAGCGCCCCTCCCGTGGCGCCAGACGTCCCCCTGGCCCGGCTTGGCCCGTGCCGCAGGACGGGTCAGAGCCCGCGGACGCTCGAGTGGCTGGGGGCCGCGCTGCTGGTGGCGGCGGCGGCGGCGACATGGTTCGGGAGCAGGGGGCAGCGGCAGGCCCTGGCCCCCGGGCTCGCGGCGGCGGGGCTCGTCGCTGGGGTAGCTGGCGGGTGCCTCGAGGCTCAGGCGGCCGAGGTGGCCCGCGCGGAGAGGCGCGCGGCCGAATTGGAGCGCCGGGTGAGGGCCCTGGAGGTGTCGGTGGGGGCGAGGAGGGGCGGGGCGGGCGGGCCCCCGGGCAGGCAGCCGGCGGGGGTGGGGGGCTGAATCCAAGGGCTGTGCCCTGGCTGGTTTTGAACAGCTGATCTATCTCTAGGGTTTCTACGGGGGCGCGGCCGGGGGGCGCGCCCTAGTCGGGCAGGCTGAGCATAAGGGCGACGCCGCGGCGGATCCAGTGGTCCTGGGGCCGGTCGCTGGGGAGCCGGACGTCCATGACGAAGTTGCTCGAGTGGCCCGTCGTCTGGAGGACGCCCTTGCGCTCCGTGGTAACGTACAGGGGGCACTCGTAGTGAGGGGGCGGAGCGGAGCCGTCGTCCACAGCAGGCTGGAGCCAGAGGAGCGGGGCGTCCGAGTAGAGCACCTTGGGGTCCGACTCGGCGAGCGCCATGAGGTCGTAGTCCCACTTGGCGCCCTCGAGGAAGAGGCCGCGGACATAGGCGCCATCGGCGGGCTTGGACCCGGGGAGCTCGGGCTTGAGGCACTGGAAGACCCAGCCGATGGTGTCGATGGGGATCTTTCCCTTGCGCGCGAAGTTCTGCTTGACGCCCGTGAGGAAGGCGTGGGTGAAGAAGAAGCCCGACATCCAGAAGACGACGGGGGCGCCGTCGTCGATCCAGGACTGGAACATGCGGATGCGCTCGATGAGGTCGTTGACGTACGACGCGAGGGGCTTGATGGACGGGTACGACTTGGCCATCCACACGGCAGGGACCTTGCCATCGAACATGGCGTTGGCTACGGCCTCGAGGTCGGCGCTCATCACGACCAGGCCCTTGATGGCCTTGCGAAGGTCGGTGAGTGTCGAGTGGATGACCTCGATCAGCCAGTTCAGCCGCACCAGCTCCTGCGTCAGCACCGTGTTCATCGACTCGTGATAGTCGACGGGGAACTTGTACCGGGCCGCCTCGATGTCGAACGGGAGGGGCACGCGGGCGAGCGTGTCGGCGGCAATGTCGTCCAGAACGGCCTCCTTGCTGCCCCCGGCGCCTCCGGTGCTCTGGCTCTGTGTCTTGAGGGCGCTGTCCGTGAACAGGTCCGTCTCCTGCTGGTCCTTGGAGATATCGGCGTTGGCGTGCAGGCCGAACACCTCGGGCTCCGCAATAGCGGGGAGGCCCTTAATGAAGTCGAGATACTCGTCGTGGGCCCCGTCGGGGGGCACAACGTAGTTGCCCGAGGGGCTGAACCTGTACCCCTCGTCGGTGACGACCCCCTCCGAGTAGTAGATCCGCAGCAGAGACTCCATGGTGCGGCGATCCTTGGCATCCGTGACGCGGCCGCCGTAGTTGCACTCTCCCGTCAGGTAGGTGAGGATCTTGAGCGGGAGCGTGTCGGCGTACTCGTTCAGGAACATCTGGAGCTGGCGCACCGAGATGATGAAGTCCGGGACGCTGAACTGGTAGCTCACGTTCCAGCCGAGGGGCCCGAATTTAAGGCGCTCCTGGATCACGGCGTGGAAGAAGCAGAGGCCGTAGAGGAGCCGCTTGAACTCGACCGGGCGGTCGCAGCCCTCGAAGAAGTCGGGCTCGCTGACGGGGTCGGAGATGTAGGACTGGAAGAGGTTGGCACGAAGACCCTTGGGGGGGTCCGAGGTCATCTTAATCCCGTTCTGCAGCACGGCCACCGGGAAGTGGTCCGACGGGTACGACGTGAGCCACAGGCGGAAGCGCGAGTCGGTCGAGTCGGGGCTGATGTTCTCACAGATGCGCTCCAGCACGGGCATCCACGACTCGGCCAGGTGGCAGTTCTGGAGCACGACCCAGAAGCCCTCGGCGCGGCCGCTCGTGATGAGCTTCTCGGCCTGGGGGCCCTGACCCTGTCCGAGGGAGATGGACTCGGTGCGGATGCCCAGCCGCTCGGCGAGCTTGAGGATCGGCGTCATGGGGTCGGCCCCGGGGGACAGGACGAAGATGAGCGGCGAGAGAGAGTTCGAGTCGTTGAAGCACGCCTCGAGGTTGAAGGGCGGCGGGTCGACGAACGGCGCGCCCATCACGCCCTCCACATACGACCGCACGAGGAACGTCAGCTTGTCCGGGCGAATCACCCGCATCACCAGCAGCCGCTGGAAGGCGTCGAGCTTGTCGGCCCACGTCCCGGGGAGCGGGTGCTCCACCGGGGACGGCGAGTCGTACATGGCCTTCCAGGCGTCGACGTTGGCCTCAAAGTGCTCGGCGAGGCCGGCGAAGGACTCGGACACGTTGCCAAGGCGGACAAGCTCGCCCCACTGCTTGGTGGGAAGCCACGGCGCGGGCTTCGGCGGCGGGTCGGCCGTGGAGAGGCCGCCCGTGAGGAGGAAGCGGTACTCGGCCGCGTCGATGCGGTTGTGGATCTTGGACTCGAGGGTGACGGTAAGCAGGAAGGAGAAGAGGAGCTTGTCCTTCTCGAAGAGCGACCGGCAGATCATCTTGTACAGCGAGTACGTGAAGTGCTCGAGGAGCGAGTCGATCCGGGCCTGGAGCCGCTGGGCGTCAGTGGGCGCGGTCGGCTTGTCGGCCACGCGGATGGTCCCCTCGAAGAGGCCAATGAACCAGCTGAGCGAGTACTGGTACATGGACTCGATGAACGAGAGGTCCGAGACGCAGAAGAAGAGGCTCGACGTGTGCTTGGCCACGGGCACGTACCCGCGGCGGTTGCGGTCGATGTCCTCCTCCGTCTTCTTGGCCTCTTCCTGCTGCTTCGCGATCTCGTTTGACTTTGTCTTGGCGACCGTGATGATGTTGATCGCCGTCTCGTCTTCGAGGATGTTGCCCTCGGAGCTCGACAGCACTTCGATAATCTGGTCCTCGATCTCCTTGAGCTGCTTGGTCGCCGCCGCTGCCTGCACCACCAGTTCCTCCTTCTTCTCCTGGAGCTCGGGCCGCTCGCGCTGCACCACGAGCCCCAGGAGCTGGTCCTCGAGGCCCGTGGGCGTGATCATGAAGTTCAGCAGCGTCACCTTGACGGCGATCTCTGGCAGGTAGTGCGGGTTCCGGAGCTTGGTCGTGATGTAGAAGCGGAACGTGTCCGAGTAGTCGATGGGCTTGTCGCCCAGCTTGATACGGAGGGTGCCCGACTCCTTGTACACGGACCGGAGGAGGAGGGGCTCGAGGGTGGGGTCGAGCTCGGTGCCGACGTTCTCCAGGAGCACAGGGTTGCCGAGGTTGATGCAGTTCTCCAGCGTGCGTACAAAGTTCTTGTCGGTGAGCTTGATCACGTGCAGCTGCTGCGAGGCCTCCATGTTGCGGATCCACTTGTTGGCCTGGCCCTGGGGGTCGATGAGCAGGGGCCAGCGGCGCGCGGTGCGCATGGTGATGGCGTTCTCGATGGAGAAGGTGTCGTTGGGGAGGCCGTCGATGACCCAGGAGCGGATCTTGACGGGCTCTCCCATCACCGTCTGCAGGCTGTACTTCTCCGTGCACGGGATGGCGGCCGCGCGGCAGAGAGCGAGCCACTCGGTCACGGCCAGGCTGCGGTACTCGCTGGTGAAGGCACCCAGATACGCGATGAACCCCGCGGACAGGATGATGTCCCCCGTCAGGTTACCGTAGTCCTCGGAGAGCTTCTTGCAGATCTCGCCCCAGCGGATTTTCTCCCCGCCGAGCCCATTGATGAGCTTGCCGGCCCGCTCGAGCTTCTTCTGGCACAGGGCCGCCTCCTTCTCGAGGCGGTCCTTCTCCTCAAGGTTGGCGCGGAGCGTGTCGTTGAGGTTCGCGATCTTCTCCTCCACCCCCTTGAGCTCGGCCATTTTGATGGCCAGCGCCTCGTTCACCTCCTTGAGCTCGTCCTCCGCGCCCTTCAGAGCCGCGCGCTTGGGGGCCACGTCCCGACTAACGTAGAAGTACGTGTGCATGGCGCGCACCCACTGCGAGATGCCGTACGCGGCCTTGCTTGACTTCTTCACGGCTTCAGGCTGGAACTCGTCCTTTTCCAGGTAGGGCTCAATCTTGTTGATAGTGGCCTCCTCGATGTTCTCCTTGTCGTACTGCTTGAGCTGCTGGATGAAGTCCATCTGGGCGAGGAGGGAGAGCGAGACAGACCAGTAGTCATCCCGCTTCTTGCCAGGGTTGTCTGGGTCGTTGATGCGCGTGGCCTTCTGCCCGAAGAGGATGCACACGGCTTCCATGACCGACTTGACGGGCAGGGGCGGGTTCTTCATCGCCTTGACCTCCTGGATGTCGCCCTTGGAGAGCTTGTCGACCTCGCGCAGGGCGGCGTTAAGCGCAGGCATGGCCTTGGCGAGCTCCCCCTCGCAGTCGTCCTTGATGATCTTGGCCGCTGCGGCCTTCTCCGACGCGATGGCCTCGTCCTTCTTAACGGCCGCCTTGGTAACCTCAGCGGCGGCCGTCTCCCTGTTGACCACCTCGAGAGTGGCCTCGACCTCCTTGGACGTGGCCTCCAGCTTGGGCTGCAGGTCGATGAGCTCCTGCTTCATCACGTTGACGTCCTTCTCCGCCGTCATCACCTTCTCCAGCCCGATCTCGTACCGCGTCTGCAGCTTGGAGACCTTGAGCCGCTCGGCGTGCAGCAGAGTCTTGTACATCGAGATGAGCTCGAGGTAGGACGTGGGCGTCGTGTAGTAGAACCGGCCAAGGTCGTTCTTGAACTTCTCGGCGAGACTGCGGACGCTGACGTGGATGCTCATGCACATATCCTCGACGGCGTCGCGGACCTCCTCCGTGTCAAAGTCGACATCGCGCATGAACTGCTTTGCGACCGCCTTGAGAGCATCGCTGGGCCACTCCTGGAACCAGTTGATCGAGCAGCAGTTGACCAGCGAGGGGAACTTGCGGATGCGCACGCGGAAGGCCTCCCCGACGGGGCTGAAGGCCAGCACAATGTGCAGGTTCTCCCGGCACTGCTCTACGAAGTAGGCGTACAGCTCCTCCATGCCCAGGGGGCGGCCCTCGGCCTTGGCCTTCTTGGTGACCTTCTCCGTGAGGGCGGCAATCTCGTCCTTGGCGAACAGATTGGGGACCTCGCCCGTGTTGAGAATGTTGTTTATGTCCTCGAGGAAGGCCTCCTGCTTGATCTGCGTGTCGGCCAGCATGAAGACCGTCTGCTTGTCGTCCCCACCCGCCTGTGTCAGGATGCGCTTGAGGTCGTCCCGCCACTCGCCCATGCTGTAGCTCTTGGTGATCTCGATGCTCTCCAGCTTGTACTCGGCCATGTAGGCCGCGATCCGTGTCAGGCTCTGCCTCCCAGAGCCCCCGACGCCCACCAGCATGCAGTTCCCGTACGGCTGCTTGATCACGCGCGAGATGCGGCAGATGTGCTCGGCAGCGTACTGGAACAGCACCAGGTCCATCCGCGTCTTGTGGTCCGAGTTATAGCTCGACAGGTAATCCTCAATCACCTTGAGCAGCTCGGACAGGCTGGCCACCTCGTCGTACTTCTTTGGGTCCGCGTTCGGGACCTGGAAGTCACAGTACATGAGCTTCCGTAGGTCGGTCAGCTCAGGGGCAGAGCCGTCGGCCTGCTCGAAGACCTTGTCGAATTTCTGGCCCAGGACGTTGTCGACGCTGTCCTTAACGAGCTGGCAGAACCAGAGGCGGTCCTCGTCGCTGATCAGGCGGTCGTGGAAGACGCGCAGGCACTCGTGCACCCAGAGACGCGACAGTCCGCGGGCATCAGTCAGGGGCACCCCGCACATCTGCATCCCCTGGAAGACCTTGCTCAGGTCGCGCATGTTGTAGAGGTAGTGGCTCTTGGCGGGGGTGGGCAGCAGCTCCGCCCGGACCGTGTTGTAGATCGACACGGTGGCCCGCACGATTGCGCTCCCCTTGGCCCGGACCTCGTCGGGGGCCTTGGCCCGGCGGAACCACCAGTCGATGATGCTCGAGTAGATGCTCAGGTACGTCTCGTCGGTGAACTCCGTGACGGAGATCACGTTGAAATGCCGGAGCAGGCGCGGGGTGACCTCGTTACGCCCGCCGCCAGGGGGCCCCATGGCGGAGCAGAGCTGGATGTCGACGAGGTTGGTGAAGGTGTTCTCGTTCCGGTTGTACCACCCCTGGTGGTCGCAGAACTGCCGCAGGAGCTCGATCGGAGGCTGCGCGCCATACGTCTCCGGGGTGGGCATGTTGAGGTCGTCCACGAAAATGACGCACTTGAGCCCGATCGGGGGGCCCAGCACGTGCTTGCGGCGCTGCTTGAGCTTCATGTCGATGATGTCCTGGATCTGGTTGGCGTTGGTCTGTGCAGAGAAGGCCGTCTGCACGTTCATGTACTTGGCCCTGTCCATCTGGTTGAGCCTCGACTGAACGTACACCGTCTTGCCCGTGCCCGTGGGACCGACGAAGAGGCACGACTTGCCGGCCGTGGTGAGCGTGTCGAAGATGAACGAGTAGCGGACCGTGTCGACCGTCGTGATGACGAGGCTGTTGAAGGGCGTCTTCTCGCTGGGGGGCTCGACCTTGGTCGTGTCGAGCCAGTGCTTCCACTGCATCTTGTCCGTGTCGAAGAGGAAATCGAACACGAGGCCGTCTGCGGGAAGGTGCACGTTGAGCTTGGCGCCCGAGTCGGGGTACGCGACCTCCACCCCGGGCCCGAGGTCATAGTCCTTGCGGTCAGGCTTCGCGTCCACGACGCCCTCGGCCAGCGCGCGGAAGAAGGTACTGAACACGGGGCGCCCGGCGGCATCGACGGTGGCGCCCAGGGACCAGATGGCCGACATGAGGAAGATGCCGTCGACGAGGCGGGGGGTGTCCTTGGCCGAGGGGGCCTTCGCGCCCTCCTCGCGGAACATGGGGCTCATGGCGTCGAAGAAGCGCATCAGCCACGACACGAGGCCGATCGACAGCGTCTGCACGGGCTCCCGGCAGTTCCGGCGGATGAAGGCCGTGCACGGGTCCACGAACCACTTGAACAGCTCGGTGATCCGGGGCGCGCTGGGCTTGAGGCTCTCGGGCGCCTGGTTGAGCCACGACACGACGAGGGGCTCCCAGCCCATGGAGCTGGGCTCCACGTACACCATCCCGCACCTCGACACAGTGGCCGGGGACGCCTGGAGCAGGTCCTGGACCTCGAAGATCATGTTCATCTGCGGAGTCATGCTGATGGTCTCGCCGGAGTTCAGACAGAGCTTCTTGTTGTCGTCGAGGACCGTGTTCATGTTCTCGATCCACACGGCGTCCACCGGGCCGTCCAGGATGACCCACTGCCGGTCCTTGACGGCATCGGGGCCCACCCCGGCCTTGTAGGCGTTGCGGAACTCGGTGGCCAGCACACCGTCCTTCCACTCCTTGGAGATTTTGTCCGGGGCCCCGTAAAGCTGGTCGATGTAGACCGCCTTGGGGTTCATGATGTGCGTCTGCACCTTCACCTCGCCGAGCTGCTTGCGCTGCTCGAGCAGGCCAAGCGCTGCGGCCAGCATGCGGTACAGGCTCGTCTTCGCACCGAACGAGTACCCGACGATCATGAGGCCATGGCGGACGAGGATCATCTCGTACAGTTGGAAGAGCTTCTCGAGGAACACGTCCGTCGGCTGCAGGTTGGCCGCCTCGCACGAGTCCCGCACGGCCAGCTCGAGCTTCTCGTAGTCGGGGGCCGGGAGCTCAACACCCGGGAAGAGGTCCGACAGGATACCGTTGAAGAGCGGGATGTCGGGGGCCAGGAACTTGGGAAGGTTGACATCCTGGATAGACCGGAGCATCATGACGTCCTCCGACAGGCTGGCGAGCTCCTTCTTCTGCTTGTTTGCCGTGGCCGCCCGCAGCACTGACATGACGGCGCGCATGCCATAGTCGTAGTGCTTCTGGGACGAGAGCTGCTCCGAGCACAGGCGGTACGTGGCCACGAGTTTGCGGGCGAGGTCGCGTGCGCCCTCATACCCGGCCGAGTAGAGGATAATCTCGCTGATCAGCGCGTAGTCGGGGACCATCATGGCGACGGATCGGAACAGTGCCTTGAGGTTGTCCGGGAGCTCGGAGCGCCCGGCGTACCCCGGGTTCATCGTGATGAAGACGTTGCACGACTGCTTGAGAGTGATCTTGGAGCCCTCGAAGTCGAAGAGCTTCTTGCGCTGCGCCTTGGCCCGCTGGATAGTAAGGATCTGCTGCGCGATCACCGAGAGCACCTCCAGGTTGATGCGGTTGAACTCGTCGAAGCAGGCCCAGGAGCCGGCCGACGCGAGGCCCTTGAACATCTTGCCCATGGCCTGGTACTCCATCTGGTCCGAGCAGTTGAAGACGACGCACTGCATGGCCATGGCCTTGGCCAGGTCCTTGGTCGTCTCTGTCTTGCCCGTCCCGGCGGGGCCCTCGGGGGCGCCCCCGAAGTTGAGGTGCAGGGCGCCCATGAGGGTGCGGTAGCACCGGTCTGTGAGCGGAGTGATCACCAGGCGCGAAGAGTTGCCCAGGTACTCGTACCCGTACTCGAGCGCGGCGTTGATCATGCGCACGACCAGGTCGCCGTCCTCCCAGTTGTACCGGAGCTGCGAGATCCACTCGAACTCTGTCTCCGAGGTCACGCCCTGCTTCGAAAGCTCCAGGACGACGTCGCGCGCGTGGACGTCGATGACGATGAGCGCCGAGAGGGTCATGCGCTGGAGCTTGGTCAGGTCCCCGCGGACCTTGGCGACGACCTTCATGAGCTCCTCGGTGCACTTCGACGCGTACTCGGACAGCGTGCCCTCAGCGATGGCGAGAGCCGTCTCCTGGGTCCAGAACAGGCAGTCAATCCCGAGCACGACCTGTCCGGGCCAGTCAAGGATCCATTTGGTCCGCTCCGTGCTCTCGTAAGCCTCGGTCGCCGACAACATCTCCTTCTTGACCGACGCCTTCATCGACGCCTCGCACTCAATCAGCCACCTCTCCACGGCACCGTTGGCCTTGGCCGGCTCGAAAGGCTGAAGAGCGACGACTTCGCCCTCGGCGCTCTGCATCCCCTGAACGACCATGTTCTTGTCGAACTCGAGGGCCAGGATGCCCTCGAAGCACTTAGACATGTACGGCTGCACACGCGTTGGGTCCTTCGTCTCAGAGAGGATGGCGAGGAGCTCTGGGTCGGCGAGGAAGTAGAAGCGCGGGAAGGCGACACGCTTGGTCTCGAGGTACTCGTTGAGCCCGCGCTGAACCTGGTCGAGGAGCTGGTTAGCCTCAAGGAGCGCGGCGAGCATCTCAGGGTCGGCTGTGACGGCGAGGACCTCCGGGTTCTTGACGGCCTTCTCCATGATGTCGCGCCAGGAGAGGTCGACCATCTTGAACTTGGCGCCCTCGGTGGGCATCTGCTGCATGATGTCCTCTGACCCGAAGATGGGCTCGAGGTACAGCCAACCATCCTGGCACTTGATCCACTGGTCGATAATGTCCTGTGTCATACCAAGCTTCGACTCCCAGAGCTTGACGGCCTCCTCGTGGGGGCCGATGAAAGGGGAGGCGCGCATTGACTGCGTCTTGACGATGTGGTCGTCCAGGAGCATCTGGATGTCGTCCAGGGCGCGGAGCTTGTACGTGCCCGTGTCCCGCCACATGCCGAACTCGAACTCAATGCCCGTCCACTCGCCCTCCATCTTGCGCAGCGCCTTCTCGAGGCTGAACTCCTTGCTCGCGTTCTCGCTGACCTCCTGGATCTGGTCCAGGTGGTCCCCGAGGCCCATAGACAGGGCGATTGAGAGGGTGAACTCGTCCTCCATCTTGACCTCACGGCCGACGATCTCTGAGATGGCCCGCCAGTGGCGTGTCTGCATCCCCGGGTTGCACACAGCCGTGATGAGGGGGATCTTGTCCATGAACTCCTCGAGGAGCTTGCGCGTCTCGAGCACGACGCTCGCGGGGGGGCCCACGAGGAGCTTGGTCAGCTTGCCCGACTGGCGGTACCACTCGTCCACCTTCGCCGCGACCATCTCGGCATCGATCTCCTTGAAGGGGCCGTCCTGCCAGTCGGGGCGGTCCCGGCTGAAGGACGCGCAGAGCTCCCAGAGCTTGGCTGTTGGGTCGAAGACCTTGCTGATCTGGTCCAGGATGGGCCACTCGGTCTCCTTGAGCCCGAAGATGGCCTCGCGGCTCTGGTACAGCTCGGCCAGCTCCTTCAGGTTGGCATGCGTCTGCTGGATGTCCAGCACCTGCAGGGCCCGGTCCTCCACGGCGCTGAGGTCGCCCAGCTTGACGAACTCGTTCACCTCCTTCTCCAGGCCCGCCAGCTTCTCCGTCAGCGCCTTCATGTCGTCTCGGAGCTGGTCCATGTAGGCGATGCGGGCCTTGGCTGCGCGGGCCTTCCACTTGAGCACGACATCGGTGAGGCGGAGGGGGCAGTTAAGGAGCTCGAAGTACAGGGCCGACTGGGCGTCCTCGATCACGAAAGTTTTGGCGTCGAGGGACTCGTACGCCTCACGAGACTCGTCGATGCGCTCCGCGAGCGACTCCAGCTGCCCCTCCGTCTCCTCGAGGAAGGTGTTGAGCTCGTCGAGCATCTCGGGGTCCGTGGGCTGCTGGGACAGCGTCGTGCACATGTGGTCGTACGTGGCCGCGATCTCGCGGTTGGCGTCGGTCCACCGGCGGGCAATGTCGTGCAGGAGCCCGATGCGGATCACGCTGGCCTTCTCGTGCAGGCTCGCCTTGGCGGCCGAGCAGTCGACGCTGACCATGGCGAAGTTGACGCAGGCCTCGCACCGGTCGAAGACGGTCTGGATGAGCCCATCAAACTTGGTCACCTCGGCCAGCGACTCCTCCAGCGTGTGCTCCCGGGCCCGCCAGTCCTCAAGGAAGGCCTCCTCATCCACTTCCACGAGGTCACGGATCGCACCGAAGGCGGCGAGCAGGTCGAGGGGCCCTTGAAGGTTCTTCTCGACGACGGCGAGGAGCTGCCGCTTGAGCTCCGACACCCGAGGGTCGGCGAGGTCAACGGTGGGCAGCGTGGTGTTGTCCTGCGCGAGGGCCAGCTTGGCTGAAACGTCCTCGACGCCCTCCGACTGGAGGAAGATCTCCTCAAAGACGGACAGGAGCTTCGAGGTGATCTCGTCCACCCCGGGCGTCAGCTCTAGGCTCCGCTGCTCGGTCGAGTAGCACAGCCGGATCCGCAGCAGCTGCGTCGGTACCGTCGTGAAGAGGTCCGCGCCCCACTTGCCGTCGTCCGTGTCGGGCCGCCCGGCCCTGGCCTCCCGCGAGCCCTCCTCGAAGTCGTACCCCCGGAGCACGTCCACCAGCGCCCGGGCGCTCTGCACCACGGCCACCTGCACCTGGTCCGCCATCTTCAGCGACACCATCTTGACGTACCGCGAAAGCTGCGCGCTCGACGCCACGGCCGACGCCGTGCTGACGGGCTCGCGGCGCTCGAGCTCTTCCATGAGGGGGTTCTCGGCGGGCCGCAGGGCGACGGCCACGTCGTCGAGCTCCCGAAGCACGCGCAGGACCCACGTCGTCTTCAGGCCCTCCATCGCCTCGTGCACCGAGTGGACCCAGTAGTCGTGGAGGTCGTCGAGGGCGGCCGGGAGCTCGAGGAGGGAGAGGGACGTGTCGACTAGGCGGTCCCCCGAGACGTCGAGCTCGCTGTGGAAGGACTGGAGCCCGCTGAGGTACGTCTGCTGAGCCTGCGGGAGCGTCGACTTGACGTCGGCCTGGAGCACGGAGAAGAGCTCCCGGTCCGTCATCTCGCAGTGCACGCTCCCGCCCTGCCAGTGGGCCACTGCCCCGACATCGGGGCATGGGGCGACGCCGGACGCGGGGACGGGCGGCGCGCGGGGCAGGGGCGCGATGGCCAGGACATCGGCCAGGTCCTTGGCCAGCTCCGGGTCGGACAGCTTGTGCCGCATGACCGACTGTTTGATCGAGTGCCGGTACACGTCACGGAGCTCCTCCAGGCAGTCGTCGACCACCCCGGGGAGGGCGGTGGCGAGGTCCCAGTTCGCGAGCGCCATGACCCGCTGCTCGAACTCGTCGTCCATGATGTCCCGGTGCTCGAACGGGATCGAGTCGAGGAACTCCTGGTACCGCGCCCGCGCCTCCACCTCGGCCTTCTCCCGCCGGGCGGCCCGGATGCGCGCCGAGAGGGCGGCGGGCTCCTCGGCGTCCAGGCACACGTTCAGGCGCTTGACGCGGAGCTTTTCCTTCCCGCTGTGCACCCACCGGATGTCGAACTGTCTCGCATCGGCGTGGAAGGCCGTCGCGTGGCAGGGGGCCCAGTAGAACTGCCCGTCGTTGGTGAAGAAGCGACACCGCGCCGGGATGCCGGGGGCTCCCCGCGCCTGCTCCTCAGCAATCATCGCCGGGAAGTCGAGCGCGTCGTCCGCGTCGAGCGGGTCGTACGCCTCCAGCGGGAGGCTCGAGCCCCCCTTGACGGCAAACTCGTCCTTGCGCGGCTGCCGCGACGAAGTGTCCCCCCGCGCGGCCACCCACTCGAGCGGCGTGGCGTCCTCGGGGCCCCCGGGGGGCTCGGGCGCGGGCTCCTCCCCGCCCTCGCCGTCCTGCCGCGGGGGCAGCTCCCCCCCGTCCCCGTACAAGTCCGGACGCGGGGGGAAGGACCCGTTGTCTCCAATGTCGTACCAGTCCGGGGCCGCGTGGGGCGCCTCGAGGCGGTCGAGCTTGATCGGGGACTTGGGGGGCGGGACCTTGAACGCGGGGTGGACCTTGCCCGTGCGGGCGAGGGGCGGGAGGGCCGGCGCGTCCGAGCCCGCGCTAACGGGGCGGGAAGGCGGGTCCAGCTCGCCCTTGGGGTAGGTGGGCGGGGGCGCCGTGCCGTCGAAGTGGGTGCTTGCGTCCAACGCCCCTTCCCCGGCATGTTGACCCCTGGCCGTGCCGCCAGTCGCCCCGAGGGTCTTCCCGAGCTGGAACGCCCTCGGCAGGCGGATCTGCAGGAGCGTCAGAGGGGGCGGGGGCGGGGGTCAGCCGCGCGAGCAGCGAGGGGTGCGGGCGGGGGGCGAACTGGCGGGGGGGGGGCTCTGCTCCGCGACGTGGGCGGCCCCGGGGGGCGTCTCCGTCGACGTACGGGTCAGTAGATGGGTCATTGTCCCACTTCCGAGCAAACACCACCGGAAAAAGCGGCAGTAATCACCACAGGAGCATCGGGGGGGCACCACCGGCACAACCAGACGGAGGGCATGTCCCCTCGCGTATGAAATCGGACGGGTGCATTTCCACAGTGGACAGCGACATCCAAACGAAATAATCGATGGGACAGGGCGTCGGTCACGCATATATCTTGCGCCGCCGTCCGAATCCACCGCCAGGTCCCCTCCCAGCGGAAAATAGTACCGTGCACGGGCTCCAGCCGAGAACAGATGTTGTGGGCGATGGGGACTTCCCAGGGCCCTGGCCAGCAAGGAGCGGTGCTCGACAGGCGGAGGCATCCGGACACTGCTCGACGGCCGCGCGGAAGGGCACACCGGGGCACCCTAGAGGGGCCCGAGGGGGCGGGGGTGCATTTCGTAACAGGGAACGCATGCTCACCTTGACGGGGGCCGAAAGGTCGGGCCCGTGACCCTTCTTTCTATGACCGTGCATTTTAATCTATCAGTTCAATAACACATGGTCAAGGAGAAAGGCACGGGGTCCTATTGCGAAGCGCTCCGAGCGAAACGGGTGGGGCAGTTCACTTCGAGCAACAATCGCTGCACTAGAGGGTTCTCTTTTCATACAGTTTTGGCGCCGCTGGCATCGCACGCTCTCACTTCAGGCACGGGTCACCCGCTCCGCCCCACCGGGACACCACCGTGGCGACAGACGCGAAAAGAGCCCGGAGACTGACTTGGCTCCAGAGCCCTCTCTCCCGCGAAGATCACTACGTTCCCCTATACGTCTCCCGGTGCACTCGAGATCGTCACAACTCGTCACTTTCCCATTGTCACTCGCTACCGTATCCCGTGAGGCTGCATAGAGCTCTCCTTCCATCCCCTGTCCTTGCTCCGCCCTCTGGCTCGACTGCAGTCCCGAACCGCGGGGAACGACTCGCCGAGACCGGGAATCATGTTGAGGAGGATTGCAACCTCCCTCGCGAGCTCGTCTCAGGTCGTCACGGAGACCGTGGCCTTCCAGGTGCGCTACCGGGCCCACCCCCCTCGGGCTGCACCTTCGGGGAACGGGTGCAAATGGGTGCGAGTGTCATGAGGAGCGATGCGTGTGATGGATGGAATCGTTTGAGCACTAGGTGTGCCCCGCTGCAGTCTCTTTGCCGCGCGGGCCCCTGTGCACCCGCCGCGGGAGCAGACCCGAGGGCTCGGTTCGTCCGCTCCCACTTCCCGCGCCTCGCCCACCCCAACCAGCGCCGATCTGCTCCCCCCTCGCGTTTCCTTGCGTGCAGAGCCAACGATTCTTCGCCGCCAAGGCCAGGACGTGCATCGTGGGGGTTGAGGTGGACGAGAACGCCCGGGGCACTCTCATCGCCGAGTGCGGGGCCATCCTGAACGACGTCAGCAGCATGCCCGCGGACGCTGAGTTCCGGAAACAGACGGAGACGCTCTTTGGTTACATTAAGAAGGCGTGCGAGGACCCCGCGATCAAGGACGACGCGGAGCTCGAGGTCAAGGTGAGTTTGGGGAACGGGGTGGGCACTGCCCCACCTCACTCGCGCGCCCTCCTCCCCGGGACCCCCCCCCTCACGGCCCCACGCATCTCCGCTCCCGCCTTTCCCGCAGCTCGACCGTGGGCAGCTGGAGGAGATCATCGTGACGGCCCGCAACCACCGGTCCCTCATCCCCAAGATGTTGGCTGCCAAGCCCTGGGCCAACGCCGACACCCTGGAGGTCAAGTTCTGGGAGGCCGACGAGAGTGCATGAGTCCTGTGCCGCGGGGCGCGTGCTTCCTCTCCATGGGGGGCGTTGAAGCAGACAACCTATGGGGCGGGCGCAATACGCTATTGCACACGGGGCGCAGGCACGGGGTGTTCCCGGCGGCGTCATGCCCCTGGCATGTGGGTGCGCCCCAACCCCCCGTCAAAACTCGTCCTCCTCGTCGGACGAGTCCACATCGTCAACGTCCGCGTTAATCTTCCATCCATCGGCGAACAGGACCTTGCGCACGGTCACGACGCGCGAGCCGCTCCTGATGCCGCACGCCTCGAGCGACCTGTCCCCAGGGCACGCCTTGCCGTCGAGCACGGTCAGCTCCCAGTCCTCCTCGAAGCCGTTGAGCCGGAGGAGGTCCTCCACGGGCTCCCACCGGAGCTTCCTTGCGATCTCGGCGCGCAGCTCGAACACTGCGGGGGGCATTGCGCGGAGCGGCGAGAAGCTCACTGGGCCACGGGAATCGGGTGTGGGAGAAGCAGGGACAACGGGCGTGACGACGCAGTTGCCACGGAGCCGCGTCGGCCGGCCTCCGAGGACCCGGGGTGGCGCGCGTCGGGGGCGGCCCCGATCTCCTCACCAGACATGCTCGCGGGGACCTGGAGGGTGAGTGCGTCGAGGGAGTTGGTGGTGGTGCTGCGGGCGCGGGGCCAAAAACAGGATACAGTGAGCGGCTCAATCCCAATGGAAGCAACGCGCCGCACGCTCCGGTACGTCTTGCATGCCTTGAGTGCATCCCTTTCGCTTTCTCAGAACTCGACCTCGTCCGTTTTTTTCGGCACCCGCCCCACCCGTGCGAGGTACGTATGAGTCCTTCGGGCTCACCTCATCGACTCTTTCCAGTAAAGAGACCACCGCTCATGCTGAACGCGAGGGAGAATCTGCGGAGAGCGGGGTACGCGAGCCGAAAACCCTTCGACTTCTCCTCGACGTTTCCGAAAACTCGGGACACGAGGTGGGGGTCCTCGCCCATTGCGGACCACCTGCGTTTAATATTAGGAGGCGCGAGTATGTTTGGTGCCTAGAAGTCTCACCGTCACGGACAGCATTGTAGCGTCCATCTGCAGGGTGTCTTTCGTCCGCCCCCGCGGTCTGCGTCTCTGGGCTCCCACGGCTCTCGCTTGCGGGTGGACAAGTGCCCTGTGCAGCAGTCCACCCGCACGAATGAGGCGTTGCGGGGCGCGGGAGGGGCGCCGCTGCGCGTGCGAGTGCCTCACCGAGCGCGGGAGTCGGCAGACTGGCAGTGCCCCTGCGTGCCTATCCGTGGGCTCCCTGGGAAATTCAAGGGCAAAACAACAACCCAACAGGCAACGCGCCAGAGGAGGCGACGGTCCCCGAACTGTGTAGCACGGCAGACGCAGCGCTCCCCGATCTAGCACGCTCCACCCATGAGCAGCCACCGGCTGCTGACCACGCCCAGGAGAGCGCGGCCCACAGCGCGAACCCCAGCAGTGTCGCCCCAGCAGCGGGAAGCTGCTTAGAGACGGCGACCGCGGCGACCACCCTTGCGGCGGGTAGAGTCGTGGGGGATGGGGGTCACGTCCTCGATGCGGCCGATGCGGATGCCGGCACGGGCAAGGGCGCGGAGGGCGGACTGGGCACCGGGACCGGGGGTCTTGGTGCGGGAGCCACCGGTGGCACGGAGCTTGATGTGGAGGGCAGAGATGCCGAGCTCCTTGCAGCGGGTGGCCACGTCCTGGGCGGCAAGCATGGCCGCGTAGGGGGAGGACTCGTCACGGTCGGCCTTCACCTTCATGCCGCCGGTCACGCGGACGAGGGTCTCCTTGCCGGACAGATCCGTCACGTGGACGAAGGTGTCGTTGAAAGAAGCGAAGATGTGGGCAACGCTGCGGGTGGGGGTCAAGAGGGGAGCCGGTGAGGGGGATGTCTGGGGGGGGGGGCTGGACGGCTCCCGAGAGGAAGCCGG
>Ga0181583_10001412_pt1 | contig 17751 bp, 16 predicted proteins | sample 071ome_31_FD_132461 | JGI IMG/M metagenome (GOLD analysis project Ga0181583, IMG submission 132461) | Coastal salt marsh microbial communities from the Groves Creek Marsh, Skidaway Island, Georgia - 071405CT metaG (megahit assembly) | ecosystem: Environmental > Aquatic > Marine > Intertidal... | reverse complement strand
TATCCTGCAGCATTGGGACAGCGAGAAGGGCAACTTCCTTCAGGTCTGCCCGAAAGAGATGCTGGACAAGCTGGCGTATCCGTTGGGCGTTGAGCCCACGGCCATTCCCGCCGAGTAAGGTTTGACCAAACAAAAAAGGCGCTGCGGAAACGCGGCGCCTTTTTTTACGTCATGCTAGGCTTAGTCCCGATTGATCCGGTAGTCCGCGTGGCAGCCTTTGCAGGTTTTGGCCAGACCGCCAAACGCCTGTCCCATTGCCGAATTATCCCCTGATGCCGCGGCTTCGGACATTGCCGTCGCGGCGTTCGCCAAATCGGCAAACTTTGCGTCGAAGTCGGCCTTATCCGTCCAAATTTTCGGCCCTGCCTCGCTTGGGGCGGCGTCTGACCCTTCGGGGAACATATCTGGCATATGGCGCGCGATCATGCCGATCTCATCTATAGCCGCTTGAACTGCTTCTGTATCTAACTCCGCCGTTCCACGAAGCATGGCATTCACTGATTTGAGATGGGCGGCAATTTTACCCATCGCATCCATCCGCTGTTTAACAACACCAGTTGCCCCATCATGAGCGACTGCGAAGGGTGCTGCGAGAATAAGGCCCGAAAGTAGAACCGCTTTGGCGTGTTTAATTTTCATCATGTTATCCCGTTGGCGCGTTGTAGTTCCCGAACATAGAGGATGATCTGTTTGATGTCAGCGTCCGTCAACCCTTCGATCGGAGCCATGTTGCCGAAGCGCCAATGATGCGCCTGCACCCCGCGTCTGGGAGCCAGCATAAAGGCCATGTCGCCGTGATGACTGGGTTCGTAGATTTTATGAACCAGAGGTGGCCCCGCGCCATCAACCCCTGCGGCATTATCACCGTGGCAGACAGCGCATTTGGCGTTGAAAATGGTCTCGCCCATTTTTGCGCCAGCACTCAGGTCTGGAACGATCACGTCAACAATGTTTGTTCCAGCAACCTCAACGCGTGCAGGGTCTTGCGGATTACCAAGGATGAAGTAAGCCCCAGCCGCAATTGCGACGACGACCGGTAGGCCGATTTTCAGGTTCAGCTGCATTGTGTGCCTTTTTGTATTCCTTGCTTTTCGCACTTCCCCTAGCTGTAAGGTCAACACCAATAATTCTGACAATTCCGTGAGTCACCTGTCCGCTGGACCTTGGCTGAAAACCCGCCTATAAGCGCGTCCATGACACGGCAATTCGGCATCATTATTCGAATTAGTCACCCGGCGCTCTGAGAAGATAGAGTTTGCCGGGCAAAGGCGTATGGAATACCGCGCCGACCTTTGTTAACACCCCTTCAAACAGATTTTGACGGAGCGACACGGATATGTGTGCCGACACCCCTGACTACAAAGATACTCTGAACCTTCCGGAAACCGACTTTCCAATGCGCGCCGGCCTGCCCAAGCGAGAGCCCGCATGGCTTGAGCGCTGGGAACAGATGGATGTTTACGGACGTCTGCGCGACAAAGCCAAGGATGGATCGCGCAAACCTTTCACCCTGCATGACGGCCCGCCCTATGCGAACGGGCATTTGCACATCGGACACGCGCTGAACAAGACGATCAAGGATATGATCGTCCGCAGCCACCAGATGATGGGCTTTGACAGCCGCTATGTGCCGGGTTGGGATTGCCACGGACTGCCGATCGAATGGAAGATCGAGGAACAGTACCGCAAAAAGGGCAAGAACAAGGACGAGGTGCCGGTGAACGACTTCCGCGCCGAGTGCCGCAAGTTCGCTGAGGGCTGGGTGGATATCCAGCGCGAAGAGTTCAAGCGTTTAGGCGTCACCGGCAACTGGGACGATCCGTACCTGACCATGAATTTCCACGCCGAGCGCGTGATCGCTGAGGAATTTATGAAGTTCCTGATGAACGGTACTCTCTATCAGGGCTCGAAGCCTGTGATGTGGTCTCCGATGGAGAAAACCGCGTTGGCTGAGGCCGAGGTTGAATACCACGACAAGGAAAGCTTCACGATCTGGGTGAAGTTCGATGTTGCCACTGAAGGCGACTTGCAGGGGGCGAAGGTAGTGATCTGGACCACTACGCCTTGGACCATCCCGTCGAACAAAGCTGTCGTTTACGGCGAGAGCTTTGACTACGGCTTGTACGAAGTCAAAGCCACTCCTGACGAATGCTGGGCCAATGTTGGCGACCGCTACATCCTTGCGGACAAACTGGCCGAGTCCGTTTTCACAAAAGCCCGTTTGGAAAATGACCAGTGGACCCGTGTCCGCGCGGTTTCGGCAGATGAACTGGCCGGATTGTCTTTGCTGCATCCGCTTGCCGGTGCCGAAGGCTCTAACGGTGAATGGGACGACCTGCGTGATTTCCGCGCTGCCGACTTTGTGACAGATGAAGAAGGCACCGGTTTCGTCCACTGTGCGCCAAGCCACGGTATGGAGGAATACGAACTTTACCGTGATCTCGGCATGCTTGAACAGGTCATCACTTACAACGTGATGGATGACGGCGGCTTCCGCGCCGATCTGCCATTCTTTGGCGGACACTACATCCTGAACCGCAAGGGCGGCGAAGGCACGGCCAACAAAGCTGTCATCGACAAGCTGGTCGAGGTCGGTGGTTTGTTGGCGCGCGGCAAGATCAAACACAGCTATCCACACTCTTGGCGTTCAAAAGCACCTGTGATCTATCGCAACACGCCGCAGTGGTTTGCGGCGGTCGATAAGCCGGTGAATGACGGTCAAGACGATTATGGCACCACGATCCGCGAGCGCGCCTTGCGGTCCATCGACGAACTTGTGAAGTGGACCCCACAGACCGGCCGCAACCGCCTGTATTCGATGATTGAAGCGCGCCCTGACTGGGTTCTGTCGCGCCAGCGCGCATGGGGTGTCCCTCTGACCTGCTTCACCAAGAAAGGGGCGTTGCCGACCGATCCAGATTTCTTGCTGCGCAATGACGATGTGAATGCGCGTATCGCAGAAGCGTTTGAGGTTGAAGGCGCTGATGCGTGGTATGCAGATGGCGCGAAAGAGCGGTTCCTTGGCGGTCTGGTCGATGCGGATGCCTATGATCAGGTGTTCGACATTCTCGACGTCTGGTTCGACAGCGGCTCGACACACGCCTTTGTTCTGCGCGACCGCGAAGATGGCACCGAGGACGGGATCGCCGACGTTTATATGGAAGGCACCGACCAGCACCGCGGCTGGTTCCATTCGTCACTGTTGCAGGCTTGTGGCACTAAAGGCCGTGCACCTTACCGCAACGTCGTCACGCATGGTTTCACGCTGGACGAGAAGGGCAACAAAATGTCCAAATCGCTTGGCAACACCATTGTGCCGGAAGAGGTCATCAAGCAGTACGGTGCGGATATCCTGCGCTTGTGGGTGGCCCAGACCGATTACACCGCCGACCAGCGGATCGGGCCGGAAATCCTTAAAGGGGTCGCCGATAGCTATCGCCGTCTGCGTAATACGATGCGCTTTATGCTGGGATCGTTGGCACAGTTCAGCGAAGCGGATCGAGTTGATCCGAAAGACATGCCCGAACTTGAGCGTTGGGTTTTGCATCGTCTGGCCGAGTTGGACCACAAGGTCCGGACTGGATATGCTTCGTTCGATTTCCAAGGTGTGTTCAGCGCGATCTTCAACTTTGCTACTGTCGATCTGTCGGCGTTCTATTTCGATATCCGCAAAGACGCTTTGTATTGCGACGGAGACACCCTGCGCCGCCGCTCGGCACGTACGGTTTTGGATATTCTGTTCCATCGTCTGACCACGTGGCTGGCTCCGGTACTGGTGTTCACCATGGAAGAGGTTTGGTTGGAACGCTTCCCGGGCGACGACAGCAGCGTTCATCTGGTGGATATCCCAGAAACCCCGGCAGATTGGCTGGATGAGCCTTTGGCTGCGAAATGGGGCAAAGTCCGTCAGGCGCGCCGCGTTGTAACCGCCGCGCTTGAGGTTCAACGAACCGATAAAGTGATCGGCGCGTCGCTAGAGGCGGCTCCGGTCGTTCATGTGCGCGACGCAGATATGTTAGAGGCCCTGAAGTCGGTTACTTTTGAAGATATCTGCATTACGTCAGACCTTTCGCTCACCGGCGATCCAATGCCGTCAGAGGCGTTCCGTTTGCCAGAAATCGAGGGCGTGGGCGTGGTGTTTGAAAAAGCGGAGGGCGAAAAATGTGGTCGCTGTTGGAAGGTCTTGCCGGATGTCGGTAAGCACAATCACAGTGCTACCTGTAAGCGATGTGACGAAGCGCTCAGCTAAAAAAACGCGTAGGGGGTCGGATTTTCCGACCCCTTTTTTAACCGCTTTTTGTCCATTATTTTGAACCAAAACTAAATCCTTCGAACAATCTGTCGTTCTCTAGAATGCCCCTGTGCAACGAGATTTGATCGAAGGAAATTGTATGTTCAGCGCCATTTCGCGTCGGGTTGCCTCTCAAAGGCTATCGGTGTCTCTATCAATCCTAGTCGCGGTTCCATTGATTTCTGTTCTTTTGTTTGTCGGCAATATGGTGGCAACAACCAGCATGGACGTTGCGAATACTCTGCGATTGTCAAAAATTCTGGACGTTGCTGTCAGCATGTCCAATCTGGTGCACACCCAGCAAAAAGAGCGAGGGGCGACAGCGGTGTATACCAATACCGCCGGTAAAGAATTTGCGTCTGAGCTTCAGGCACTTCGCGACGAAACCGATGCAAACCTTTTTATTTTGGAGCAAAATATCACAACTTTGCGGGACTCTGGTAGTGACGCGCTTGTCCTGCGTCGTATTCAGGACATTCAGGCGATCCTATCACTTTTGCCGCAAATTCGGGCACAGTTCGACCAATTGGCAATCGATAGCTCGGAAGCCATCGCATTTTACACCGATTTGAATGCCGAATTTCTGAGCTTTTTCCAGTACATGGCAGCAAACAGTGAAAACCCAAACGTTTCGCGGAATGCAGGGGTTCTGGTTCCCTTTTAAAAGGCCAAGGAAAAAGCTGGCGTAGAGCGCGCGCTTGGCTCTAGCGCGTTCGCGGCGAAGAAGTTTTCCGTCAGCGAATATTCGTCGTTCACCAATGTGATTGCTGTTCAGGATGCGTTTTTCGAATGATTTTCTGAACGCGCAAGGCCAGAGTCGATAGAAGCATTGAATGAAATCAGGAATAGCGACGCATACCAGCGAGTCATCGAAATGCGGGACTTTGCAACCGAATATGGTCTGGAGGGCGCATTTTTCAGATTTACTGTGATTGGGGGCGATGACTTCTTTAATGCTCAAACCCAGCGTATCGACTTGTTGAAGGGGTTAGAGGATGACCTTGTTTCGGATCTTCGAACTATCATGGAGCGCGAGATTTATCTCGCCAAACGCGCGCAATTTATCGGTGGTGTCGGGTCGGCAGCGACGATTTTGTTCACGCTCGCTGTCGCACTGATCATTGCCATTCCTTTGCGCAATCAGATGCAGGCGGTCCATGCAGCAGCACGCCGCATGGCGGATGGAGACTTGGATGTCACGCTGCCGCCTTCCAGTCGGAATGAAGTGGGTCAGATTATTGAATCATTGGATTTTTTCCGATTGAAAACAATTGAAGCCCGCGCTTTGGAACAAGAAATATATCAGGAAGAACGCCAAAAGGTGGCCGATCTTGAACTTGCCGAAAAGCGCGCGGCAACACTTTCTGCCGAGGTAGCCCGGGAACTTGAGGAAACGTCGCGTGTTCTCGAAGAATTGGAGAAGCTCGGACGGAAGACCATTGAAGAACTCAGCGATGCGGATGCAAAAACGAATAAGCTGCGTGCAAAATCGGCTAGTGGTAACGAAATGGCGAAATCTGCAATCCGCGCCATGGATGAGGTAAGTATGTCGACCGTAGAAATTACCGGCATTACCAAGACCATCGATTCAATAGCATTCCAAACCAACCTTCTGGCTTTGAACGCGCGGGTAGAGGCGGCGCGTGCGGGCGCTGCTGGTCGCGGCTTTGCCGTGGTGGCCGGTGAGGAGCAAAACCTTGCGTCTCTGGCCGCTAAAGCTGCCGGAGATATCGGTGACTTGCTACAACGCAGCAAAGAGCAGGTCGAAAAAGGCGTTGAGATCGTTAACGAAACCGGTGCCGTGTTCGGTGAAGTCAACGAAGGCATGGCGCAGGTCTCGGGGCGTATTTCGGATGTGTCCAGCAATGCGGCGTCTCAGGCGGCCTCGTTATCAACGATTACAGGAGCAACCAAACGTCTGGACGGATCGATGTTGCGTCTGATCAATGCTTATTCTCCAGACTCTGCCCAACATGCTGAAGAGGCGTTGGCTGCCGAATAAAATCCAGCCTGCTGGGTTACCTAAAAACTAATAGCAATTCGCCGTTTATTTTATTTGTTCAAAGAGATTTTGCGATTTTCACCTACTAGAAGAAAAGAGACTGATTTTGAGCCAGATCGTAAACAATTGGATCAGAAACCTTCGCTTTGGGACTGCCATGCTATTCGTGGTTATGACCCCTGTGGTTCTGGCGCTAAATTTCGGAATAAGCCGTATACTTGAATACAGAGATGTTGCCATTTCGGCGCACGAAGACGCGCGGATTTTCGATGCATCCGAGACGATGGTTCAATTGGTTTATGAACTTCAGTTGGAACGCGGGCTGTCCACGATCTTTGTGGATACCGGTGGGTTGGAAATGTTTGAACAACTGCTTGAGCAACGCAGAGATACCGATGTTGGCATCGAGAACGCGACCGCTCAATTAAGTGACTTTGATGTCTCGGGGTTCGACGATGAAGCGCAAGGACATTTTAAAGCGTTCCTTCAAAAACTAGTTGGACTGGAAAAATTTCGGAGCGAGATTAGCAATCTGAAATTGAATTCGCAGGACACGTTGGAGTTTTTCAACGACATAAATTCTGAAGCTTTGGCTTTCATTCAGCATTCCGGAGAGAACAGCGAATCCCGTCAGATTTCACTTGCCGTTCATGCACTAGCTGCCTTTCAAAACGGGAAAGAGTTGCTAAGCATGGAACAGGCAATGGGGACATCTGCCTTTGCCAATCAGGGTTTCCAGTTGCCAGCTCTGATGGAATTTGCGGGCTTCTTGACTGCTCAAGATGCATATTTTGATATGTTCCTAGAGCAATCTGTTGAAGAAAACAGAAAGGTGTATTCAGACTTTGCACAGTCCGAGAATGGCATTCGGCTTGCTGAACTGCGCGAATTGGCGGTGTCAAAGGGACTTACCGGAGAATTATCATTCGATAACGCCGCGATCTATTACGCTGCTGCTGGCACATACTTGGAAAACCTTGCCGAAGTCGAAAACGCTCTGATTGCCGATGTGCGCGATATCATTTCGGCTTACGAACATGAAATGGATCGGGCGATTTTGAAACCCGCTTTGTCCTTGTTGGCAGGGCTTTTATTGACGTTTTTCCTAGCTTTTGCGCTGGTACGCCCGTTGCGTCGGGATGTGGAAAGCCTAAGCGCAGCCGCCAAGGAAATGGCGCAAGATAATTTCGACGTATCGCTGCCAAAGGCTAGCAGATCGGAGCTGGGCGAGATTTCGGCTGCGATGCAGTACTTGCGCGAGAAAAGCATAGAGAAGCGAGAACTCGAGGATAAGATTGTTCATGCCGAAAAGGTCAAAGTGGCCCAGCTCGAGCGCACCAAATTACGTAATGAGCAGGCGTCTGCACGTGTCGCGCGCGAGATTGAAGAAACGTCGCGAGCATTGGAGATGCTGTCAGACACCGGCAATAAATCTCACGCGCAGCTCGAGCAAGCCCATGTTGAGAATGTTAGCATGAAGGTGCGTGCTGACAAGGGAAACCAATTGGTGCAACAAGCAGTTAGAGCGATGGAGCAACTGTCGAAGTCGTCGAAAAACATTTCCTCGATCAGCGAAACAATTGAATCAATCGCCTTTCAGACAAACCTGTTGGCACTAAATGCTCGTGTCGAAGCGGCGCGCGCAGGAGCTGCAGGCAAAGGGTTTGCCGTTGTTGCCGGAGAGGTTCAAAACCTAGCAACTCGGGCCTCGCGTTCTGCGTCGGAAATATCCGAGCTTGTCAACAAAAGCCGCGAAGACATCGACAGGGGTGTACAATTGGTCAATGAAAGCGGGCAGGTTTTGCAGAATCTGGCGGCGGGCATGAGTAAAGCCGAAGAAACGGCGCAGAGAATACGCAAGGGATCAGAAGAGCAAGAAACCGCTTTGGCTGAAATAAGGAATGCTTCGGCGCGGTTGGAAGAAGCAATGCTGCAGCTCATAGAGGCAGGAACAGACGTGGAAAACCCGGGAAATTTGGTCGCGGCCCAATAATGGGCCACGAGCGCATTTCTTTACATCGGGGCGCAGGTATCTTTGCAAAAGAGGTTATAAAGTAGCCCGATGACCTGCTCGGTCTTGTTGTCTGCAAGGCTATAGTAGATGGTCTTACCCTCGCGGCGGGGTTCGACAAGACCTTCTTCACGCAGACGGGCCAGCATCTGGCTTACCGCAGCCTGACGGATGTCCAGCAGGTCTTCGAGCTCGCCAACCGATTTCTCCCCCGAGCCAAGATGGCACAGGATCATCAGTCTGCCTTCATGGGCGAGCGTTTTCAGATACGCCGCTGCACTTTGGGCATTTTCCGCCATTTCCTCGGGAGGGGGCGCAACATGTGTGTCCATACCGATTTCTCCTTCTGCCCTAAACATAGCACCATTTATTCAAATTGCGAGGTTGGAATGTTTATTTTGCGGGGGCACCGCCTTGAAAAGCATTACCATTTTGGTAATCGCAGGGTTCGTCGCGCATCTCAAGATGTAAATTTGACCCAACGTACGGATGCGCGCGGGCCAAGTCTTCATCAACCTCGATACCCAGTCCCGGTTCAGTTGGTGCAGGTACAAAGCCGTTTTCGACCGTGATGCGGCCCTTGATCAGATTGTGGTGAAACGGCGTTTCGATGCTCTCAAGCAAAAGTTGGTTCGGGATGGATGCTGCCAGCTGGATATTGGCCGCCCATTCAATGGGCCCAGCATAAAGGTGCGGGGCCATTTCAGCATTGAAAGTTTCGGCGACTGCGGCGATCTTGCGGGTTTCCCAGATGCCACCGGAGCGACCAAGTGCTGGCTGGAGGATGCGAACACCCGCGCGCAAGGCGGCGGTGAACTCGGCTCGGGTGGTCATTCGCTCGCCAGTTGCAACGGGAATGCGCACGGCGTTGGCAACGTTTTGGAACTCGGCGATGTTATCCGGCGGCACAGGCTCTTCGAACCACAATGGCAGATAAGGTTCGATCGCTTGACCAAGTCGGATCGCCCCGGAGGTCGAGAACTGCCCGTGGGTGCCAAAAAGCAGATCGGCTTTGTCACCAACCGCTTCTCGGATCGCTTTACAGAAGGCAACCGAAAGAGAAATGTCGCTCATGGCGGGCATATGACCGCCGCGCATTGTGTAAGGGCCTGCTGGGTCGAACTTGACGGCCGTATAACCACGGTTGACCAGATCAACAGCGGATTCAGTGGCGCCTTCGGGTGATATCCAGAAATCTTGAATCGAGTGATGCGGCAGAGGATAGAGGTAGCTGTAGGCGCGAATGCGTTCGTTCATCAGCCCGCCGATCAGAGCGTAAACGGGGCGGTCGCGGTCTTTTCCAAGGATATCCCAACAGGCGATCTCGAGCCCCGACCATGCACCGATTACAGTCAGATCGGGGCGTTGGGTGAAGCCCGAGGAATACACCTTGCGATACATGCGTTCGATGTTTTCGGGGTTTTCGTCCTGCATGTGGCGCTCGAATACATCACGGATCACATGCTTCATCGCGTCGGGACCGACAGAGGAGGCATAGCATTCACCCCAGCCAGTGATTCCAGTGTCGGTGGTGACTTTGACCAAAATCCAGTATCGCCCGCCCCAGCCTGGGGCGGGAGGTGCTGTGACGATGATGTCGAGGTCTTGCAGTTTCATTTTTTGACCCTTTTTTGGTGTTTCGCCTGTTGCTTTGTCGAAATGGAAGGGGGCGCTGCCCCCGTCGCCTTTGGCGACTCCCCCGGAGTGTTTTCGGTAAGATGAAATCAGGAGCGGTTGAAGACGATCAGATTACGCTTGGCCGCGCCTGTTTTGGTGTCGGCGATTGCTTCGTTGATTTGTTCAAGAGACCAGCGCCCTGAGATCAATTCATCTAGTTTTAGGCGGCCCTGTCGATAGAGGTCCACCATCCACGGGATATCTCGTTTGATGACAACGTCGCCCATTTTTGATCCGATCATGCCCTGACCCACAGCGGCCAGAATCCCTGGTTCGTATTCAGACAAAGCGCCCGAAGGGGGTATGCCGACGATAATGATCTTACCTCCTGGGGCCAGATAACGGGCGGCGGTGTCATAGGCTGGGATGGCACCAACGGTGACGATCACCGCGTCGGCCCCTTTACCCATTGCCTTGAACGCGGTTTTCCATGGTCTTTCGCTGGATCCTAGTACGCCGTCGGTGGCACCGAATTCCTTGGCGATGGCAAGTTTCTCTTCGCTCATATCGACGGCCACGATGCGGCGGGCCCCAGCGATGCGCGCGCCTTGGATGGCGTTTAGGCCCACGCCGCCTGCACCGATGACCACCACGTCTTGCCCGGCTTTCAGCGCTGCAGCGTTGACCACAGCGCCGACACCAGTGATCACGCCGCATGCAATCAGGGAAGCAGCTTCGCGGGACATGTCTGCGGGGATGACGACAACCTGACTTTGATCTACCACGACTTTCTCGGCGAACGCGCCGGCATACATTGCTTGTTCCATCGGTCCGCCATCAGCGTCGGTTAAAGGACCTGTGCCGTCGCGGGGCGTGCGACAAATGGTGGGTTTGCCTTCGGAGCAACTGGGGCAGGTGCCACAGGCGCGGATCAGAGTGACGATCACCGGATCGCCAATCTTGAGGTTTTTCACGCCAGCGCCCAGCTTGGTGATGCTACCGGCGGCTTCGTGCCCGTAAACGGCGGGAAGCGGTCCCCCCCATGCCCCTTCGGCATAGGAAATGTCCGAGTGGCAGATCGCGCAGGCGTCAAGCTCAACCTCGATTTCACCAAAGTCCGGCTCAGCCAGATTGATGTGTTCAATGGTCAGCGGCTTGCCGAACTCGCGGCAGACGGCGGCTTTTATTGTGCCCATCGGTTCCTCCCTAATCTTTCAGGAACGGTTGCGCGTCGTTTCTTTGGGATCAACCCCAAAACGACAATAAACGCGTCGTCAGTGGGACTCGTCAGTTGCATCGTTACGTAAATAGATCACGGCAAGCGCTAGGCTGATCATTAGAAGCACCGCACCGATCCCAAAAGGCACGCCGGGAAGGTAGACCGGTGCCTCGTCGCCCGAGAACATGCGGAAGCTATAGGTCGCGATAAGCGGTCCGAAAATTGCGCCGATGGATGCGGTAGAAGATACCACCCCCAAAAGCTCGCCCTGCACGGTGGCAGGCATTTTGCGGCTCATCATGGATTTTACCGGCGGCAGAATAACTGCTCCCAGTGCCGAAAGAGGAATTAGCGCCATGGCAATCGCTGCGTTTGTGAGAAACAGCATGATGCAAAACACGACGATATTGAGGGCGAGACCGATCAGAAGCGTGCCAAGTTCGCCAAGATAGCGCAGGTAAATCCGGATCACGATGGCCTGCACAATCGCCATAGAAATCCCGTAAAACGACAGAGAAAGACCGACCTGTCGCGGCGACCAGCCAAAAACCTCCATAGTGAAGAAAGACCAGATCGACGGATACACCACGACCGCGATTTCGTTGAGTAAAACAATGATCAGCAAAATACGCAGAGTTGGCAGTTTGATCAGTCGAAGGAATGCGCCAAGTGGATTGATCTCGGAAAGGCTGGGTAGTTTGCGTGTGGTGTTTTTTACCGTTTCGGGAAGGACAAAGGCAACAAACAGGAAGTTTGCAAATGACAGCAGCGCTGCCGCATAAAACGGTGTTCGGCTTCCGTATTCGGCCAGCATACCCCCTAGAATTGGACCGGCGACAAAACCGATACCAAAGCCGGCTCCGAACAAGCCGAAAGAGGCTGCTCGTTTTTCAGGGGGCGTAATATCAGCCAGATAGGCGTTGCCGACCGAAAAATTTGCCGCAGTCAATCCCGACACGATGCGCAGCAACATCAGCATCCAGATCGAATGGGTGAGAGCCATAACGATGTAGTCGATGAACATGATAAAGAGCGAGATCAGCAGAACCGGTCTGCGCCCCCAACGGTCGGACAGGGCCCCGATGGTTGGGGAAAATAGGAACTGCATGGCGGCAAAGCTGGTCGCCATCACGCCGCCCCAAAGGGCTGCATTTGACAGGGTATCGCCGGTGATTTCGCGGATCAGGTCGGGCATGACGGGAAACATTAACCCGACGCCTATGGCATCGACGACGAACAGAAGAAAAATAGCGATTAGGGGTAGGCGATTATTGCCTTGGTCAGATGTGGCCACTTAAAAACCCGGTTACAATCTCAGCTAATTTCGCTGGCTCAGAAAAAAATGGTGAATGACTGGAATCAATATCCACAACCGATCCGTCTGGCCAGCTTGACGTAATGGCAACCTGATATTCGTATGGAATGGCACCGTCCTGCATGCAGCGGATGTAACTTCTTGAAACCTTAGCATAATTATCCGTCAGCTCCACAGGGACAGCATTCGGGGCAACCGCTTGCGCGCACAGGTGTTTCAGCGCGAAGGCGACCTGCTCATCGCTACAATCGGCGTAGAACTTGTCGCGTGCCATTGCAGGATTGATGGTAAACGACTTTCGGTCTTCCGCCATTTGCAGCGCTTCGATCAAGGGCTGGCGTGGGGCGTCTTTCCGCATTTCAGCCAGTGAGAAACCTGGTTTGGGGACATATGCACACAGATAGACCAAATGCTGCACCAGTTCGGGGCGGCGTTCGGCGACAAGGCTTATCGGGTAGCCGCCCATCGAGTGGCCCATCAGAACACGGGGTTTGCCCTCGAGTCTGGCGATGATTGCATCGGCATACATATCCAGCGTCACGTCGTTGACTGGGGTCGAGTCTTCCCCGTGGCTGGGCAAATCCATTGCTTCGGCCGTATGGCCAAATGCTTCGAGCGCTGGGATGAAATCACGCCAACACCACGCGCCGTGGGCCGAGCCGTGGATGAGAAGGATATCAGCCATTCAGATGTCCGGTCTTTTCAATAAACGCAGTCAGAATTTCCAGATAGCGCTCGGGTTGGTCCACGCAAGGCAGGTGACCCGCTTTGCGGATCAAGTGGAATTCGCTTCCGGGGATCAGGTCGATGGTTTCGCGCACCAGATCGGGCGGAGTGGATTTGTCTTCGCTGCCTGCGATGGCGATGGCAGGTAATCGCAAACCGCTAGTTGGCGTGTAGAAATCGGTGCCTGAAATTGCCGCTCCGCAGCCCAGATAACCGTTGGTCGGCGTGCGTTCTAGCATGTTCTTCCACGCTTCGAATTCGTCGGTCGCATGGAAGGCAGGGGGGAACCAGCGCTCGAGTTGTGCATCGGACAGAGCTTTCACGCCCCCTGTGCGTACAGCTGCAAGGCGGTCGTCCCACATCGAGGGCTGGCCGATTTTTGCGCCGGTGTTGGATAGAACCAAAGCTCGCACCAGATCCAGCCGCTTGACCGCAAGACCTTGGGCCACCATGCCGCCGATCGATAGGCCAACGAACATAGCGTCTTTGACTCCCAGGTAGTCTATCAGCCCTTCGGCATCTCGCACCAACGCGCCCATGGAATAGGGCGGTTCGGGACACTCTGACAGACCGTGCCCACGCATGTCGTAGCGGATGATCTTCAGTCCAGCGGGCAGTCCAGAGACGATTTTGTCCCACAGCCGCAGATCGGTGCCAAGCGAGTTTGCAAACACGATGGGCTTGCCGTTGGGGTCACCGTCAATGCGGTAGTGGATCTTGATGTCTTTGAGTTGGGCGATATGCATTTTGGTCTCCTTCAGACGCGGCCAAGGGCGCGTGCGAACATGGCGGGTTCCACGTTGCCGCCGCTGATGACGGCGATCACGGTGTCACCTTGGATTTCGTCGCCGTGGTAAAGTGCGGCTGCCAATGCCACCGCACCGCCGGGTTCTGCCACCAGCTTTAGGCGCAAAAAAGCCTCGGCCATGGCGTGTAGCGCGTCTTCTTCGCTGACTGCTATGCCCGAACCGCACAGGCGTTTCATAATCGGAAAGGTAAGATTGCCGGGCTGGGGGGTGACAATCGCGTCGCAGATGTTGCCACCCATCTGGTTGTTGCGCTGGATCGCACCGGCAGCAAGGCTGCGCTTCACATCATCGAAACCTTCCGGCTCTACCGGACGGGCGCGCAAGCTGGGGGCATCAGCCTCAAGCGCCAGCGCAATGCCGCTGGACAATCCGCCGCCACCGCAGCAGATCAGAACATCGGCTTCGGTGACACCCAGTTCGGCGGCTTGACTGGCGATCTCTAATCCCGTGGTGCCTTGGCCCGCAATCACCTGCGGTTCATCGAAAGGCTTGATCAACGTCAGGCCCCGTTCCGCGGACATGCGCTCGCCGATCTCGTCGCGGTCTTCGGTTTCACGATCATATAGGATCACTTCCGCCCCCAAAGCGCGGGTGTTGTCGATCTTCAACTGCGGGGCATCGGCGGGCATGATGATGACCGAAGGCACGCCGTGCTGGCTGGCGGCATAGGCGACCCCTTGCGCATGGTTGCCGCTGGAAAAAGCGATAACGCCCCGCTTGCGGGTTTCAGGGGCAAGGGCCGAAACCGCCGACCAAGCGCCACGAAATTTGAAGCTACCGGTGTGTTGCAGACATTCAGGCTTGATCAACACACGCCGTCCGGCCAGTTCATCCAGAAACGGTGACGACAAAAGAGGCGTTCTACGGGCATGGCCTTCCAACCGCACCGCGGCTGCGCGGATCATGTCGATGTTCATGCCATTTGCTCCAACCAACGGTTCAGGACGTCGAGAGATTCCGGTTCGTCCAGAAACGGAATATGCGCGCGGTCTGGTACATTCGCCGCAATCATATCAGGGCGGCGGCGCAGCATTTCGTCCAAGGTTTCCTGCGACAACAAATCAGAGTTCGCCCCGCGAATGCACGCCACGGGCAAGCCCTTCAAGGCATCGAAGTAGGGCCAGAGATCGGGGGCCAATGCTTCGGCCGACGCTAAAACCGCATCCCGCAGCTTGGGGTCGTAGTTGATGACCAACCCCTCAGGGGTTTCGGTATAAAGCCGTTCGGCCTCTTCTTGCCAACGCGAGGCGGGGACATTGGCGAACCCTTGCGCAAAAGCGGGGCGTTTCGCCGCGGCGTCTTCCAGAGTTTTCACCGCCGGGTTCCGCCCGACATAATCCTTGATAATCTCTAGCCCGCCAAGCTCGATTGCGGGGCCGATATCGTTCATCGCCACACCCAGCAGTCGGTCTTTGATGACAGCCGCTAATACCATTGCGATGATCCCGCCGCGCGAGGTGCCTAAAACAGCGGCTTTTTCAATGCCCAGATGGTCCAGCAGTTCCACGGCATCCCGGCCTTCGACAGGGATGGAATACGTCGCCCAATCCTCGGCCCAGTCTGACTTGCCCCGCCCGCGATAGTCCAGTCGGATCAGGCGGACATCTTTCAGATGCGGCGCAACGAAATCGAAATCGCGTCCTGTTCGGGTCAGACCAGCAAGGCATAACAGCGGTAAGCCTTCGCCCTCGTCGGTGTAATGCAAGGACAATCCGTCGGATGTTGTGAAATTTGGCATCAGACTGCAAGCTCCGGTATGGTGGTCAAATCGGACAATGTATGGGCCGGTGTCCACGGCAAGCGGTCCATCGGTTCACCCGCACGATTGACCCACGCGGTCTGAAACCCAAAGCCGGTAGCGCAAGCGGCATCCCAACCGTTTGAGGACACAAACAACACTTCATCTCGCGTACAGCCCATCTGTTGTTCGACCAATTCATAAACCTTAGGGGCTGGCTTGAAGATGCCCACATCCTCGACCGAGATCACCGCATCAAGATAAATGCCGATCCCTGCGAAATCGACCGCGCCTTCCAGCATATCGGGCGATCCGTTCGATAGGATGGCCGTTTTTTTGCCTGCCGCCTTCAATTTGGCCAACATCATCGGCACTTCTTTGTAGGCGGACAATTCCCAATAGAGGGCCAGAAGAACCTCGCGCAGTTCCATATCGCCATCCAGTCCCGTCTTTTCCAACGCCCAGTCCAGCCCGTTTTGTGTGACTTCCCAGAAACTGGTGTAGTCGCCTGTGACTGCGCGCAGCCAGGAATACTGCAACTGCTTTAGTCGCCAGTGTTCGGCCAGTTCAGCGGCCTTTTCCGCAAGTTTTTCCCGTCCGGGTTGGGTGGCTGCGTTCCGAGCGGCAGCGCCGACGTCAAACAAAGTTCCATAGGCGTCAAAGACGCAGGTCGTGATGGTCATAGATTTTCCTCCGGTGCAGAGCTTTGCATGTGATGCGGACGGGGAAAAGGGGAAAGGTCGAGATTTGAGTAAAGCGGTGTTTATTGGATATTTTTTGACAGAAGAATGGTGGGGGCTTTGCATTCCCGGTTCTGTCGCGTTACCCTTGGACATCGCATGAAGCACCCGCGCGTGATAGCGTGGCCTTTCAAACCAATCCCAGACATAGAGAGTTTCTTATGACGCAAGCGAAAAGCGGCGACACTGTTCGCATTCATTACACCGGCACCCTTCAGGACGGCTCGGTTTTCGACAGTTCAGAAGGGCGCGATCCGCTGGAGTTTCAGCTTGGGTCGGGTCAAGTGATCCCCGGTTTTGACGACGGTGTGACCGGCATGACCGTGGGCGAGAAGAAGACCATCGAAATCCCCTGTGATCAGGCCTATGGCGCAATCAACCCGCAGGCGATGCAGAACGTGCCGCGCGCTGAAATCCCTGACCATATCCCGCTGGATCTGGGCACCCAGTTGCAGGTTCAGGCCGGCAACGGCCAGACCATGATGGTTGTTGTGGCAAACGTTACCGAAGACACCGTGACCTTGGACGCCAACCACCCGCTGGCCGGCAAAGACCTGACCTTTGCTTTGGAACTGGTCGAGATCGCCTAAGAGCGTGACGCCTATTCAATGAGAATTGCTTTGCGGGGCCATGGCTCCGCAAGGCGTGCATTTACAACAATACCAAAGCTGGGTTTATAAAACCCATCCTACAACATTCGGATAACTGGGCGTATCTCCTTACCCAATCAAGACCTTCGCCACCATATCGTGATCCAGCCACAACACCGGTCCGTCAGGCGCACTAGCCGACCCGAAGATCAATTGACCCGTCGCATCAAGCACATGCGAGCTTAGCACATCGCTGACAAGCGCCTTGCGGTCCTTGTGCAGCGCCACGATGTCCTGCGAGGTTCCGACGGTCATCTCAACCTGCTCGGGCCCGTTTGCCATCGGCCAGCCTTCGAATTTGTAGTAGGACTGCATGACCGCGCTTTGCTGATAGTCGCCCACGGTTTGAAGCACGCTTTCCAGTGTCACATCGTCGTTCAGCAAGGCCTGACATTCCGCCCAAAGGTCATCGGTAAACGCACCACCACCTTCGTGACGCAGCGCCTCAAGCAGTGGCAGAAGCGACAGTTCGATACCTGCGAACACATCCGACGAATTGGTACGGATTTCGGGGCAGTTAAAGACGGTGGCTTTCACGCCTTTTTCCCACGCCTCTTGCGCAAACCGCTCCAGCTTCATCTTGGCGTAGCCTTGGGTGTAGCTGGTGTAGGTCTGCCACTGGTATTCGCCACC
>Ga0181583_10001392_pt1 | contig 17877 bp, 18 predicted proteins | sample 071ome_31_FD_132461 | JGI IMG/M metagenome (GOLD analysis project Ga0181583, IMG submission 132461) | Coastal salt marsh microbial communities from the Groves Creek Marsh, Skidaway Island, Georgia - 071405CT metaG (megahit assembly) | ecosystem: Environmental > Aquatic > Marine > Intertidal... | reverse complement strand
CTATGTTCCTATACATAGAGATAATCTTAACTTTTTAGATTTTTCCGATATTAATCATTGGATGGAACAGTGGTATTTAACTTATCAAAATTGTTTCACAACCTTTAAGGGAAACGAGAATGTCTTATTCGTATGCTATGAAAATCTTTGCTCCTCAGAAAAATACTGGTTAGATTTATTACAAAGATTAAATATCAAAGTGAAATATGACTTTGAATTCAGGGAGTCCTATAAAGATATCTCACTTCAAATTGACAAAGAAATTATGAATAAAGATTTATCACTATATTCTGAGTTATCCGATTTGATTAAATGAAATATTACTTATAAATTTTATTTTAATTACCATCAGAATCTCTAGAACTCTTTTGCGTAAAAAAACGCACTGTTCATACTTTTAACAAATCTATAATATGAAACTAGCAAATAATCAATGGAAGTATGAGATGAGATCTTATGTCGAGTTGAAAGCTGAAATGGATGCAATTCATTAGAAGATTTTTGAACCCAAGAAGAGTAAACTTGCTAACGCACAGAAAGAAGTAAATCGCTTTTTTTAAAGAATTTGGTTTTTAATGCTGTGATGCTGAAAGAGTCTTTGGGTAAAAGATGGAAAAAATCATGATTAGATACGGATATCGATTTGTAAAAAAGAAACTCAATAATTTATTTATCTCTCCTTCAATAAAAGCATTAAAAGTATTACCTTGCGATGGTGTAGTAAGTCTATTAGACATTGGAGCTGCTGACCAAATAGAGCCTCGTTGGAAGCCCTTTGTTCAGTTTCTGAATTATGTTGGTGTTGAGCCTGATGAGCGCTCAAGAAGTAAACTTTTAAACATAAAGGAAAATTTTAGATCGTATCAAATAATTCCATATGTTTTAGCTGATAAAGCGAAGTTGGTAAATTTTAACCTATGTAGGAAACCACAAGTATCGTCAATTTATGAGCCAAACGCTGAATTTTTATCGAGATTTCCAGATGCTAAACGGTATGACATTGTAGAAAAAGTAACAACTAAAAGTGTTTGCTTGGATAATATTGATGTTCCCAATGTTGATTTCTTAAAAATTGATGTTCAGGGTGGTGAGCTTGATATTCTTAAGGGTGGAATAAAAAAATTAAAGTCTGTTTTAGGAGTTGAATTAGAGGTTGAATTTATCAATTTATACAGAGGGCAACCGTTGTTCGGTGATGTGTGCAAGGAACTATCACAACACGAATTTGAGTTTATTGATTTTATAAGCTTAGCCAGATGGGAGCGAAAAGTACTCTCAGAATACGGACAATGTGTTTTTGGTGATGCTTTATTCTTAAGATCACCTGAGTCTCCAATTCTTCAGTCCTTTGGAATAGATAAATGGACGGCTTATTTTGCAGTTTTGCTTATATACCGGAGGTTTGATTTGATTGAAACTGCTATAGAAAAACTGCCAGATCGCTTGAAGTCCGAGTTCGAGAGTTTTGGTTTAGCTTTTCGCAAGGTAAGATCCATAGATACGGTTGTGAGGAAAATTCATTTAAATCTTAGTCGTTTTTTTTCTTTATTTTGTGGTTCAATTAGAATTCATTTGATCCAATAATTTAGATAAAACAACCAGTTGAATTTGTTTAATTTTTATCATTGAGAGACGATTTAATGTTGCAAGAATCAAATATACTAATTACCGGTGGAACGGGGTCATTCGGCCATACTTTTCTGCCAATGACACTTGAAAAATATAACCCAAAACGGATAGTTGTTTTGTCAAGAGATGAAATGAAACAGTGGGAGATGGCAAAATTATTTAAAGACGACTCTAGGGTTCGTTTTCTAATTGGTGATGTGCGTGATAAAGATAGACTTTATAGAGCTTTAGATGGTATAGACTATGTTGTTCATGCAGCTGCAACTAAAATTGTTCCCACTGCAGAATATGACCCGTTCGAATGTGTCAAAACCAATGTTTTTGGGGCAATGAATCTTATCGATGCATGCATCGATAAAGGTGTTAAAAGAGTTGTTGCTTTGTCAACTGACAAAGCCAGTAGTCCGGCAAACTTATATGGCGCAACCAAACTAACCTCTGATAGATTGTTTGTGTCTGGAAATTCATATTCTGGTAGTCACGATACACGTTTTTCTGTTGTTAGATATGGCAATGTTATGGGCTCTAGAGGTTCTGTCATTCCATTCTTCATGTCAATTTCTGAAAAAGGTGTTTTGCCAATTACTGACAAAAGAATGACCAGGTTTATGATATCTCTAGAAGAAGGGGTTGAATTAGTTTGGCATGCTTTTGAGGATATGCAAGGCGGTGAAATTTATGTTAAAAAAATTCCTTCAATGAAGGTTACCGATATCGCTATAGCTATTAATAAGAAAGCCAAGCAGGAAGAAGTGGGTATTCGCCCAGGCGAAAAATTACATGAACAAATGATTGGTTTAGAAGATGCGCTGTATACGTTCGAATATCCTGAACACTTCAAAATACTCCCATCTATCAATAATTGGAGTAAGGACTATAGGAGAATTGGAGATGGTGTTCAGGTCAGCCCCGATTTTACATATTCTTCCGACAATAATAATGAATGGATGGAAATCTCTGAACTCCAAGACTGGATTGAGAGAAATAAAAACAAAATAGGCTATATTTAATTGTGATTTATTACGGAAGACAAAGTATCAATCAAGATGACATTGAGGCTGTTGTAAGTGTACTGGAATCAAGTTTCATAACTCAAGGTCCCAAAGTTGTCGAGTTTGAGAAGGATTTGGCCAACTATTGTGGCGTGAAGTATGCAAAGGTTGTTAATAATGGAACCGCAGCTCTACATCTGGCATATTTAGCTGCAGGTATAGCTCAAGGTGACATTGTTTGGACTGTTCCCAATACTTTTGTTGCAACTGCCAATGCCGCCTTATACTGTGGAGCCACTGTCGATTTTGTTGATATTGATCCAAAAACTTATAATTTGTCTATTCACTGTCTTAAGGAAAAACTTTCTAATGCAAAAAAAGACAAAAAGTTGCCAAAGCTCGTTGTCCCAGTACATTTTGCAGGTCAAAGCTGCGAGATGAAGGAAATTTGGCAATTGTCGCAAGAATATGGATTCAAAATTATTGAAGATGCTAGTCACGCTCTAGGAGCTAGTTATCTCAATAACAAGGTTGGAAATTGTAAGTATTCTGATATGACCATATTTAGCTTTCATCCAGTTAAGATGATAACCACAGGTGAGGGCGGTGCAATTATGACAAACAGTCGCCAGTTAGATCAAAAGATTGAGTTATTGAGGAATCATGGTATTACTAGGGAAGCAAACCAGTTCATTAGTCAAAGTGATGGTGATTGGTATTATGAGCAGCAGTTGTTAGGTTTTAATTATCGTTTGACAGATATACAGGCAGCGCTAGGCATTAGTCAATTAAAACGATTAGATAAGTTTGTTGCAAAGCGCAAAATAATTGCAGAAGAATATTTCGAGAAGCTGAACAATGATATTTTGCCATATCAGCATTTAGACACAAGCTCGTCATGGCATTTATTTGTCATTCAGGTCGAAAATAGAAAAAAGACATACAATCAGTTAAAGAAGTTAGGCATTGCATCCCAGGTGCATTATATCCCAGTACCTCATCAACCCTTTTATTCTGCCAAACCACTTAGAAACAGTCAAGCCTTCTATCAGCGCTGCCTAAGTTTACCAATCTATGTGGATTTATCGAGCCAGGAACAACAGAAAGTGATAGATAGTTTAATATGCATAAATTAGCATTAGGTACCGTTCAATTTGGTCTAAATTATGGACTTACCAACCACGCAGGACAAACTTCTATGGCCGAGGTTGGGAAGATTTTAACTTTTGCTCAGGCTAATAAAATTGATACTCTCGATACTGCCGCAGGTTATGGAAATAGCGAGCAAGTTTTAGGTGAGATCGGTGTTGACAAATATCGTATTATTACCAAAACAACATCCTTTAAAGGCGACGTTGACAGGGTTATTAGTAGTCTTTATCAGTCCTTAGATAAGCTAAATAGAGACAAAATAGAGGGTCTTCTGATTCATGATTTTGACGATATATACCAAGAAAAATTTGGTATCTTATTCAACAGGTTAGTTCAGTTAAAGCGTGATGGAGTAATTGAGAAAATTGGATTCTCCACCTATACGCCCCATCAAGTTGATCATCTTTTGGAGAATTTTGATTTGGACTTAATTCAGGTTCCGCTCAACGTTTTTGACTCTCGCCTTATTGAAGGCGGCCAAATTCAATCTTTAAAAAGGAAAAATATAGAGATTCATGCCCGCAGTATATTTTTGCAAGGAGTGTTGTTGAATCTAAACAATCTTCCAAAGTACTTTACAAAATGGAAGGATCAATTTAGTCAGTACCAGTCGGCTGTTAAGAAGAAAAATATGTCTTTAATGAAATACGCACTTTGCTATGCATTAGGTGTTGAAGAGGTGGACAAAGTTTTGATAGGTGTCAATATTGAAAGGCATTTAAGAGAAATTATTCGGGTTGCTCAAGACTGTCAGAATGTGAGGTCTTATCCTATTTACAATGAAGAGCTATTGAATCCAAGTTTGTGGAAGATATGATATTAGCCATATTACAAGCACGCCATTCTTCTTCAAGGTTGCCTAATAAGGTCTTAAAACCTATATTGGGAAAACCAATGTTATTGCATCAAATTGAGCGTATAAAGAATTCACAAACTATTGACAAGATAGTAGTGGCCACTTCAAGCAATGCATCGGATGACCCTATTGAAAACATGTGTAGAAACAATGACATCGATGTATTTAGAGGTGACTTAGATAATGTGCTAGATAGGTTTTATCAGTGTGCAAAGCTTTACAAGCCAGAATACATAATTCGTTTAACGGGCGACTGTCCTTTAATAGATTGGGAAGTTGTGGATAGTGTTGTTCGATACTGTATAAACAAAGGTTTTGATTTTGTTGAAACATCTTTAGCCTTCCCAGACGGACTCGATACTGAAATAATGACTATGTCGGCTCTATCGGAGGCTTGGAAGTTTGCTAGCCTACCCTCAGAAATAGAACATGTCACACAATACTTTATAAATAGGGCTGATAAATTTAAAAATGGAGTATTTGAGTCGAGTCAGAATTTGACACACTTGCGTTGGACAGTGGATGAACCTGAAGATTTTGATTTGGTGAGCAAGATTTACCAAGAATTATATTTAGACAATCCATTTTTTCTGACTAGTCACATATTGGACCTATTGCTGAAAAATCCAGAGTTGAGTAAGATTAATGAGGTATTTACGCGGAACGAAGGATTGCAAAAATCATTAAAAGAGGATGAAAAGTTTCTAAAAAATGTATAAAAAATCAGAGAAATTACTTGATAGAGCGCTGGAGTCTATACCCCTTGCTTCACAAACTTTTAGCAAAAGTATTACACAGTATCCTAGAGGTGCTGCACCATTTTTTATTCAAAAAGGCAGAGGCGCAAAGGTTTGGGATGTAGATGGCAATGAGTACATTGATTTTGTAAACTCCCTAGCAGCGGTTACATTGGGATATTGCGACAATGATGTTGATAGATCAGTGCGAGAACAAATGCAGAATGGGGTGACATTTTCATTGCCGCATATTCTGGAAATGGAGGTGGCTGAGAAGCTAATTGAGATAATACCTTGTGCTGAAAAGGTAAGATTTGCCAAAAACGGGACTGATGCTACTAGCGCCTCCATTCGTATAGCTAGAGCCTATACAGGTAAGGAGCATGTGGCAGTGTGTGGCTATCACGGCTGGCAAGATTGGTATATTTGCTCAACTGCCAGGGATTTAGGTATACCTGGAGGTGTAAAGGTATTAACACATAGGTTCGAATACAACAATATTGCATCATTAGAGCAAATCTTTCAAAAGTATGAATTGGCCTGTGTGATCATGGAACCGATGAATGCCAAATATCCAGAGAATGACTTTTTACAAAAAGTGAAAGACCTGGCTCATAGCAATAAAGCGTTACTGATTTTTGATGAAACCATAACAGGTTTCCGTTATTCGCTAGGTGGTGCACAAGAGATGTTTGATGTTATGCCTGATCTAGCTACTTTTGGCAAGGGGATGGCTAATGGATACCCTTTGTCTGCTGTAGTGGGTAGTAGTGCTATCATGCAGACAGTGGAAGATGTTTTCTTCTCTGGAACTTTCGGCGGAGAAACATTGTCATTAGCTGCTGCCAATGCGGTTATTGACAAGTATAAGCAAGCGAATGTAGTTGAACATTTTTCCAGAGTAGGTGGTTACTTGATACAGCAATTAAACCAGTTAATTGATAGCGAAAATCTGAGTGGTATCTTTGAGGTGTCTGGACACCCCTCTTGGAGTTTCCTTAATTTTAAAGATCAGATGTCATATAGTGTTTTCGAAATAAAGACATATTTCCTGCAAGAAATACTTAAGAGAGGAATCATAACTTTGGGTACACACAATCTTAGCTTTTCACATACTGAGGCAGATATTGATAACCTAATTATGGTATACGCAAAGGTTCTGCCATCAATTAAGCAACATATTGACAATCAAACCTTGCTAGAGAATATTCATGGTGAGATACTTAAGCCACTATTCAAGGTAAGATAATTACTATCCTACTTTAATAATGTCTAGTAAAAAAATTACAGTCCTGACAGAAGGTGGTAGTAAATTTGGTATGGGTCATGTTGCTCGTTGTATATCAATTTGCCAATACTTTGAAGAAATTGGTATTGTTTCTGAGTTTATCATAGAAGGCGATAATACTGTTTTATCGGTCTTAGAAGGTCGAACATTTGTTTTAATGAATTGGCTGGCAAGTGAATCTGTATTTGCAAGATTGCAAGGTAGTGATTTTATTTTGATTGACTCTCTAAGATTGACAGAAGTTTGGTTAAAACGTATTCAAAATATAGATGCACAAATTATTTATATTGATGACAATAAGCGGAGTAATTTTTTAGATCATGGCATAGTAATAGATTGGACGATTTTGAGCGATCAAAAAAAATATTTTTTTCCAAGAAAAGAGAAAGTGACCTATTTGTTAGGAAGTCAATATACTCCCTTAAGGAGGGCGTTTTTAGGTGTTGATAAAATCGATATAAAAGAAAACGTGGAAAGTGTGCTTATCTCTTTTGGTGGGTCGGACGTGTGTAACTTGACACCTCAAGTTTTAAAAGTTATGAAGTTTCAATTTCCAGAGTTAAAAAAGCAGGTGATTGTTGGTCCCGGCTTTAAAAATACTAATAGCATTAAGTCATTTCAAGACATTAATACTACATTGATTTACAGCCCAAATTCAGAAAAGATGAGTTTGTTAATGCAGGAGAGTGATTTTGCTATTGCTGGTGGTGGACAAACTTTGTATGAGTTAGTGAATTTAGGTGTTCCAACTATTGCACCATTGTTAGCGGAAAATGCCAAGGATGACACAGAGGGATGGGCAAAAGTAGGCGCCATTGATTATATTGGACATTTTGACGACGAAGATTTGATGAAAAAGTTGATACAATCTGTAAAAAATATAAGAAATCAAAAGGTCAGGCAAAAAATGCAACTTAATGGTGCCGCATTTATCAGTTCTGACGGTGGTAGGCTTATTCTTAATGCGTTGACTAATAAGACAAAATGATTTTATTTAGAGATAGGGCTGCTACTATTCTATTTGAAGTGCTTGACATTATAGGTAAGCATAAAAAGTTTCTTTTACCTTTAAATATTTGCCCTGTTGTTCCTGATACCTTCATAAAGACAGGTGTTCAGTTTAAGTTTGTCGATATTAATCCAGTAACTTTATGCATGGATGAGGAGTTGGCATTAAAAATGATTAGGGATGATAGCACGATAAGCGGATTATTGTTTGTTAGAACATTTGGCATTGAAATAAATCCCAAATCTTTTTATCAGAGGTTAAAAAAACTTAAACCTGAAATTTTTATTATTGATGATCAATGTCTTTCTATGCCAATTTTTGACTTGGATATTGATAATACTTACGCGTCTTTGACATTATTTAGCTCTGGGTATTCAAAATATGTAGACATAGGCTACGGAGGCTATGGTTTCTTAAGAGATGATAGATTTGAAGGTATTTTTCAAGATAACACTAATGATAGTGATTTTTTGAGCTATAAGAGAATCATTACAAAGAAAATCCCCTTAATAAAAGAGCATAAATCTAAAATTAATGCAATCTACAGAGAAGAAATACCAACAGGTTTGCATTTAGGTAGTGCGTTTGAGAGTTGGCGTTTCTCAATCTTAATAGATGAAAAAGAGAGGCTATTAAAGAAAATATTTCAACATAAAGGTCTTTTTGCAAGCAGTCATTACAAACCTATTGATTATAAATACACAGAACACCCGATGCAAAATTCAAATGCTCAAAAAATTTCTGATAAGATTGTCAACTTTTTCAATGATTTTAGATTCACAGAAGAAAAAGCGGCGCAATGCGCGCAGATTGTTAGTCATTTTTCCAAATAATGAACCTTCTTTCTAAAAACAAAACATGCTCTATCATGCAGCCTACATATCTACCTTGGTTGGGGTATTTTGATTTAATTTCCCAATCGAAAGACTTTGTTTTTTTAGATAATGTTAAGTTCAATAAAAGTTCATATCATCATCAAAACAAAATTTTGAGCACTAATGGTATGGTCTTGTTAAGTGTTCCAACTCATGCATACAAAGGAAGGATGGATACTTTAATTAATGAAGTTAAGGTTGATGATTCTAAAAATTGGAGAAAGAAACATTTGACTTCAATTGAACAGTCTTATAGAAAAACAGCTTATTATGATGAAATATATCCTAAACTCAAGCCCATCATATCTGGCAATTTTCAGTATCTAAGCGAGTTAAATATCGAATTAATTAAACTTTTTTCTTCTATATTGTCCCTAGATGTTAATTTCCATCTTGCAAGCCAGATTGATGTGTCTGCTACAGATAGAGTAGAAAAGTTAGTTGAGTTATGTCAAACACTGCAGTGTGATACTTATTATTCTCCTATAGGATCTTTGGATTATCTGGATACAGTTGATAATAGATTATTGTTTTCTTTGGCTAATATTGATGTCTATTTTCAGAAATTTGAGATAATTCCTTATTCACAGAGAAGGGAGAGTTTTGAGTCTCATATGAGTATTTTAGATGCACTTATGCATTGTGGACCAGAGGGTGTAAAGAGGTTGATTGGTCAAGGGTCTCATGTTGCTAGATTTGAAAGCATAGGTAGTAGAAATGAAGATAGATAATATAGAAATTTCGCGTAAAAGGAAACCATATATCATTGCTGAGATGTCAGCAAACCATAATGGAAATATTAATAATGCCTACAAGATTATTGATATGGCTAAAAATGCAGGTGCTGACGCAGTTAAATTACAAACCTATACTCCAGATACAATTACAATGAATATACAAACGCCAGAGTTTATGATTGAAGGTGGTTTGTGGGATGGGCAGAGTTTGTATGAATTATATAGTTCGGCTTTTACTCCATGGGAATGGCATAAGCCTTTGTTTGAATACGCAAAGCAGCGCCAAATTACCATTTTTAGTTCGCCTTTTGATTATACTGCTGTAGATTTGTTAGAGGATCTGAATGCGCCTGCATATAAGATCGCCTCATTTGAAGCCGTAGATTTGCCTTTAATTAGGTATGTGGCACAAACAGGCAAACCAATGATTATTTCAACTGGCATGGCAAATATTGATGAAATTCATGAAGCGATAGAGACAGCACAAGAGGGTGGATGCAAGGAATTGGCTATTCTTCACTGTGTTAGTGGCTACCCTGCGCCAGCTGAAGATTATAACCTGAATACCTTAGTTGATATGCAACAACGATTTAAATTATTGACGGGACTATCAGACCATACAATTGAAAACACTACAGCAATTGCAAGTATTGCATTAGGCGCATCTATTATTGAAAAGCATGTGACATTAGACCGTAATGGTGGTGGACCAGATGACTCTTTCTCTCTAGATAGAGAGGGATTGGTGGAATTGTGTAAAGAGGTGGAGGTAGCTTGGAAGTCGCTTGGTCAAATAGATTATGGAGAAAAATCAAGCGAGCAAGGAAGTGTTAAGTTTCGTCGTTCTTTGTATTGTGTAAATGACATTCAAAAAGGTGAAGTAATTACCGAGGACAATGTAAAGAGTATCCGACCAGGATTTGGTCTAATGCCAAAGTATTACAACCAAGTTTTAGGAAAAGTGGCGAGACGTAACATAATGCGTGGTACACCTATTGCCTTTGATTTGATAGAGTAACCCCTGTGAAATATTGTAAAAAGTGCCTTACAACCAACCTTAGACCCAACGCGTTGTTTAATTCTTATGGTATCTGCACTGCATGCGAGTATAGTGACAACACACGTGGGAAGTCCTTTGCACCGAGACTTAAGATGCTTGAAAGTATGATAAGAGAAAACAAGTCAAGGCGTAAAAAACATCCTAAATATGATTGTGTTGTAGGAGTAAGTGGCGGTAAAGATAGTAGCAGACAAGCGCACTGGGTCAGAGATAGGCTTGGGCTGAATCCGTTGTTGGTTTGTTGCGGATATCCTCCAATGCAGATGACAGATATTGGTGCAAGCAATATTTCTAATTTGATTTCTATGGGTTTTGATTTGGAGGTTGTCACTCCAGCGCCTCAGTCTTCTGCTCAATTATCCTTGGCGTCGTTCAGACAATTTGGCAATGTGTGTAAGTCGACAGAAATGGCATTGTATGCAGCCGTGCCAAAGATTGCCATATTAAAAAAAATTCCATTGGTTCTCTGGGGTGAAAATGATGCGCTACAAGTTGGGGATTCAAAAGCAGGAGGAAGTAATTATTTCGATGGAAACAATTTGCGAAATCTTAACACTTTAACTGAGGGAGGGGTGCAGTGGGTTTCTGACGAAGTTGGGGTAGATAAGGCTCAAATCTATATGTATCCTAGTCGGGATTCTTTTGAGAAACATAATCTAGATATTATGTATCTTGGTCCTGCATGGGATGATTGGAGTAATGATGAAAACTCAATATATGGAGCACTAACCGGGTTGACACTTAGACCAGATGACGTTGAAATTACTGGTGATATTAGTGGTGCTTCTATGCTTGATGAAGAGTTTACTAATATTAATATGATGATCAAGTATTATAAATTTGGTTTTGGTCGAACTACTGATACTTGTAACGAAAAAATCAGGGCAGGTGTTTTAACAAGAGAGCAGGCTATAGCGCTGGTTGACAGGTATGACGGCGTTTGCGATGATTCAATTATTAACAGGTATTGCACTTATGTTGACATTGGTGTTGAAGAGTTTTGGAATACTGTAAATTTGTACACCAATAGCCATCTTTTTCAGGTGAGAGAAGGTAGGCGTCCGATAAAGAAATTCACCGTAGGGGTTAATTTTGACTTTTAATATTATTGACGTTGGCCTAGGCAACGTAAGATCTATAGAGCATTGGCTTGATAGGTCTAATCTTCTATACAATCGAGTTACCACTAAGAGAGATTTTTCTAGTGGGCCGATCATAATACCCGGCGTTGCATCGGCTGGTGAATACATGCAAAAGTTAACAGACTCAGGCCTAGATAAAGCCATTGTTAGGCGATCAAGACAGGGTCAGAAGATTATTGGTATATGTCTTGGATTTCAATTATTAACTGACTATTCGGAAGAGGATGGAGGTGTTAAGTGCCTGGGGATATTGAAGGGTTCAACAAAGTATATAGACAAGCAAAAAACGCACAACGGATGGGAAGTTTTTTATTTCGACTCTAGAGATTTTGACATTAATCCTTACATTCAAAAAAAACGAAAAAAAATCGTATCGGGAAGGGTGTATTTTAACCATGAGCTAAGAGTGGAATTAGAGCCCTTTATTTATTCCAAAAAGCTAAATAATAAAATTACATCATTTGCCGTCAAGGATAATATTTTCGGATTTCAATTTCATCCGGAGAAGAGTCAGAGAACTGGGCAGGAGTTATTGGAATTGATTATATGAGTTTTAGAATTGGTTCGACAGTTCTGGTTGATTGTGGTGGTAGTGCGATTCAGAGTTATGGTTTTAGATTTAAAAGAAGCCTGGGTAATTTGCGTCAGGTATTAAAATTTTTAGATCAGTATGAGGTTGATGAAGTGCATGTCATTATTCCATCCAAGGGCGAACGAAAATGTGATTCTTTACAGATTTTCTCCGACTTATCCAATGTATCAATATCGACTCCATTAGGTATTGGCGGTGGTTTGACAATGCTGAATATAGATCAAATAACACAAGATCCTTTTTTTGAAAGGTGTATTTTTAACAGTGCTATTTTTACTGATTCGAACTTGATTGACTACACTAGAGCCAAAATGGGGCACCAGTCTATGGTTGCATCGATTCCATTTTTGATTGATGGCAATGTCTTACTAATCTACAATTCTAAATATGACAAATTTCAGTCTGTAGACGGTGAGTTCTGGAACCGATTGGAAGAGAGTTTTAATGAAGTAATCTTGCTTGATGCTGCATCTGAAGGGAATAAACAAGGTTTTAATTTTGAATCGCTAAAGTATATTGATTTTCCTACCGACAGGATATTGATCTCAGGTGGACTAGTAAGGGAAGATATTGTAATGGCAAAAGCTATGAATCTAGCAGGAGTATCTATTGATAACTTTACTCTTCATTCTGAATACTCAATTAAAGGATTGAGATGACAAGCCTACAACAGTGTACTCGATGCTTGGACGATATTGGACACCCTATGGGTCAAGTTATCAATGATGAAGGGTTGTGCACAGGGTGTATTACACACAGAGAAAAGGATACTATTGATTGGAAGCAAAAATGGCTATTACTCAAGGAGAAATGCCAAACTGTATTAAGAATCAATAGCATCAATAGCAGCAATACTTATGATTGCATAATCCCCCTGAACGCCGATGCTGAAGATTATTATGTAGTTGAATTGGCTTTGTCACTAAACCTTAGACCGCTACTACTTTATGTTAATAACTATTTTGGTACGGATTTGAGCTGGAAAAATTTACACAATCTTGAAACACAGTTTGATCTTGACCTGGTTACATTCAATCCTAATATACACACCTACAAGGAGGCGGTTCGAACTTCTTTGAGAAAGTTTAACTCTATATATTGGCCATACCAAGCAATTAAAACTGCCTATCCAGTGAGACTTGCCATAGATATGCATATCCCTTTGATATTATGGGGTTCTTTACAGGCTATTGAGCAGACAGGTAAGTTTTCTCACTATGATGAGATTGAAATGTCCGGATGGAGTAGGAATCAACATGATCTATTTGCCGTGGATGAGATTGAGTTTTTTGGAACCGGTGCTCAAATTTCAAAAGTTGATCAATTTCACTACACTTATCCAGATTTAAAACAAGCCAATAAAGTAACAGGAATATACCTAAGCAATTACGTTAGATGGGATCCATGGAGACAGAACCAAGCAATGCTAAAATACGGTTTTACTCCAGAAAGTTCAAAGTCTACATTTGATCAATATGAACGAGCTGGATCTAGTGTGTTCTATAATTTTCATGATTTGCTTAGGTTAGAGAAGCATGGATACTTGAAGGTTAGAGACCAACTGAGTAGAGAGATTCGCCATGGACGGATATCAAAGCAGGATGCTAGGAAGGTATATAATTTGTATCTAAACCAGCATACAGATATTAAGCCTTTCTTCGAATGGTTGGGCGCTACAGATTCGGGTCTAAGGCTTTTTTCCAGGGAGAGGATTGATCGCAGTATGCGCAAAGTGGGCACAGGAAAGAATACTCCAATTGATGTTGAAAGTTATTTCACAACCAGCTTTTTCTCGGATAATAGTGCCTCTATTGAGAAAGAGTTTATTATTTATCATAAGGGCATATAGTATTGCGTCAAACAGCAAAGTAAATATTTTCTTATTCGGATCTTTTACTATCATTCTTTGAGGGCATGTGCAAGAAAGAAAAAACCACATAATAAAATTTAAAAAGAGACAATCAAAAAAATGAAAAGAGACATACCATTCACTACAAAACAAGAAATTAACAGATTAAGTAAAAATAAAAACATTGTCTTGTTTGGAGCTGGACACATTGCTGAAAAAACAACAAGAATCATTCCGAAAGATAAGCTTTATGCAATTGTTGATAATTCAACAAACCTTTCAGGCGAGCTTCAACTTGGTGTTAAGGTTTATTCGCCCGACTTTTTGAAAACAAATGGCGAGGAATTATTAATTATTATCACTACAACATCTTTCTCGGATGTGTCGGCACAACTGGAGAATTTAGGCTTTACCCCTTCTGTTGACTTTATTGTTAGTCCTATATTGAACGATCTTAGGATTATTGATGAACTAGAGTCGATTGAAACAACCTTAATGTTTTCTAGTGGCGCCCCAAGACAAGACTCGCTGAAGTATGGCGGCGGTATTTACCAGTTATCAGTAACCGGAGACACATGGAAGCACGAGAAGAAAATTGATGGTAATTGTTATGGTATTGTTAAATACAATGACAACTATGTTGCCTTAGATACTGATAGGGGGATTATTGAGTTTGATAAAAATTTTAAAATTCTAAGACAGGCTGAGATGCCGACTGGAAGCAGGGCTCATGGCATTGATTTCTCAGAGGAGCATCAGATGTTTTTTGTAAATTGCTCATACTTGGATGCCATTTTATTTATTAATACTAATTTTGAGATAGTAGATAGAATCAACATTTCCAACAAGCAAAAGAAACTTGGCGTACCCGCTCACCATTCCAATGATTGTTGTGTCGTGGGTGACAGTCTTTTTGTTTCTATGTTTTCTCAAACTGGCAATTGGAAACTGGATGTGTTTGATGGTGCTGTACTTGAGTTTGATATTGCTACAAAGGAGTTGATCGGTCCTGTTGTAAAGGACTTGTGGATGCCGCATAATGTCAAAATAATCGATGGAAGTTTAACTTTATTGGATTCGTTAAAAGGACACTTGCTAACAAACAATATGCAGGTATCTGGGGATTTCTCAGCCTTTACCAGAGGGCTGGATTACGATGGTCAGTATTATTATATCGGTCAAAGCAGGAACAGAAACTATTCAAAGAATTTAGGCGTTTCTAAGAATATATCAATAGATGCTGGTATTGTAGTATTTGATAATTTGACTAAGGCTTCTAGATTTTTGCAGCTGCCACCAAAGTTATCGGAAATCCATTCTATAGTTCTTATGAGTGAAGGTTGATGTCTTTAACTATCGAGATAGCAGCAGGTAACTTAAAAGGCGATTTTCAAAATGCTTTATTTGGATTGCGTGATACCTATCAGCAGTGTAGCGCCTATACTAGTTCTAGTATAATTTATAGGAGACAAATTGCTCAAGATAATGGTATTGATAGCAATAACAAATCATTTATTGTTAGACTAGACGGAAAACCAGTTGCCCTATTTTTTGGCGTCTTGTCGTACCAAGATCAAAGAAGGGTTGTTGATGTTTATGGCGGAAGGCCGTGCGTCTCATTTTTTAACACCTCCTTGATTTCTAAAAAGATACTCCAGATGATCCTAGCAGAAGTTAAAACTGCAATTAAAGATGCTGGCACAACTTTTGTGTATAGGGATTTTATGATTGATAGGAGTATTTCTCCTATTTCAAGACACCTGCTATCAGTTGGAGCTGATGTTCGACAACGATTTACCCAGGTTATTGACCTGGAAAAAAGCGAGAAAGACCTTAAAAAAGATGTAAGAAAAAGTTATACAAGTTTGATTAATTGGGGGTTGAAAGAGTTGTCAATAACGGTGCATGGTAAGAGTAATGATATTTCCTGGGATGAGATGGATTTATTTCGACATTTGCATGCTCAGGTATCTGGAAAGGATACTCGCACAAAAGAGAGTTGGAAGAAACAGTTCAAGATGTGCGCCTCTGGAGAAGCTTTCATAGTTATGGGTAGATTAAATGGAAGGTTGGTTTCAGCAGGATTTTTCACCAACTCTCATGATAGTTGTTATTATGGGGCTTCCGCCTCTTGCAGGGATTTGTTTGAAAAACCAATATTTCATGCACTTTTATGGACTGCAATACTGCATGCTAAATCTATTGGTTGCAAATGGTTTGAAGTAGGAGAGCAACTGTATCAAGGTATAGGATCGCCCTCAGAAAAAGAGCTTGGGATATCGCGCTTTAAGTCTGGATTTGGCGGCACTATTCAAACATTTATTGATTTAGAGCTTAATGTGTAATTTAAGATGTTCGTCATTAATAGTAAAAATATTGGACTAATTGATCAAAATTTTAAATATGAAAATTTTTATCAATTAGAAGAAGATATAAGGAAGGTAAAAGATTCATTGTGGAAAGGTTTAGAGCAATATGAGATACTCCAGCCCTTTTTTATGCACTATCTAGAAGTAAACATATTGAGACAGTTTCTGGTTTTTTTGCTTCTCATTAGCTAGACTTAAGAGTCAGTATAAAGAAATACAAATAAAATGTTCGACTAAAATTCTAGATGTAATTGCTAAATATGAACAAATAGAGCTTTACCCCTTGTGGGAAAATTATGATGATAAATTTCACATAGTGCCAAGATTATAAAAAAGAGAAAACCTTAAAGAAATTTTCTTAGGCGTATAATTAATTTATTCGATCTTTAATGTGCTTAGTTAGAATTGCTAAAAAAAATTACCCAGTATGTAATCAATCTTCTTGCAAGGTTTGTTTTTTTTCTTAATAAAGTTCTTACCCTTATTCTCCCGCAAAGTCATGAGAACTTTCTAAGGGAAAAACTAATTGAGAAAAATGATAGTATTTTCAAAACTATTGTTCACAGAAACCAAAAAAAAGAAATTAGATTTAATCTTTACACTCCTAACTTTATGTGCTCTATGCGAGCTAACTCCTTCAGTTCTAAGGAACCAGAGACCTTAGAGTGGATTGAGGAGTTTGGCGGTAGTGGAACTTTTTTTGATATTGGTGCTAACATAGGTATTTACTCTATATATTATGCAAAATATCACAAAGGGAAAGTTTACAGTTTTGAACCCTCAGCTTTTAATCTGAAACAATTAGCAAAGAATATTTCTATTAACAAATTAGAAGATAGAATTCACATTATCCCAAATCCTTTATCTAACAAGACAAGTTTTGAAAATTTTAAAAACCTTAACGATACTGAAGGGGGTGCTTTATCAGCATTTGGGGTTGATTATGGGTTTGATGGCAATTTGATCAAAAAAGAGTGGGAATACAATTTATTGGGTTTCTCGCTTGATTATTTAATTGATATTGATGTAATTAAAGATTTACCCTCTATGATTAAAATAGATGTAGATGGTATAGAGCATCTAATTTTAGAAGGGGCAATGAAAACCTTGAAAAAAGCTGAATGTAGATCAGTATCCATTGAGGTTAATTATGATTTTATTGAACAATATAGCGAAACTAAAAGAATACTAGAGAATTGTGGGTTTAAATTAAGTCATACAAAACATAGTGATATGTTTGAAGATGAAGGCAATTCTTCGAAAAGCTATAATCAATTATGGGTCAAAGAATAATTAGAGCACTCACTGATTGTTTAAATATTGTTTTGCAAGATTGGCGATAATAGGGATATTTAAGTAGAGTTTAGGGGGCTAAAAAATCTAATCTACTGCTCTTCTAGTAAGAAATTTACTACATTAACTCAACTGTGAATACTAATCTGATAAATGAAAAGGATTTGTATGGCTCCCTAGAGAGATTAAACCTTTTCCAAGATGATGTTGTCTTGATCCATGGAGATGATGGGATTGCAGGTCAGTTTGATTCAAATGTGCATCCAAAAAAAACGGAATATTTCATTGGATCTTTGG